>WNEQ01000354.1_pt1 | contig 23953 bp, 18 predicted proteins | sample 5399971 | NCBI WGS metagenome assembly WNEQ01 (sample SAMN13153330, study PRJNA577476) | soil metagenome | isolation source: 20 cm grassland meadow soil 2 days after 1st rain plot 5 | place: USA:California | collected 2015-09-18
CGGCAGTCGAGCCAAATAGCCCTGCATACACCTTCTGGCGCTCTTTGGCGCTGTCGCCGAGCCGGAGGTATTCAGAGTGGGGCGTAACCAGCCGGGTCGCTGCTTCGCCCAACGCGTTATTGCGGTAGCTCGACCACGGATAATCGCCAGGATGAATGAGTATGCCGGCGCGCACCGGATTGAGCTCGATATAGCGATAGCAGGCGAGCACGTAAACCTCGGACTGGACGAGGCAGGAACGGAAACGCCCCTCCCAAAGCGACCCCGTGCGTCCGTATCTCTTGTTGAAATACTGCGAGTGCAGTTGCCCTATATGCTTCATCAGCGCCGCGCAGCTCTCCGCGCCTTTGGGCGTCAATAGCAAGTGCACGTGATTGGTCATCAAGCAATACGTATGGAGCTCGCATCCGCAGCGGCCAAGACTACGCGCCAGGTGGAACAGATAAAAGTTGCGGTCTTCGTCGTTGACGAAGCACGCCCCCCGGTTGTTGCCGCGTTGGATGACATGTACGGGCACGCCGGCGAGCATTATGCGGGCGCGTCGTGGCATGTCCGATCAACGAGGGATCGTCTCCGCCGTTGACGAAAACGTGGTCTGTCCCTGATTTCTAGTCGTTGAACAGGCTCTCGGCGGTGACCGGGATGCGGCCGTACTCGAGCGTGCGCCGGATGCGGTAAGGTTCGCCGTCGGGAGCCTTGAGCCCGCGCGACAGGTCGAGGAGCTTCTGCGGCTTGAGCGGGTTGCCGGCCGCGTCGCGGATCACCATCACGCGCGGCTGAAGGCGTTTCTCCAGGTTCTGCGCGATGACGATGCCGATCTCGCCGCTGTTGAGCTCCACCGTGCTGCCGAGCGGGAAAATGCCGATGCAGCGGATGAATTGCTCGATCAGCACCGGATCGAAGAAGCTGCCGCGCCACTTGTACAGCATGCTGAGCGCGGCCGACGGCGGCACCGGCTCGGCGTAGGGCCGGCGCGCGGTGAGCGCATCGAAGGTGTCGATGATGCCGGCGATCGAGCCGAGCAGCCCGATGCCCCTGCCCTTGAGGCCCTTCGGGTAGCCGCTGCCGTCCTGGCGCTCGTGGTGGAGCAGCGCGAGCTCCGCCAGGCCAGGCGGCAGCCCCGGCGTCTCGCTTAGGATCTCGACGGAGTACTGCACGTGCTGCTTCGCCTGCGCGAATTCGGCTTCGCTCAGGCGGTTGCGCTTGTTGAGGAGCTCGGTCGGCAGCCTGGTCTTGCCAACGTCCTGCAGCAGGCCCAGGTAGCCGAGCAGGCTGATATCCTCGGCCGGCAGTTGCAGAAAGCGGCCGAAAGCGGTCATGTACACGGCGCTGTCGACCGCGTGCGAAGTCGTGTAGTCGCCTTTCTGCTTCAATTGCGAGAACAGGAGCAGCGCGTCCGGGTTGCGCAGCACGCTCTCGGTCATGCTGCGGACCGCCTGCTCGACGCGCGCCGCGTCCAGGGTGCGGCCGGCGCGCACCGCCTCTACCGCCTCGCTCGCGAGCTTGGTGGTGCTTTTATAAGCGACCTCCGCCTGCTTTACCTCGCGCTCCACCGGCGCCTGCTCGACGTAGCGCACCTTGCCGATGCGCGACAGATCGAGCTGGCTTGCCCCGCTGCGCGCCCCCGGCCGCGGCGTCGCGAGCGGCTTCAGCGCGATCGGCTCGGCCAGCTTGGGCGGATCGGGATCGACGAACACCGTCTTGCAGTACTGCTTCAGCGTCTCGAGCTGCTCGTCGGTCTCCAGGTAGAACCCCTGGAACATGAACGGTGTCTCGGTCCAGGGCCGGTCGAGCTCCGCTACGTACATGCCCATTTTCAACTCAGCGACCGGAACGCTTTTCTTCATCTGTGTAAGATTACCGCATGCCCGAGCCGCTTCAGGATGCGGACGCGCCCGAGGTGCTGAAGGAGCGCTGCGAGTACATTTATCGCAGGATCCTGCCGGCGGTTGGGGCGACCGCAGTGCTGAGCCTGCTGCTGAGCGCCTTCCTGTGGCCATCGAGCCCGACCGAGCTGATCGTGTTCTGGCAGACCGCAATCCTGCTCATCGCGGCGGGATACTGGGCGCTGGCGCTCGCTTACCAGCGCAGCGGCGACGCGCGCGAGCATCCGCAGCCGTGGATCCGGCGGGCGGCGTTCGGCGCGGCGGCGCTCGGCGCCGCGTGGGGGTTCGCGACGGCGGTGTTCTTCCCGGGCGGCGATTATCAGCAGGTATTCATCGCCTTTGTCGTGGCGCTGGTGACTGCGGGCGGGCTGCCGATGTTCTCCACCGTCTGGTGGATCTACGCCCTCTACGCGGCAGGCGTGATGATCCCCTTCAACGGCGTGCTGTTCGCGTATGGCACGGATTTTTTCCATCTGCTCGGCGCCGCGGTGCCGCTCCTCTATATCGCGAACGTCGCTACCGCGTATCAGCTCGGCAAGGCGTTCAGCAGCGCCTATGGGCTGCGCAGCGCCTACGAGCGGCTCTCGGCCGACAACGCCGATACCCAGGCGCAGCTCGGCGAGCAGCTCGACAGCCTGCTCGAGGCGCATCGCGAGGTGCAGGCTTTCGGCCGCAAGCTCGCCCTGTTTTCCGAACGGGCGCCGATCGCGGTGTTCGAGGTGGACCCGCACGCCACGATCCTCGACATGAATCCGGCTGCCGAGAACCTGTTCGGCTACGCGGCGCCGGAGATGTTAGGGCGAAGCTGCATCAGCATGCTGCTCAATCCGGACGATCGCGAGAGCACCGACAAGTGGTGGGGCGAGCTCGTGGCGCAGGGCCGGCCGGCCACCGTGGTCGCCGAGCGCTGCCTGCGGCGCGACGGCCTGGAGCTCGCCTGCGAGTGGACGATGACGCCGCTCGTCGACGACGACAACCGGGTCATCTCGGTCATCCTGCAGGGCCGCGACATCACGCAGCAGCGCGCGGCCGAGCGCATGCGAAGCGAGTTCACCTCCACCTTGAGCCACGAGCTGCGCACGCCGCTCACTTCGATCATCGGCTCGCTGCAGCTGTTGCGCGCCGGGGCGATCGGCGAGGTCTCCAAGGAGCAGGACGAGATGGTCGAGATCGCCGAGAAGAACAGCCAGCGCCTGCTCGACCTGATCAACGAGGTGCTGGACATCGAGAAGATCGAGTCGGGGCAGCTCACGCTGGTGCCCGAGCCCATGCCGCTCGATGCGCTGCTGGGCGAGTCGCTGCGGCTCAACCAGGGTTACGCCGACCGCTTTCGCGCCAACCTCGCGCTGCACGGGGAGGTCCCCCAGGTCGTGGTGCGGGCGGACCGAAAGCGCCTGATGCAGGTGATGACCAACCTGCTGTCGAACGCCGCCAAGTTCTCGCCGCCGAACAGCGCCGTCGACGTGACCGTCGCGCAGAAGGAGGCGGTGGTGCGCGTGGAGGTGAGCGACCGGGGGCCGGGCATTCCCGAGGCCTTTCGCGGCCGCATCTTCGGCCGCTTCGCGCAGGCCGATTCGGCCGATTCGCGCGTCAAGGGCGGTACCGGCCTGGGGCTCGCCATCTGCAAGCGGCTGGTGGAAATGATGCAGGGGCGCATCGGCTTCGAGGACCGGGAAGGCGGCGGCACCACGTTCTTTTTCGAGCTGCCCGTCATGCCGCCGGAAGAGACCGCCGCCAAGGCGGCCCCCCGGGTGCTCCTCACCGAGCACGACACGGTCGCTGCCGAGTACCTCTCGATGGTCCTCGAGAAAGGCGGCTATCGCGTCGACGCCGCGCCCGACGCGAGCGCCTCGCGTGAGCTGCTCGGACGATGGAAGTACGCCGTGTGGCTGCTTGCCCGCAGGCTGCGCGACGCCGAGGACCCGCTCGCCCTGATAGCCGAAGTGAAACCGCGCCTGGGCGGTACGCCGATCATCATGCTGGCGAGCACGCGCAGCGACGAGGCTTACGTGAGCGAGCCGCAGCGCGTGGGGGTCGTCGACTGGCTCCTGAAGAGCGATTCGCGCGCGCGCATCCTCGAAGCCGTGGCGCACGCCCTCGGACGCGCCTAGTTGGTCGCCTCGCTCATTGCCGTAGGCGCCGTCGTCGTCGGGTTTCCGCTGCTCATGTACCTGATGCAGGACTCGCTGATCTTTTTCCGCAAGCCGGTGCACGAGGCGCAACGCGACTCGATCGCGCGGCGCTTTCCCGCCGTTGAAAGCGTCTTCATCCAAGCCGACGTGCGCCTGCACGCCTGGCACATCCGGGGATCCCCGCTGGTGCTTTACTTCGGCGGCAACGCCGAGGAAGTCTCCTGGATGCTCGAGGAGGCGCCGCGACGCGCGCCGGGCGTCGGCTGGCTGCTGATCGACTACCGCGGCTACGGCTCGAGCGAAGGCTCGCCTTCCGAGGCGGCGCTGACTTCCGACGGGCTCGCCTGGTATGACTACGCCACCGGGACGCTGAAAGCGAGCAAGGTGTTTCTTTTCGGCCGCAGCCTGGGCAGCGGTGTAGCGGTGCAGCTAGCCGCAGAGCGCCCGCTGGCCGGGGTGATCCTGGTCGCGCCGTTCGACAGCCTGGTTGAAGTGGCAAAGCGCCATTACCCGTACCTCCCGGTGGATTGGATGCTTAAGCATCGCTTCGATTCGATCGGCCGGGCGCCGAAGATCGGCGTGCCGCTGCTCTGCCTTGTCGCCGCGGAGGACCGGATCATTCCCCCTGAGCATTCGCGCCGGCTGTATGCGGCCTGGGGGGGACCCAAGCAGTGGATCGAGCTGCAGGGCGCCGGGCACAATAGCACGGACAGCGCGCCCGCATTCTGGGAAAACATATGGAAATTCTTGACGCGCTGATCCTCGGCGTCGTCGAAGGGCTGACCGAGTTCCTGCCGATCTCGAGCACCGGGCACCTGATCCTGGCAAGCGACCTCCTCGGCGCGAACGACGAGCGCGGCAAGGTGTTCGACATCGCGATCCAGACCGGCGCAGTCCTCGCGGTGATCTGGGAATACCGTGCGCGCCTGTTCCGCGTCGACCCGAAGCTGTGGCTGAACCTGATCGTGGCCTTCATCCCGGCCGCGGTGCTCGGCCTTGCCTTCGGCGCGTACATCAAGGCGCATCTGTTCAGCGCGGTACCGGTCGCTTCGGCGTTCATCGTCGGCGGCCTGATCATTCTTTTTATCGAAAGAAAAAAGCTTTCCCCCCGGGTCGGCGGCACTGAAGCGATGACCTGGCTCGATGCGCTCAAGGTCGGCATCGCTCAATGCTTCGCCCTGATCCCCGGCACCTCGCGCTCGGGGGCGACGATCATCGGCGGCATGCTGTTCGGCCTGTCGCGCCGCGCCGCGACCGAGTTCTCCTTCTTTCTCGCCGTGCCGACCCTGCTCGCGGCAGGCGCCTACGACCTGTGGAAAAACCGCGCGCTCTTTGCGGCGCGCGATCTGCCGATGTTCGCGGTCGGCCTCGCCGCCGCCTTCGTCTCCGCTTTCGTCGTCATCCGCTGGCTGATCCGCTACGTCGCGACCCACGACTTCCGGCCGTTCGCGTGGTACCGGATCGTGTTCGGCGCGGTGGTGCTGTTAACGGCTTACTTCGGATGGGTGAATTGGAGAGCCTAGCCTTGCACCCAGGGCAGGCCGGCCTTGCGCCAGCCGCCGACGGTGTTGCGATGCTGCTGGTCGTCCTTGTCGCCCTCGAAGCCTTCGAGCACGTTGTAGGTCTCGCGCCATCCGGCCTGCATCGCGGCTTCGGCAGCGCCGTGCGAGCGTGCTCCTGAGCGGCAGATGAACATGACCGGTTCGTCCTTTTTCGTTACCGCTGCCAGCTCGCCGATGAACTCGGGGTTGGGCCGGCTGCCGGGATAGGTCTGCCACTCGAGGGCGATACTCCCGGGGATGTGGCCGACGTACAGCAGCTCGGGCTTCGTGCGCACGTCGACCAGCTTGGCGCCGGCCTTCATCAGCGCGTGCGCTTCGGAAGGAAGCAGAGCGCCGGCGTACGTCAGCCCCATTTTCCGGGCACGCTCGGCGGCCTTTTTTTTGATGTCGTCCATGTGCTGCCGCATTATAGTGCGCGAAACCTCAAAATGCCCCTAGACGGTGCGCCGCGGGCGGGTAAAATGCCCCGGCTCCGGGCGGTGACATTAGGCATGGAAACTGCTCACCGCCGACTTACCTACTACACCTACTCGCAATCCCCACCAAGCCAGGAGAACCGCAGATGGCGATGACGCCCGATGACGTGTTGAAGCTTATCAAGGACAAGGAGGTGAAGTTCGTCGACCTCCGCTTCACCGATACGCGCGGCAAGGAGCAGCACGTCACCGTCCCGGTCAAGCACTTCACCAAGGACAAGTTCGAGCTCGGCCACGCCTTCGACGGCTCGTCGATCGCCGGCTGGAAGGGCATCCAGTCCTCCGACATGCTGCTGATGCCCGACGCGGTCAGCGCGCGCATGGACCCGTTCACCGATGAGCCGGTGCTCAACATCACCTGCGACGTGTACGAGCCGATGGACGGCAAGCCCTACGACCGCGACCCGCGCTCGATCGCCAAGCGCGCCGAGGCCTACCTCAAGTCAACCGGCCTCGGCGAAGTGGCGTACTTCGGCCCGGAGCCCGAGTTCTTCATCTTCGACGGCGTCACCTGGAACGTCGACATGTCGGGCTGCTTCGTGAAGATCAAGTCCGAAGAAGCGCCCTGGTCCTCGGGCATCGACTACGAGTCGGGCAACATGGGCCACCGCGCGCCGGTGAAGGGCGGCTACTTCCCGGTGCCGCCGACCGACACGCTGCTCGACATCCGCAACGCGATGGCGCTCGCGATGGAGCAGCAGGGCGTGGACGTCGAAGTGCATCACCACGAGGTGGGCGCGATGGGCCAGAACGAGATCGGCACGCGTTTTGCGCCGCTGGTGCAGCGCGCCGACTGGATGCAGATCTACAAGTACACGGTGTGGAACGTGGCGCAGTCCTACGGCAAGACCGCGACCTTCATGCCCAAACCGGTGGTCGGCGACAACGGCTCGGGGATGCATGTGCACCAGTCGGTATGGAAGGGCGGCAAGAACCTGTTCGCCGGCAACGGCTACTCCGGGCTGTCGGACTTCGCCGTGTACTACATCGGCGGCATCATCAAGCACGCCAACGCGCTCAACGCCATCACCAACCCGGGCACCAACTCGTACAAGCGGCTGGTGCCGGGCTTCGAGGCGCCGATCAACCTCGCCTACTCGGCGCGTAACCGCTCCGCGGCATGCCGCATCCCTTACGTGTCGAGCCCGAACGGCCGACGAGTAGAAGTGCGCTTCCCCGACCCGACGACGAATTCCTACCTGGCGTTCGCCGCGATGCTGCTGGCGGGCCTGGACGGCGTGCAGAACAAGATCCACCCGGGCGACCCGATCGACAAGAACATGTACGACCTGCCGCCCGAGGAGGCCGCCAAGGTGCCGCACGTCTGCGCCTCGCTCGAGCAGGCGCTCGATTGCCTGCGCGACGACCACGCGTTCCTGACCAAGGGCGGCGTGTTCTCGGACGACTTCCTGGAGTCCTACATGACCCTCAAGGAAGAGGAGCTGACCCGCTTCCGCATGACCACTCACCCGGTCGAATTCGACATGTATTACTCTTCTTGACGGTTTCCGGTGCAGGAAAGGGGCGGTTTGTCCGCCCCTTTTCTTTTTGTTTGATAGACTTAGCTCATGCACCGCCCGTGGGCGCTGGGATGGATGGTAATCGGCGTGTTGGCCGCGCCCGCCTACGCCCAGGTCACGGAAATCTACAAGTGCGTCGACGGGACCGGCCGGCCGCTGTACACCAGCGACAAGCGCGACACGGCGGGCAAGAAGTGCGACCTTGTCTCGCGCGAGATCAATGTAGTCCCGGCACAGCAGATCCCGGTGCAGAGGCCGTCGGCCTCCAGCTCCAGATCCGGCTTCCCGAGGGAGTCGGCCTCGGATCGCGCCAACGCGAAGGAGCGCCAGCGCGAAATCCTGGAAAAGGAGCTCGCCACCGAGCAGCAGCTTCTGGCGAAGGCGCAGCAGGACCTGGCGGAGCAGGAATCGGTGCGCTCGGGCGACGAGCGCAATTACGCGCGCGTGCTGGAGCGGCTGCAGCCGTACAAAGACAGCCTCGAAGTCCATCAGAAAAACGTAGAAGCGCTGCGCCGAGAGCTCGGCAACCTCAACCGCTAGGTGGCCTCGTTCCCCGGCCTGGATCTGCTCGCCACGGCGGTGGTGGCGCTCGACGACAGCTTTGTCGTGCGCTACGCCAATCCCGCGGCTGAAAATCTGCTGGCCACGGGCGCGCGCAGCCTGATCGGCCAGCCTTTTCTCGGCCTTTTCTCGGAGCGCGCCGAGCTCGAGCGCACGCTCGACGAGGCGCGCGTCACGCATTGGGATTACTCGGCGCAGGACGCGACCTACGCCCGGACCGGATTGCCGCTTTCGTGCATCGTCACCCGCATCGAAGCGCAGGGCCTGGCGTTGCTCGCCGAGCTGCGCCCGCTCGACCGGCAGCTGCGCCAGGCGCGCGAAGAGCGCATGCTGTTCGAGCAGCAGACCAACCGCGAGCTGATCCGCAATCTCGCGCACGAGATCAAGAATCCGCTCGGCGGCCTGCGCGGCTCGGCGCAGCTGCTCGAGCGCGAGCTCGAGCGGCCCGAGCTGCGCGAATACACGCAGGTGATCATCAAGGAGGCCGACCGGCTGCAGGCGCTGATGGACCGCATGCTCACGCCGCATCGCGTGCCGCGCGTCGAGCCGCTCGGCATCCACGAGGTACTCGAGCGGGTGCGCATCCTGGTCAAATCGGAATATGGAATTGAAATTGACCGGGACTACGACCCGAGCCTGCCGGAAATGCTCGGTGACCGCGAGCAGCTGATCCAGGCCCTGCTCAACATCGCGCGCAATGCGGCCCAGGCGGGCGGCAAGAACATCATCTTTCGCACGCGCGCCGTGCGCCAGATCACCATCCTGCGCCAGCGCTTCAAGCTGGCACTAGAATTGCAGGTAGTCGACGACGGCCCCGGCGTGCCGGAAGAGATCCAGGACCGGATCTTCAGTCCGCTGGTGTCCGGGAGGGAAGGCGGCAGCGGCTTGGGACTCTCGCTCGCGCAGACGTTCATCCAGTATCACCAGGGCGTGATCGAGTTCGAGTCCCGTCCGGGCCGCACCACATTCAGGATCCTGCTGCCGATAACATGAAACCGGTCTGGATCGTCGACGACGATCGCTCCATCCGCTGGGTGATCGAAAAGGCGCTCAGCCGCGAAGGCATCGCCTTCAACTCGTTTTCCTCCGCGCAGGAGGCGCTCGATGCGCTCTCCGGCGGTGCACCGGAGGTCCTGGTCTCGGATATCCGCATGCCCGGGCTTTCGGGGCTGGAGCTGCTGCAGGCAGTCAAGCAGCGGCATCCCGCGGTGCCGGTCATCGTGATGACCGCCTATTCGGATCTCGATTCCGCGGTGGCCGCGTTCCAGGGCGGCGCCTACGAATATCTGCCCAAGCCCTTCGACGTCGACCAGGCGGTGGAGCTCATCCGCCGCGCGCTCGACGAGAGCAGAAGGGAATCCGAAGCGATAGAGCCCATGGGCGAGGCGCCCGAGATCCTGGGGCATGCCCCTGCCATGCAGGACGTGTTCCGCGCCATCGGGCGGCTTTCACAATCGAGCGCGACGGTGCTGATCACCGGCGAATCAGGAACCGGAAAGGAGCTTGTGGCGCGCGCCTTGCACCGGCATAGTGCGCGCGCGTCGCGGCCGTTCGTGGCGATCAACACCGCGGCGAGCCCGAAGGACCTGCTCGAGTCGGAGCTGTTCGGCCACGAGCGCGGCTCGTTCACCGGCGCGCAGCAGCAGCGGCGCGGGCGCTTCGAGCAGGCCGAGGGGGGCACGCTGTTCCTGGACGAGATCGGCGACATGCCGGCCGAGCTGCAGACGCGGCTGCTGCGCGTGCTCTCCGACGGCACGTTCTACCGCGTCGGCGGCCACCAGCAGATGAAGGTCAACGTGCGCGTCATCGCTGCCACGCACCAGAACCTGGAGCAGCGCGTGCGCGACGGCTCCTTCCGCGAGGACCTGTTTCACCGGCTGAACGTGATTCGCCTGCGGCTGCCGAGTTTGCGCGAACGCGCGGAAGACATACCTTTATTATCAAGACATTTTCTTGCCGCTAGCGCGCAGCAGCTCGGCGTCGAGCCGAAGCGACTCGCCGACGAGGCGCTGCAGCACCTGTCGCGGCTCGAGCTGCCCGGCAACGTCCGCCAGCTGGAAAACCTGTGCCATTGGCTGACGGTGATGGCGCCGGGGCAGGTGATCGAGGTGGGCGATCTCCCGGCGGAGTTCCGCGATCAGTCCACCGCCGTCGCCTCGGACTGGCTCTCGGCGCTCGAGCAGGAAGCCGAGCGCCGGCTCGCGCGCGGGCAGACGGGAATCCTTGATGATCTGGGCCGGCAGTTCGAGCGCACGCTTATCTCGAAGGCGCTGCAGCGCACCGGCGGCCGGCGCATCGAAGCGGCCAACCTGCTGGGCATGGGCCGCAATACCATCACACGGAAAATCCAGGAGCTGGGGATCGAAGACGACCCAGAACCGGAGGGCTAACCCACAGCGGTTTTGCCGGTGGGTCGCGCGGCTGCGCGCCGATTCGCCTCCAGGCGTGCATCGACCAGGGCAACTATTTCGTCGACGGCGTCGGAGCGCATGCCCTTCTGCGCCGCGATGGTTTTCACCAGGCGGTCGACGCGCTCGATGTTGGGCGCGCCGCCGAACAAGGCCCGCGCCGCGGAAGACGGAGTAACAAGATCCTGCGCCGCGGCAGCGTATTTCTCGAACGGCACCAGGTCGTCTTTTCGGGCGCCGAGAGACTGGCAGAGCGTGACCACCCAGTTGTACACCGAGCGCGAGGCTTCGATGTCTGTGTGCACAGCTTCCTTGATGGAGCGGATTCCGTCCTTCGTGATGCAGCGGTAGTTGCCCGCCATCAGCATCGCCCACTTCGCAAGCGGCACGAAGACCGACTCGTGCACCTTCAGCTTCACCGGCAGCTCGATGTTCTCGAAGCGGGCGGCTTCGATGTCGGCTTCCAGCCGGCGCAGAATCGCCGTGTGCGCATCCGAAGGAAAGCGCGCCGACTTGAAATTGGTCGGCAGCCTGACTTGCAGCACGTTCAGCTTTTCTTCAGGCGGGCGGAAAGCCTGCGGATCCGGGCTGCACAGGGTCATCAGCGCGGGGTCGAAGCGGTCCCAGACGGTGGGGTCGGTATAGCAGCTTCTGCATGCGTCGGCGGAGACGCCCGGAATGCGCGCGAGGTAGGGCAGCGGCGGCATGTTCATGATCGACATGCAGGGAACCCTGGCCTTGGCCACCGCATCGAGCAGCTCGCGCACGCCGGGCGAACGATACTGCGGCTCCTGCATGGCAAGGGCTACCAGGTCGTAGTCCGCCGGCTTGACCTCGGCCGGCAGCGAAGCGGACAGCTTGCCCGGCAGCTTGCGCGAGTCGACCTCGATCAGCCCTTCTCGACCCTTGACGGGCATGCGCACGCGGGCGCCTTCCTTGTTGATCAGCTCGGCCTCCGCGGGAACGCAAACGAGCCTTACCGTGTGCCCGGCGAGCAGCAATTTGATCGCCAGCAGCGAACCGTAGGAGGCGCCGAAAATCAGAATTTGGCGTGGCATCTAAAGCTCCGATAAGAGAGGGCGAGGCTACTCCCAAACGCCCCGTGATTTCATGTTGCAGTGCCGCATTTCATCACGTAAAATGCTGCGATGCAAAGAGCCGTTCCTAGCTCGCGGGACATCAGCGTACTTGGCCGTGTCAGCGCCGAGTTCGCCGAGATCCTCACCGGGGAGGCGCTCGATTTCATAGCGAATCTGCATCGGCATTTCGAGCCGCGGCGCCAGGACTTGCTCGCGCGCCGCGCTGCGCGGCAAAAGGAATTCGACCGCGGCGCGCTGCCTGATTTTCTTCCCGACACCCGGGAAATAAGAGAGCGGGAGTGGCGCGTAGCGCCGCAGCCGAAGGACCTGCTCGACCGCCGCGTCGAGCTCACCGGCCCCACCGACCGCAAGATGGTGATCAACGCGCTGAATTCGGGCGCCTCCACCTTCATGGCGGACTTCGAGGATGCGAACTGCCCGACCTGGCACAACATGGTGGAGGGGCAGATCAACCTGCGCGACGCGGTGCGGCGCACCATCAGCTTCGAGCAGAGCGGCAAGCGATACCGCCTGCAGGACAGGACCGCGGTGCTGATTCCGCGCCCGCGCGGCTGGCACCTCGACGAGAAGCACCTGCACGTCGACGGCAAGGCCGTTTCGGGCGCGCTGTTCGACTTCGGGCTGTTCTTCTTCCACAACGCAAAAGAGCTGATCGCCCGCGGCTCGGGCCCGTACTTCTACCTGCCGAAGATGGAGTCGCAACTGGAAGCGCGCTTATGGAATGACATCTTCATCGCCTCGCAAGATCAGCTCGGCGTCAAGCGTGGCAGCATCAAGGCCACGGCGCTGATCGAGACCGTCGTCGCGGCGTTCGAGATGGACGAGATCCTTCACGAGCTGCGCGAGCACTGCGCCGGCCTCAACATCGGCCGCTGGGATTACATCTTTTCGTGCATCAAGAAATTCCGCGCCAACCAGGAGTTCTGCCTCGCCGACCGCGCGCAAGTCACGATGACCGCGCCGTTCATGCGCGCGTACGCGCTGCTGCTGATCAAGACCTGCCACCGACGGGGGGCGCCGGCGATGGGCGGCATGGCGGCGCAGATCCCGATCAAGAACGACGCGAAGGCCAACGAGGCGGCGCTCGAGAAAGTGCGGCAGGACAAGCTGCGTGAAGTGACCGACGGCTGCGACGGCACCTGGGTCGCTCATCCCGGGCTGGTGCCGGTCGCGAAGGAGATCTTCGACCGGCACATGCCCCAGCCGAACCAGTACGGCCGCCAGCGCCCGGACGTGCGCGTCACCGCCAGGGAGCTGCTCGATTTCCAGCCCGAGAAGCCGATCACCGAAGCCGGGCTGCGCAACAACATCTCGGTCGGCATCCAGTACCTCGGCGCCTGGCTCGCCGGCAACGGCTGCGTCCCGGTGTTCAACCTGATGGAAGACGCCGCCACCGCGGAGATCTCGCGCTCGCAGATCTGGCAGTGGATCCGCTCGCCGAAGGGCGTGCTCGACGACGGCCGCAAGGTCACGGCAGAGCTGTTCAAGCGGCTGCTTGCCGAAGAGCTGCCGAAGGTGCACGCCTACCTTGGCGAAACCGCGTACCGCGCCGCGAAGTACGAGGAAGGCGCCAGGCTGTTCGAGAAGCTCACCGCCGGCGATTACGTCGAGTTCCTCACCCTTCCCGCGTACGCGCTGATCGATTAATTCAGGTCGGCGATGACCGGCGCGTGATCCGAGGGCCGCTCGCGCTTGCGCGGCTCCCTGTCGATGCTGCTGGCGGTGCAGCGCGCCGCGAGCTCGCGCGACAGCAGGATGTGGTCGATGCGCAGCCCCCAGTTGCGCTGGAAGCCGAGCAGGCGGTAGTCCCACCAGGAAAACAGCTTCTCGGGCTGCGGGAACAGGCGGAAGGCATCGGCCAGGCCCGTGTCGAGCACGCCTCGCCATGCCGCCCTCTCGGGAGGCGAGACGTGGATCTCGCCTTCCCAGCGCTTCGGGTCGTGCACGTCCCGGTCTTCCGGCGCGACATTGAAGTCGCCGAGCACCGCCAGGCGCGGATGCTGCCCGAGCTCTTCTTTCGCCCAGCTGGCGAGCGCTTCGTACCAGCGAAGCTTGTAGACGTACTTGTCGGATCCAAGCGACTGGCCGTTCGGCGCGTAGACGCAGACCACCCGCAGGCCTTTCACCGTGGCCGCGATGACGCGTTTGGGATCGTCGGGAAACCGCGGAATGCCGTGGGTGACTTCGCGAATCGCCGAGCGCGCGAGGATCGCCACGCCGTTATAGGCCTTCTGCCCGCAATACACCGCCTGGTATCCGGCCGCCTCGATTTCGGCGCGCGGAAAGTTCGCGTCCTCGAGCTTGGTCTCCTGCAGGCACATCAGGTCGGGCTGCGCCGAAGCGAGCCAGTCGAGCAGGTGGGGGAGCCTGACCTTGAGCGAGTTGACGTTCCAGGTGGCGAGCCTGAACGTCACTTCCTTTGCAAGCGCTGAGGCGGCGCGCCGGGCGCGTACGGTCCGCGCGGCGCCTCCTCTTCAGGCGCCGGTTTAACCTCCGCGCCAGGCTTCGGTTCCGCTTGGCTGCGGGGCGGCAGGATGCCGGCTTTCGGGTAGCCTGCGGCGTCTAGAATGCCGTGATAAGTGCGTTCCTCGAAACCCTTCTGCGTCGCGTTGCCGACGACGATGACCGGCACCGAGGCGCTGCCGGCGAGCTTGACGAGGTCGTTAACCTCCTTCTCGGTCACGCTCACTTCCTTGAACGGGATGCCGCGCGAGTTGAGCAGCTTGCGCGCATCGTTGCAGGGGTCGCAGTCGGCAGCGGTGTAGAGCGTTACCGGCGATTCCTTGCGCGCCTGTCGCAGAGCGTACGGTTCGGAGCCGCCCTCGGCGGCGCTCGACGCGATGACGCGCCACTGGTGCACATCTTTCGCACCGGGCGGCGGCGGCGTGTCGGCGACGTTCAGCCGGCCCTTTTGGTCCGTCCAGCGATAGAGCTGCTGCTGCGCCACCACCGCGCCCGCGGCCAGCGCGAGAACCAGGGCAACCCCAACGCGCTTGAGGATCATGCGGAAATCATACCATTGTGCTTCAGCAGCGCTTCGACGCGCGGCTCGCGGCCGCGGAACGCGCGGAACGACTCCGCGGCCGGCCGGCTGCCGCCGACGGCGAGGATCTCGTCGCGGAATTTCTGGCCGGAGCGAGCGTCGAGCACGCCGTTTTCCTCGAAGAAGCTGTACGCGTCGGCCGAAAGCACCTCCGCCCACTTGTAGCTGTAGTAACCGGCGGCGTAGCCGCCGGCGAAGATGTGCGAGAAGTTGTTCGGAAAGCGGTTGTACCCCGGCGGGTGCAGCACCGCGACGCGCTCGCGCACTTCCTGCAGCAGGGCGAGCGGGGTTTGCCCCGACGCCGGATCGAAATCCGAATGCAGCCGCATGTCGAACACCGCGAACTCGATCTGGCGCAGCATCGCCAGCCCGCTGTGGAAGTTCTTCGCCGCGACCATCTTGTCGAACAGCTCGCGCGGCAGCGGCGCTCCACTGCCGGCGTGGCGCGCCATGTGGCGCAGCACGTCCCATTCCCAGCAGAAGTTCTCCATGAACTGGCTCGGCAGCTCCACCGCGTCCCATTCGACGCCGTTGAGGCCCGAGACGCCGAGGTCATCGATGCGGGTCAGCAGGTGATGCAGGCCGTGGCCGAACTCGTGGAACAGCGTGAGCACGTCGTCGTGCGTGAATAGCGCGGGTTTGCCGCCCGAATCTGAACTGAGGGGTCTGGAAAAATTGCAGTTCAGGTAGGCGACCGGGGTCTGCAGCTGAGCGCCCCTGCGCCGGCGCGTGATGGCGTCGTCCATCCAGGCGCCGCCGCGCTTGGTGTCGCGCGCATAGAGGTCGGTATAGAACTGGCCGACGAGCACGCCTGCGCTGTCGCGGATCTCGAAGAAGCGCACGTCCTCGCGCCACACCGGCGCCTTCGAGGGGAGGATCCTGATTCCGTAGAGCGTCTCGGCCACCCTGAACAGCCCGGCGACGGCGGCATCCTCCGGAAAGTATTGCTTCACCTCCTGGTCGGAGAAAGCGTAGCGCTTGGCGCGCAGCTTCTCGGACGCGTACGCGACGTCCCAAGCCTGAAGGTCCTGGATGTGCAATTCGTTGCTGGCAAACTCGCGCAGCTCCTCGACGTCGCGCTCGGCGAACGGCCGTGCGCGGCGCGCCAGATCGTCCAGGAACCGCAGCACTTGCCCGGGCGACTCGGCCATCTTCGGCACGAGCGACACCTCGGCGTAGCTGCGGTAGCCGAGCAGCTGCGCCAGCTCCCGGCGCAGGGCGACCATGCGCGCGATGAGCGGCGTGTTGTCCCATTCCGGCCGGCCGAATTCCGAGGCGCGGGTCACGCTTTCGCGATACATCGTCTCGCGCAGCCTGCGGTCGTCGGCGTATTGCATCACCGGCAGGTACGACGGCGCATGCAGCGTGAATTTCCAGCCCGCCTTGCCCTCGGCTTGCGCCGCTTCGCGCGCCGCATGCAGCACGTCCTCGGGAAGCCCGGCAATTCTTTTCTCGTCGACCACGACCGAGAACGCGTTGGTCGCGTCGAGCAGGTTCTCGGAGAACTTCGCTCCCAGCCGTGCCAGCTCCTCCTGGATCGCGGCGAAGCGCGCCTTCCCGTCCGGCGGCAGCTCGGCGCCGCCCAGGCGGAAGTCGCGCAGCGCGTTGTCGACGATTTTTCGCCTGGCTTTCGACAACTGGGCGAATTCGGGGGAATCGCGCAGCGCCGTGTACTTCTCGAACAGCGCCTGGTTCTGTCCGAGCTCGGTCCAGTACTGGGAGACCTTCGGCAGGTTGGCGTTGTAGACCTCGCGCAGCGCCGGGCTGTCCAGCACCGCATGCAGGTGCGAAACCTGGCCCCAGGCCCGCGCGACGCGCTCGTTCGCATCTTCCAGCGGGGCGACGAACGCATCCCAGCTGGGGCTTGCATGGATCACCGCCGCGGCCGTGGCGCGGCCTTCGGCAAGCAGCTGATCCACCGCGGGGGTGACATGCCCGGGCTGCAAATCCTGGAAGCGCGGTAGAGCGGAAAAATCTAACAATGGATTCATATCGAAGCAGCGCGCACGCAATTCTCGAGCAGGAGCGCAATCGTCATCGGGCCGACGCCGCCCGGCACCGGCGTAATCCAGCCCGCCACGTTCTTGACGGCGTCGAAATCGACGTCGCCGGCCAGCGTCCCGTCGGCGAGGCGGTTGATGCCCACGTCGATGACGCAGGCGCCCGGTTTGACCATCGCCGCGGTGACGAGTTTCGGCCGCCCGACGGCGGCAACGAGGACATCGGCTTCGCGGGTGAGCTTCTGCAGCTCCATGGTCTTCGAATGGCAGATGGTGACGGTGGCGTCCTTCTGCAAGAGGAGCAGGGCGAGCGGCTTGCCGACGATGCTGGAGCGGCCGATCACCACGGCGTGGCGGCCGGCAAGCGCCACGCCTGCGTGCTCGATGAGCCGCATCACGCCGGCGGGCGTGCAGGGCACGAGCTTCGGCTGCCCGGCGACGAGGGCGCCGAGGTTCTCGAAGTGGAAACCGTCGATATCCTTTGCCGGCGCGACCGCTTCGAGCACGCGCCGGGCGTCGATCCGGCCAGGCAGCGGAAGCTGCACGAGGATGCCGTGCACGCCCGGGTCGGCGTTCAGTGCTGCGATGCGATCGAGCAGCGCGCGCTCGGTGACGTCGGCGCCGTACCGGTGCACCTCGGAGCGCACGCCAGTCTCCTCGCACGCACGCGCCTTGTTGCGCACGTAGACCGCGGACGCCGCGTTGTCGCCTGCCAGGATCACCGCGAGCCCGGGACGGACACCGCGCGCCGCGAGCCGCGCCACAGTCTCCCTGACCGAAGCGCGCACCGCAGCGGCGAGAGCCTTCCCGTCGAGGATGCGCGCAGCCATGGAGGGCGGGCAGTCTACCACTTGAGCCACCCGGTTCCCCGTATTAAGCTTGGGGCGCACTCCCTCCGCGCTCGCAAGGCGCCAGACTTTCAAAGAGCGAATCCCATCATGTCCGCGCTCCCTCAATTTCCGGCCGCGAACGATCCCGACGCGCTAGAGACGCAGGAATGGCTCGACGCGCTCGAGGCGGTGCTCGAGCGTGAAGGCCCGGAGCGCGCGCACTACCTGCTCGAGAGGCTGATCGACAAGGCGCGCCGCTCCGGCGCCTACATTCCGTTCTCGCCGAACACGGCGTACCTCAACACCATTCCGCCGCAGATGGAGGAGCGCTCGCCCGGCAACGTGCCGCTCGAGGAACGCATCCGCTCCATCTGCCGCTGGAACGCGATGGTGATGGTCGTGCGCGCGAACAAGAACGACGATGAGCTCGGCGGCCACATCGCGAGCTTCGCTTCGGTCGGAACCCTGTTCGGCACGGGGCAGCAGCATTTCTGGCATGCACCGCACGACGACCACGGCGGCGACCTGATCTATTTCCAGGGGCATTCCTCGCCCGGTGTCTATGCGCGCTCCCTCATGGAAGGGCGATTGCCACAGGAGCGGCTGCTCAACTTCCGCCGCGAAGTGGACGGCAAGGGCGTTTCGTCCTATCCGCACCCGTGGCTGATGCCCGACTACTGGCAGTTCCCGACGGTGTCGATGGGATTAGGACCGATCCAGGCGATCTACATGGCGCGCTACCTGAAGTACCTGGAGGCGCGCGGCCTGGCGCAGACCGCGAACCGCAAGGTGTGGGTGTTCTGCGGCGACGGCGAGATGGACGAGCCCGAGTCGCTCGGCGCAATCGGATTGGCGGCGCGCGAGAAGCTCGACAACCTGATTTTCGTAGTCAACTGCAACCTGCAGCGGCTCGACGGGCCGGTGCGAGGCAACGGCAAGATCATCCAGGAGCTGGAAGGCGAGTTCCGCGGCGCGGGCTGGAACGTGATCAAGGTGATCTGGGGCTCGTACTGGGACCCGCTGCTCGCGAAAGACAAGGACGGCATCCTGCTGCGCGTGATGGAGGAAACCGTCGACGGCGAGTACCAGAACTACAAGGCGAACGACGGCGCATTCGTGCGCAAGCATTTCTTCGGCAAGCACCCGAAGCTCCTCGAGATGGTTGCCAACATGACCGACGAGGACATCTGGCGCCTGAACCGTGGCGGCCACGACCCGCACAAGGTGTACGCCGCGTACGCCGCGGCCGTGAAGCACAAGGGGCAGCCGACGGTGATCCTCGCCAAGACCATCAAGGGCTACGGCCTGGGCAAGGCGGGCCAGGCGAAGAACCCGACGCACCAGCTGAAGAAGGTCGAGATCGCCACCATCAAGGAGATGCGCGACCAGTTCAACATTCCCATCCCGGACGAGAAGCTCGAGGAGCTGCCGTTCTACATTCCGCCTGCCGACGCTCCGGAGATGAAATATCTGCACGAGCGCCGCCGGGCGCTGGGCGGCTTCCTGCCGCAGCGGCGCCGCAAGGCCGACACGGTTCCGGCGGTGCCGCCGCTCGCGGCTTTCGACGCGCTGCTGAAGGGCTCGGGTGAAGGCCGCGAGATCTCGACCACGATGGCGTTCGTGCGCGCGCTTACCGCGCTCGTGCGCGACAAGGACATCGGCAAGCACATCGTGCCGATCGTCCCCGACGAGGCCCGCACCTTCGGCATGGAAGGCATGTTCCGCCAGCTCGGCATCTTCGCCGCCGAGGGGCAGAAGTACGAGCCGGTCGACAAGGACCAGGTGATGTACTACCGCGAGGACAAGCAGGGGCAGATCCTCGAGGAAGGCATCAACGAGGCCGGAGCGTTCTCCTCGTGGATAGCGGCGGCCACTTCGTACAGCCATTCCAACCGGGTCACGGTCCCGTTCTACGTTTTCTACTCGATGTTCGGCCTGCAGCGCATCGGCGATCTGGCCTGGGCGGCGGGCGATCAGCGTGCGCGCGGCTTCCTGCTCGGCGCGACTGCGGGAAGGACCACGCTGAACGGCGAAGGGCTGCAGCACGAAGACGGGCACTCCCATGTCCTCGCCTCGGTGATCCCGAATTGCGTCTCGTACGATCCGACCTACGGCTACGAGGTGGCAGTCATCATCCAGGACGGCCTGCGGCGCATGGTGACCAACCAGGAAGATGTCTTCTACTACATCACCCTGATGAACGAGAACTACGAGCACCCGGCGATGCCGCAGGGCGTCGAGCAGGGAATCCTCAAAGGAATGTATTTACTTAGAGAAACCAAAACCAAAAATAAGCTGCGAGTGCAATTGCTTGGCTCGGGCACGATCCTGCGCGAAGTGCTTGCCGCGGCCGATTTGCTCGAGACCGACTGGGGCGTCGCCGCCGACGTGTGGAGCGCGACCAGCTTGACCGAGCTGCGGCGCGACGGCCTGGCGGCCGACCGCTGGAACATGCTGCATCCGGAAGCGAAGCCCCGGGTTCCCTATGTAACCGATATTCTGCAAAAGCGGCCCGCCGGTCCGGTCGTCGCGGCGAGCGACTACATGAAGATTTTCGCCGACCAGCTGAGGCTGCTCATGCCAAGGGACCGCGTGTACCGGGTCCTCGGCACCGACGGCTTCGGCCGCTCCGATACGCGTCCCAAGCTGCGGCACTTCTTCGAGGTCGACCGCAACTTCGTCACGATCGGGGCGCTGAAAGCGCTTGCCGATCAGGGCGAGGGCAAGCCGAAGACGGTCGCCGATGCGCTCAAGAAATACGGCATCGATGCCGACAAGCCGGACCCGACGACCGTATGAGTCAAGTGGTCGTTCCGGACATCGGCGACTTCAAGGAAGTCGAGGTCATCGAGGTACTCGTCAAGCCGGGCGACGCCGTTTCCAAGGAGCAGTCGCTGATCACGCTGGAGTCGGACAAGGCGACGATGGAGATACCGTCGCCCGCGGCCGGCGTGGTCAAGGAATTGAAGGTAAAGATGGGCGACAAGGTGTCGCAGGGCACGCCGATCCTCGAGCTCGATGCGGAGGAAAAGCCCAAGGGCGCAGAGAAGAGAGCCGAGCAGAAACCGAAGACCGAGGCGTCCAGCGACCTGACCGTTCCCGTGCCCGATATCGGCGATTTCAAGGAGGTCGAGGTCATCGAGCTGCTGGTGAAGCCCGGCGACACGGTCTCCAAGGAGCAGTCGCTGATCACCCTCGAGTCGGACAAGGCGACGATGGAAATCCCCTCCCCCGCTGCGGGCGTGGTGAAGGAGATCAGGGTCAAGATCGGCGACAAGGTTTCCAGGGATACGCCGATCCTCGTGCTCAAGTCGAAAGACCAGGCGCTTGCCGAGGCGCCAAAGCCCGCTGCCCCCAAGGCGGCGGCGCCCGCGCCGGCCCCTGCGCCGATCGCTGCGGCTCCTGCCCCGCGTCCAGTGCCGCGCGAGCCACAAGAGGAAGCGACGGCGAAGCCTCATGCCAGCCCGTCGGTGCGCAAGTTCGCACGCGAGCTCGGCGTCGATCTGACGAGGCTGCGCGGCAGCGGGCCGAAAGGCCGCATCCTGCAGTCCGACGTGCAGGCCTTCGTGAAAGGCGTGCTGCAGGGCGCGAGCGCGCCTGCGCCTGCGGCAAAGGCGGGCGGCGCGCTGCCCTTCAGCCTTCCCTCCTGGCCGGAAGTCGATTTCGCGAAGTTCGGCCCGGTCGAGGTGAAGCCGCTGTCGCGCATCCAGAAGCTGTCGGGGCCCTACCTGCACCGCAACTGGATCTCGATCCCGCACGTCACGCAGTTCGATGAGGCCGACATCACCGACCTCGAGGCGTTTCGCAAGGCGCAGACTGTCGAGACCGAGAAGCAGGGCTTCAAGCTCACGATGCTGGCCTTCATGATCAAGGCCTGCGTCACCGCGCTGCGGCAGTACCCGGTGTTCAACTCTTCGCTCGACAGGTCGGGCGAAAGCATCGTCATCAAGAAGTACTTTCACATCGGCGTGGCGGTCGACACGCCGGGCGGGCTGGTGGTGCCGGTGGTGCGCGATGCGGACCGCAAGGGCGTGTTCGACCTCGCGCACGAGCTAGCCGACATCTCCAAGCTGGCGCGCGACGGCAAGCTCAAGCCCGGCGACATGCAGGGCGGGACCTTCTCGATCTCGAGCCTCGGCGGCATCGGCGGCACCGCTTTCACGCCGATCATCAACGCGCCCGAGGTGGCGATCCTCGGCGTCTCGCGGTCCGCATTCCGTCCCGTATTTGCGGGGAAGGACGAGAAGGACAAAGACAGCTTCAAAGCCCGGTTGATGCTGCCGCTATCGCTCTCCTACGACCATCGCGTCATCGATGGCGCGACCGCCGCCCGCTTCTCCAGCTACCTCGTGTCGGTGCTCTCGGACATCAGAAAGTTGATTCTCTAGATGCCCACAGCCGGATGGTGATGCGCGAAGTGAAGGTCCCCGACATCGGGGACTTCAAGAACGTCGAGGTCATCGAGGTCCTGGTCAAGCCCGGCGACGCAGTGGCGAAGGAGCAGTCGCTCATCACGCTCGAGTCCGACAAGGCGACGATGGAGATTCCGTCGCCCGGCGCGGGAGTAGTGAAGGAGCTGAGAATCAAGCTCGGCGACAAGGTCTCGCAGGGCTCGCCGATCCTCGTCCTGGAATCGGCGCAACCCCCCAAAAGGCCCGCAGCGCCCCAGCCGGCGCCGCCAGCGCCTTCCGCCTCAGCGGATCTCGAATGCGACATAGTCGTCCTGGGCGCCGGGCCGGGCGGCTATTCGGCGGCATTTCGTGCCGCGGACCTCGGGCTGAAGACGGTGCTGGTCGAGCGCTATCCGACGCTGGGCGGCGTGTGCCTCAACGTCGGCTGCATTCCCTCGAAGGCGCTCCTGCATACCGCGGCCGTCATGGACGCCGCGCGCGATCTCGCCGGCCACGGCGTCACGTTTGGCCAGCCGAAGCTCGACCTCGCCAAGCTGCGCGCGTTCAAGGACAAGGTGGTCGGAAAGCTCACCGGCGGGCTCGCCTCGATGGCGAAGATGCGCAAGGTCACCGTGCTGCAGGGTGTCGGTCTTTTCACTGATCCGCATTACCTTTCGGTCGAGGGCAAAGACGGAAGGAAAAGCGTGCGCTTCGCATCAGCCATCATCGCGGCCGGCTCGCAGGCGGCGAAGCTTCCCTTCCTTCCCGACGACCCGCGCATCGTCGATTCCACGGCGGCGCTGGAACTCAAGGGCGTGCCGAAAAAGATGCTGGTGATCGGCGGCGGCATCATCGGCCTGGAGATGGGCACCGTCTACTCGACGCTTGGCGCGCGGCTCGACGTGGTCGAGATGATGGATGGGCTGATGCTCGGCGCCGACCGCGATCTGGTCGCGGTGTGGCAGAAATTCAATGCCGGCCGCTTCGACGATGTGATGCTGAAGACCAAGACGACCAAAGCGGAAGCAGCCAAAGACGGCATCAAGATCTTCTTCGACGGCAAGGACTCGAAGACCTACGACCTGGTGCTCGTCTCGGTCGGCCGGGTGCCGAACGGCAAGAGGATCGGCGCGGATAGAGCCGGCATTCAGGTGGATGAACGCGGCTTCATTTCCGTGGACAGTCAAATGAGAACGAACGTCTCGCATATCTTCGCCATCGGCGATATCGCCCGCAACCCTATGCTCGCGCACAAGGCGGTGCACGAGGGCCATGTCGCCGCCGAGGCGGCCGCCGGCCAAAAAGCGCACTTCGACGCGCGCGTCATTCCCTCGGTGGCCTTCACGGACCCCGAGATCGCCTGGGCCGGCGTCACCGAGGACGAGGCGAAAAAGAACGGCATGCAGATCGGCGTCGCGAAATTCCCGTGGGCGGCCTCGGGGCGGGCGATTGCCAACGCGCGCGATGAAGGCTTCACCAAGCTGATCTTCGACGGCGAGACGCACCGCATCGTCGGCGGCGGCATCGTCGGCACCGGTGCCGGCGACCTGATCAGCGAGATTGCGCACGCGGTCGAGATGGGGTCGGACGCGACCGACCTCGGCAAGACCATCCACCCGCATCCGACGCTCAGCGAATCGGTCGGCATGGCGGCGGAGCTGTTCGAGGGCGTTTGCACCGACCTTCCGCCGCAGCGCAAGAAGTGAATCAGGATCAATTAAAGAAGCTGGTTGCGGACGCAGCGTTGAAGCACGTCGTGGAAGACCGCGTGGTCGGCGTCGGCTCGGGCTCCACCGTGAATCTGTTCATCGACGCGCTGGCCTCGATCAAGGGCCGCATCGAAGGCGCGGTGGCCGCGTCGGAGGCGAGCGCCGAACGCCTGCGCAAGCACGGCATCCGCGTATTCGACCTGAACAGCGTCGACGAGCTGCCGGTCTACGTCGACGGCGCCGACGAGGTGACCGAGCACCTGCACATGATCAAGGGCGGCGGCGGCGCGCTGACGCGCGAGAAGATCGTCGCCGCAGTGGCGCGGAAGTTCGTC
>WNEQ01000355.1_pt1 | contig 23913 bp, 20 predicted proteins | sample 5399971 | NCBI WGS metagenome assembly WNEQ01 (sample SAMN13153330, study PRJNA577476) | soil metagenome | isolation source: 20 cm grassland meadow soil 2 days after 1st rain plot 5 | place: USA:California | collected 2015-09-18
GCGCGCTCTTCCCGTCCATCCGGGAGTACTCGCGGCTGTACGGATTGACCGCTGAACGCGTCAGGCTGGCGGAAGCCGGGGCTCTGGTGATGCATCCGGGTCCGGTCAACCGTGGCGTGGAGATGGCGCCGGAGGTGGCCGATAGCTTCTCCTCGGTGATCCTGGACCAGGTCGCGAACGGCGTTGCGGTCCGCATGGGGATCCTGTACCTGCTTTCAGGAGCAAATTGAATAGCGAGTAGCGAACAGCGAATAGCTGGTAGCGAATAGCCAATAGCGAGTAGCTCTGAGCTATTAGCTGCAAGCTGTCCGCTACTAGCTAACGAAGCTACTCGCTAGTGGGTGATAGATGAGGATTCTGATCAAAGGCGGTCGAGTGATCGACCCCGGACGCGTGAACGGCCCAGCCGATGTGCTGATCGAGAACGGGAAAATCGTGGCGGTGGGGCAGAAGCTTGACCCGCCGGCGGGCAAGGCCGACCCGTCGACCACGATCATCGATGCGAGGGGGAAACTGGTACTGCCGGGGTTAGTGGACCTGCATGTCCATTTGCGGGAACCAGGCTTCGAATACAAGGACACGATCCAGACCGGAACCGCGGCGGCCGTCGCCGGCGGGTTTACCTCCGTCTGCTGCATGCCGAACACGAGTCCGGTCAATGACAACCAGTCGATCACCGAGTTCATCCTCGAGCAGGCCCGCTTGGCCGGCAACGCCCATGTGTTTCCGGTGGGGGCCATCACCAAAGGCTCCGAGGGCAAAGAACTGGCCGAGATCGGCGAGCTGCGTCACGCCGGCTGCGTCGCGATTTCAGATGACGGGCAGCCCGTGATGAACAGCCTGATCATGCGCCGCGCGATGGAGTATGCCCTGGCGTTCGATCTGCCGGTGATCGATCACTGCGAGGATCTGCATCTTTCCGAGGGGGGCTGCATGAACGAAGGGCTCGTGTCCACCCAGCTCGGCCTGCCGGGCATCCCGTCGGCCGCGGAGGACGTGATGGTCGCGCGCAACCTGGCGCTTGCGGAACTGACCACGGCGCGGCTGCACCTCGCGCATCTCAGCACCGCCGGATCGGTGCGGATGGTGCGCGCGGCCAAGTCGCGCGGGATCCGGGTGACGGCTGAGGTCTGCCCGCACCACTTCTCGTTGACGGAAGAGGCGGTCCGCGGGTTCAACACCCACGCCAAGATAAACCCGCCGCTTCGGACCTGGCAGGACGTGCAGGCGATCAAGGAGGGGTTGCGCGACGGGACGATCGATGTGATTGCGACCGACCACGCGCCGCACGCGGTGCAGGACAAACAACAGCAGTTCGCGGCCGCTCCGAACGGGATCGTCGGGCTCGAGACGGCGCTGCCGCTGACGCTGGCCTTGGTGGAGGAAGGGTTTCTCTCGCTAGAGGCGGCGGTCGCCAAGCTGACGACCGAGCCGGCTCGAGCCTTCGGCTTGTCCAAAGGCAGCCTCGCCCCCGGCGCGGACGCCGATGTCGTGGTGGTAGACCCGGAGGCACAGTGGGAGGTGGACCCGGCTCGCTTCCGGTCCAAGAGCCGGAACACTCCGTTCGCCGGATGGAAAGTCAAGGGGCGGGTGATCACCACGATTGTGGCCGGCCGCGTGGTGCATGACGCGGCCTGACGGGGAGCGGCGGGATGGATCTGGGGCGCGCGCCACGGCGAGGGCTGCTGGTGTGCCACACGCTGGAGCTGGTGGCGCTCGCGATCTGGACCGGAGGGTTGGTAGTTATCATGGCCGCGGTCATCCCGGCGGTGTTCAATTCGTTTGGGATGGAACCGGGAGGCCGGTTCCTTACGCGGGTCTTCGACGGGTATAATCGGGTGGTGGCCGCCGCGATCCTCGTCCTGGTCAGCGCCGCGGCGTGGAGGATGTGGGTCCACCGAGGGAGCGGATCCGCGGTCACTCGTCCCGAACTCGCGCTCCTGCTTGTGATGATCATGGTGGCAGCGGCGATCGGGCTGGTCCTGGGCCCGGAGTCGGTGAGGCTCCAGGAGCAAGCCTTCGCGACGCAGGACGAGGCGGCGAAGAAGGCTGCCTTGGACGCCTTCTTCCGGACTCATGCGGTGGTCCGTGGACTCTATGTGTTCAACCTCGGCTTAGGGATCGCCCTGCTGGCGGTGAAGCTGCAGCAGTGGATGAGGAAGGAAGTTTCAACCACGTGAAAAAGGCTCTTCTCGCGCTCGCGGACGGCACGGTGTTCGAGGGCCGCGCGCTCGGCTTCGAGAGCGAGACGGTCGGCGAGGTGGTGTTCAATACCGCCATGACCGGGTATCAGGAAATTCTGACCGACCCGTCCTATAAAGGACAAATCATCACGATGACCTGTCCGCACATCGGCAACTATGGAATCACGCGCGAAGACGTCGAGTCGCGCCGTATCTGGGCCGAAGGGTTCGTGGTAAAGGAATCCAGCCGGCGGCCGAGTAATTGGCGGAGCGAACAGGCCTTGGATGATTATCTCCGGGAGTCCCGCGTGGTCGGCATCGAGGGCCTGGATACCCGTGCGCTCACCCGCCATCTGCGCGATGCCGGCTCCCAACAGGGGCTGATCTCCCATGTGGATCTGGATCCCCGCCGCGGGGTGGAGAAGGCACGCACCGCTCCCGGCATCGTGGGACGCGACCTGGTCTCGGAGGTCACCTGCGGCCAGCCGTATGAATGGACGGATGGGTCCGGCGTGTGGGCATCGGAGGCGGATCACGGATCTTCCGAACGGTCCCTGGTCGGACGGACACTCCGAGTGGTCGCGTATGACTTCGGGACCAAGCAGAACATCCTGCGCCGGTTGGTGGATACGGGGTGTGCCGTGACGGTGGTGCCGGCGTCTACGCCGGCTGACTCGGTGAAGAGGATGCAGCCGGACGGCGTCGTGCTGTCCAACGGCCCCGGCGATCCAGAAGGGGTTCCCTACGCGATCGAGGCGGTCCGGGCCTTGATCGGGTGGCGTCCGATCTTCGGCATCTGCCTGGGTCATCAGATTCTGGGGTTGGCCATGGGCCTGACCACCTACAAACTGAAATTCGGCCACCATGCGGCCAATCATCCCGTGATAGACTTGCGGACACGAACCGTGGGGATCACGTCCCAGAATCATAACTTCGCGGTCCGGGCACCGGGCGCGATCGCTCCACACTCGACCGACCACGCGGTGGTGACGACTCGCTTCGGACGGCTGGCGATCAGTCATCTCAGCCTCAACGATGATTCCATCGAGGGGATGGTCTGCCTGGACCAGCCGGTGCTCTCGGTGCAGTACCATCCCGAGGCGTCGCCCGGCCCGCACGACTCGGCCTATCTGTTCCGGCAATTTACGCGGATGATGGAGACAAACCATGCATGAGAGAACGTCATTGTGGAAAGGCCTCGCGCTCGTCGGCACGGCGGCCTTGCTGTCCGGATGCATCACCATCAACCTCTTACCGGGGGCAGGCCCGCTCGAGGAAAAACAGCTGAGCGGGTCCGGGACGTACAAGGTGCTGATGGTTGAGCTGTCCGGTCTGATCAGCTCTCGTGAGAGCGAGGGCCTGGTGGAACAGCCGAATCCGGTGGCCCATCTGAAAGAAGAGTTGACCCGCGCCGCCAACGATTCGAAGGTCAAGGCGCTGGTGGTGCGCATCAACAGTCCCGGCGGCACGGTCACCGCCTCGGACGTCCTCTACCATGAGCTCCGGGCGTTCAAGGAGAAGCGAAAGATCCCCGTGATCGCCTCGATCATGGACGTCGGCGCGTCCGGGGGGTACTACGTGGCGGTGGCGGCGGACAAGATCATGGTCCATCCCTCGTCGGTGACCGGGAGTCTTGGCGTGATCATGCTGACCGTGAACGCCCGCGGACTGCTGGAAAAAATCGGATTGGAAGCCACGGCGGTGGCCTCAGGCCCGAAGAAGGATATGGGCTCGCCGTTCAGGACCATGACCGACGAGGAACGGGCCATCTTCCAAGGAGTGATCGACTCCTTCTATCAACGGTTCCTAAGCGTCATCCAGGAAGGGCGGCGGAATCTCACCCCTGAGGAGATTCGCAAGCTCGCGGACGGGCGGATCTACTCGGGCGAGCAGGCGAAGGCGCTCGGCCTTGTGGACAGCGTCGGCTACCTGGATGATGCCATCGAGCTGGCGAAGCGACAGGCGGGTCTCACAGATGCCCGCGTGGTGGTGTACCGGCGCCCCGGCGAATACCGGCACAACATCTATTCGCGGGTCCTGGAGGGGGGAAGCGGGTGGACCGCGCTGTCCGGCCTCGATCTGATGGCCATCGTGCGCGGAGGAACCCCGCAATTCATGTATCTCTGGATGCCGTGACGGGGAATGTCGTGATCTGGTGATGTGATGATGTCTCGTGCGGCCTGAATGGGTCCTTCAATGGGTCAATCAACGGATCACACGATCAGTACATTCTTACGGACGCCGGTCAGTCGGCGGGCCGCCCTGTACCTGGGGGCCAAGGGCGCCCTGGCGACCTGCACTGCGCTTGGACTGTTCGGTTCCCTCTGGGGCTGTTATCGGGCGCCGGGCACCGGCCGTGAGCAACTGATCTTCATCTCCGAAGAAAAAGAGATCGCGATGGGAGTGCGGGCCTTTCGTGACGTGCTGCGAGGGACGCGGCTGAACGAGAACCCTGAAATCAACGAGTTGGTGCAACGAGTCGGCCAACGCATTGCCGTGGCGGCCCACAAGCCGGAGTATCACTGGGAATTTGCGGTGATCCAGGATGATCGGATGGTGAATGCCTTCGCCTTGCCGGGCGGCAAGGTGGCTGTCTTCACCGGCATACTCAAATACACCAAGAATGACGCGGGGCTGGCCACCGTGATGGGGCACGAGGTGGCGCACGCCCTGCAGCGGCACGGGGCCGAGCGCATCAGTCGCAACATTCTTGAGCAGATCGCCCAGCTCGGCGCCATGGCCGGTGCGGTTGCCGGAGTTGTGGATCCCGGTGCAATGCAAGGGCTCCAGAGCGCGTACGGCGTGGGAGTGGCGTTGCCCTTCAACCGGAGGCAGGAGTCCGAGGCGGACTTTATCGGGCTGCGGCTGATGGCGGAAGCGGGGTACGATCCACGGGAGGCGGTGCCGTTCTGGGAGCGGATGAGCGGGTGTCCACGGAACATGATCGGGAGGCTTTGTTTTCGGTCGGCGGCCGCGATTCCGGAGTTTCTGTCCACTCACCCGTCGGACGTCAGCCGGATCCAGCAGATTGAGGCGTGGGTTCCGGATGCGTTGCGGTTCTATCATCCGACCAGCGCGCCGGCTGAGCAGACGCCGGCCTCGCCGTCACAGCCGTACCGTCCGGGGATCGGGCCGATGCCGAGTTCAGGTTAACTTGGAAGGACCATGCCGAGACGGACTGACATCACGAGCATCCTCCTGATCGGGTCAGGCCCCATCGTCATCGGGCAGGCCTGCGAGTTCGACTATTCCGGCACACAGGCGTGCAAGGCTCTGAAGGAGGAAGGCTACCGGGTCATTCTGCTCAACAGCAATCCGGCCACCATCATGACCGATCCGGAGTTGGCCGACCGCACGTATCTGGAGCCCGTGACGGTGGAGGTGGTGGAGCAGGTGATCGAGCGCGAACGCCCGGATGCCCTGCTGCCCACGATGGGAGGACAAACCGCGTTGAACATCGCGGTGGGGCTGGCCAAGCGCGGGACGCTCTCCAAGTATGGCGTGGAGCTGATCGGGGCCTCCGCCGAAGCGATCCACAAGGCCGAGGACCGGGAGGCCTTCAAGCTTGCGATGGGGCGGATCGGGCTCAAGACGCCTGAGAGCGGATCGGCCAGGACGCGGGAGGAAGCCGCGAGGGTGGCCGAGCGAATCGGCTTCCCGGCCATTGTCCGCCCGTCCTTCACCCTCGGCGGCACCGGCGGGAACATCGCCTACAACCGGGAGGAGTTTGAGCGGCACGTGGAATGGGGACTCGCCATGAGCCCGGTGGGGGAAATCCTGGTCGAGCGATCGGTCATCGGCTGGAAGGAATTCGAGCTCGAGGTCATGCGGGATCTGAAGGACAACGTGGTGATCGTCTGCCCGATCGAGAACGTCGATCCGATGGGGGTTCATACGGGGGACAGCATCACGGTGGCGCCGGCGATGACCTTGACCGACAAAGAGTATCAGGTGATGCGGGACGCCGCGGTCCGGATCATTCGGGAGGTCGGGGTGGACACGGGTGGCTCCAATATCCAGTTCGCCGTGCACCCGGAGACGGGCGACCTGGTGGTCATCGAGATGAACCCGCGGGTGTCGCGCAGCTCGGCGCTGGCCTCCAAGGCCACCGGGTTCCCGATCGCCAAAATTGCGGCCAAGCTGGCGGTGGGGTATACGCTGGACGAACTCTCGAACGACATTACCCGCGTGACCAAGGCCGCGTTCGAGCCCACCATTGACTATGTGGTGGTGAAAATGCCGCGGTTCGCCTTCGAGAAGTTTCCGGGCGCTGATCCCACCTTGACCACCCAGATGAAGTCGGTGGGGGAGGCGATGGCGATCGGACGGACCTTCAAGGAGGCGCTGCAAAAGGCGATCCGTTCCCTGGAGGTGGACCGCTTCGGGCTGGGCTCCTTGCACGGGCTTGATGGCGCCGTCCCTCCTGGGGCGAACCGGGACGAGCTGGCGGCGCGCGTGCGGAGCGCGCTCCAGACTCCGCATCCCGACCGGGTCTGGCACGTGGCGGACGCCATGCGGCTGGGGGTGTCAGTCGAGGAACTCGCTGCGCTGACCAGGATCGATCCATGGTTCTTGGACCAGATCCACGAGCTGGTCGAGTTCGAACGCCGGCTGGGGGCCGCGACTTCGTCACTCGACCCTGACCTGCTGTGGGAGGCGAAGCGGCTCGGCTTCTCCGACGAGCGCCTCGCCCAATTGACCGGAGTCGAGACGGGAGAGCTGAGGCGCCGGCGGGCTGCTGGTTCGTCCCAAGGAGCCGCGCACGGCGTGACCTACAAACGGGTGGACACCTGCGCGGCGGAGTTCGAGGCGCATACTCCCTACCTGTACTCGACCTACGAGGGGCAGTGTGAGTCGCGTCCGACCGATCGGCGCAAGGTCATGATTCTCGGCGGTGGGCCCAACCGGATCGGACAGGGAATCGAGTTTGATTACTGCTGCGTGCACGCGGCCTTCGCTCTCCGGGAGGAGGGGTTCGAGACGATCATGGTCAACTGTAATCCGGAGACAGTCAGCACGGATTACGACACCTCCGATCGGCTCTATTTTGAGCCGTTGACGGAAGAAGACGTCCTGAACATCGTGGATCGTGAGCGCCCGATCGGGGTGGTCGTCCAGTTTGGCGGGCAGACGCCGCTCAAGTTGGCGCTGCCGCTGGCGCGGGCCGGCGTGAAGATCCTCGGCACGAGTCCTGACGCGATCGACCGCGCCGAAGATCGGGAGCGCTTCCGATCCCTCCTGGTTCAGCTGGGGCTTCGCCAGCCGGACAGCGGGATGGCGCGATCGGTGGAGGAAGCGGCCCGCGCGGCGGCCAAGATCGGGTACCCGGTGATGGTCCGCCCCTCGTACGTCCTGGGCGGACGTGCCATGCAGATCGTCTTTCACGAGCCGGGTCTGTTGGATTACATGGCCTCGGCCGTGAAGGCCTCGCCCAATCACCCGGTGTTGATCGACAAGTACCTGGAAGACGCCATCGAAATCGACGTGGATGCGATTTCGGACGGGCGGCAGGTGGTGGTCGCGGGGATCATGGAGCACATCGAGGAGGCGGGAGTCCACTCGGGTGACTCGGCCTGTTCGCTGCCCCCCTACACCTTGGAGGGAGACATGGTCGCGGAGATCCGCCGCCAGACCGCCGCGCTGGCCATGGAGTTGGGCGTGGTCGGGTTGATGAACGCCCAGTTTGCGGTCCGCGGCGGCCACCTGTACGTGCTGGAGGTCAACCCGCGCGGCTCCCGGACGGTGCCGTTTGTCAGCAAGGCGATCGGGGTTCCGCTCGCCAAACTGGCCATGAAGGTGATGATGGGCAAGACGCTGGAGGCGCTCGGATTCACGGAGGCGCCGACACTGCGCCATGTCGCGGTCAAGGAAGCCGTGTTCCCGTTCACGAAGTTTGCGGGGGTGGACGTGCTGTTGGGCCCGGAGATGAAGTCCACCGGGGAAGTAATGGGCATCGACGACGATTTCGGCTGGGCCTTCGCGAAATCCCAGGCTGCGGCGGGGGTCCCGCTCCCGCGCGCCGGGAGGGTCGTGTTGAGCGTGAAAGACCACGACAAGCCGGCGGCGCTTGAGGTGGCGCGCCGGCTGCGCCGGCTGGGGTTTCTGCTCGAGGCCACCCGCGGCACCGCGGCGTATCTTCAGCATCACGGCGTTGAGGTCGAACCGGTCAATAAAGTCACGGAAGGCCGTCCCCACATCGTGGACCATATCAAGAACGGCGAGATCAGTCTGGTCGTGAACACGGTCGGGAGCGAATCCTCCCAGGCCGACTCGGCATCGATCCGCCGCGAGGCGCTCCAAAAAGGACTGCCCTACTGCACCACGATGCCCGGAGCCAGGGCGGCGGTCATGGGCATGGAGGCCGCGCTGCGAAAAGGGCTCACGATCCGATCGCTGCAGGAATATCACCACAACTGACAGCTCTCAGCTCTCGGCTCTCAGCGGAGGCCCCATGCCCACACCGATCACCAAGAAAGGCTACGAAGCGCTCAAGGCTGAGCTGGACCGGTTGCGCAAGGTGGAGCGGCCGAAAGCGATCGAGGCGATTGCTGAGGCGAGGTCCCACGGCGATCTCACTGAGAATGCCGAATATGAAGCAGCCAAAGACCGCCAGGGCTTCATCGAATCACGGATCACGGAGCTGGAGCGGAAGCTGGCCGATGCGCGGATCATCGACACCGCGAACCTCTCCAGCGAGACGGTGGTGTTCGGGGCGACGGTCCTGCTGCTGGATCTTGAGTCCAAGCAGCAGAAGCAGTACACGCTGGTCGGACAGGACGAGGCCGACCTGAAGAACGGGAAAATCTCGGTCCAGTCTCCGGTCGGCAAGGCCCTGATCGGGCGGCGCGTCGGCGATCAGGTGGAAGTGACCACGCCGGCCCGCGTCGTCGCCTATGAGATCCGGGGCATCACGTTTGGGGAAGTCTGAGGCAGACAGGCTGAGGTCAAGGCTGAGGTTCAGGGAAAACCTGACGTGAAACTGAATCCCTCGGGCGCGCTTCCTGAACCTGAACCTCAACCTCAGCCTACGGTTCGCCTATGCCAAGTGCCATTTCCGTCGTGACCCTGCTGACCGACTTCGGCGAGCGGGATTACTTCGTCGCCAGCATGAAAGGAGTGATCCTGAACATCAACCCCCAAGCCAGAATCGTGGATCTCTCGCATCAGGTGAGGCCCCAGCAGGTGGACGAGGCGGCCTATCTACTGAAATCCTGCTATCGCTACTTCCCGGAGGGGACGGTCCATGTCGTGGTCGTGGACCCCGGAGTCGGGAGCGCACGACGTCCGCTGCTGGTGACCAGCTCCCGGTATTACTTTGTGGCGCCGGACAATGGCGTGCTCACCGATGTTCTTCAGGAGGAGGTGTCGGTCGAGGTGCGCGAGATCGAGAATAAGCAGTACCGGCTGGATGCCGAAGGGGCGACCTTCGACGGACGCGATCTCTTCGCCCCCGCGGCGGCCTGGCTGACGCGAGGACAACCCCCCGGTTCCTACGGGCGCTTGATTCGGGACTATGTGCGGCTGCCGAGTCAGGAGCCCGCCTGGGAGGGGCAGGCGTTGGTCGGCCGCCTCATCTATGTGGACCATTTCGGCAACCTCATCTCGAACGTGACCCCCCTTCATCTGAAGGAGGTGCAGGGAAAGTTACGGCGCAGCCGCGTCACGATCCGAGTCGGAGGGACGGTGATCGAGGGGCTGACCAGCCACTACGCCGAAGGAAGCCCCGACGCTCCCCAGGCCTTGATCAATAGCAACGGGCAGTTGGAGGTCTTTGTGAAGGAAGGGAGCGCCGCCGAATGGCTGAAGCTTGGCCGCGGCGAACGGATCGAAGTCTCGTGATAGGCGGGTCCTGTCGTGGCGCGCACCCCCGTCGGCCTCGCTCCACCCATCCCCCCGTGGGAGTCACATTGAGGTTTAGTAGTGCGCGGGCGCTGTGTGCTGGTGGTCGGTTGCAACCTGTTGGCTCCTCGCCCCTTTCCGGGGACCCATTGCTTGGCTTCGTGCAATGGGTGATGGCGACGGGGGACCCGCTCGCCACGCCACCCGCTGGAGCAAGACACGAGGACAGGGTCGTTGTCTTGGAATCACATCGGCAGCGCCCGCCACTTGGCCAGATATTCCTGCACCGCCATCACGAACGTGGCGTGGCTCCAGGTGAGGGGAGAGACCGAGAGCGGGGCATGGGTATAAGGGTGCACCTGCTCAGCCAGGACGCCTGAGGGCAGGCCGTGGTGGACGCACCATTCGAAGAGGGCCACCGCCGGTTTGAGATCCGCTTTCGTCCGGGCGGTCGCGATGGCCCATTGGGCCAGCCAGAGCGTGCAGATGAACCAGGGGTTGCCGGGAACGTTGGCCAGATCCTGGCTCTGCTGGTGGTAGTAGTCGTTCTCGTAGCGTGCGATCCCTCCGACGGACGTCTTGACCCGCAGACCCTCTTGTAGGGCGGTCATGGTCTCGGTGATCCGCGGGTCATCGGGCGGAAACATCCCGAAATACCAGAGGCCGAAGAGCGACGCATCGAGTTTCTCGTCGAATTCCCAACTCCCGTCGGATCGTTGGTTGGCCATCCGCACGAAGCGCTTGAGTTCCGGCCGATACAGCACGGCGCCCACACTCTGCTTCATGCGGGCTGCTGCGGCGCTGTACTGCTCAGCGCAGGCCGTTTCCCCGAAGGCCGTCGCGAACCTGGCGGCGGCGGTTAATCCCGCCCAGACCGCGGCGGTGGTGAAGGCCAGCACCCCCCGGCGCTCTTCCCAGAGGTCGTAGGATGGCTGCGGCAACCCGGTCTTCGGATCGCAATAGGACGCCATGAAATCGGCGGCGCGAATGATGAGCGCGCGGTAGAGCGGCTTGATGTATTCGATATCCTTCCACTTCTGAAAATGCAACCACAGGGCCCAGATGACCAACGCGGTTTCGTCCTCTTGGATCGGTAACTCTTTGCGGCCGTCGCGGATCCACGGATGCCAGCTCGAGGCCAGCGTCTGGTCCGGGTTGTACTTGTGCAGCAGGAAGCCCTCTTTGCTGAGGACCTCGCGGCAGAACCGGTAGAAGGGGCGGGTGAGGTCCAGATACCCGGCGAGGTCCAGGGCATGGGCCGTCAGCGCGCCGTCCCGCGGCCACATGTACGAGTAGGTATCGCGAACCGTGGAGGCGATATCCGAGTCGTTGGCCGCAAGGATCGCGCCGCCGTTATCGATTTGCGTCCTCAGGATCAACAGGCTGAGCAAGTAGATGCGGCTCACGTCCGACGGGAGATCGGCGAAATCCGGCCGATGCGTATCAAGCCAGAGATGCCAGTAGGCGGCGGTCCGGTTGATGAAATGCCAGGGCCCGCGCTGACGCACCGAGCGATTGAGCCGGGTCACTTCCTCAAAGGTCGAGCCCGCCGCCAGCCAGTAATAGGTCGTCTGGGTCATCTGCGGGGGAACCGTGAGATGGGCGGCGACGGTGGAGTCCACCGATCCCTGCGCGATGGGGTTGCCGGACAAGAGGCCGTCTTCGGCGTCCTTCCAGGTTCCCTGCAGGCTGTTGACCCCTTTGTGCCCGCAGGCCCATTGATGCACGCCAATATGCCACCCTTCCACCGTATCCGTCGCGTCCTCGGGCTGCTTCCCCGGCGTGGCGGTGTTGATGAGAAACCAGCGTGGCCCCTTGTAATGATAGACGGCGCGTCGTTCCGGCTCGTAGTAGGCGGTGTCGCCGACTTCGTGCGAGGAAATATACAGATCGTGATGGAAAAAGAACCGAACCTCACGGTGGCGATCAGTTGGATTCCTCACGTCGATCTGACGCAGAAAGAGATTCTGGTGAAAATCCACGCCGTCGCGACACCGGAGCTCGAGGTCGAGATCAGGATGCGAGAGCTCGACCTCGGTCACCAGCGTCTCGTCGGCATAGCGCAGCCGGCGTGACCAGCCAGGGTCATCCAGCCACCTGAACCGGCCATCCACCCAGACCCCGAAGCGAAACACGTGGCCATTGGAATGATTCTCCAACCCCACATGCGGCCAGTAGAGGTCCCGGAGTTGATACGAGGCGTCGAAGTTCACGAGCAGCGAGCCGTTCCCGAGGGGAAGATCGCGGGGCATGCGTCACTCCGTTCTCTTGCGGTCGTTGCGATCACGCGCCAGCCGTGCGCGTACGGGACCCAGTATACCTCACGAGCAGGACGACGTATACCGACCGCACCTCTGTCTCGCCGGGCTAGGATTCGGTGACGGTGCGGATGGAGTCGTGGAGCATGCGGACCATGCGGGTGAGCTCACGCAGCTTCGTGATGAGCGGGGGCATCAGCACCATGACGTTGCCCAGGGGCCGGATCACCAGCCCTCGCCGACGGGCCTCCATCGCCACCCGATGCCCGATCCGGTGCGCCAGCGGGTAGGGGATACGCGTCGCGCGGTCCTTGACCAGTTCGATGCCCACCATGTAGCCACGCTGCCGGATGTCTCCGACATGCGCCAGCTTGGAGAGAGGGCGGAGCAATCGGCTGAGGGCGGAGATTCGTGCCTCCATCCGAGTCAGTGTGCGTTCTCTCCGGAACACTGTCAGGTTCGCCAGAGCCACCGCGCAGCCGATCGGGTTCCCAGCATAGCTATGACCGTGAAAGAACGCGGTCCCCTCCTCATGCGTTCCCAGGAAGGCCCGGTAGATCTCCTCGGTCGCCAGCGTGGCAGCCAGCGGAAGATACCCCCCGGTCAGTCCCTTGCCGATGGCCATCAAATCCGGCGTGACCCCTTCGTGGTCGCAGGCGAACATCCGTCCTGTTCGCCCGAATCCGGTTGCCACTTCATCCGCAATCAGCAGCACGTGGTACCGGCTGCAGAGGTCACGGATGCGCGTGAGGTAGCCGGGAGGGGCGGTCAGCATGCCGGCGGCGGCCTGGACGAGCGGTTCGATGATCAGTCCGGCGATCTCCCGATGCCGCTGCTTCAGCATGTCTTCGATCGGTTCGAGGCACGCGATCGCGCAGGACGGGTACGCTAATCCCAGGGGACACCGGTAACAGTACGGAGGATCGGCGGCGAGCGTAGAAAACAGGAGCGGGTGGAACCGCTTCTGGAAGAGGTCGATCCCCCCCACGCTCATCGCGCCGACGGTGTCCCCATGATAGCCGAGTCTGAGATGCAGGAAGGTCCGTTTCGGCCCGGCGCGCGGGACATGCTGCTGCCAATACTGGACCGCCATCTTGAGCGCGACTTCGACGGCGGTGGATCCGTCGTCCGAGTAGAACACCCGGGTCAGCCCCGGCGGGGCCAGACGGATCAGCTCGCGCGCCAGCAGGATGGCCGGGGGGTTGGACAACCCGAGCAACGTACTGTGGGCGATCTTCGCGAGCTGGCGGTGGATCGCACGGTCAAGCGCGGGGTGCCGGTGTCCGTGGACGTTGACCCACAGAGACGACACGCCGTCCAAATACTTCCGTCCGAGACTGTCGATGAGGTAGGGACCCTTCCCGCGCTCGATGATCAGGGGGCGTTCCTGCTCCCATTCCTGCATCTGCGTGAACGGGTGCCACAGGTGCGCACGATCCCAGTCGGCAAGCTCGTGGGAACGGAGCCGTCGCGTCACGTGAGTCCTCGCAGACCTGCCAGGGTGTGCGGATTATAATGGCGCAAGGGCCCGTTGACAACTCTTTGACAAGATGCGGATGACTTACTATAATGAAGCGGTTTTGTGAGGCAGAGCAGGGATTTGCAAACTCACATCCGGAACTTTTCGATTATCGCGCACATCGATCACGGGAAATCTACCCTCGCTGACCGGATCCTTGAAGCCACGGGCGCCATCACAGCCCGAGAGTCCCGCGAACAGATCCTCGATGCCATGGACCTCGAACGTGAGCGGGGCATCACGATCAAGGCCCACACGGTCGCGCTCCACTATCGGGCCAACGATGGGCAGACCTACTCGATGCACCTGATCGATACGCCGGGTCATGTCGACTTCACCTACGAAGTCTCTCGCAGCCTGGCGGCCTGCGAGGGAGCGTTGCTCTTGGTCGATGCAAGCCAGGGCGTGGAGGCGCAGACGATCGCCAACGCACATCTCGCCGTGGCCAACCACCTGACGATCCTGCCGGTCATCAATAAGATTGATCTGCCCAACGCGGACGTCGAGGGCGTCACGCGTCAGATCCGGGAGGTGTTGGGGCTGGAGGTCAAGGACGCCTTGGCGGTGAGCGCCAAGGAAGGCCGGGGGATCCGGGACTTGCTGGAGGCGGTCATTGCGCGAATCCCTCCACCTTCCGGCGATCCCGACAAGCCGCTGAAGGCGCTGGTCTTCGATTCGTGGTTTGACAATTACCAGGGCGTGATCGTGCTGACTCGGGTGATCGATGGCCAGATCCGGCCCGGCATGAAGATTCGCGCGATGTCGAATAATCGGATCTTCGAGGTCATCGAGGTGGGCGTGTTTACGCCGAAGCGGATGAAGACCGACGGGCTCGCGGCGGGCGAGGTCGGGTATGTGTGCGCCGGGATGAGAGAGGTCGCCGACACGAAGATCGGAGATACGATCACGGACGCGGCCCGGCCCACGGCCTCGCCCTTCCCGGGCTATAAGGAGGTGAAGCCGCTCGTCTTCTGCGGGTTGTACTCGACGGATGCGGCCCAGTTTGAAGACCTGCGCGATGCGCTGCAGAAGCTGCGCTTGAACGATTCGTCGTTCAGGTATGAGCCCGAAACCTCCCTGGCGTTGGGATTCGGATTCCGGTGCGGGTTTCTGGGCTTGTTGCACATGGAGATCATTCAGGAACGCCTCGAGCGGGAGTACGGCCTGACCCTGATCACCACGGCCCCCACGGTCGTCTATCGGATCCTCACGACGTCGGGTGAGACCCTGACCATTGAGAATCCGTCGAAACTCCCCCCGTTGTCCACGATCGAGCGGTTCGAAGAGCCCTTCATTCAAGCTACCATCATCACGCCCGAGCGCCACGTGGGCGGTATTCTCCAGCTCTGCCAGGAGCGGCGGGGCGTGCAGATGGGACTGCAGTACCTGGACCCGAGCCGGGTCATGCTTACCTACGAGTTACCGCTCAACGAAGTCATCCTGGATTTCTATGACCGTCTGAAGTCCAAGACCCAGGGGTACGCCTCCCTGGACTATGAAGTGATCGGATACCGGGAGTCGGACCTCGTCAAGCTGGACGTGCTGCTCAACGGGGAAACGGTGGACGCGCTCTCCTTCATCACGCATCGGGACAAGGCTCGGCTCAGAGGGCGGCTTCTCGCCGAAAGGATGAAGGAAGTCATCCCGAAGCAGATGTTCGAGGTGGCCATCCAGGCGGCGATCGGGAATAAAGTGATCGCCCGCGAGACGGTCGGCGCGCTCAAGAAGAACGTCACGGCCAAGTGTTATGGCGGGGACATCACCCGGAAGCGGAAACTATGGGAGAAACAGAAGGAGGGCAAGAAACGGATGAAACAGGTGGGTCGTGTCGAGGTGCCCCAGGAGGCGTTCCTGGCGCTTCTCAAGGTGACCGACGAGTAGCCATGGAGCAGAAGCCACAGGAGGTCCAGCCGGGTCTGGAGGATGCGGGGGGATCCTCAGCGGAGGCCGTCTCGCCGCCGGTGTCGGAGTCCCTGGCGGTCCCGGACGCGCGCGTCGAATCCGCACCTCGTCGGAAATCGGTGTTCCGCGAATACGCGGAAGCGATCGTCGTGGCCATGCTGCTGGCCTTTGCCATCCGAATCTTCGTCGTTCAGGCCTTCAAGATTCCGTCCGGGTCGATGATTCCGACGCTGGTGATCGGGGATCATATCCTGGTCAGTAAGCTCTCCTATGGGCTGCAGTGGCCTGGGACCTGCCGGTTCAGCATGAGCTTTCCGCCCATGACGTGCTATACCTCCAGCTCGCTGCTGTCGTTCGGGGCCCCTCAGCGCGGGGACATCATTGTGTTCCGCTATCCGGAAGACGAGGACAAGGATTTCATCAAGCGCGTGGTGGGCCTGCCCGGCGATACCGTCGAGATCCGCAACAAGGTGGTCTTCGTGAACGGGGCGCCGCTCGATGATCACGGGTATACGCAACGGGTGGACCCCGGAGTCATTGACGGCGCGATCAATCCGCGGGATAACTTTGGTCCGGTCACCGTCCCCGCAGGGAAGTTCTTTGTGATGGGTGACAACCGGGATCAGAGTCTCGACAGCCGATTTTGGGGCTACGTCAGCGCCGAGAAGATCAGGGGGAAGGCCTTCCGGATTTACTGGTCGTGGAGCGGACAGGGAGACTGGCAGGGGTGGGTGCGATGGGATCGGCTCGGCAAAGCGATTCAGTAAGGCGCAAAGCGTCCACGAGGACTCGGGGCGGGGACGAGACGCGCCTCGCGCGTGCGCCGCAACAGTCGCTGCAGCGACATATCGAGCGGTTTCCCCAGGCCGGCGTTCTGGTCGTGGGTGATCTGATCCTGGACCATTACATCTGGGGCAAGGTGAGTCGCATCTCTCCCGAGGCGCCGGTCCCCGTGGTCCTGGTCGAGTCCGAGTCGCTTCAGCTCGGGGGAGCGGCCAATGTCTACAATAATATCCATTCCCTCGGGGGACGGGCGGACATCTGCGGAGTCGTGGGTGCGGATGAGGGCGGGCAGCGGCTGTTGAAAGAGTTGGGGGTGCGTCGGCAGGGGCGTGGCGGCGTGGTGATCGACCCGGATCGACCCACCACCAGGAAGACACGCGTCATCGCACACCAGCAACAAGTGGTCAGGTTCGACGTCGAACGCCGGGCGGAAATCAACGCCACGCTCCAGCGTCGCATGCTTCGCTATGTCGAGTCGCGATTGCGTGAGATCTCCTGCCTGGTCGTCTCGGATTACGCGAAGGGCGTCGTCACTGGAGCGCTCATGGCGGAGCTCACCCGTCTGGCCGCGCTCCAGCGCATTCCGATCATTGTGGATCCCAAAGTGGAGCATTTCCCCTATTATAAAGGCGTCACCGTCGTGACTCCCAACCATCTGGAAGCCCTGCAGGCCGCCGGCGTGCACGCGGACGATGACCAAGCCGTCGAGGAAGCCGGCGAGATCATCCGGCAGCGGTTGAGCTGCCAGTCCGTCCTGGTCACCCGTGGCGAGAAGGGCATGAGCCTGTTTGAATCCGATGGGACCCGATGGCACATTCCTACGGTGGCGCGTCAGGTGTATGATGTCACCGGCGCCGGCGATACGGTGGTGGGCACCCTGGCGCTTGCCCTGGCGACCGGGGCCTCCATCCGGGATGGGGCGGTGCTCGCGAATCACGCAGCCGGGATCGTGGTCGGGGTGGTTGGCACCGCCGTGGTGACCGCGCGCCAGCTCTCGGAGGCACTGACGCATGCCTAGTCGCAGTTCCGCGGTCACGGTTGTCATCCCGGCCCGGTTCGGGTCGTCGCGGTTTCCGGGAAAGCCCCTGGCCATGCTGCTCGGCAAGCCGCTCATCCAACACGTCTACGAGCACGCGCGGTCCTCGCGGGGCGTTGGCCAGGTGTTGATCGCCACCGACGACTCCCGTATTGCCGAGGCGGTCAAGGGGTTTGACGGAACGGTCGTCATGACCACCGGTCCGTTCCGGACCGGGACCGATCGGGTGGCAGCCGTGGCGCGACAGGTGACAGGCCAGACCTTGGTGAATCTCCAAGGTGACGAGATCCTCCTCCACCCGGAGCTGATCCCGGATCTGGTCACCCCCTTTTTGGAGAGCGGGGCGGGGATGGGGACGCTGAAGCGGAGACTGACCTCGCCGGACGACGTGCGGAATCCGGCCGTCGTGAAGGTCGTGACGGACCGCACCGGTGACGCGCTCTATTTTTCGCGTGAGCCCATTCCTCACCGGCGGGACCACCAGGCCGGTGGAAGAGAGCCCGGGTTGTATTACATGCATCTCGGCATGTACATCTACGCACGCGAGACCTTGCTGCGGCTGGCGGAGTTACCCACGGGGCCCCTTGAAGAAGCCGAACAGCTGGAGCAGCTCCGGGCACTGGAGCACGGCATTCGGATCCGCGTGTGGGAAACCGAGCATGCGTCGCTCAGGATCGACACCCCGGAGGACCTCGAAACGGGGGCGGCGGTCCTGGAGCGGCTGGCACGCCGGGAAAAGAACGCGCCGAAGATTGAGGTCGGCGGGAAGGCCTGAATGATGAGCAAGTACATCTTCGTGACCGGCGGGGTGGTGTCGTCGCTGGGTAAAGGACTGGCCTCGGCCTCCATCGGCACTCTCCTGGAAAGCCGCGGACTCAAGATCACCTTCCTCAAGCTGGATCCCTATATTAATGTCGATCCAGGCACGATGAATCCCTATCAGCACGGGGAAGTCTTCGTCACCGCGGACGGCGCGGAAACGGACCTGGATCTCGGCCATTACGAGCGGTTCACCGCGTTGACGCTGACGAAGGAGAACAACTACACCACCGGTCGGATTTATCACGCGGTGATTACGAAAGAACGCCGTGGCGATTACCTGGGCGGGACGGTGCAGGTCGTGCCCCATATCACCGACGAGATCAAGCGGTCCATCCTGGACGTGGCCAAAGGGAGCGATGTGGCGATCGTCGAGATCGGCGGGACGGTCGGGGACATCGAAAGCCTGCCGTTCTTGGAGGCGATTCGGCAGATGCCGTACGACGTCGGCCGGGAAAACGTCCTGTACGTGCACTTGACCCTGGTCCCGTATATCGGGGCCGCCGGTGAGTTGAAGACGAAGCCGACGCAGCATTCCGTGAACAAACTGCGGGAGATCGGCATTCAGCCGAACATCCTCTTGTGCCGCACCGACCGCTATCTGCCGCCCGACTTGAAAGAGAAGATCGCGCTGTTTTGTAACGTGGAGAAAGGCGCGGTCATCACGGCCAAGGACGTGGAGACCGTGTACGAGGTCCCGATCGTGTTCCGAAAGGAAGGCCTGGACGAATTGATCGTTCGCTCGCTCCGGCTGGACGCCAGCCCCCCCAATCTCCGCGAATGGGACGCCATCGTGCAGAAGATCAAGCATCCGAAGCACGAGGTCTCGGTGGCGTTGGTGGGGAAATACATCGGGCTGAAAGAATCGTACAAGAGCCTGGGCGAAGCGTTGGTGCATGGCGGCATCGACCATGAGACCCGCGTGACGGTTCACTGGATCGAGTCCGAAGAGATCGAACGGCGGGGAACCGAACCAGTCCTGCGGGATGCGGACGGGATCCTGATCCCCGGCGGGTTCGGGGCCCGGGGGATCGAAGGAAAGATCGAGACCATCCGCCATGCGCGGGAAGCCGGCATTCCGTTTTTCGGGCTGTGCCTGGGCATGCAATGTGCCGTGATCGAGCTGGCCAGGCACGTGGCCGGATTGCCGGGGGCGAACAGCTCCGAATTCGACCCCCAGACCCCGCATCCGGTCATCGATCTGATGGCGGATCAACGGGCGGTCCGTGAGATGGGGGGCACCATGCGGCTGGGCGCCTACGCCTGCCGCATTCTCGAGGGGAGCGTGGCGCACAAGGCCTATGGGGTATTGGAAGTGGGAGAGCGCCATCGTCATCGGTATGAGTTCAACAATACCTATCGGCAGACCCTGACGGCGCATGGGCTCATCCTGAGCGGACTGTCGCCGGATGAACGGCTGGTGGAGATCGTCGAGTTGCGGGATCACCCGTGGTTTGTGGCCACCCAATTTCATCCCGAGTTTAACTCACGGCCCCATCGCCCCCATCCGCTCTTCAGCGCCTTTATCGGGGCGGCCTTGCGGAGAAAATGCGGGCAGTAAGGGGGCCCAGACGGGTGTCGCCAAAGGAATCGGTCATGCCGCGGGAGATTGACCTCGGTCCGTTCAAGGTCGGCGCATCCCACCCGCATTTCGTGATCGCGGGTCCCTGTGTGATCGAGAGCGAGCGGATCGTGCTGGAGACCGCTCAGCGCATCGCCGAGATCACGCGCGCGCTCGGCATTCCCTATGTGTTCAAGTCCTCCTACGATAAGGCGAACCGCAGCTCGATCACCTCCTTTCGTGGGCCGGGCATCCGCGCGGGCCTCGCCGTGCTGCGCAAGGTCAGGGAGCAGGTGGGCGTGCCGGTGCTGACCGATATTCACAGTGCGGACGAGGCCGCGCAGGCTGCCGAGGCCGCCGACATTCTCCAAATTCCGGCCTTTCTCTGTCGCCAGACCGATCTGCTGGTCGCGGCGGCCAAGACCGGGCGAGTGGTGAACGTCAAAAAGGGGCAGTTCCTGTCGCCGTGGGAAATGGGGAATGTCGTGAAGAAACTGGAGGAGAGCGGCAACGCGCGCATCCTGTTGACCGAGCGAGGGTCGTCGTTCGGGTACAACAACCTCGTGGTGGACATGCGCGCCCTGCCGATCATGCGGAGCTTGGGGTACCCGGTCGTGTTTGACGCCACCCACAGCGTGCAGTTGCCGGGAGGGGCGGGGACTCGGTCATCGGGCCAGCGCGAGTTCGTCGCGCCGCTGGCCGCGGCCGCGGCGGCGGCAGGCTGTGACGGCTTCTTCATGGAGGTGCATCCGGACCCGGACGCGGCGTTGTCCGACGGTCCCAACATGGTCCCCCTCCATCAATTGAAGCCGCTGCTGGAGCGGCTGGTGCGAATCTGCCGGGCAGCGGGGAAAGGAGCCGAGGGAGGCCTATGAGCATCCCGCAGGGGAAGCGTGTCCTGGAAATCGAGGCGCGGGCCATCGCCGGGTTGGTCGATCGGCTCGATCATCGGTTTACCGATGCGATAGATCTGCTGTACCACTGTGCCGGCAAGGTGGTGGTGTCGGGAATGGGGAAATCCGGCCTTATCGGTCAAAAAATCGCCGCGACCCTCGCCAGCACCGGGACTCCCGCGTTCTTCCTGCATCCGGCCGAGGGAGTGCACGGCGATCTGGGCATGCTCGCACGGCGGGATGTGTTCATCGCGATCTCCAACAGCGGTGAGACCGAAGAAGTGCTCAAGCTGCTGCCGTTCGTGAAACGGTTGAGCATTCCCGTGATCGCCTTGACCGGGCGGGTGCAGTCCACGCTGGCGAAGAACAGCGAAGTGGTGCTGGACGTGTCGGTGAAGGAGGAAGCCTGTCCGATGGGGCTCGCGCCCACCGCCAGCACCACGGCCGCACTCGCCATGGGGGACGCCCTCGCGATCGCGTTGCTCGACAAGCGCGGGTTGAAGGAAGAAGATTTCGCCCAATTTCATCCTGGCGGCACCCTGGGCCGTCGGCTCTTGCTGAAAGTACGGGATCTCATGCATCAGGGAGAGGCCATTCCTCGCGTGGACCAGCGCGCCTCAGCCCGGGATGCGATCAAGGAAATCACCTCGAAGAAACTCGGGATGACCACGGTGGTGGACGCGCACGGCCGGCTCCAGGGCGTCGTGACGGACGGCGACCTGCGGCGCTGCCTGGAAAAGGGTATCGATGTGGCGACGGCGCGAGCAGGGGACCTGGCCAGCAAGAATCCGAAGACCATCGGCCCGGACGATCTGGCGGCCCGCGCCGTTCAAATCATGGAACAGTTTTCCATTACCTCACTCGTGGTGCTCGGGGAGCAGGGGCAGATGGTCGGTGTGATTCACATGCACGATTTGCTCAAGAGCGGGGTCGTCTGATCTCGCGGGCGAGGGGTCGGTCTGAGAGGCGGGGGGGGCGATGCCGGTTACGGAGGGCGTTAAGCAGACGGGACCGATCGCGGCAGGGTGGGAGGCCGGGCACCCGAATGTGAATCTCCCCAACCTCTTGACGCTCTCCCGGATCTTGTTGATCCCGGTCTTTGTGCTGCTATTTTGGACCCCGACCCCGGGCCGGTCGCTGGCGGCCGCGGTGGTGTTTGTGATCGCAGCCGTGACCGACCTGCTGGATGGGTATCTCGCCCGGCGGCGGTCGCAGGTGACCAAGCTGGGGCGGCTGCTCGACCCGATCGCGGACAAACTGCTGGTCCTGTCCGGGCTGATCCTCCTCGTGCAGCTTCAACGAGTGGCCGCGGTGGTGGCTATTCTGATCATCGCGCGGGAAGTCGCGGTCACGGGCGTCCGAGCCATCGCCGCCTCGCAGGGCATCGTCCTGTCGGCGGAGACGATCGGCAAGTACAAGATGGTCGCGCAAGTGGTCGCGATCGTCCTGCTCATCCTCGAAGACGGGATCGTGCCGGCGGCGTGGAATCTCCACCTCGTGGGCACCGTCGTGCTGTATGCGGCCTTGGCGTTGGCGCTCATTTCAGGCGGCCGGTACCTCCTCAGCTTTTGGCGGCAGGTGGCGCTTAAGGAGCTGTAGCCTCCGCGCGGCGCCGGGATCTCCCTCATGCTGCTTAGTGATTGGCTACCGGCCGCGATGGCTGCCGGGGGCTACCTGCTCGGCTCCATCCCGTTCGGGGTGGTCGTTGCCAAGTGTCTTGGCGGCGTGGACCCCCGGACCGCCGGGAGTCGCAACATCGGGTTCACCAACGTCTTGCGGGTCGCAGGAACGACGGCAGGGCTGCTGACGCTGGCCGGGGATGCGGGGAAAGGCTGGCTGGTCGGCTGGATTGCCAGTCAGAGCCTGGACCAGGAAGCCTGGGTCCTGCTTGTGGCGTTGTCTCCGATCGTGGGCCATGTGTATTCCGTGTTTCTCGGCTTTCGAGGGGGCAAGGGAGTTGCCACCGCCCTCGGCGCGGTCACCGGGGTGGATCTGGCGATCGGAGGGGTAATGTTGCTCGTGTGGATCGTCACGGCAGCCGTGTGGCGCTATTCCTCCGGCGCGGCGTTGGCGGCGTTCGCGGCGCTTCCGCTGTGCGCCTTGCTGCTGGAGCGGAGCGGGATGTTTCGGGTCTTCTCGCTGGTCGTGGCGACGATGATTGCCCTGCGGCATAAGGACAATATCCTGCGTCTCTGGCAGGGGATCGAACCCAAAATTGGACGGTAAGCTCCGATCGCGGCTCTTCTTCGCTCAGTGAGTGCCTCCCGGCACACACGGCTCTTCGGCGAGTTCGACAAACTGACCGGCCAGCGCGACATAGCGTCGTGCGTTCCCCTCGTAGCAGGTTGAGAAAATGGAGATCAGACCATAGGACGTCCGGGTCGTGTGAACGGCGAGCTTCGCGAGGAGGGCTAGCACCGCCGCGTCATGCGCCTCGCCCACGCGGAGCAGAGCCCGGTGCTTCCACAAAGCGAGACGCTCGGGAAACGGTTGTCCCTCGGTCTCCTTGGTCCTGTCCAGATAGCTGGGCAGATAGGGGATGGTTTTCAGCAGGCTCAAGACGGTCAGGTCTGGCGGATCGATCCGGTTCGCGGCATAGTTGGCCGTGGCCCGGGCGGCCTCCTGTTCGATGGTGCGCCGATCGGCCTCAGCCCACTGCCTCACAATCTGGTCCGCGCGGGGCATCAGGATGGAGGTGTGGTGTGTGGCGAGGGTTGGATTAAAGAAGGCCAGCGGAAGGACGAGGAGCAGCACGGCTGGGATGCTCTTCGTGAGGCGTTGTGTCCAGTCGGTCTTCGAGTCTTTGAGAGGAGTTCGTGGGTGCTGCGGCATGGGGTATTGGACTGATCCTACTTGGGAATAGATTGTGTGTCGAGTAAAGCGTGGGATTTTGACAAGGTCATGCTGGGAAGTATAAGGAGAGCTTGAGATTGCTTTTTGGGCGGGTGCAGGCTATAAACTTGAAGCGTAGGGTGTAAGCGGGAGAAGAGTATTAGTTGACATAATAGGCCCTGTCTGACCCCGTAAAGCGATCCTAGCCCCAGCCCCGTTCGGAATTCCGGCCATTAGCAAGACCCCCCGAGCTCGTAGAGCCTACCGAGGATCCCAAGGAACAACGGC
>WNEQ01000369.1_pt1 | contig 23558 bp, 18 predicted proteins | sample 5399971 | NCBI WGS metagenome assembly WNEQ01 (sample SAMN13153330, study PRJNA577476) | soil metagenome | isolation source: 20 cm grassland meadow soil 2 days after 1st rain plot 5 | place: USA:California | collected 2015-09-18
CAGATGTACAGGCATCCTTGAGAGTCAAAGGCCAACCCGGCCGGCGAATTGACCACCGCTTCCATCGCCGGACTGCCGTCGCCATGCTTGATCATACCGGCCGCTTCCTTGGCCACGAATCTGGCCATGCCGCACCCACCCATATTCTTGTCCTCGTACCCGCTGTCTCCGTTGCCCGCCACCGTGGTGATGATTCCGGTCTTGGCGTCAATTTTTCTGACCCGATGATTCATCGTATCCGACAGGTACAGGTTGTCCGACGGGTCACACACAACCGCTTCAGGGGCATGCAGCATCGATTTCACAGCCAGTTTATCGTCTCCGTCAAATCCGTACCGACAGACCCCGGCCACCGTTGAGATGATCCCCGTGGTGCGATCGATTTTCCGCACACGGTTGCTCCCTTTATCAACGACGTAGAGGTCTCCGCGACTATCCAGGGCGATCCCGACCAGATCGTAGAGTCTGGCTTCCAACGCCGGCCGGCCGTCATCCAGGTAGAGGGACAGGTCCAGGCCGTCGGAACATTCAGGTCTCAGCCATCCGTGGTCATCGCTGAAATCGATGCCGATGGAATCGCCCGACAGGACGACCAGATTCCTCGCCACCAGGGGTTGTTCACGCGCATCATCTTCAGCCGACCACGTCCCGGCAAGCGTGGTCACCCGACCTGTGCGTGGATCGAATTGGCGAATTCGATGGGCTTGCGTGTCCACGATCAACATCACGTCGTGCGCGTCAAACGCGATGCCGGCCGGGTAGGTCAGATTGACCTCCAAAGCCATCCCATCTCCATTAAATCCCCACTGCCCCGTTCCGACCACGGTGGTAATGACGCCGGTCTCGTGGTCGACTTTCCGAATCCGATTGCTGCCCGAGTCACAGATGTAGAGATCATTGCGAGAGTCAAATGCGACTCCGAGGGGAAGATACAAACCCGCCTCGCCGCACGGCCCGCCATCCCCGCTGTAGCAGGTCTCCCCGATGCCCGCGAAATTGTGGAGCGTGCCTTCTTTCAAATCCACCCGCCGTACACGATCCGACCCGGACTCCGCAAAGTACAGGTAGCGTTCCTCCTTGTCCACCGCGACATGCACCGGGAGAGGAATGCCCGCCTTGACGGCCAGTTTGCCATCCCCGGTGCTCCGGGCCTTGCCATTCCCGGCGAATGTTTCAATATACCCGACGCCTAATTCGACCCCGATTCCCATCTCGACTCCCTCCGGCCCGCAGTGCGATGGCTCAGCATCACCACCGGGCCGGACAACCCCGGTCTCTTATCCTTTCGAAGGAGGCGGCATCGAGGCCGCCGGCTGTTCCGCCGGTGACGCCTCCGCCGGAGGCGCAGCCGCCCCGGCCTGTGCAGGGATCTGCGTCCCCTGCCCCTGGGGGGCGCCCGCCACTTGCGCCTGAGCTTGGGCCTGCGCTTCCGCCTCGATGGCGTCCGCTTCGTGCACAGACTTCTTGAATCCCTTGATGGCCTTTCCGAGTCCCTCTCCAAGCTGGGGAAGTTTTCCCGCCCCGAAAATGATCAAGACGATGAACAGAATCAGAATCAGCTCGGTAAACCCGATACTCCCAAACATGGTCGCTTACTCTCCTTCTTAGGCCTTGCCGGTGTCCTTCGTTCGCTTGGCGAACCGGTCCTTCAGCCGTTTCCTGGCTTGTTCGGCCTGCTCGAACATTTTGCACTTCTCATACGCGTTGATCAAGTTGTAATGGACCAGCGGCTCATCCGGATTGTGCTCGACTGCGTCTTCCATCACTTTGATGGCGAGGTCTATTTTCTTGTGGTTGAGCGCGATGTCCATCAACTTGAAGCTGGCCTCCAAATGCTTGGGGTCCAGCTCGAGGGTGCGCAGGTAACACTGCATCGCCATGTCGATCGTGTTGTAATCCGAGACTGCCGGATTATCCAGCTCGACATACACCCCTGCGAGGTTATACCACGCGATCGGATCTTCGGGAGTGGCCTCGACCAGTCGCTCGTAAAAGGTCTTGGACTCCAAGAATTGCCGCTTCTCAGAATGGACTCGTCCGAGGTTGAAGAGGGCTAAGACGTCGCCGGAATTGAGCTCGAGCGCTCGCTTGAACTGCGCTTCCGCTTCTTCGACCATGCTTTTCGTCGCATAGATGGTCCCGAGGTTCGAATAGTACATCGCCAGGGAGCGGTTCATTTCAGCCCGAAGGCCCTCCGCCATCTCGATCGACTTTTTGACCTCGGTCAGCGCATCGTCCAGCCGTCCTTTGCTGAAATACAGCTCACCGAGACGGCAGCGAGCCTGAAAATCATCCGGCTCCGTCCCCAGCAGCTTTTCCAGCTCGGCGATCTCCTCGTCGGGCGCAAGGGGCTGCTCCGGCTGCTCAACGGTCGCGCCGCCCTGCTCGGTCGGCTTCGTGACGTCCTGTTCACTCATCGCCTGTGCCTACTGTCGTGCCTTACGTCTGTTCACCGAGGATCGGCGACCCTGTCGTGGCGAGCTGGCTTGCTTGTCCCGGCTCGCCGAGCACGGCCACCGGCCGTCGTCGGTCCAGGTTGAGGAGCATCAGCCCCAGCACGACCATGAGGGACAGATGCGAGAGCTGGAGCGCATAGCCGGCCATGAACATCAATCCCAGGCCGAAGCCCGCCATCCGGCCGAGAGTGACCAACTTCACCACGGTGTACCCCCAGCAGAGCAGGCCGGTCACGTAGAACGCAAAGGGCAAATAGAACGTGTAGCCCATCCCCATTTGAAAGATCCAGCCGATCCCTTCGCCGGCTTTTCGGATACTCTCGGCCAACGCCGGGTCATACAGCCCCAGAAAATAATCCAGAAAGAGGAGCGCGAGAAAGGCTCCGCCTCCGACAAACGCAAACGTCGCGGCCCTGCGCTGCTGGCGTCTGTTCTTGGTCCACAGGGGAGTTCCCCCATAGGCCCAGAAGACCAGAATGCTGGACCCCACCATCATGGCTTCTCCAGCCCGATTGATCTCATGAACGAGCGGCGGGACCGCCGCCAGACCGAGAAGGCCATAGGTGGTGGAAAGAATCTGGTAATAGAGCCATCCGGTGACCCCGAGGAAGTAGCACGATACCATCGCGCGTTGCACCCTGGACGGGTGCGTCCTGAGATACGCGAACACCAGAATCACCAGCACGGCCAGGGTCACGACGTTATACACCACCGACCCGAGCATCGCGGGAGGAAACACCAGAAACGCCACGGTCAGGACCAACAGGAGGGATACGGACGGAATGAGCAGCCCGTCGTACCGTCCGACTCCGACGGCCCGGAGCTTGTTGAACAGCAGGAGAAAGAAGGCGAGAAAGAGAAGCAGCGAGACGAAGTTCAGCAGCGTGAACCCGATGGATGACAAGGCCTTGAACGTCAGGCGGACCGACTCGTGCTTCTCCGCCACCTTGCTCAGATGCATGCCGAGTCGGGAGATGAGACGATAGAGGACGAGCTCGAGGAACCCCGCTACCAGGAGGAGTTTAACCGTGTACTCGAAGAGCATCCCCTGCTCTTCAACTCTTCCCCCCCCTTTCTCCAACGCCTCCGAACCTGCCATGATTCCGCACAGCCCCTTTCCCCATGTTCTGCACGTTTGAGCGTCGGATTATATCCAGAAGAATCCAACCCCGTCAACCGGCTCACGGCCTCGTCTGCGCCGCGAAGAGTACGTATCTCCCTCTGGTATGCGAACCCGACTCAGGAACCAGTGGGCTGCGGGACCCTCTGGGCCTGTGCCTTTGCCCGGGCGATATACAAGAGACCGTCCGCCATCGAATAATTGAACGGCAGCTCACACACGACTTCACTCACCTTTTCATAGACATGCTGGTACACCCTCTCCGCCTGGTCCGGGACCATGCCTTCCTGGACTTCATAGAAGAACCCCAAGCTCAGATCCTCTGAAACAGGCCGCATGATGCGCCGGATTCCGTAACTGCCCGGATCGCTCATGATGGGCGCTTCTTTCTCCAGATCGAACAGGCATGGCTGGCAGGAGAAGCCGTAGGAATCATGCAGGCGGGTGTTGCTGACGATGAAGTCCATCGTCTCGAGGGCTTCTTCCTCTGTCTCTGTGGGGAATCCGACGATGATGTAGCAATGAATCGCCACGCCGAGATCCAGACAGTCCTCGGTCACGCGCCGGACGCTGGCCTGCGTGATGCCTTTCTTCATGAAGTCCATCACCCGCTGATTGAACGACTCGAGACCGAACACGATCTTCAGGCAGCCGGCATCGCGCATCTGCGTCAGCAGTTCCCGCGACAGGTTCTTTTCAAACCGCATCTCAGCGGTCCATTGAATATGCAGGTTCCTGCCAAGGATCTGCTGGCACAACCGCTTCGTCGGGGACAACGCCAGGCATTCGTCGGTGAAGAAAAAATAGGGGGTGTGATACTTCTCCGAGAGGATCTGCAAATCGTCGGCCGTCTTGCCCGGGTCCTTCTGCCTGAAATTCTGGTGATCGAGGGTTAACGCGCAAAAGGCGCAATCCTTGTAATAGCACCCCCTGGAAAACTGAACGGGCAAGACCGTCTCCGGCGCCAGGTACCGTCGGAGAGGAAATCCGTCATAGTTCGGCGCGGGCAGGTCGTTGATATTCTCCGAGTAAAACGGCTGATTGACCGTGATTTTCCCGCTCTGTCGGTAGATGAGATTCGGCACCTTGGAAAAATCGCGTCTGCCATCCAACTGATTGATCAATTCGAGCAGAGCAGTCTCTCCCTCGAAGACGATGAAGTCATCGGTCAAGTCAAACAATGAGGCGCACCGACGCAGGTTATCCACCAGCCGGGTGAAAATACTGCCGCCGATGGTCAGATGGACTGTAGGGCTCGTCTCTTTGATGAGTCGGCAGAGCGTCAGACCGGGAATGATCTGGGAGGTCGCGGTGATCGACACGCCGACCAGATCAGGCTGCTCCGCAAGAATCGAGGGCAGGATGTGCGCCCTGATCAATTCAATGTATGGATTCTGCTCTTCGTCCCGGATCGCTTTCGCAATATCTTTCGACGAATAGATGGAATAGCTGCTGAACTGGTTGTCGACAACCGTCATGCGTGTCGGAAAGTAGAGTGTCGAGACCAGCTCCAGCCACTTGTCGATCAGAAAGAGACCTTCGCGATAGCGATCGAGCTCGTAGAACTCCTCCCCCCGCAGGGAGTGTTTGGCCGGTTCGATCCGATCGATGAGATACGGGAACCGGTCCAGCGCCTCGACCACACGCGTGTAATGCTCCGCGCTTGACGGACCCGTCTCGCCCGTCCGCTCTCGCTCAAGCTTCTTGGCCTTCTCCACCAGCCGGGCATACACCTCCTCCCCGTACTGTTGAGTGAGGACGGTGTCGAGCAGTTCAATGCCGAGGTCACGCTGGGTCACATTCTTGATGCCGGCCTGAGCCAGGAAACCGGTGAGCGAGGGCAGGCTCAGGTAGGGCTGGGAAGGGTGCCAGGTCGGCGGAAATAGGAGGGATACTTTCATAAGGGAAGCCGAACGACTGTGTGCTCGGACATGGCTTCACAAGCCAGCGTCTAAGGCTTTTTATACACCCTCCGAGCTTCCAAATGCAACCGTGTCTGGGCGCCAATTCGACTTATTTTGAAAAGGCTTGCGATACATTCTCGCCGATGCCCAACCCCGTATCGCCAGCGGCCGACAGCAAAAAGCCCCGAATCACCTCTCCGCCTCTACCGACGGATGACTCGGGGCTTTTCGTCAGACTTCCGTCTCCCGGAAAGGAACCCTTCTCCGGTCAACGACCCTGCCCTAGACAGGGCAAGAGTGCCTCAGGGTAATTTCAGCGTAAACCAGGTCGAGATCCCCTTCATGCCATTCCGCTCGACGTTGGCCCCGTCCCACACCGCAAACGCGACCGGTACCGTAGCGCCGGCTTTGAATTGGACATCGTTGGGATCACTGGTGGTCAACGCGCGCTTCACCACAATCCTCCAGGTGGGACCGGTGCAGCACCCGCCCTTAATGGAACCGGCCGGCTCCCACAAGCCGTTTCCGATCACATCCTGGTGGGCCTGCGTGGTCAGCGTGCTGAACCCGTTTGCGTTGAGGTCTTCAACTGAGCTCACACGGAGGGTCGGGTCAGACATGATGTTCCCCGACCAAATACCGGGATTGAAGGGACCCAGGCTCCGGCCGATTCGGTCTGGATACGTCACCCCACCGGCTGGCTCCTCAAAGTAGTAATCCCAGAAAATGCCGGGGTACTGGTCATCGACGTCCCAAATCCCGGCACTGTCCTTGCCGAGGTCCTTCTGCCATTCCGCATTCCAGCGCCAGATATTAACAGTTCCGCCGGACTGGCCCATGCACTGGAACGGAGGCGCGCCCGATGTGTTGACCGGGAACTGGAGCGCAGCCTGATCGCGGAAGTCCTGTGGCCCGATGGTGGTATTGTTCAACGTCTGATCCATCCAGTCCAGCCGAAAGCCGAGCTCCTTTCCATTCGTCACCGCCTTGACAAAGACGGATTTCACGGAAATGTTCGGATGCATCGGCGTGGTGATCGTTTGTCCGCTGAGCGGCACCACGACACCCGGCACACCTTCCCAGATGGGGTTGGCGCCATCCATCGGGATCGGCCCCTTGATCGCCTTTACTGGAATGGCAACCGGCTGGCTCACTGCAAGAGGCACCTGCCCCAGCGTCAACAGAAAGCCGACAACCAGAGCAGAGAGAAGAATGCCGAACACCAGTCGTCTATCGCGTGTCTGTACTACACTCATATGAATATGCCCTCCTCTCGATTAAAGGATTAATGACCGATGAAGATGGACAATCATTATGCAGTCCCCACAGGTCCCGACTCGTCTTTCTCTCCGTCCTTGTCCTTCTGATCCATGAATGATTGCGCGCCCACTTCGTTCAGCAGCATGTTCAACTCGTTCCCTTTATCCTGCGCGCCACACTCGTAGGTCTGCCCCTCCGGCGCACTGAACGTCGCCGGCCGGTACTCGGCCTCCGAATACGGCTGCGGGTTGACCCCTAAATAGGCCGCATCGAAATCAATCCAGTCCGACGTGAAGTCCGCCATGTAGCGGAACAAGCCGGAGTCCGCCTTTTTCACCAACATCTTCGAGAAGAGAGGCACCCACCGTCCGATGTGGTCCTTGATGAACTTTTTCTGGGCATCCACCACGATCTGGGTTTTCTCGGGCCCGTCGTGGCAGCGCGCATACGACTCCTTGTACGCGAGAAAATGCATGAACTCCAACTCCACGCTCAGATGGTCCATACGCTCGTGGACGTCTTGTGACAGCTCCACGCCGAACGCCTTGTAGAACCCGGCGATATCACCCATGACGTGGGCTTGCCCGAAGACGTGATCATTGCCGAAGAGGGTTTCGTAGGGGGGACAGTCCAGCGTAATGACGTTACTGAAGACTCGTCGGTGTTCGGATTGGAGGTCGGTCACTTGCCAGTTCGCACACTCGGTGGCGACCCACCCTTCGATCTGATCCAAGTATTGCGACAGCGCGGTCAGTTTCGACCTGGCCCGTTCTCCTCCGATGCTATCGAGGGCGGCGATGAGACTGGCAAGGGCAGAGCGCCCATCTTCCACGAACTCTCCGCACTGCAGATAGTCCAGAAATTCATCATCCTCCGGATACAACATACTCCAGGAGACAAGGAGGTAGAGCTTGCTTCGCCCTAATGCTCGCTCAACCGCCGGCGAATCCTTGAGAGCCCCGGCACCAGGAGCGACGGTGGCAGAGTCCACCCGTCTTCGTTCGCTCTCTTTGGTACTCATTCCCTCACTCTCATCAGCTCGCCGGTTGCAAGCGCGAACGCACAGGCTCTCACCTTCGTTTCTCGCTTCCAACCTTCAAACTGTCAGCGCAAGTCGCAGTATCATAGGCAATGCGTTTGGGGTTGTCAAGCCCGATCTGACCCATCCCAAGTGGCTGATTTTCCTCGCTGAACAATCCAGCGTTCACCCCCATGCGGGGCCCCAGTATTGATCCGCCTGAGGCTATGCACCCCGCGTGTCTGTGCCAGCAGGAGACAGCCAAGCCGGGGACACTTTGATCGCGATGGTGTCGTTGACCGTCTTGCATGTCTGCTCACAGAGACCGCACCCCACGCAGCGGTGTTCTGAGACCACGAGGCGGAACACATCAAAATCCATCGCCAGCGCGTCCGTCGGACACCGGGACACGCAGGCATTGCAGCCCTGCCCTGCCGTGCAATCCCGATGTGACACCACCGCGGTCCCCATCCTCACCTGTTCCCGGCCCTCGACGGGAAGCAGGGCTTCGGTCCCACAGGCGGCAATGCACGGGAAATCCTCGCAAAGGTAACAGGGGATGTCGTCCGGAAAAATCACCGGAGAGCCATTTCGCTGATCAAACTTGATGCTCCCGTAGGGGCACACCTTCACGCAATCCCCACAGCGCGTGCATCGAGCGAGAAAGATAGACTCAGGGGCCGCGCCGGGGGGCCGCAGCCAGTCGCGTCTAGCTGGCGCTGGAGCTTTCTCGGTTGGCGCGTCACGGTGTTTCACAAACTCCTGCGCGGTCTTGGCCAGTGACAGCACGGAGTCCTTCATGAAACGTCGGCGGCCGTAGAGAGGGTCCGTTGCCATGGTCCTACCCGGTTAGATCACGCCGTCGGCACGGAGTTTGTAGACCTCGACGCACCGGTCGCAGGCGCCGAACTCGGTATCCCACCCCGGATGATTCTCCCGAATAAAGTCGAGCACGTGCTTCTCGATCTTGTCGAGATCTTCGACCCAGGTGTAGGTCGGAAAACGGCAGAGTGGACAGGGGAACCCGGGCATCAACATGATTTGGTTCTGGATTTCCGGAACCTCCCCCCCTTCGACCTCCACCGCCCGCTCCAAGACTCGCAGGGTGTCCGTGGCCATCTCTACCAGTTCGGCATGCGTCAGGAACTCCGCTTGCCATAACCCCTCGAAGACCGACTTGAGTTGAGCGGGAGGAATTTTTCGGTACCAGGACCGAAATTCCTTGAACCGGTCTTCCCGGCTCAGCATCGATTCCTTTCCGGCCCTCGTCAGACGACTATCGATGTTCAAGCACCACATGATCCGGTAGCGGTGCAAAATCAACGTCTCCTCACCGGGATTCTGCCCGACCTTGGTGTCCGGATCATAACTAAAGGTCGGATCCAGAATGTCCGCGATGTGGGTCAGTTCATGGCGGCAGTACCGTGTCAGGGCCGGGTCGTAGAAGCGCCGTGGAATCAGCTTGATCCCGACTCCTTTCAGCCCTTGTTCCTCGAACTGCCTGGCCAGTTCCTGCTCCACAGACCCCCACTTGCGAAGGATGTCGACGCCTTCCTGGTCCTCTTTGAGCACACCCCTGATCAGGACAATGCCGATTTTGTCTCTCAGCGGGGGAAACTCGTCGAACGCATTGCGGATAATGTCAGAAAATCCCCAGATTCCAAAGAGATACTGATACAGCTTTTTGAACTCTGATTCACGATCGTCCAAGGAAAATTTCTCATAGATCGGGTCGGCCAATTCGTGGAATTCCTTATAGTAGGTGGGGTCGCCCTCCCGTTCAGTCTTCTCCACGAAGGAATCGATGACTTCCTGCAGCAGGGCGGGCTGAAATCTGATTTCCATCGGCTTGACTTGCTTCCTTGGCTTCTCTTATGATCCGAAGAGGTCGAGAGGGCCATTATAGTCACCGACAGGTGGGTTTTCAATCGCCCCGGGGCGGACCCCGCCCCGACTCAGAAGCAGTGAGGCGACTCCCGAGTCATGGACGAGCCGTTCCCTTCCCAGTCTGCCGCAGGTGTCCCATCCGGCCTCGCGCCTGAGGACGGACCTCCTCCAGCCAGCATTGACTTTCTCGACTACTGGAAGGCCGGCGCCAGAGAAATCAAGACCTTCCGAGGCCATACGCACGGGGTGTGGGCCGTCGCCTTTGCCCCGGACGGGCTCACGCTCGGGAGCGGGGGGGTGGATCGATTCGTCCGCCTCTGGGACATAGAAACGGGCCGCATGCTCAAATCGCTGCGGGGTCACACCCACGACATCCGCGCGATCGTGTTCACGCCCGACGGGCAGACGCTCGCCACCGGAAGCGAAGACCGCACGATTCGCATGTGGAATCCCAAAACAGGTGAGCCCACGAAGCTGCTGTTTACACGCTATGACCATAACATCACCAGCCTCTCACTTTCGCCGGACGGCCTGATGCTGGCCCGCGGGAGCCACAACAAAGACATCAAGATCTGGGAAGTCACGACCGGAACTGAACTGATGACGTTGCTCGGAAAAGATCAATACGATCACCACTGGACGCCCTGCGTGGCGTTCTCACCGGATGGATTGCATTTAGCCAGTGGAAGCGACATCGGAAAGATCAAAATCTGGGAAGTCCTGCCGAGTGGCGAGGAGCGAGTGCTGCACAACGGGCATTGGCGGGAGGTCATCGACGATGACACCACCGAATTCCGAGGGTTTTTCGTCGAGGATGAGGGGGGCTTCCAGAAGCCGATGGAGTACTGGATCGGCGCCATGACGTTCACACCCGACGGGAAGACCCTCATCACGGGCAGCCGGGATACCACGATCAAGTTCTTCGAGATGCCGCAGGTCAGCGAGATACGGACCGTGAGAGGCCACTCGGGGTGGGTGCGGTCATTAGCCGTCTCGCCGGACGGGAAGGTGCTGATGAGCGCCAGCGACGATCAGACGATCAAACTGTGGGACCTTGCCACGGGGCGTCTCTTCAGAACCCTCAAGGGACACACCGGAGCGGTGCGCTGCGCGGTATTCTCTCCGGACGGCCTGCGACTCGCCAGCGCATCGTGGGATCGAACCGTCAAGCTGTGGGAGGGGGGCGCAGAACCCCGGGAGTGAGCCTACTCCTCCTGCTGTCCGTTCTTGCCAGGCGAAATCCCGTAGCGCTTACACTTCTCCCACAAGGCTTTCCTGGACAGCCCGAGGATCTTGGAGGCTTCAGTCCTGCTTCCCTGAACCCGACCGAGAACGGACAGGATATGTTGCCGTTCGAACTGCTGCCGCGCCAGCGCGAGTGACTCGACCGTCCTGCCCCCCTTCTTCCCGACCGTGAGGCCTTCGCTGCAAAAGCCACAGGTATTCTGCGGCGCGCCGCCCAGGTACGGACAGGAAGAGAATCCGCAGAGATCCCAGGCCTTCACCTCTTCGTTCGGTCGCCCCAACGCCACCGCCCGCTCAACCATGTTCTCAAGTTCTCTGACGTTGCCGGGGAACGAGTACCGGAGCAGGAGTTCATGAGCCTCTTGCGAGAACCCTTTTAACAACTTGTTCGTCCGAGCGCACCGAGTCCGGAGCACATGCTCGGCGATCACTAACACATCTTCCTTCCGCTCTCGCAGCGAGGGCAGCACCACAGGCACCACGTTCAGCCGATAGTACAAGTCCTTTCGGAACCGCCCCCGCTGCACCTCGTTTTTCAGATCCTTCTGCGTGGCGCAGACCAGGCGGACATCCGCCTCGATGGTTTCGTTCCCGCCGACCCGTTCGAATCGCCGTTCTTGCAGGACCCGGAGCAGCTTGACTTGGACGACCGGAGAGATGTCCCCGATTTCGTCCAGGAACAACGTTCCTCTGTGGGCCAGCTCAAAGCGACCCCGCCGCTCTCGGAGCGCCCCGGTAAAGGCTCCTTTTTCATGGCCGAAGAGTTCCGCCTCCAGCAGCGTTTCCGGAAGGGCCGCACAGCTGACCTTGACCAGCGCATGGTCCCGACGAGGGCTGTTGCGGTGGATGGCATTGGCCACCAGTTCCTTGCCGGTCCCACTCTCTCCGACGATCAACACGGTTGAATCCGTGGCCGAGACCAGCTTGATTTTCTCCAGCACCTCGCGCATGCGGTCATTCTTGCCGAGAATCCCTTCAAAACTGAACTTCCCTTCCAGTTCTTCCCGCAAGAGCAGATTTTCCTGCCGGAGCGCCACCACCTTGGTCACCCGCTCTACGATCAACAGCAACTCTTCCATCGAGAACGGCTTTGTGATGTAGTCATAGGCGCCCCGTCTCATCGCTTCCACCGCGGTCTCGACCGACCCGTGGGCGGTGATGACGATGACTTCGGTCCGCGGCGAGCGCTGCTTGCACACCTGCAAGAGGGCAAGGCCGTCCGAACCAGGCAGGCGGAGATCGGTGATGACGATCTCAAACGTCTCCTTGTCGAGTTTCTCCAGGCCCTCCTGCCCCGTGGCGGCCGCGTGAACGTCGTAGCCGACGGCTTTGAGGGCATCCAGCATCGAGAGCCGCATCAGCGGCTCATCATCGATGAGCAAGACCGACGGAGGCTTCACGGCGTCCCCCCGACCATCTGCCGATCCCGTGCGAACGGCAGGCAGACGGTGAAGACTGTCCCTCTGCCCACCTGGCTCTCCACAAGGATCTGGCCGCCATGTCGCTCGACAATCCCGAGGCTCACGGACAACCCGAGCCCTGTTCCCTCGCCGGTGCCCTTCGTGGTGAAGAAGGGGTCGAAGATATGCGGCAAGACATGGGCCGGGATGCCGCATCCGGTGTCCTCGACGTCGACGGCGAGGACGCCGGCGGCGACCCGGGTGCGAATCGTGATCAGCCCGCCCCCTTTGATCGCCTGCACCGCATTCAGGATCAGGTTCATCAGCACTTGCTCGATCATATGTCGATCCACCGGCAGCGGCGGCAGATCCGGGTGGAGCTGCTTGTCCAGTTTGATCTGGTTCTCGACGAAGGCATGATTCGTCAGGACCAACACCCGCTCGACAACCGCATTGATATCGGTCGGCGACAGTTGGGGGTCGTGCTGCTGGGAGAAGTCCAACAACTGGCGGACGATCTTCTGGACCCGGCGCAGACCGTCCTCCATGGACGCGATATATTCCTCCTGTCTCGTCGGGGTCAGCGTGCGTTTGCGGAGATTGTAGAGACAGTTCAGGATCCCGCCCAGCGGGTTGTTGATTTCGTGCGCGACGCCCGCCGCCAGCTTCCCGATCGAAGCCAGTTTCTCAGAGTTCCGGATCTGCCGCTCCAATTTCTTCGTTTCCGTGATGTCCCGGGCGATCCCCAGCACGCCCTGAATGCGTCCCTCCGGATCACGGAGCGGAGAGACGCTGACCATCACCGCCCTGGCTTCTCCCGCCGGACTCATCACTTCCACTTCGTAGACCTGCTTCGCGCCGATATCCAGCGTGCTCTTCAACCGACGTCCGCGGTGTCGTTTCGAGAGCAAGGACAAGTACGGCCGGCCGATGAGATCCTCCTTGCGATAGCCCCACGCTTCCACCTTGCTGTTGACGTAGGTAAAGCGTTGGTCGGGATCCAAGGTGTAGATCACGTCATTGGCATTCTCCAGCAGATTTTCGAGGTACTGTTTCGTCTCCTCGATCTCGCGTGTCCGCTCCCGGACCTTGGCCTCCAGCTCCTCGCTGTACTCCTGAAGCTGCTGTTCCAATCGCTTGCGTTCCGTAATGTCGCGAAGCTGCACCATCACGGACACCGTCGTGCCGTCTTCGATTCGAATCAGGTCCATCTCAGCCGGCATCGGCGCGCCGTCCCGATGCACCACTTCGATTTCCTGGGTGGGCACCTGGCGCTCCCCCAGCACAATCTTGCCGATCAGGCCGTTGGTCACGTCATGATGTCTCGGGAGCACGAATTCGAGGAATCGCCTGCCGATCGCCTGCGCCTCGGCGTAGCCAAGCGCCTGCTCCTCGCGCTTATTCACCGCGGTGATGCGGCCATCCGGATCGACCATGAACACGGAATCAGCCGCCAGATCGAACAGCGCTTTATACCGCCTTTGCGACAGTGAGAGTTGCTGCGTTTGCCCGGCAACCTCCTGCTCCAGTTGCGTCGTATAGCGCTGAACCTTCTGCTCCAGCAGCTTGCGCTGCGTGATATCCCGCACGAAGGCGCGGGAATGCAGCAGCCCCCCGCCTTCGGGATCCAGGAGGGCGGTCGAGTGAATCTCCACATCAATGGGCGTGCCGTCCCGGGTGAGAAAGACCGTCTCGATGGTGCCGCGGCCGTGGGACACCAGGCGTTCCAGATAGGCCAGGATCTCGGGCTCCCGCCCCTTCGGAACGATGTCCCACAGGCGCATCCCCTGCATGTCCTCATGCGAATATCCCAGCTTTTCCAGCTCTGTCTTGTTGACATGCACAAACTGCCCGGCCTTGTTCAACTGGTGGATCATTTCCGGGGAGTTCTCGATCAGATCCCGATATTTCTCCTCCAGCCTGCGAATATCGCGCATGCGCTGCTCAAGCTGACCGAACGACTGTCTCAGATTGGCGGCCATGCTATTGAAGGCATCGGCCAGGTGTTCGATCTCATCCCCGGTTTTCACGACCAGTTGGTGGGCAAGATTGCCGGTCCCGATGTGTTGCGCCCCTTCATGGAGAATCCGGATCGGCCGGGCGATCCGTCTGGCCACCACGACGCCGGTCCCCCACAGCGCCGCCAAGACCAGGGCTCCGTAGGCAGCCACTTCGAAAAGCAGTTGGTTGAGCGGGGCATAGGTCTCGTCAGGGTTCTGACGGACGAAGGTCAGCCACCGTTTGCCGCCCAGGCTCTCCGGCGAAAGATGGTCCCCCACGCGCACTGGTGCAAATCCGACGATCGAGTTGCGCCCGCCGTGGGAATCGTCGGAAGCCACGTCCCATCCCGCATGCGGACGGGTGACCACGCTCAGAAGGTCCGGGCCGACCGAGTGTTCCTCGGGAGCCAGAACCGGGCAGATCAACGGAGTCCCGTCCGAACTCATCAACATGGCGTGTCCGGTCGCGCCGATCGTGACATCCGAGATCGATTGAAACAACGAATCGCGTCTCAACAGCACGCTGACAGCCCCCACCGCGGCGCGTGGCTCATCATTGAGGATCGGCACCGAGACATTCAGCACATGGGTCCCGAAAGAAGGATCAAAATACACATCGCTGACATAGACCCGCCCCGCCCCCCGGTCGAAGACAGCCTGCCACCAGGCGCTCTTCCCATAGTAATATTCCACCTGTGGAATCGAACTGACCACCAGCGCCCCGCGGTTGTCCGTCACCAGGATCGCGACGTAGTCGGATTTCCGGATGTCATGCCACCGGATCAGGTAATTGGTGACGATGCGATTGATGAACAGCGGAAATTCATTGCGGTGCTCCCGCTCGCGCCAGCGTCGCTGCCAGTCCCCGATCATGGACTCGATCTTCTTTTCTTCCTTTCCGGCATAGCTGCGGTTCGCCTCCGTCACGGCCGTCAGGACAAACGGGGTGGTGGCGAGCTGCTGCGCTTCGTTGATCCCTCGGGTGACCTGGATCTCAATCCTGCGGGCCGCTTCGACCGCAATTTCCTTGAAGTTGGCTCCGACGGTTTCGCGGAGAGCGCGGCGTTCCTCAAGGTAGGTGAGGACAAGGGAGAGCGTGAGAGGTAGAAGGCCGACCATCACAATCGCCGTGATGATCTTGCGCTGGAGGCTGTGTGGCCGACTCCAGAGTTTCATTTCGGTAACATCGTCGGTACTTCTAAGTGTCCATTTTCATTCAGCGTCCTCAGAATGTCAAGTAGAGGTAACGCCGCCCCCCTGGGCCTGTCCTGTCAGCCGCGTTTGAGCAGCCGCCCCTCGCCGCCGGGCCAGATGACGAGAAAGGGGCTGGCGACGAACACCGATGAGTAGGTTCCGACGATCACCCCCCACAGCAGGGCCAGCGAAAAATCGTGCAGGACCTCGCCCCCGGCCAGCGTCAACGGGATGAGCACCATGACGACCGTCAGGCTGGTCACGATCGTGCGGCTCAGAACCTGATTGACGCTGCTGTTGATCACGGCCACGATCCCCTCTCGCCGGCGAAGGCCCAGATTTTCCCGGATGCGGTCGAACACGACCACGGTGTCAGTCAGCGAATACCCCGCCAGCGTCAATAGCGCCGTCACGACGAGCAGCGTAATCTCCTTGTCCAGGACATAAAATGCGCCGAGCACGGCCAGCACGTCATGGAACGTCGCGACCGCGGCCGCCACGCCGAACCGGAACTCGAACCGGGCCGCGATGTACAGGATGATGCCGGCGAACGAGATGAGGACCGCGATCAGCGCATCCTGCTGGAGCTTTTTCCCGACGGTGGGTCCGATTTCGGTGGACGAGTCGACCACAAAGCGATTGTTCGGAAACTCCTTGCTGAAGACTGCCACCACCCGATCGGCGACCTTTTCCTCGATGGTGGTGCTGGCTTTCACCCGGACAAGAATCTTGTTCTCCTCCACGAACTCCTGCAGCTCGACGTTGGCCAGACCGTTCGACTCCAGCGCTGTTCGCGCTTCGTCGATCCTGATCGGTTCCTCGAACTTCAGCTGCACGGCGGTGCCGCCCGCGAAATCAATGCCCATGTTCGCTGCCCCCCGGCTGATCTGGACGACGGCCACCAGCCCCAGGAGCGAGAGCACGCCGGACACGACAAATGCGATGTGCCGTTTCCCCATGAAGTCAATATTGGTCTTCCCGAGAATTTCCAACATGTCTTCGTCTGCCAGTAGCGAGCAGCTAACAGCGAGTAGCCATCAGCATTTTCAGAAACTTCCCCTCCTCGGCTATTCGCTATTTTCTATTCGCTGTCAGCTCCTCTGTTAGATGCTTAACCGCTCGATCCTTCCGCGCTGATTGATCACATCAAAGACCACCTTGGTGCCGACCAGAGCGGTGAACAGGTTGATCGCGATGCCGAGGCACAACGTGACCGCGAAGCCCTTGATCGGTCCGGTGCCGAACAAAAACAGCGCGAGCCCCGTGATCAAGGTGGTGACATGCGAGTCGATGATCGTCAGCAGGGCCTTGTCGTACCCCCCATCGACCGCCAGGCGTACCGGTTTGCCCTGCCTGAGTTCTTCACGGATGCGCTCGAAGATCAGGACGTTGGAGTCCACCCCCATGCCGATCGTGAGGATAATGCCGGCGATACCGGGGAGGGTCAGGGTCGCGTTCAGCCCGGCCAGCGCCCCGATCAGGCAGATCAGGTTCAGGGCCAACGCGAAGTCGGCCACCACGCCGGACAGGCGGTAATAGATCATCATGAACAAGACCACCGCAGCCCCGGCGATCAGCGTGGAGCGGATGCCCTTTTCGATGGAGTCCCGGCCCAGCGAGGGACCGACCGTCAGATCCTGGATGATCTTCAGCGGCGCGGGCAAGGCACCGGCCCGGAGCACGATCGAAAGATCGTTGGCCTCCTGCATGCTGAACGTCCCGGAAATCTGCGCCCGCCCCCCGCTGATTCGCTCCTGGATCACGGGGGCGGAATAAATGGTGTTGTCCAGGACGATGGCCATGCGCTTCTTCACGTTCTCAGCCGTGATCCGGTCGAACTCGTGGGCCCCCTTGGCATCGAACGTCACGGAGACGTACGGATCGTTGAACTGTCCGATCGAGACTCGAGCGTCGCTCAGGACGTCGCCAGCCAGCATCACACGCTTTTTCACCAGGTAGGGAATGCGGTACTCGCGACCGGTGTCTTTCTCCACTTCTTTTTCGAACAGGATCTGGTCGCCTTCCGGTAGGCGGTCCTGGAACTGCTTCAGGATCTCCTCTTCCTTCCCCTTCGGAATCCGCGGCGGAAGCTCCTGAGCCAGCTTGCTCTCCTCATCGAGCATTTTGAACTCCAACAGCGCCGTTTCCTTGATCAGATCTTTCGCGCGTTTCGGCTCCTTGATGCCCGGCAATTGCACGACGATCTGCTTCAATCCCTGCCGCTGGATGAGCGGCTCGGCCACTCCGAACTGATCGATCCGGTTCCGGATCGTTTCCAGGGCCTGGTTGATGGCGGAGTCCTTGATTCGCTTGATCTCCCCCTCGCGAAGGTCATAGACCAGGCGGTTGGCAGCACCGGATTGTTCCACTTCGTAAAAGGAGGGAAACTCTTCCAGGATCTTCTGAATCTCCGATTTCAAATCCCCTTTCTGGAATTCGATCGTCACCTGGGTTTGGCCCGTGCGCTTGACGGATTCCACCGGGATCTTCTTGTCGACCAGAAAATCCTGGATCGAATTCACCGAGCGGTCCACCGCGATCTCGACGGCGCGGTCCTCTTCCACCTCCATCACGAGGTGAATGCCGCCTTGGAGGTCAAGACCGAGCGTGATCCCTTTGCTCGGCAGCACCTTTTTGAGCCAGTCTGGAAGCGCGTGGAATAGGCTGGGGTACGACGGAAGAAAGAACGCGATCGAGAGAATCACCACCACGCCAAGCAGCGCGAACCGTCCACCAACTTTCTTCATGCCTGCCTCATTGGTTCACCATTCGCTATTCTTCATCATCCGACCTGAGCCGTGCGATGTGGTCGCGCTGAATTTTGACCTTCGCGTTGTCAGCGACCTGAAGCGTCACGGTCTCCCTGCCCAGGTTGGTGACGGTCCCCCAGAGGCCGGAAGACGTGACGACCTTGTCCCCCTTCTTCAAGGCCTCCAACATGGTTTTGAGCTTCTTCTGGCGTCTTTGCTGAGGAAGGATCAGCAGGAAATAGAAGATCACGAAGATCAGGACGAACGGCACCAGGGACAGCCACGTGCCCCCCGACCCGCTCCCTCCCGACGGTCCTTGCGCCCAGGCCACGGCGTCCAGCAGCCTCACCCCTGTCCCTCCCCCCATGACGCCGGTGCCCGGACGTCGTCGGTCCCCACCGTCGCAACGTCCCCACACTCCGCCGCGACGCCCGCGCGCCGGGCGTGAAATTCCTTCCGGAACGCGGCAAACGACCCGCCCTGGATGGCCGTCCTCATCCGCTGCATCAGGTCCGCAAAATAATGCAGGTTATGCAGCGTGTTGAGACGAACCCCCAGCATTTCCTTTACGGTGAAGAGGTGATGGAGATAGGCGCGGGAGTGCCGGCAGCAGACCGGACAACGGCATTCGGGATCGATCGGCCGTTCATCGCGCGTGTACCGGGCATTCTTGATCAGGACCCGCCCGAAGGACGTGAACAGCCAGCCGGTGCGCCCATGGCGACTCGGCACCACACAGTCGAACAGGTCGACACCCTTGGCCACGCCTTCCACGAGATCTTCCGGCATGCCGACCCCCATCACGTACCGGGGCGACCCGGCGGGAAGTTCCGGCACGGCGGCCTCCAACATCCTGTACATGACCGACTTGTCCTCCCCCACGGAGAGGCCGCCCACGGCGTAGCCGTCAAACCCCATCGCGACGATGGCGCGCGCAGCGTGAACCCGAAGATCGGCGTCGTGCCCACCCTGCACGATCCCGAACAACGCTTGATCGGTCCGCCGGCGCGCCGCCAGGCACCGAGCGGCCCATCGGTTCGTGCGGAGCATCGCCTCCTGCACCCGGTCGCGGGAAGCGGGGAGCCCCAGGCACTCATCAAACGCCATGATGATGTCCGCTCCCAGCGCCTCCTGCACCTCGATCGCTCGTTCCGGGGTAATGTGGTGCGGCGACCCGTCCAGGTGCGATTGGAACGTCACTCCGTCGTCCGTCACCTTGCACAGCCTGGCCAAGCTGAAAACCTGAAATCCCCCGCTGTCCGTCAGAATCGCGCCGGGCCAGGACAGGAAGGCGTGCAGCCCGCCCAACTCGGCCACCGCCTCGTGGCCCGGACGCAGGGACAGATGATACGCGTTGTTGAGGATCAGCCGGAATCCGAGGGCCTGCAGGTCCTCCCCATCGACTCCTTTTACCGGGCCGAGCGACCCGACCGGCATGAAGGCGGGAGTGTCGATCTCTCCATGAGCGGTGCTCAGTCTTCCCAGCCGCGCCAGTCCGCCAAGATCAGTCTGCCGCACCAAAAATTTCATGACGCCCAGCCGGTCACATCCGGTCCGGAGCGGAAATACCCAGAATGCGCAAGCCGTTCCGGATCACCCGCTGCACCGCACGCATCAGAACCAGCCGCGCGGCGGTGAGGTCCGGAGTCACCGGCTCGACCTGCCTCACGACGCTCGTGCCCGACTCCTTGACGAAACGTTCGGCGTCCTGCGTGTCAACCTCGACAGCCGGCGGCATGATGCGGTGCTTATAGTAGAACGTGTGCAGCAGCATGGCCAGTTCTTGGAGGTAGAAGGTGAGGCGGTGCGGCTCCAGCGCGGACGCGCTCGCCTGGACCACGGAGGGATAGGAGGACAGCTTCCGGATGAGACCGAACTCGTCGGGGTGCGTCAAGGCGCCCAGGTCCACCTCGCTCGGCTTCGGGACCGGGATGCCTCGTTCCTCCGCGACCCGAAACAGGCTTGCAATCCGTGCATGCGCATACTGCACGTAATACACGGGGTTCTCGGCCGATTGCTGTTTGGCCAGGTCCAGGTCAAAATCCAAGTGCGTATCCGAGCGGCGCATCAGGAAGAAAAACTTCGCCGCATCCACGCCCACCTCATCCATGACCTCGCGCAGCGTGATGAACTCGCCGGCGCGCTTGGACATCTCAACCTTCTTCCCCCCCCTCATCAGATTCACCATCTGGATGAGAACCACCCGCAGGCGGTCCTTCGGGTGCCCATAGGCCTGAACCACCGCTTCCATTCTGGGAATGTAGCCGTGGTGGTCTGCTCCCCAGACGTCGATTAAGAGGTTATATCCGCGCTGGAGCTTGTCCCGATGGTACGTGATGTCGGACGCCAAATAGGTGTACTCTCCATCTTGCTTGCGCACCACCCGATCCTTCTCATCTCCGAACCCGGACGAACGGAACCACAGCGCGCCCTCCTGCTCGAACAGCAAGTCCCGCTTCCGGAGCTCCTCCAGGACCCGCTCCACCAAGCCGGACGACAACTGCGAGGCTTCGCTGAACCAGGAGTCAAAGCTGATCCCGAACGACCGGAGATCCATCCGGATCAGCTCCAGCAACTCCTGGTACGCCAGCTCCCTGCACCGTTGTTCGGCCTCCTCGGGCGGGCTGCCGAGCAGCGTCGCGCCGACACAATCCCGAATGTGGGCGGCCACCGTCTCGATATAGGCGCCGCGGTATCCGTCCTCCGGAAAGGAGACGGTGCGACCGTTCAACTCCTGATAGCGCGCATAGACGGACGCGCCCAACAGTTTCATCTGTCTCCCGGCGTCGTTAATATAATATTCCCTGACCACATCGTAACCGGTCTCAGTCAGAAGATTCGCGATCGCCTGCCCGACCGCCGCGCCACGACCGTGGCCGATGTGCAGCGGGCCGGTGGGGTTGGCGCTGACGAATTCGACCAGGACGCGGCCGCCCTGGCCGACATCGGTCCTGCCGTAGGCTTCACCTTGCTCCTGGATGTCGCCGAGCACTTCCAGCCAGAGGTCACGCTTGACCGTCATATTCAAAAATCCGGGACGGACGATCTCGACTCGATCAAAGATCGCGTCGCGCTGGTCCATGTTGTCAAGAATGATTTGGGCGACGTCCTGCGCGGAACGCTCCTCTGACGACGCCAAGCTCATGGCCACCGTGGAGGCGAGATCCCCCCACTCCGGCCGTTTGGGAAGGTCGAGGGTGACCGCCGGCAATGGTTCGGCTTTGAGCTGCCCCTTGCGCCTGGCGCGAAGGAGGGCCCCTTGCAGCGCATCAATGACCTTCTCTCGTACGATATCTTGTGACACCTGAACGCTCCTAACTCCGCATCCTGCCTATCAAAATACCGAGGGCTCAATCTAGCATAACTTCCGGAGCATCACAAGGCGACCGGGTCGCCTCCGGCGGGCTCGGGAAGACAACTCGAGGCTGTCGAAGCAGCCATTCACACACCATGACCAGCTCTTCCGCCTGGATCTGGAGGCAGGGTTTATCATGGCAGCCTTGGACCGCATCCCAACCATGACAGCGGCAGGGTTCCCCGGTCAGGACCGTCACATGCGAGCCACGTGGCGCCCACCGCCGGCGATCCGTCGGCCCGAACAGGGCAACTGTTGGCACATGGAGCGCGGCGGCCAGATGGGTGAGACCGGAGTCGTGGCCAACGAAGAGATCTGCGTGGGTCAACAGGCCGGCCATCGGGAGGAGGTCCTCGTGCTGGAGTATCACCGGCCGACTCGCGCACGCATCAGCCACCTCGGCGACCATGCGGTCGTCCGCCGGCCCTCCGACCAGCACAGGAACGACGTCGTTGGCCTGGAAGTGCGTGAAGGCCGCGATCAATAGAGCGGGGGCGACGCATTTGTGGCGACTGCCACTACCCGGATGGAGGACCACCAGCGGGTGACGCGTGAACAGCTCCAGAGCGGCTAGTCGAGCCCGTCCTTCAGTGATCACAGCGGCTGGGAGGTGGAGTCTCTCGATGACCCGCGCGACCGGCGCCACGTCCCGCACCGTCTCCATGAGGCGGTCCTCCTGATGGATCGCCTCGCCCTCCGACGAGGCCAGAGACCGCACGATCACCCGGCCGACGCCCAGACCCTGCAATGTCGAGGACAGTCGGTCCCCCGGATCCGCCATCCAGCAGACGGCCAGGCCGCACCTGCCGAGCCATTCACGAACGGTCGGCCCCACCCACGGGGGCCCGGCCAAGAGCCCGGCCAACACGCCGGCTTCGAGTGAAAACACCGTTGCGACCTCGCCGCACACGCGAAGGAGACCGCCCACGGCTGCGCCGGCCACGAGGCCAAGCTGATGGGTTGGGAACGACGTCCGCAACGCCCGGATCGCCGGCAGCGCGAGCAGCACATCGCCCAGGGCGCCGGGATGCACCACGAAGATCGTGCGCGGCATGGACTCAGGCCTTGTCGCCACGATTCGCCCGTTGTCCTGCCAGCAGCTTCCTGGCGAACTCCAGGTCGGCCGCGGTGTTGATGTTGAGGAAAGACAGGAACTGCGGATCCGCCCCCCGGAGCTCGTGTTCGGCAACCAGCCGTACCGAGAGCCCCGGAGCCTGGCTGAGTTCCTGAACCTTGAGGTTGCCACTGTTGAGCATGCGCTCGAGATGGGGCAAGCAGGCTTTCGAATAGACCGCGTGCATGGGCTGAAGCCCGCTGGCGAGCTGCGCCATCACCACATCGGCATCCGGGTCCAGCTCGGTCATCCATGTGATGAGGGCCGGGTTGAGGAATGGCATATCACAGGCAGCGGCAAAAATCCGCCTGTGCGTCGCGGACGTAAGACCGGTATGGAGACCGCCGAGCGTCGCGCAATTCGGGACCAGATCCGTCACGATCCGGTGGCGAAGACCGGCGAGCTGGGAGGCAGGCTCCGCCACCACTACGATCACTTCGGCAAACAGCGACTCCAAGACCGCAAGCGTCCGCTCCAGCAGCGTGCGGCCGCCCAGTTCAAGAAACCGTTTGTCCCGGCCCATCCGACGGCTCTTGCCGCCGGCCAGGAGGACCCCCGTGATGTCGGCCTTGCGGTTCAGGTGCAGCCTCTCTTTGGTCTGCGCCAGACGGTGGAGTCACAAAAAACAAAGGCTCTTCCGGTTTTCGTGTGGGTCATGTCCAGTCCGCCAGGGCGAGGCATTCCGCTCCGTGCAAGCTCGCCGCGCTGCTGTAACTAGCGGCGGCCCGGCTCCGGCTCCCCCCATCCCCCACATGGTGGGGGTTCTCCGATCCGCTTCGGCCTGGGGCAACAGTCCGATGCGGTCGGGCCTCGCTCGGGCCGCATCACCCGTTGCATTTGGATGAGCAACGGGTC
>WNEQ01000371.1_pt1 | contig 23519 bp, 19 predicted proteins | sample 5399971 | NCBI WGS metagenome assembly WNEQ01 (sample SAMN13153330, study PRJNA577476) | soil metagenome | isolation source: 20 cm grassland meadow soil 2 days after 1st rain plot 5 | place: USA:California | collected 2015-09-18
GGTCGTCCTGTTCTCGGTCACCTGGATCGGGCTGTACCTCGCGCGCCGCATCACCGAACCGATCCAGACGCTCCTGCAGGGGACGCGTGAGATCTCCTCGGGTAACCTCGATTACCGGGTCGAGACGGAGGCCGGGGACGAACTCGGGATCCTGGTCGAGTCCTTCAACCGCATGACCGCCGAGCTCAAGGCAGGCAAGGAGACGATCGAGAGGCGCAATGTCGAGCTGTCGGCGAGCAACCGGGAGCTGATGGAACGCCGGCGCTACAGCGAGACGCTGCTCAACAGCGTCACCGTCGGCGTGCTCTCGTGCGATCGGGAAGGACGCGTGACCACGGTGAACCGCGCGGCGCTCCGGTTGCTCGATCTCGAGCTCGACGCCGAACCGGTCGGGCGGCCGCTGGCCGCGCTCCTGCCGCCGGAGGGACGGGGTCCACTCGAGGAGCTGATGGCGGAGGTCGTTTCCGGCGGAGGCCAGTCGGCGGCACGCGGGCTGGAGCTCTCTATCGGCGGAAAGACCTGCACGCTTGCCGCCAGCGCCACCTCGTTGCGCGATGAGGCGGGCGAGCCGCTGGGGGCCATCCTGGTGCTCGAGGACCTGACCGACCTGATGCGGGCCCAGAAGATCGCCGCCTGGCGGGAGGTTGCGCGGCGCCTGGCGCACGAAATCAAGAACCCGCTGACCCCGATTCAGCTCTCCGCCGAGCGCATCCGCAAGAAATACGCCGAGGAGGCGGACGGCCTCGACGACATCGTGGAGGAGGGAACGGCGTCGATCGTGCGCGAGGTGGCGACGCTCAAGAATCTAGTGGACGAGTTCACACGCTTCGCCCGTCTGCCCGCGCCGAACCCCGTCGCCGCCCGCATCCAAGACGTGATCGCCGCCTCGCTGTCGCTCTACAACGGCGTGCACACGAATGTGACGATCCGCGAGGTCTGCGACCCCGACCTGCCGCGCGTCCTCCTGGATCCGGACCAGATGAAACGCGTGCTCGTCAACCTGCTCGACAACGCCGTCGAGGCGATGGGCGGGCAGGGGACCGTCACCATCGAGGCACGGAGGGACGCGACCGGCATCGTGAGACTGGAGGTCGCCGACGACGGCCCCGGCATCCGGGAAGAGGACCGCGACCGGCTCTTCCTGCCCTACTTTTCGACCAAGAAGAAGGGCACGGGCCTGGGACTTGCGATCGTGCATCGCATCGTCTCCGATCACCACGGCCGCATCCGTGTCGAAGACAACACACCGCGCGGCGCGCGCTTCGTCATCGAGCTGCCGGCGGCCGCGTAGCCCACCCTCGCTCGCTGCTACAATACCCCGCATGTCCAAGGAGCGGATCCTCGTTGTCGACGATGAGGAGGGAGTGCGCAACTCTCTGCGGAATATCCTGAAAGACGAGGGGTACAGCGTCGAGGTGGCGGAGTCCGGGGAGCGCTGCCTGGAGATGGTGCGCAGCGCCCCGTTCCACGCCATCCTCCTCGATGTCTGGCTCAAGGGGCGTGATGGTCTCTCGGTCCTTGAAGAGGTCATCGCCCAGCCCCGCCCGCCGCGCGTCATCATGATCTCGGGGCACGCCGACGTGCCCCTGGCCCACAAGGCGGGCCGCCTCGGCGCCTTCGACTTCATCGAGAAGCCGCTGTCGCTCGAGAAGGTGGCGCTGACGCTGCGCAACGCGGTCGCCGACAAGAAGAAGGACGAACGCATAAGGCAGTTGCGCGAGCAACTGGACGAGGGCACAACACTGATAGGCGACAGCCGTCCGATCCGCGAGCTGCGCCAGCAGATCGAAGTCACGGCGCCCACCAACGGGCGGGTTCTCATCTTCGGAGAGAACGGCACCGGCAAGGAGCTGGTGGCGCGGGCGATCCACGCCCTGTCGGCGCGGCGCGACGAGCCGTTCGTGGAGATGAACTGCGCGGCCATCCCCGAGGAATTGATCGAGAGCGAGCTGTTCGGCCACGTCAAGGGGTCGTTCACCGGCGCCGGTGAGAGCAAGCCGGGCCGCTTCGCCCTGGCCGACGGTGGCACCCTCTTCCTGGATGAGATCGCCGACATGTCGCTGCGCACCCAGGCCAAGGTGCTGCGCGTCCTCCAGGAGCAGGCGTTCGAGCCGGTGGGCGGTTCGACGTTGCGCGTGGATGTGCGGGTGATTGCGGCGACCAACAAGGATTTGAAGTCCGAGATCGCTTCAGGTCGCTTCCGCGAGGACCTGTACTTCCGGTTGAACGTCGTGCCGCTGCGCGTGCCGCCCCTGCGCGAGCGGCCGGAGGACGTGCCTCCTCTGGCCCTCCACTTCGTGGAGCAGTTCTCGCGCGCCTACGGGCGGGTCAAGACACTGGCGCCCGAGGCCGTTCCCGCCCTCCAGGCCTGCCGCTGGACCGGAAACGTCCGGGAGCTGAAGAACGTCATCGAGCGTTTGGTGATCCTGACCCCCGGGAGCGTCATCGGCCTCTCCGAAGTCCGGCGCACGATCGGGTCCGAACCCGAGGCCTCTCCCGACCTGTTCCGCGGCTTCGCGTCCCTCCGGGAGGGGAGGGAGAACTTCGAGCGGCAGTTCATCCAGAAGAAGCTCGAGGAGGCCGGCGGAAACGTCGTGCGGGCCGCCGAGCTGCTGGGCCTTGAGCGCAGCAATTTGTACCGCAAGATGCGGGCCTATGGCATCCGCGGGGGGGACGGGTCGTGATTTTTTTCGGCCGCAAGTCTTGACAACCCCTTTGACGTCTGTTACTAAGATGATCGTCCGAGCGGGGGATACGGTGCGTGCATGCAGCTGACCAAGGGTGTTGAGTACGGCATAGAAGGAATCCTGTACTTGGCGCGCCGCGACGACGGCCACCCGGCGATGATCCGCGACATCTCGCGTGCCACGGCGATTCCGGAGACGTTCTTGTCGAAGATCTTCCAGAGGCTGGCGACCAAAGGGCTGATCCGGTCCAGGCGCGGCTTCCGCGGCGGATTCAGGCTGGCCCGCCCGGCGGAGCGCATCACACTGCGCGAAATCGTCGAAGCCCTGCAGGGACCGATCGAATTCCACCGCTGCCTGGACCACTTGCGGGCGCGCGGGCGGCAGCATCGCTGTCACGTGAAGCGCGTGTTCCGCAAGGTCCAGAGGAAAGTCGCCTCCATCCTGGAACAGACGACGCTGGAGGACATCCTTCAAGCGACCTTGTGATCCCCTGGAGGGCGCCCCGTTGCCGTCTTTCGGACCAATCGGGTCTGCTTTGTCCGATGAGAGTAAGGGAATGGAGGCAGGGGCCGCGCTCTGCCGGGCCGACCTGCACGTGCACACGTGTCATTCCGGCGGCGGTCACCTGCGCGTGCCGCGCATGCGGCAGGGGCTGCCCGAGCCCGAGGCGCTGTATGGCGCCGCGCGCGCGCGCGGTCTGAGCCTCGTGACCTTCACCGATCTCGACACCATCAACGGGTGCCTGGCGTTCCTGGAACGCCACCCGGAGGCGTCCGACTTCTTCGTCTCCGAGGAGGTGCGTGCCGTCGAGCCGCGCACTGGAGCTCTCATCAGCATCCTGGTCTACGACCTGACCGAGTCGCAGCACCGGGAAATCCAGGCGCTCCGGGGTGACGTGCGCGACGTCGCGGAGTTCGCGAAAAGCGCCGGTCTGCTGGCCTCGCTGGGCTCGCTCCTGGGGGTTCTCGTGGCGGGCGGGTCGGAAGGTCTCGTCCGCGACCTCCTGCACCGGTTCGACCTGTTCGAGATCAGGAATGGCGCGGAGGACCGCGCCTGCAACGAATTGATGGCGCGCCTCGTGCACGAGGGGGCCGGATTCGGGTTCGGGGTGACGGCCGGCAGCAACGCCCACACGGCGGCGCGCGTGGGGCGCACCGCCACGGTGGCGCGCGCCCGCGACCGCGTTGAATTCCTGGAGGCGCTGCGGCGACACCGGACGTGGGCGATGGGTCTGCATGGAGACGTCTGGAGCTCGTTCGCGGAGGTGCTGGGAACCGTGCCGCTGCACAGGGCCGCCGCACCGCTCCTCGACCACGCCGTGACGCGTGCGAGGAGGAGCGTCCGCGCCCGGCGGACCAGGAAGCGGCTCGATCAGAGCGACGTTCGAAAATTTCAGGAAAAGGCACGCTCGTTCGGAATGTCGGACCGCGGGTCGAGCCCGAGGTCCGAGGATGCGCGCTGAATCGCCTGCCGGAGCGCAGGTCTCCGGGGTCGGCGCGCAGGCGTGGATTGACAACGCACCAGAGTTTGCGTAGAGGAGCGCACATGAACCAGGCTGTGGCCCGGATCGATGAGAGCACCGAAGTCGGGCTGAACGCGCGTCCCGTAGAGGACGCGCACCATGCGTCGCCCCGGCCGGCCGAGACGCCCCGCCCGGCGGCCCCGAAGAGGGGCCGCGGGCGATACCTTCGACCGAGTGTCGTCCTGGGCTCGATGTTCAAGGCGGCGGCCCACGTCACCTGGCACGCCTTCCAGGCGGTGAACACCCGTCTGCCCTACGGAGTCAAGCAGCCGAAGTGGGCCCCGGCCCCCCTCATGAAGACCAGGGAACGAACCTTTCCGCAGCTCGGCTTTCCGCGTGCCACCGACTCGCTCTGCCCGCAGTGCGTCAAAGAGGTGCGGGAGAGCATCCTGAAGGGCGAGAGCGACTGGCGCGTCCTGATCGACGGGAAGCCCGGCGAGATCAAGGCGAAGATCGTCGAGCGCGACAACCAGATCTGGATGGAGAAGGACTGCGCGCGCCACGGCCATTTCGAGGACCTCATGGCCATGGACGCAGAGTTCCTGCGCCGCATGGAGCGTCTTTATCCGGGACGCGACTTCCGCATGGCGCCGGATCCGTTCCACAACCACGGGTCCTCCACCATCAAGTACGGCCGCGGTGCAGTTCTCACCGTGGATCTCACCAACCGCTGCAACATGATGTGCAACCCCTGCTTCATGGACGCCAACCAGGTCGGCTACGTGCACGAGCTGACCTGGGACGACATCAAGCAGATCCTGGACAACTCGATCAACGTCAAGCCGCGGCGCCAGATGTCGGTGCAGTTCTCGGGCGGCGAGCCGACGCTGTCGCCCTACTTCCTGGACGCGGTCGCGTACTCGCGGAAGGTTGGCTACAACAGCGTTCAGGCCGCCACCAACGGCATCCGTTTCGCGCAGGATCTCGACTTCGCGCGGCGCGCCAAGGCGGCCGGCCTGCGCCTGACTTATCTTCAGTTCGACGGCGTCACGAACGAGGCCAACAACCACCGCGGCGTGGGCAACCTGTTCGACGTGAAGAAACGCGCCATCCGGAACCTGCACGCCGCCGGCGTCGACGTCACGCTCGTGACCACCATCGTCAACACGATCAACGACCAGCAGGTGGGGCCGATCGTCCAGTTCGCGATCGAGAACATCGACAAGATCAACGCCGTGTCGTTCCAACCGGTCTCCTTCACCGGCCGGGACGAGGACATCGACGACGAGACCCGGAAGAAACAGCGCTACACGCTGTCGCACCTGGCGCACGACGTCAAGAAACAGCTCGGTATTACCGAGCCGCTGCGCGACTGGTATCCGCTGTCGGCCTCGGGCCCTTTCTCCGACCTGCGTGATCAGCTCGAGGGTCTCGATGCCGAGTGGGGCTCCCTCAAGTGCGGCTGCCACCCGAACTGCGGAATCGGCACGATGTTGTTGGTAAACCAGACCGACAGGAAGGCGGTGCCATTCCCGCAGATCCTGGACACGGATCGGCTGCTCGAGGACTTGAAGGTCATCAACGACACCTGCCGCCCGAAGGCGGTCACCGTGTTCCAGTTCATGGTGTCGGTGCTGCGAAACGCGCGCTTCTCCGAGATGCCCGAAGGAATGAACCTCTGGGAGATGGTCAAGATCATCGACGGGCACAACGGCGCGAAGCTCGGCCTGGCCGACAAGTCCCGCTACAACTGGCGCGTGATGATGGTCGCCGGAATGTGGTTCCAGGACCTGTTCAACTACGATTTCCGCCGCACCGAGATGTGCATCATCCCGTACGCCACGCAGCTGGGGGAGGTGTCGTTCTGCGCCTACAACACCGGCGTGGGATGGCGGCAGATCGTGGAGAAGATGTTCTCCACGCACAGCACGTCCCAGTGGTTCAAGGAGAAGGGACGCCACCCGATCTTCGCGGCGGGCAAGCACGTTCCCCTCGGGCCTTCCGCCGACGCCGGCCCGCCGACACCGGGCGATTTCGAGATTCACGTTCCCGGACCGTCGTCTGGCGCAGGCCTCGCGGACGCAGCCGCGGCGCTGCACGCCTCGACCGACGAGACGGCCGGCTGTGGCACGGGGTGCGGCTGTCACTGAACGCGTCCATCGCGTCTGAGTCGAGGGCGAGGGTCGCCGGACCCTCGCCCTCTGTGTCTGCATGAGACGCGCCAAGATCATCGCCACCCTGGGCCCGGCCACGGCGGCGCCCGGGGTGCTCGCGGGCCTGCTGCGCGCCGGCGTGGACGTGGCCCGGCTGAATCTGTCGCACGGCGACCACGCCGAGCACGCCCGGGTCATCGCGCGGACCCGGCGCGCGGCCGAGGCGCTCGGCCGGCCCATCGCCATCCTCGCCGATCTGCAGGGCTCGAAGGCCCGCATCGGGCGCCTTCACGGCGGCCGGCCGGTGCCTCTCCGGCGGGGCGAAATTGTCACGCTCACGCCACGCGATGTCCCCGGCCGCCCCGGCCTGATCCCGACCACCTTCCGCCGCCTGGGTCGTGACGTGCGGCGCGGCGATCCGATCCTCCTCGACGACGGCCGCATCGAGCTCTCGGTCGTGCGCGTGCGCGGCCAGGACGTCGTGTGTCGCGTCATCACCGGCGGCCTGCTTCTGGAGAACAAGGGAATGAACCTGCCCGGGACGGATCTCAGGGGCAGCGTCCTCACCGCGAAAGATCGCGCCGATCTCGCGTTCGCCCTGCGCCACGGCGTGGACTATCTGGCGTTGTCGTTCGTGCGCTCCGCGGAGGATATGGCGCGCGTGCGGCGCCTCCTGCGCCGCCAGGGGAGGGACGTGCCGCTCATCGCCAAGCTGGAGGTGCGCCGGGCGGTGGAGCGGTTGCAGGAGATTCTGCGGGCGGCCGATGGCGTGATGGTGGCGCGCGGAGACCTCGGCGTCGAGGTGCCGCTCGAGCGCGTGCCGGTGCTGCAGAAGTGGATCCTGCAGGAGGCCAACCGCACGGGGGTGATTGCCATCACCGCCACTCAGATGCTCGAATCCATGATCGAACGGCCGCGCCCGACGCGTGCCGAAGCGTCCGACGTCGCGAACGCCATCTTCGACGGCACGGACGCGGTGATGCTCTCCGCCGAGACCGCCTCCGGGCGCCACCCGCTCAAGGCGGTCGCGGTGATGGACCGGATCATCCGCGAGGCGGAGAGGAGCGGTCTGTATATGAAGGCCGCTGGCGAGGCCCAGGAGGGGGAAGACCGCGAGGTGCACGCCGTCGCCCATGCCGCCGTGGACGCGGCGCGCCAGTGGGTGGCGCGGGCCATCGTGGTCTATACCCAGACAGGGATGACCGCGCGCCTCCTGTCGAAGCTGAAGCCCCCATGCCCGATCGTCGCCATCACCCCCTCGGAGCCCATCCGCCGTCGCATGGCGCTCTACCGGGGCGTCCTGCCGATGGCGTTGCGTTTCGCCCGGAGCACCGACCGCATGTTGCGCGACGGCGAGCGCGCCATCCTGGCGGCAGGTTTGATCGGGAAGGGGGCGCGGGTGGTGGTCGTCTCCGGGACCTCGCCCCGGGCTGGAGCCACCAATCTGATGAAGCTGCACCGCCTGGGTGAACGGCTCTGAACGGGATCGCCTGTCCGGGATCGTCCGTCAGGCGCCCGGCGTGCGCGCCCGGGGGTAGGAGCCGAGGACACGCACGAAATCGCAGACTTCCTCGAGGTGACGGAGGGCGTTCCGGCAGCGGTCTTCCTTCGGAGAGCCCTCGAAATCGACGTGGAAAACGTACTCCCAGGGCCGGCCGCGCATCGGGCGGGACTCGATCTTTAGAAGATTAATATCCCGGAGCGCGAACACCCCCATGCAGCGGAATAGCGCGCCAGGGACATGCCGGGTGGAGAACAGGACGGAGGTCTTGTCGGCCGGACCGAGGGCCACCCCGTCGCGCGACAGCGCGAAGAAGCGCGTGAAGTTCGCGCGGTGGTCTTCGAGCCCCTTCTTTAAGATACGCGCGCCGTAGAGACGGGCCGCGAGCTCGGGGGCGATGGCCGCCGCGTCGCGCGCTTCCTCTTCGCGCAGCAGGCGCACGCTCCCCGCCGTGTCGTAGGTGGCGACACGGGTCAGGCGCGGGTTCCGCCTGAAGAATCGCTCGCATTGAGCCAGGGCCACGGGATGGGAATAGACCCGTCTCACATCGCGGAGACGGACCCCCGGCAGGGCGACGAGCGCGTGCGAGACCCGGATGACCGCTTCTCCCGCGACCTTGAGCGGGGACTCGAGAAGCAGGTCATTGACCCGATGGATTGACCCCGCGATGGTATTCTCGACCGGCGCCAGGGCGTAGCGGCAGCGCCCCGTCTCGGCGGCCCGGAACAGTGCGTCGAACTCGGCGCAGGGCAGGATACGCGCACGCCGTCCGAACAACGACCGGACCGCCAGCTCGGAGAAGGCCCCGCGCTCGCCCTGGATGGCGACCAGGGGGGCTCCGGAGCGGCTCATGGCCCCGCCCGTCCGCCCGCCATCGCCTCCTCCAGTCTCCGCTCGAGCACGCGCGACATCTCGAAGTCTTCGAGCTTGAGGTAGTGCCGGGCGGCCTGGACCAGCGCCTCGGACGGCACGAGGCCGACGATCTCGCTGCCGGCGATCCCGACGCCGTGGCGCGCGGCCTCCTCGCGGACCCTGTCGAAGACGACGTGAAGGGGAGTGGTCCTGAAGTCGGTCATGTTGATCGAAACCTGGGCGCAATTGCGGTCTTTCAGCATCACACCCATCGCCTTGACGCAAGGGAACCCGCCGTCCTTCTCGCGGATGGTGCGGGCGATCGATTTGGCCAGATCGAGGTCCGAGGACGCCAGATTGATGTTGTAGGCAATCAGGAACTCGCGCGCCCCGACGGCGACGCAGCCGGCGGTCGGATGCACGCGCTCCGGTCCGTAGTCGGGCTTCCAGAGCGGGTCTTTGATTTTCCCGGGGAACCCCTCGAACTCTCCTTTGCGGACCTCCGCCAGGTTGCGTCGGTGCGGGGCGGTCGCGGCCTTCTCGTAGAGGTAGACCGGAAGGCCGTGGCGCGCGGCGATGGCGGCGCCCAGATCACGCGCCATGGCGACGCAATCCTGCATCCTCACACCGCGGATCGGGACGAGGGGGATTACATCCACCGCTCCCATGCGCGGGTGCGCCCCCTGGTGCGAGCGCAGATCGATCCGCTCGACGCACGAGGCGACGAGCGCCAGGAGGGCGGCGCGAATCGCCGGGGGCGCTCCCGCCAGCGTCAGGACGGAGCGGTTGTGGTCGGGGTCCGCGGAGAAATCAAGGATGGAGACCGGCCCGCTGCGACGCACGACGTCGAGGACGGCGTCGATCACGTCGCGCCTCCGGCCCTCGCTGAAATTGGGGACGCTCTCGATGATCGGGGGGAGGGGGACGACGTGCGCCTGGCCGTCTCCCGCCGCCATGCTCAGGCGACCTCGACCTGGGTCTGCGACAGCGCCTCGACGAGCTTCAGCGGGTTGCGGCTCATCGGTCCCTCCCAGTCGGCCGCCAGGCGCGCCGCGGGGCAGCCGCCCTCGCCGCCCAGGCGGCGGTCGAGAAGGGCGAGGTACTCCGACTCCTCGGGACTACCCTGGTTGTTGAGCCCCTGGCGCGCGAGGCGGACGAGCTCGATGAGCAGGCCGCGGACAGGCACCGCGCCCGCCCCTTCGCCGCGCCCGGGCCCCTGGGCCGGAACGCGCGCCGCGGGCCCCGAGCGGCACACATCGTCCAGGAGGCGCTCGCGCTCCTTGAACGTCATGTCTCGCACGAGCTCCCAGGCCGCACGGCGCGAGGCGCCGTCGTAGAGGATCCCCTTCAGGAGCGCCGCCAGTGCCAGGCAGGAGGCGGGCTCGCCGGAGTCGGCGCCGCGAACCTCGATGTATTTCTTCAGGCGCACCTCGGGGAACAGGGTGGAGAGGTGCAGCTCCCAGTCGTCCAAGTTCGGCCGCTCGCCATCGAACCCCTTCTTGATGAACTTCCGGAAGGTCATGCCGCCGGCGGGACGGTAGTCTTCGCCGCGCACCACGAAAAACATCGGCACGTCGAGGGCGTACTCGAGGTAGTCCCGGAACCCGGCTCCGTCCTTGAACACGAAGGGCAGGAGGCCGCAGCGGTCCGGGTCGGTGTCGCGCCAGGCCCAGGCACGGTAGGTCATGAATCCCGTCAGCCGGCCCTCCAGGATCGGAGAGTTGGCGTAGAGCGCCGTGAGGAGCGGGGACAGGCCCATGGCGGTGCGCAGCTTGTCCGCCGCGTCGGTCTCGCTGCCGTAATCAAGGTTGATCTGGATGCCGCAGGTCTGCTTCATCATCACGTGGGCGCGCGAGCCGCGGCGCGGAAGGTAGTCGCGCATGATGGCGTATCGCTTCTTGGGGATGAAGGCGATCTCGTCGAGCGGGGTGAAGGGCTGCACGCCGATGCCGAGCCAGGCGATGCCGTGGGGCCGGGAAACGTCCTCCACTGCGGTAACATAGGAGGCGATCTCGTCGCGCAGGGTGTGGAGCCCGCGGTGGACCGTACCGGACAGCTCCATCTGCGCGCCGGGCTCCAGAGTGATCCGCGTCCCGCCCTTCGACAGTCCGAGCACCCGCCCGCTTTCCAGGATCGGCGCCCAGCCGGCGTTCTTGGCGAGCGTGTTGAGAATCGTTTCGACCGAGGCGGGGCCCTCATAAGGGACGGCGCGCCCGCTGTCGCGGAACACGCCGGCCCGCTCGTACTCCAGGCCGATCCCCCAGCGTTCCCGGGGTTTGGAACCGGTCTCGAAGTAGCCGTGCAGGTCCTCTTCCCGCGTGATGATCGGATCCATGCGCCTCCCGGGAAAGCCCGGATTCTATCAGATGCACGCCGGTCCCGGGACGACATGCCCGGCGGTTGAGGAGTGACCGGGGCGTGGCGAGAACGGGTTCAGTTGTGGGAAAAGGGAGACGCGGGCCCGGAGGGTTGTCCCTTCGACTCCTGCCAGTCGCGGTAACGCTTCATGTAGTTGCGCGCCACGTCCTCGCCCGGGAGACCGAGGCAGCGGGCATACTCCCGCAGGAAACCCCGCACGAAGACGGCGGCAGGCAGATCGCCGAAACGCTCCTCCTCGATCGCCTGAAGGTAGGCGCGCCGGATCTTGGTCCTTTCGGCGATGGTTTCGAGCGCCAGGCGAAGTCGCTCGCGCTCCCCGCGCAGATCGGCTCCGCTCTGGGGCGCCGGGCGCCTCTCGGCGGTGGCGTCCGGACCCAGCCGCGGGTCCGAGGTCGGATCCAATCCGGCCGCCATCAGCGTGGCGGCCTCGGTGGCCGGACTGTCGGTCGAGGGCACGAGCGGGGGGACTGCGGCGGGGGTGACGGCGACGTCCGCGGGCTCGTCCATCGCCGGCGACACCGGGGCCGGAGCGGAAGGCGCAGCCTGGCCCCCGGCCAGCTCGAGCGATGCGTCCTCAGACGTCGTGGCGGGGGCAGCCGTGGGAGCCGCGCCCCCGGACGCGCCAGCGGACGGCGCGGGCGCGGACGGAGCGCCGCCTGCGGCGGCACCCGCGTGCAGGCCGCGCACCTGGTCCTCCCGGAGGGCGCCGCTCCCCAGGAGCTGCCGGTCATAGATGGAACGGCTCTCGAGAAAAATGAGCGTGCGGTAGGCCGCCTCGATGCGCGCCTGCAGCTCGCGCAGACCCGGCGCGTCCATGAGGGGCGAGAGGCATGTGGTCTCGGGGTCGTAGGTCTTCTTCAAGAGCTGGTAGGCCGACTGCACCTCCTTCGGGGAGGCCTTGGGGACCACCTCCAGGACCCGGTAATGATCGATCGCTTCGAGATCTTCCCACTCCTCGTCGGCGTCGCGCAGCGGCCCGACGCCGACCGACAGGAGGCGTGCCGCGGCGCGGGAAATCTCCTTGGTGGAGGCGGCATTGGGGTACTGCTGCGACAGCGGCCGCCGCTTCTGCACCGCCTGCAGGATCGATAGGTCATGCTCGATGATCCCGCCGGTGGCCAGGGCGATGCCGAAGAGCTTGCGGAATCCGCTGGCCAGACAGGCGGCGGCCTCCTCGTCCGCCTCGCCGCGCACCTGGTTCAGGAGCAGCTCGAGGCGCGTGCGCCTGATGAGCGTGGCGATGGCGTCCCGCGCGGCCGGGTCGATGCTCCGCAGGCGGGTCATGAAGTGGCGGAAGGAGAGTCGGGCAGGGTCCAGCCCGGCGCCCTTCAGACGCTCCTGGATGGCCGCCATGGCTTCTCCGGTGAGGGCGCGTACCAGGCACCAGCGCAGGTAGCTTTCGGCGAACAGGTAGACCGACTCGAGGGCGGCCGGCTCCGGGGTCGTGACCAGGATGCCGACCGTCGCCTCGGCGAAGGTGGCCACGGTCGCCGGCCAGCGGCCCGAGCCGCAATCCACGATGATGTGGTCGGCGGAGAGCGTCGAAAACTGCTCGGCCACCTGGCGCACGAACGCCACGGGATCGTCGCGCAGATCGCCACGCTGCAGGCCGCCGATGATGCGCAGGTGTGTCGTCGGGGTCTCACAGGCGAGCTCCGACAGGAGAGCCACCTTTCCCGAGGCGAAGTCGGCGAGCGCGCGCGGCAGGCGCTGGTAGCCGAGGAAGGTCTGGAGGTTGCTGCCCTGCAGGTCGAGGTCGACCAGGACGACCCGTCGGCCGGCGCGGGCGAGCTGGATGCCCAGGTTGGCCGCCAGGAGCGACCGTCCCACACCCCCCTTGCCCCCGGCCAGCGCCCAGATCGACTGGCGCGCTTCCCGGGGCGCACCCCGCCGGGGGGCAGGGGAGGAGCCGGGCGCGGATGCGGCAGAATGCGTGGAGGGCTGTGCCATCAGGCCACCTTGTCCGAGACGTCCTTTTCCTCGAAATCCTCGCCGTCGAAGGTGATGCGGCGGGCCTTCTCGTCCACCACGGTGTCGAGGTTCACCGGGCGGCCCCAGACCCGCTGGATGTTCCGAAGCGTGTCGCGGGCGTAGTCGTGCTTCAACTCGACGCCCTCGTATTTGTGCTGCAGCAGGAGCTCTCCCTTGTTCCGGAAATTGCCGTCGACCACGTAGATGAACGGCTGCCCGAAGTTGGTGAGCTGGAACAGCAGGCGCTGCTTCACCTTCCTGAAGTCGCGGTCGCTGATCTGATACATGCCGGTCTTTTGATTGAAATCGTAGATGAACAGCTTGTGCTCACGGCAGAAATCCTCGGTAAGGTAGTTGTCGATGAACGTCACGTCGGTGCAGTGTTTGCGCACCTCGAAGATCTTCTCGCGTCCCTGGCCGGTCTTCCGGTCCCAGCGGGCCCGCTCGACCAGATCCTCGCAATCGTCGAACTCCTTGCCGAAGCGCCCCTTGTTCCAGCGCTCCTCGATGTTGCGATACAGCTCGACACCGAGCTTGTAAGGGTTGAGCCGGCCGCTCCGCCCCCCGAGGGTGCCGGAGTGATGGTCGGCGTAGTCGATGATCTCAGCGTCGGTCAACACCTTTTCCGTCATCAGCTTCGAGTGCCAGTAGGTCGCCCACCCCTCGTTCATGATCTTGGTCTGCGCCTGCGGCCCGTAGTAGTAAGCCTCCTCACGGACCATGGACAGGATGTCGCGCCGCCAGTTTTCGAGTGGGGAGTGGTCGATGAGGAATTTCAACACGTCGCGCTGGGGCGACTCGGGGAAGCGTTTCTTGCGCTTCGCCTCCTCATCGAGCTTCTTCTGCCGCGCCTCGACGAACTCGGGCGGATTGACGTAGTCGTTCATGTACGACTTGCTCTTCATCCGCCTCACCTGGGGTCTGGATTCCTCCGTTTCCTGCCGCTCCTTCGGGCGCTCCCTCACGATAAAGGGCGAGTGGGGGTCGATCAGGTTCTCCAGCGACAGGCAGGCGTCGATGAAGTTCTCGACCATCTCCACGCCGTGGGCGTCCATGTAGCGCCGAATGCGCGTGGCGTGGTTGGCCATCACGTCCATCATCTTGCGGTTGGTCTTGGAGAACGCCAGGTTGTTCTTGAAGAAGTCGCAGTGGGCGTACACGTGGGCCATCACGAGCTTCTGGTCGACGATCTGGTTGCACTCCAGAAGGTAGGCGTAGCAGGGGTCGTTGTTGATGACCATCTCATAGATTTTGGACAGACCGTAAGAGTAGGATTTGGACAGGTACTCGTACTCCATGCCGAAGCGCCAGTGGGGGTAGCGGGTCGGGAAGCCGCCATAGGAGGCCACCTGGTTGAGCCCGCGGTAATCCAGAAGCTCAAAGATCACCGGGAAGAAGTCGAGGCCATAGGAGCGCGCGTGCGCCTCGATTTCCTCCTGCAGCTCGGCCAGATTCTTCGGCAGACTGGACATTCCTAGCGCCCCCGTCCCAGAAAATCCTTGATCGACTGGTAAATGCCCTCCTTGTTCTCGATCTTCGAGAGCGCCACGCGTTCGTCCTCCCCGTACGCCTCCTTGAGGTCGACGAGGAATTGCCCGGTGCCGTACGGACTCTCCACCTGCCCGTAGCAGAAGAGGTTGACGCGAGGCAGGACCTGCCCCTTCAGGATAGTGACGCACTCCTCGGTGTCGCCCTGCGACCAGTTGTCGCCGTCCGAGAAGTGCAGACAATAAATGTTCCATTCGTCCGCGGGATACTCCAGGTCGACGATCTTGCTGCACAGCTTGTAGGCGGCGGAGATCACCGTCCCGCCCGACTCGCGGGTGTGATAGAAGGTGTCGCGGTCGACCTCGCGCGCCTCGGCATCGTGGATGATGTAACGAATCTCGACCCCCTTGTAGTGGTGCCGCAGCCAGGTATCGATCCAGAACGATTCGATCCGGACGATCTCCTTCTGCTCCTCGCCCATCGACCCCGACACGTCCATCATGTAGATGATGACCGCGTTGGCCTGCGGCATCGCGGCGCTCTTCCAGGAGCGGAAGCGTTTGTCGGCCCGGATCGGAATCAGGATCGGGTACTCGGGACGGTACGTGCCCGTCGAGATGCTGCGCTTGAGCGTCTCCTTGTAGGTCCTCTTGAAGTGCCGCAGCGTCTCGGGGCCGTAACGCGAAATGCCGGTGTAGCGATCCTTGTTCGACAGGATGTTCTTGCGCCCCTTCGGCTTGATTTCGGGGAGCTCCAGCTCCTCCCCGAGCATCTCCGCCAGCTCGTCGAGCGAGATGTCGACCTCGAGAAGGTGCTCGCCCGGCTGGTTGCCGGCCTCCTGCTTGCCGCTCTCGACCTCGCCGGCGCCCAGGACGGTGCCGATGGCGCCCTCGCCCTGGCCCACGCCGCCGGTCTGCTTGGGGCCGTAAATGAACTGGGGAATGCGTATCTGGGGCAGGGGGATGGAAATGAAGTCCTTGCCGCGCCGGCCGATGAGCTCGCCGCTGCTGATGTACTTCTTCAGTTCCTTCTTGATCCGCCCGCGGATGATCTGCTTGAAGCGGTTGTGATCCTGTTCGATCCTGAGGATCATCGCGAGTCCTCCTGCGACGACAACGCCCCTGCGGGGCGGCGGTACCTCGGCCCGCGGCCCGGCAGGGGCGTCAAGACACGATACCAGGCCTTCAGTCGCGCGTGTCGCCCCGGGCGAAGATGCTCGCCACGTAGTGCAGGATGTCCGTGGCACAGATGTCGCAGTAGCCGTAATCCTTCTTCAGACGGCTCTTCACGACATCGATCTTCTCCTGGGTGTCCTTGTCCACGACCGAGGAGACCAGCGAGGTCAGCTTGATCGAGTCCTTCTGATCCTCGAACAGCTTCAGCTCCAAAGCCTTGTGCAGCCGCTCGTTGGTCTTGTAGTTGAAGGTCTTCCCCTCGACCGCCAGGGCGCCGATGTAGTTCATGATCTCGCGCCGGAAGTCGTCCTTGCGGTTGTCGGGGATATCGATCTTCTCCTCGATCGACCGCATGAGCCTCTCGTCCGGCTCCTCGTCCTGGCCGGTGTATTTGTTGCGCACGCGCTCGCGCTGCGTGTACGCCTTGACGTTGTCGATGTAGTTGCTGCACAGCCGGGCGATGGCCTCCTCGTCGGCCGAGATGGCCCGCTGCACCTCGTTCTTGGCGATGTCCTCGTACTCCTGCTTCACCACGCCCAGCAGGTCGCGATACCGCTTGCGCAGCTCCTCCGACGTGATCAGGGAGTGGTGCCTCAGCCCCGACTCCAGCTCGTTCAGGACCATGAAGGGGTTGATGCAGCCCTCGCCCTTGTCGGAGACGAGGGCGTTGCTGATCTTGTCCTGGATATAGCGTGGCGAGATGCCGTCCATGCCCTCCCGCGTCGCCTCCTTGCGCAGCTCCTTGACGTTATCCTCGGTGAAACCCGGTAGCGTCTTGCCATTGTAAAGACGCAGCTTCTGCAAGAGCGTCAGATCGGCCTTTTTGGGTTCTTCCAGCCGCGTCAGGACGGCCCACATCGCAGCCATCTCGAGCGTGTGCGGGGCGATGTGCTTGCCCTTGATGCGCGACGGGTTGTAGTCCTTCTCGTAAATCTTGATCTCCTCGGACAGCTTGGTGATGTACGGAATGTCAATCTTCACCGTCCGGTCCCGGAGCGCTTCCATGAACTCGTTGTGCTGCAGCTTGCGATACTCCGGCTCGTTGGTGTGACCGATGATCACCTCGTCGATGTCGGTCTGGGCGAACTTCTTCGGTTTGATCTTGTGCTCCTGCGAGGCGCCCAGCAGGTCGTAGAGGAAGGCGACCTCGAGCTTCAGGACCTCGATGAATTCGATGAGGCCGCGGTTCGCCACGTTGAACTCGCCGTCGAAGTTGAAGGCGCGCGGGTCGGAGTCGGAGCCGAACTCGGCGATCTTGCGGTAATTGATGTCCCCCGTGAGCTCGGTCGAGTCCTGGTTCTTCTCGTCCTTCGGTTGAAAGGTGCCGATGCCGACGCGGTCCTTCTCCGACAGGATGATCCGGCGCACACGCACGTGCGACACGATTTTGGTCCAGTCGCCGCCGTAGCGCAGGACCAGCTCGCGGTAGGTCTGCCGGCAGGAGGGGCACAGGTCGCCTTCGAGGACCACCTTCTCGCCCTCAGGCTTTCCCTCGTTCAGCATCCGCAGGACCTCGGGACGCAGCTCCCCGGGAATGAGGTTGAGCGGCTCTTCGTGCATCGGGCAGGGGAGCACCTCGATCTGATCGGTCTTCTTGCGGCCGATCTCGCCCTCCAGGACCCACACGAAGGTGTACAGTGCCCCCTCGGGCGTCCGCGAGTAGTCCTCCAGCCCCTTCTTGAGCAGGCGCACGATGGTCGACTTGGACGAGCCGACCGGGCCGTGAAGCAGGAGCACGCGCTTCTCGGTGCCGTAGCGCTGTGCCGCCGACTTGAACACGTTGACCAGCTTCATCAGCGGGATGTCGAGGCCGAAGATCGCGTCGATGCCGCCGTGATCCTTGTCGTCGAAGAAGTTGTAGTGGATGATTTTCTTCTTGTACTCGTAGTATTCCCGCGTGCCTTTCGAGAGGATCATGTCGTAGATGCGCTGAAAAGCCGTGCGCGTCACCTTCGGGTTGTGGCGGACGATCTGGAGGTAATCCTCGAAGCTGCCCTCCCAGTGCTGGTCCCTGAAGCCCCGCAGGTCCTGGAGCCTCCCGATCAGTTGGACGATCTCTGAACCCGTAGGCACCGGTCTCACCTCCCGTTCGGGGATCGTGTCTCTGCTGGGGGGATGTGCCGTATCTCTTTGGTAGGCCATGCGTTCCTCTATTTCAAATCACCTGTTGTTAATATAAGGCGCAGTCACGAAATTGTCAAAACGTTTATCCGCGCCGGGCGGACCATGGCGCGGCGTTTGTTGACAGTGCCCGGGGGAGTCATTAACATCGCCCGAACGCAGAGGGGGACCCCGTGGGCCCGCCGAACCCCAGACGCCCCGTGGAGGATGACATCCGGGAGGTGCTCGGCGATAAGGACCTGCGCGGTGACCTGCTCATCGAAGCGCTCTCCACCCTCGGTTCCAGGCACTCCGTCGAGCCGTTCCGCGCCGCCCTGGGGTGCAGTGTGCCGCTCGACCGTCCCGAACCCGAGGCGCGCGACACGGTGGCCGCGATCGAGCGACACCGCGGCGCCATCGAAGCGCTTCTGGGACGGGACCCCGGGTTCACGGTGGCCGCCCTCGACCTGCTGCACGAAATGGACCGGACTCTTCGCGACCCGGTGTTCCGCGAAGAGGGACCGCCCGCGGAATCTCCCGGCAACGGTGGTCCCGGAGCGCCCGGACTGCTCGAGGAGGCGCTCCACCTGGAGACCCACCGCGCCGAGCGCTCCGGTCGCCCCCTCGCCGTCGCCATCCTGTCTCGCGAAGATTCCGGCGGGCGGGTGGCGCGCGACACGGGCGCGGGAATCGCCGTCCTGCGGGACAGCGCGCGCGACATCGATGTCATCGCGGAGGATCCGGCCGGGGACATCGTGATCCTTCTGCCCTGCACGGGGGGGCGGGAAGGGCTGCGGGCCGCGGACCGGTTCCGGCGTAGCCTTCTGGCGGCGACCGGCGGCGATTACCGGGCCGGAGTGGCGGCGGCCTCCGGCCGGGCGGCCCACGGCCACGCCCTGCTGCGTCTGGCCCGCCAAGCGCTGCAGGAGCCCCGGCGGACGGGTTCCGGGACCGCCCTGCACCGCCCCGAGCGCCGGTCGCACGAGCGCATCCTGGTCGGCTTAGGGTTGTCGGCGCGGCTGCGCTGCGGAGAGTTCGAATTGGAGGTCGGAGTCGAGGACCTGTCCCTGGGTGGCGCCCTTCTCGCCACGCCTCGCCGCGTCGACCCGGGCTGCGAGGTGGTTCTGGCGTTGCGCGGTTCAGGCGCGCGCCCGGCCGGCTTCCTCATTCCGTCGCGTGTGTTGCGCGTCCTGGACGGTCCAGCTCCCGGACAGGCGCCCTGGAGAGCGGCGGTCGGGTTCGGCAAGGAGGCGCGGCTGCGCGTCGCGGCGCTCCTCTCGGGCCTGGGGCAGCCGGGAACCGGTGAGGCGCCGTGATCACCCTGGAGGAGGCGACGCGCTACCGCGAAGAGCTCACGGAGGTCCTGCGCGAGGACGCACACAATGAAGAGCGCATCCTGAAGCGCCTGGACCAGATCCGCACGCAGAGCGGCCTGCAGGCCTACGCGGCGCTGTTGCTCATCCTGACCAACCTCGGGTTCGAGGAGTCGGAGGCCCGCCGGCATTGGGAGGAGATTCTGAAGCACCGTCGCGCCCTGGGCCAGTCGCTCGGGCGCAACGTGGGGCTGCGGATCGCGGTGCTGGATTATTTCGTCAACGTCAACCGGCAACTCACCAGTCCGCGCATCATCGACTTGGCGCTCGTCGACCGACAGGATCCGTCCTCGCCGATCGATCCTCGCACCGGGCTGTGGAATGCACGCCAGTTCCTGGCCGCGCTGCAGAAGGAGATCCGCCGCGCCAAGAGGTACCGCCTCGACCTGACGATGCTGTACCTGGACATCGACGATTTCCGCGAGATCAACGAACGGTACGGCGAACTGGTGGGCGACATCCTGCTGCGCGAGGTCGCCATCCTGATCAAGAACAAGATCCGGGACATCGATATGGCGGCGCGCCTGGCAGGCGAGGAGTTCGGGCTGATCCTGCCGGAGACCGAGCGCATGGGTTCGTTCCTGGTGGCGGAACGCATCCGCAAGGAGATGGAGAGGCACTTCCTGCGGCGCGACGTCGACGGCCGGGCCATCGCCATGACCGTGACGATCGGCATGGCCAAGTACCCCGAGGACGCCGCCATCGCCGATCGGCTGGTGCGTCGGGCGGAGGAGGCCATGCACCAGGCCAAGGCGCGGGGCGGCAACTCGGTCGGGGTTTACTACCGCGAGCGCCGCAACTACATCCGGTTCGACGTGTCGCGCCAGCACGTGTCAATCCGCGTCCAGACGGCGGAGGGGGCGGGTGTCGAGCCCGCGCAGTCCGATCACGCGCCCCTCAACATCAGTCGGAGCGGCCTCTTGTTCGAGAGCGACAAGGCGTACGCGATCGGTGATGAGGTGGTCATCGTCTGCCAGGACGGGCGCGATCAGGCGCGCGTGACGCTGCGAGCCCGAATCGTGCGGATCGAGGAGATCGAGGGAGAACCCAGGCGCTTTGAAGTGGGCGCCGTCTTCCTGCTCGAATGGGACCACCAGGAGGCCCAGGTCACCGAATTCCTGCGCCGTGGCGGCGTGGCAGCGGGCTGAGACTGTTCTCATGACGGTCCTCGGAATCGACACGGCGACCAGCCGTGGAAGCGTGGCGCTGGCCCGCCCGGGTGAGGTCCTGGCCGCCGTTCCTCTCCTCGAGCGTGGCGCCCACGCGCGCGACCTTCTTCTTCGGATTGACGGGCTCCTCCAGAAGACCGGTCTGCGGCCGTCCGACCTGCACGGCCTTGCCGTGACGGTCGGCCCCGGATCCTTCACCGGCGTGCGTATAGGTCTGGCGACCGCCAAGGGCTTCGCCTACTCGCTCGGCATCGGTCTGGCCGGTCTTTCGACGCTCGAAGCTCTGGCCCGCGCGGCCGCCCCGGTGCGAGGTGGGGCCCAGCCGCCGCTCGTGTGCGCAACCATTGAGGCGGGGCGAGGAGAGGTGTACGCCGCGCTGTTCCGCTGGGTGGGCGGTGAACCGGTCAGGGAGACGGCCGACCTCTCCTACAGACCCGAGGATCTGCTGCGCGCGCTGCCAACCGGAGCGCGCGTGGTGGGAGACGGGTCGGCCGCGCTCGAACGCGCCGTCCGTGAGACGGGCCGGGAGATCGAGGTGATCGACCCCTGGCCGATGCTGGCGGCAACGTTGGCCCTCTGGGGCAGCCGGACCCTGCTCCCTGGCTCCCCGTATGTCCGGGGCGGGGCGCGGCCGAACTACGTGCGTCCCTCAGACGCCGAGGTGGTGAAGCGGTGATCGCCAAGTTCAGGAAGGGGCGGGAGCGGCTCCAGTCCTTCCTCATCGCCGGCATGTCCGTGGAGGACATTCCGGGGGTGCTGGAAATCGAAAACGTCTCGTTTCCGACCCCCTGGAGCGAATCGGCGTTCCGTTACGAGCTCCAGGAGAACCCTTATGCCAGCCTGTTCGTGGCGAAGACCCGGGAGCAGTCCACGGTCATCGCCTTCGCCTGCGTCTGGATCATCGACCAAGAAATGAAGATCAACAACATCGCGGTCCGCCCGGAGTTCCGCTCTCGCGGGGTGGGGGCGCGCTTCCTGAAGTTCCTCCTGGAGTACGCCGGGTCGCAGGGGTGCAGGGAAGTTGCGCTCGAGGTGCGGCCGAGCAACGATGTGGCCCTGCACCTGTACCGCAGGTCCGGGTTCGCTCCGATCGGGCGGCGCAAGCATTACTACAGCGACACGCACGAGGACGCCATCGTGATGTGGCGCCGGATCGAGCCCCGGCCGGAGGATTGAGACGGCCCTTCCCGCAGAGGGGAGTGCCCGTGGCCCGGAAGGCCCCCGATCGCCTTGCGCGGCTCGCCGGAGGATGGTACACTGAACCGCAAAATGAACGCGTGTGGATCCCGATCCCCTTCGCTCGAACGCCCACTCAAATCAGGAGGTTGAGGCCGATGGTGCACATCCAGGAGGACCTGAGGCGGACGCTTTCGCGGGACAACGACGAGTATCGAAAGCTGTTGGCGGAGCACGCCAGCTGCGAGTCCCGACTTCAGGAACTTCAGGGGAAGGCCGCCCTCGACGAGGCCGAGCGGGTCGAAAGCGTCAATATCAAGAAACAGAAGCTGTACCTCAAGGATCGCATGGAGGCCATCCTCCGGCAGCACATGGAACGCACCAGCGGCGCCGGGGTCCAGTAGCCGACGGGCCGGAAGGACCGGCTCCATCGGATGGAATAGGTTGGGGCGCCGGGCGCGGCGCCCCTTTTGCACCGGGGGGCTCACGTGCCGGTCGCTGTGCAGGCGGTCCCCTTTCTGACCGTCCTCCTGGTCGCGGGAATCGTCCTGGGGTTCGTGTTCGGGCCCTGGGGCACGGCACCGATCATCGTCCTCTTCGCGTTCGTCCTTTTCTTTTTCCGCGATCCCGCCAGGCTTTCCCCCGAGGGGGCGGGGCTCGTCCTGTCCCCGGCCGACGGCCGGGTCACGAACGTCCTCCGCGAGCGGGAGGGCGTGAGAGTGTCGGTCTTCCTGTCGGTTCTCGATTGTCACATCAATCGATCGCCGGTCGCCGGGACCGTGCGCGAGGCGCACTACACGCGGGGCCGCTTCCACCCGGCGTGGCAGGGCCGGGCGAGCCGCGAGAACGAACGCAATCACCTGGTCATCCGCTCGGACTCCGGTGATTACGGCGTGACACAGGTGGCCGGCGTTCTGGCCCGGCGCATCGTCTGCACGAAGGTGCCCGGTGACAGCGTGGCGCGGGGCGAGCGTATCGGCCTGATCCGCTTCGGGTCGCGCACCGACCTGCACCTGCCGCCGGGCGTCGAACCCTTGGTGGCGGTGGGGGACCGGGTCAAGGGCGGGCTGACCATCATGGCGAGGGCCCTGCCTGCCGAACAGGCCGGGAGGGCCTCGGGGATGGGCGCATGAAGGTGAAGGAGCGGGCCCGCTTCCGCCGCGGCGCCTACCTCATCCCGAGCCTGTTCACGACCGGCAATCTGCTCTGCGGCTACATCGCCGTCGTGCGCAGCGTCCAGGGCGAGTTCGAGTGGGCGGCCATCGCCGTGTTCATCGCGGCGCTCCTGGACCGCGTCGACGGCTGGGTGGCGCGCCTCACAGGGACGACCAGCGATTTCGGCGTCCAGTTCGACTCGCTCGCGGACGTGATCTCGTTCGGCATCGCGCCGGCGCTTCTGGCCTACCTCTGGGCCCTGTCGGCGCTCCCGAAGCCGTGGTCGCTGGCGCCGTTCCTGTACCTGGCCACGAGCGCGGCGCGCCTGGCGCGCTTCAACATCCAGGCCCCCGGCCAGGACAAACGCTACTTCGTGGGTCTTCCGACCCCCGCCGCCGCGTGCGCCATCGCCGCCAGCGTGTTCTACGACCCGGTGCGGGTCGCCGATCCGATCACCGGATTCCTGGTGATGATCCTGGTCGTCACCCTTTCGATCCTGATGGTGAGCAAGGTGCGCTACCGCTCCTTCAAGGAGATCGACCTGCGCCGTAGAGTCCGCTGGGTGATCGTGCTCGTGATGGCCCTCGTCTTCTTCGTCGTCGCGGGGTATCCTCAGGAGGTCGGGCTGCTCCTGAGCTTCGCCTACCTCCTCTCGGGGTTGCTGCCGCGCCTGCGGCCCGCCGGGCGGCAGGAGCCCCGGCCCGCCCCGGCAGGAGGCCGCGATGGCCGTCCCTGAGGTCTCCCGGTTCCGCCGGCGCGCGCACGTGGCTCTGTTCGATGCCACGACCCTGACTGCCAAGGGGATCAAGGAGCAGCTCGTGGCGCGATCATTCCCAACCGCCTCCGTCCAACTGTTCACATCGAGCAGCGATCCTGAT
>WNEQ01000386.1_pt1 | contig 23126 bp, 19 predicted proteins | sample 5399971 | NCBI WGS metagenome assembly WNEQ01 (sample SAMN13153330, study PRJNA577476) | soil metagenome | isolation source: 20 cm grassland meadow soil 2 days after 1st rain plot 5 | place: USA:California | collected 2015-09-18
CGGTTGAACAGGTCACCGCCAAGGTCACCGGCAAGATCACCGACACCGCTTCGCAGTCCCCGATTACCATTCCTGGCTTGAGTCCCTATCAATCAAGAGTGCTCAGCCTGGCGTTTGTGGGCGCGGTGCTCATAGCTGGCACGATGCTGCTGAGCGGCAACCCGGCCCTACGATTCCTCATGCGCTGGTTGCTGGTGCTCCTCGCGATCGGGACGACCGCGTCGATGTATTTCTCCGAGGGGGGCTTGGCGCAAAAAGCAACAGGTACGGCTAAAGAGCTGGAGCGGACGCAGCAGCAAAAATCGCAGCAGATTCAACAGATGGAACCGACGGAGAAAGGGCCCTGACAGTCTCCGAGCGCCGCCTATTCGGCGTATTTCGGCACCGGGATTTTCTTGGTCGGAGGCGGCGGAGGGGAGGGCTGACGCGCGAATTCTTTCGAGAACGGATTCAGGATGGGCTCGTGGGTTAACCGTTGACGCTGCTTGACCATCTCGACGCTTTGCGCGCTGATCTCCATGCGGTCGATCTTGGCCTGCACGGTCAGGAATTCGGGGAGACCCTGCAACGCGAACATCTGAAAGGCCAGCGACCAATCCAGACGCTCTTTTCCTCTCTCTCGGACAATCAACTGAGCCTGGGGAGAAGGGGGCCCCTTAAAAATCAGCACCCAGAGGTTCGATCGGAACGCCGGGGCTGTCGGTTCCGTGGGCGGCCGGAACTCGGGGACCAGCGAGGTGATCTGTTCGATGGGAACTGAGGGCGAGAACTCGATGTCCACCAGATTGACGTAGAGGGCCGGAAGTTCCGAGGTGTCGTTCGGGTCCGGAACATAGCCAAATGAGTACCGCACGTCGACTCCGCCGCGCTTGTACGTGTAGACGTCCTCTCCATTTTGCGGCGAGATCAGCTTCTTGTAGTAATTCTCCCAGTCCTTGAACGAATAGTAGTTGAATACGCGCAGCGCGGCTTTCCGGTCCCGAACGGCGGACGGGGCGCCGAGTTTCTCACGCAATTCGGCCTGCGAGAGGCCCAGGAAGCCGTCTTCGAAGTAGGCACCGGCGCGCGCGGAGCTTGGGAGCAGGAGGGTCACCAGCGTCGAGGGAAGGAGTAAGAACCAAGCCGAGATCAGCCTGATCAACAGGCCCTGAAGAGTCAAGGTGCTCCCCAACGAGTGAGGCCATCCTAAGCCCAGGTCCATCCAAAGTCAACCACGCCGTTCCCTCCCAAACTTGCTTGGCTTCGGGCGATCCAGTATAGTGACCGGGTCAGCGTTTCTCATGAAAAACCAAGGAGATGGACAGGCCGGACGCCCGAGACATCGACCATGATTCACGCGTCGGACAGAGTCATTGAGCTGCAGGACATGCTGCGCCGTCGCATCGCTATTATTGATGGGGCGATGGGCACGATGATCCAGGCATGCCAGCTTGATGAGGCACACTTTCGCGGCCGGCAGTTGGCCGACCATCCCCATGATCTCAAGGGGAACAACGATTTACTGTCCATCACGCAGCCGCACATTGTCGAGCGCATTCATCGTCAATACCTGGAGGCCGGGGCGGATATCATCGAGACGAACACGTTCAACTCGACCTCGATCTCGATGGCGGACTACAAATTGGAACACCTGGTGTACGACCTGAACGTGGCCGGGGCCAGGGTCGCTCGCCGGGCCGTTGAAGCGGCGACGGCGAAGGACCCGACGCGTCCGCGTTTCGTCGCCGGCGCGATGGGCCCGACGAACCGCACCGCTTCCATGTCGCCGGACGTGAACAATCCGGCTTTCCGGGCCGTCACCTACGATCAACTGGTCGCCGCCTATACCGAGCAAGTCCGCGGATTGATCGATGGCGGGGTGGACCTGCTGCTGGCCGAAACGGTCTTTGACACCTTGAATTGCAAGGCGGCGCTGTTCGCCATCGATCAGTATTTTGAGAAACAGGGCCGGCGTGTGCCGGTGATGGTCTCCGTGACGATCACGGATCGGAGCGGCCGCACGCTCTCGGGGCAAACCGTGGAAGCCTTTTGGAATTCCATTTCGCACCTGCCCCTGTTGAGCGTGGGGATCAACTGCGCCCTCGGGGCGAAGCAGATGCGTCCGTACATCGAGGAACTGTCACAGATTGCCCCGGTGTCCATCAGTTGTTACCCCAACGCCGGGTTGCCCAATGCGTTCGGCGGGTTCGATGAGACGCCGGAGATCATGGCCGAGGACCTCCGGGAATTTGCGGCGAACGGCTGGCTCAACCTCGTGGGGGGGTGCTGTGGGACCACGCCGGCCCACATCGCAGCGATCGCGGACGCCGTCCGGGACTGCAAGCCGCGGGTGCCGGCTCGCCCCGAACCGTACACACGGTTGAGCGGTCTCGAGCCGTTGACGATTCGCCCGGAAACCAATTTCGTCAACATCGGGGAACGGACCAACGTCACCGGCTCCCCCATGTTCGCCAAGCTGGTATTGAGCGGCGAGTACGAGGCCGCCCTGTCCATCGCGCGGCAACAGGTCGTGGGCGGCGCGCAGCTCATCGATGTCAACCTGGACGAAGCCATGCTGGATTCGAAAGAGGCGATGGTGAAGTTCCTGAGCCTGATCGCCTCGGAGCCGGATATCACCCGCGTGCCAGTCATGATCGACAGCTCCAAGTGGTCTGTGATCGAGGCGGGCCTCAAGTGCGTGCAAGGCAAACCCGTGGTGAACTCGATCAGTTTGAAAGAGGGCGAGAAGGCGTTCACACACTATGCCCGGTTGGTCAAGCGGTACGGGGCTGCGGTCGTGGTCATGGCCTTTGACGAATCGGGTCAGGCCGACACCCTGGAACGCAAGGTGGAGATCTGCGGGCGCGCCTACCGGATCCTGACCGGGGAGATCGGCTTCCCGCCGCAGGACATAATTTTCGATCCCAATGTGCTGACCGTGGCCACGGGCATCGAGGAGCATAACAACTACGCGGTCAATTTCATTGAGGCCACGCGGCGGATCAAAGCCACCCTCCCGCACTGCAAGGTCAGCGGAGGGATCAGCAATATTTCGTTCTCGTTCCGCGGGAACCACGCCGTGCGCGAGGCGATGCATTCCGCCTTTCTCTACCATGCCATACGGGCCGGTCTGGACATGGGCATCGTGAACGCCGGGCAACTGGCGGTGTATGAGGAAATTCCAAAGGACCTGCTCGAGCTGGTGGAGGACGTGCTCTTGAACCGGCGGCCCGACGCCACCGAGCGGCTGGTCGCGTTTGCGGAGACGGTCAAACAGAAGGGCAAGGAGGCGGTTGACGAGCAGGTGTGGCGGCACGGAACGGTCGAGGAGCGGCTCTCGCATGCGCTCGTCAAAGGCCTGGTGGATCACATCGAGGCGGATGTTGAAGAGGCGAGACAGAAATACGACCGGCCGCTCCAGGTCATCGAAGGTCCCCTGATGGCGGGGATGAATATCGTCGGAGACCTCTTCGGCGCCGGGAAAATGTTCCTGCCGCAGGTGGTGAAAAGCGCGCGCGTCATGAAGAAGGCGGTGGCCTGCCTGCTGCCCTTCATGGAGGCCGAGAAGCAGGCGTCAGGCGGCGTCCAGGGCAAGGGGAAAATTCTTCTGGCCACCGTCAAGGGGGACGTGCATGACATCGGCAAGAACATCGTCGGGGTCGTCCTCGGCTGCAATAATTACGAGGTGATCGATCTGGGGGTCATGGTGCCGTGCGAGAAGATCCTCAAGACCGCCCGGGACGCCAAGGTTGACATGATCGGGTTGAGCGGTCTCATCACCCCGTCGCTCGATGAGATGGTGCATGTGGCGCGCGAGATGGCTCGCGAAGACGCTCAGGTTCCGCTCCTGATCGGCGGGGCCACCACCAGCAAGGCCCATACTGCGGTGAAGATTGCCCCTGCCTACGGGGAACCGGTGGTCCATGTGGTGGATGCCTCCCGCGCGGTGAGCGTGGTCGGCAAATTAATCAGTCGGGAGCACACCTCCGCCTTTGCCGAGACCAATCGGGTTGACCAAGAGCGGATTCGCCAGGCACATGAGAACCGCAAGACGCAGAAGCCGCTCCTGACCCTGGAGGAGGCGCGCGCGCGGAAGCGGCCGATCGACTGGCGCACGGCGGATCTTCCCAAGCCGGTCTTCACCGGCGTTCGGGCGCTCGACCGATTCCCCCTCGACCGGCTCGTGCCGTACATTGATTGGTCCCCCTTCTTTCACACCTGGGAGCTGCGTGGCCACTATCCGGCCATCTTCGAAGACGCAAGGGTCGGGAGCAAAGCGAAGGAGCTGTTCGATGATGCGCGGCGATTGCTGGATGAGATCGTCAGTCGCAAGCTGCTGACCGCGCGCGCGGTGTACGGGCTCTTCCCGGCCAATAGTGTCGTGGACGATATCGAACTGTACACGGATGAGTCACGCTCGGCGGTCCTCATGACCTTCCACACGCTCCGCCAGCAGGCGGACAAACCGGAGGGGCAGTTCAATCAGGCGCTCGCCGATTTTATCGCTCCGAAATCGACCCATCTGGCCGATTACCTCGGCGCGTTCGCGGTCACGACCGGCATCGGCATCGAAGCCCTGTGCGAGCGGTTTGAGAAGGAGCACGATGATTATAACTCGATCATGACGAAAGCCCTGGCCGATCGGCTGGCGGAGGCGTTCGCCGAATGGCTGCACAAAAAGGCTCGGGAAGACTGGGGGTATGGCGGCAGTGAAACATTGTCCCATGAAGAGTTGATCCGTGAACGGTACCGGGGCATTCGCCCCGCTCCAGGGTATCCGGCCTGCCCGGATCACACCGAGAAGCGGTCGCTGTTCGATCTCCTGGACGTGGAAAAAAACGCGGGCATCCATCTGACCGAAAGTTTTGCGATGTATCCGGCGAGCTCAGTGAGCGGACTCTATTTCGCCCACCCCGAGGCCAAATACTTTTCCGTCGGAAAGATCGGGCGAGATCAGGTCCTCGACTACCATTTGCGCAAACGGATGAACCTGCGGGCCGTGGAACGATGGTTGTCGCCGAACCTGAATTATGACCCGGACCAGACAAGCGGAAGACCGGCATCCGTCTCTACTGCCGAGCCTGACAACCCCGCCAGTTGTTCCTGCGGGCTCCCTCATCCGGTGATGAAGTAGCAAGCGGTCCCACCATCCTTATATATGGCTGCTTCCACGATCGGGCTGTGCCGGCGAGGCTTGTCATGCGACATCGAACTGACGTTGGTATGATGGCAGGCCGGATTCAGCGCCTGGCAGGGGAATCGCGAGGACGAGCCCGCGTAAGCGGCCGACAAGACAGGGAGTTATTCGAGGCTTGTCAACGAGGGGTGTAGGCCGTCGCCTTCAACTGGTGACTTGGCTATCGGCGTACTGGTTCCTGATTGCCGTCACCTGGCTCATCGAGCCGAAAAAAGTGTCCAGCAGAGCCGGATCGAACTGCTTTCCCCGATGTGATTGCATCAGATCCACCGCCTGCGCGACGGGGTAGGCAGGCTTGTAGACCCGCTTGCTCGTCAGCGCGTCGAAGGCGTCGGCAATCGCGGCGATCCTTCCCTCGAGCGGGATCGCGGCACCGGCAAGGCCGCGGGGGTACCCGGTGCCGTCGAAGCTCTCGTGGTGTGTCCAGGCGATGGTCGCAGCCAGCTTCAGCAGCTCCGCGTCCGAGCCCAAGAGGATTCGGTGTCCGATGTCCGTGTGCTGCGTCATCACCTTGAACTCCTCGGGCGTGAACTTTCCGGGCTTGAGCAGAATGTTGTCCGGCGTGCCGATCTTGCCGATGTCATGCATGGGACTGGCGATACGGATCAGCTCGCATCGCGCATGGTCCAGGCCGGAGAGGCGGGCCAGCAGTGCGCAATACATGCTCATCCGCTGAATGTGCCGGGCAGTTTCATCGTCTCGAAACTCGGCGGCGATGGCGAGCCTCCGGATGGTCTCCTCCGCCGCCAGCTCGAGACCTTTGAGCGCGTGTCGCAGCGACTCCGTGCGTTGGAGGACCATCTGCTCTAATTCATCACGGTGGGCCCTGTTTTCGATCTCCAGCCTGCGGCGACGCAGCGCGTTGGCGACGTCGATCAACACCTCGTTGCACTCGAACGGTTTGATGATATAGCCATAGGCGCCGGTCTTCAGCGCGATGTTCGCGAGTTGAGGATCGTCGAGCCCGGTCACCATGACCGCCGCGGTGTCGGGATGGTCGCGGAGGACGTACTTGAGGAGCTGGAGGCCGGATTCTCCCGGCATGTTCACGTCGCAGAGGATGAGGTCGAACTGCTCTTTTTCCAAACGCTGACGGGCCTCATGGGCATCGGCGGCGAGCGTGCAGACATAGTCCTGCCCTTCGAGCACGCGACCCAAGAGGCACCGGGTCGCGTGCTCGTCATCCACGATCAGGATCCGTGACGACCCTTGGGGGGATTGAGAACCGTTGTTGTGCGATTCAGAGGCCATTTATTGGGCGAAGGTGACGCTCCTAGTCAAACAATAAAGAACTAATCAAGTCAGTCCGCAGCCGCACCCATGGGATTGAGCAGGTTCCGTGCCAGGAGATCGGGATCACTCTTCGAGCTTCCCATCCACGCGCACCAAAACGGAGTCAAGTTCTAAGCTCTTGAAAGTAGAAGTTCGCTGAGAGAGATCGGACATGATGCTCGAGAGTCCCGAGAGAAACAATGAAGAGGTGAAGGGAGATGAAGTCGGAGAACATGTACTATATTGTACTCGCAGAAAATTGTTGATCGTGACACCCTTCCCTTGTTCATGCCGGACCCGAATCTCTCGTTGCCACCCAGTCGGGAACGAGCTACCCTGGCGCATGCCCTATCGGTTCCCGCACGAGGATCTATTCGCGTTCGCGGTCGGTGCGCTCATCGTCGGCCTCCTCCTCCTGCGAGTCGGCCTCGCACGCAGGCGTCGTCGGCGTTCGGAACGACCCGTGTGATCGGAGGCGAGCGGGGACCGCGTTCCTCTCTCTCTGCTGTCATTTGATCTTTCTTCCACCCTCCTTTATAATCCGATCCTCTTGATCCAAGAGGAGATTCTCATGAATCGCGGCGCGAGCCTTCAGCGCCAGGATGGGCGCCGGCATGACGAAGTCCGGCCGGTCAAGATTACGCGGGACTTCATCAAGTATGCCGAGGGGTCCGTGCTGATCGAGATGGGCGGGACCAAGGTCATTTGCACCGCGTCGGTCGAGGAGAAGGTCCCGCCGTTCCTCAAAGACAAGGGACGGGGGTGGGTGACGGCTGAGTACGCCATGCTCCCGCGCGCGACGCAAGACCGCACTCCGCGGGAAGCAGTCAAAGGCAGGCAGGGAGGCCGCACGTTGGAGATTCAACGGTTGGTCGGGCGGTCCTTGCGAGCGGTGACCGACACGGCGGAGATGGGCGAGCGGACAATCTGGATCGATTGTGATGTGATCCAAGCCGATGGGGGAACACGGACGGCCTCGATCACGGGAGCGTTCATCGCGCTGGCCGACTCGTTCACGGTTCTGAAGAAAAAAGAGCTGATCAAGAAGCGCCCGCTCACGGACTATCTCGCCGCGGTGAGCGTTGGCAAGGTCGGGGGCGAGGTGATGGTGGATTTGGCCTACGAAGAGGACTCGATGGCCGAGGTAGACATGAATCTGGTGATGACGGGGCGCGGGCGGTTCGTGGAGGTGCAGGGGACCGCCGAGCGCGCGTCCTTCGATAAGAAGGACCTGGATGAATTCCTGACTGCGGGATGGAACGCGATCCAGAGCTTGGTGAAGCTGCAGAAGGAACTGGTGGGGACGCTGGAGTAAGCCATGCGGCGGGTCCTGTCGCCGACCGGCCCAGCCGTCCTCGCGCACCGCGCACGTGAGGGGAGCGGCTTGGAGGGCAGGTGGCCTCCCGTGCTCGCGCGTCGCGCACACAGGATTGATCGTTCCGGGCAAGGGCGGATGGTGTGCTCGCCGGACGCGCGCAGTCTGAGGCCGCCTGCCCTCCTGCCCGCTACGAAGAGAGCATGCGGAGCCGCAACACCCATTGTCCTTCAAGTGGAACGGGTGATGACGCGCGCAGTCGCGGCCAGACCAGCCGCCACACGAGCACTAAGTAAGGAACATCCATCTGGTAAAAGAAATTGTGCTGGCGACGCGGAATCCGGACAAGCGCGAGGAGCTGGCCGCACTGCTTGGCGACCTTGGGATCAAGATCCGGTCACTCGCCGACTTTCCGGACGCGCCGGAGGTTGTGGAAGATGGTGATACCTGCCGCGCCAACGCGGTCAAAAAGGCCGTCGCGATCGCGCGGCACACCGGCCTTCCGGCTGTGGCCGACGATACCGGGTTGGAAGTTGAGGCCTTAGGCGGGCGACCGGGCGTGCACGCGGCGCGATACGCGGGCGAGCGCGCGACCTACGAAGACAACTGGCGCAAGCTGATCCGGGAGCTGGACGGAGTCCCCCAGCAACGACGCCGAGCCCGCTTTATCACGGTCGCCGCGGTGGCCATGCCGTCCGGCAAAGTGGAAGTCGCGGAGGGGATGCTCGAAGGGGTGATTGCCGAGGCGTCGGCCGGGACACAGGGATTCGGGTACGACCCGATTTTTGTTGTTCCCCAACTCGGCAAGACCTTGGCGCAACTGGCGCCGGGGGAGAAGAATCGGATCAGCCACCGAGCCAGGGCATTCTCAAAGGTGCGGGAAATCCTTCTTAAGTTATGACTTGTGAGTGTTCAGTATTGAGTTTAGGATATGCGAAGGGATGTTTTCTTTAACTCATCACTCAGAACTCATCACTCATTACTGGTTGGTGTCGGGGCGTAGCGCAGCCTGGTAGCGCACCTGCTTTGGGAGCAGGGAGTCGGAGGTTCGAATCCTCTCGCCCCGACCACTCCTCGCTTCGCTCGTCGTTTGGCGCGAGAGGGACATTGGGACGTATTCCAACGGGCAGTGCCGCGCCAGGGACCTCCACGTCTTGGCGTTGGGGCACCGGAACAAGGTTGAAGCCCGTCTTCATCATAATAGATGAACGTCGCGTAGCGACACCTTGCTTAGTGCTCAAACGCCATGGCCCGCTGGTACGTGCTGGCGCGACACTGCCTGATTAACAGCCGTCCGTGGGTACCTATCGCGCCAAGATACGCGCCCGTAGCTCAGTTGGACAGAGCCCCAGCCTTCTAAGCTGGTTGTCGCCGGTTCGAATCCGGCCGGGCGCACCAGTTTGTTCCACATAGCTAATCCATCGGAGGGAGGTCGCCCATGTCCACTTTCGTGAGCCTCATCAACTGGACCGAGCAGGGGATTCGCACCGTGAAAGATTCGCCGAAGCGTTTGGACGCGGCCAGAAAGACGTTGAAAGAAATGGGGGGCGAGCTGGAGGCGTTCTACATGACCCAGGGAAGCTTGGATGCCATACTTATTTTTGAAGCTCCCAGCGATGAAGTGGCGGCGAAGTTCCTGCTCAAAGTCGGATCGGCAGGGAATATCCGCACGACCACACTGAAGGCCTATCCAGAAGCTGACTACCGTAAGATCATCGGTGCGCTTTCCTGACGCAGCGCGCCAACCCGGCGTCCGCATGGACGCGTGGTCGCAGGGCTGCTCCCGCATGGCCGGCTGGCTTTCCGTCGCTCTGCTGGTGTGCATCCCGTGTGTCCTCGCGCTATTCGCCTATGACGCAGTGGCCATTCTCCTGTTCAGGCGCGGGGAATACCAGCTTGTGCCCATCCATGACCTGGCCCGCGCGGTGGCCCAGGATCTCGGCCTCGTCATCGTGTACGCGGCAGCGGTGACACCCCGCGTGATCACCGTGGTGGCGGGCTATCCAAGCCGAACGCGCCGAATCTGTCTCATCATGCTCGGTCTTGGGATCGCCTGGTACGATGTGCTGTGCGCCTCAGTGACTCGGGTCCTGGCCGAGCCGCCTGGATTCGGGGTGAGCCTGGTGGTGTTATTTGTCATTCCGATCATCCTTGCGCCGTGGTATGTGCAGTGGCTGAGGTCATGGCTACCGGAGGAGCAGTAATCACCTCATGGATCCTTTTCGGAGCTCTGTTCTATCTGTTATGATACTGACCGATTTTCTCCCCCGTCATGTCTATTCTCTCAACTATTAAACAAGGCTGAACGATTCGTTTTCCGGGTATACGCGGCATATTCTTTACGGATCATCTAGGGATTGAACCGAAAGAGGAGCGAGGATGGCCACGATCATGGTGGTGGATGACGAGCCGATGGTGCGGAATCTGCTCTCGCAGTTTTTGACCCTGCGGGGGTACCGGGTTTGCCCTGCGAAGGACGGGCCGGACGCGCTGTCGCTGCTGAAGCAGGAGCACCCTCAGTTGGTCATTCTGGATGTCTATATGCCGGGCATGAACGGAGTCGATGTCTTACGTCAATTACGGGCCAACGACTACAAGGGCGCGGTGATCGCGCTGAGCGCCAGCCAGGATGAAGAGATGCTGCAGGAGATGTTGGAGCTGGGGTCGGTGGATATCATGGGCAAGCCGGTGGATCTCGAGCGGCTGGCGATGATGGTCGAGGTAAGCCTGGTCATGAAGAACGAGTAGGTGATGGCGGCAAGGAACGACGGGATGCCACGACGGAACGGGACCACTCGCTTGAAGCGCGGAACTCGGAAGTCTGCTCTGTCGGTTGAGACCGGCGCGAGGCAACGCTTTCAGCATCGCCTGTTGAAATGGTACCGGCAACACGGCCGCGACTTACCCTGGCGGCAGACATCCGATCCCTACAAGATTCTGGTCTCGGAAGTCATGCTCCAGCAGACACAGGTCGAGCGGGTCATTCCGAAGTACCACGAGTTTCTCGAACGCTATCCCACGCTACAAGATCTGGCTGACGCGTCGGCCGATGAGGTGCGAGCGACCTGGTATCCGCTCGGGTACAATATCCGCCCGTTCCGGTTGCACGGCATCGCGCGGGAGACGGTGGCCCGCTACGGCGGGGCGCTGCCCAAAGACCCGGACGCATTACTCTCGTTCAAGGGGATCGGCCGGTACACCGCCGGCGCCATCCGGTCTTTCGCCTTCAACGAGGACGCGCCGATCCTGGATACGAACGTGATGCGGGTCCTGCATCGGGTGTTCATCGGAGCCGGCGATCCCAAACTGAAGAAGTCCACACTCTGGGCGTTGTCCGAGACCTTGATCCCTCGAGGAAAAGGGTATGATTTCAACCAGGCCCTGATGGACTTCGGCGCGATCGTCTGCACCGCCCGCGATCCCTACTGTCTGCTCTGTCCCATGAAGGATTGTTGCAAAAGCTACCCGTTTGAGCCTCATCGTAACTCGTGACGCGCTTGCGCGGCGGGCTCTCCGCGCACGCCGCCGAAGCCGGCTCTGGCGCGCAGGCGGCCGAAGGCTCCTGCCCGTCGCACGGCTTCGGCAGGCGGGTCGGCCCGCAGGCGGAAGCGCTTCCGCCCTCCAGACTTCGGCGAGCTCAGTCGAGCCGAGGCTCCCGGCGGACGGGTCAGCGCGCAGACGCGTGATGTGTAATGAGCAAGAAAGTCGAGAAGCCTGACCCTTCACGCCTGACGGATCACGCATCACGTCAAACAATCCAGGTTGCAGCAGGACTGATCCTCCACGAGGGTCGTTATCTGATCACTCGCCGGAAAGCGGGGACACACCTGGGAGGACTCTGGGAGTTTCCCGGCGGGAAGCGTGAGCCCGGCGAGTCGCTGGAGGCCTGCCTGCGCCGGGAGCTACGCGAGGAGATTGGGGTCGAGATCACGGCGCCGGCTCGATTTTATGTGGTCTGCCACGACTACCCGGAAAAGAGGGTCGAACTGCACTTCTTCCGCTGCACCATCCAGGGTGGCCATGGGCGGGCGGTGGACTGTGAGGATGTCCGCTGGGTGACCCCGGAAGAGTTGACGAAGTTCGAGTTTCCGCCGGCGGACGGTCCGATGATTATAGCCCTGCAACGTGGACCGGGGCGGTCATGAAATTCCCCGTTGATGCCAAACTCAAGGACGACACGCCGATACAGCTCCTCCTGGCCGGCCACAAGGATGTCGAACCATTGCGGCAGCTCTATCGGGTGATCGTCGCCGAAGGCACCTCCTATCCGCATGAGCGGTTGCCGGATCAGGACGAGTTCATGGAGTACTGGTTCCGCGGAAAGACGACCGTGGCCGCGTACGTGCATGATCGCGCGCCCGACGCGGAGATGCTGGGCGCATTCTACCTCAAGCCGAATTGGCCCGGGCGCGCCCGACAAGTCGCCAATGCCGGTTTCATCGTGGCGCCCGACTGGCGGAACAAAGGGCTGGGATGGCTGCTGGGGGCTACCATGCTGCACTATGCGAAGGAGCTGGGATATCGGAGCGTGATCTTCAACCTGGTCTTCTCGGAAAATCAGGCTGCTCGGCTTTTGTGGAGGAAGCTGGGCTTCTCGGAGCTTGGGGCCATTCCCGGCGCGGTGCGCAAGAACGATGGGATGTACCAGGATGCGGTGATCATGTGGCGGTCACTCATCGAACCGTGAAGCGTGAGGGGTGAGGGGCGAGGCGACAGGGACCCACAGCCTTTCCTTGCCCCCTTACGCCTGACGCCTCACGCCTGACGGGGCTTTTATGAAGATCGTGCTCGATATTGAGACGGTGCAAGCCTCAAAGGAGGAGTGGGCTCGCCTCTCCGGAGTTCCCATACTCTATCCGGAGAATCTCCTGGACGCGGGCGATGCGGCCCAGCAGGACCGGGACTATGAGAAGTCCTCCTTCGATGGCACCTTCAGTCGAATCGTCTGCATCGGCATGCTTGTGTTCTCCGACACGATGGACCCGCAGGGGGCCCTGTGCTGGTACGGGTCGGATGAAAAAGAGCTCCTTCGTCAGTTTTGGGTGAGGCTTGGTCAGACCCGCCCGACCCTCTTCATCACCCACAACGGGTTAGGCTTTGACCTGCCGTTCATCAAGAAACGGTCCATCATTCACCAGGTCAAGCCCAGCGTCGAGATCAGCTTGACCAGATACAGGACCGAGCCGGTCTATGACACGATGGCGGTCTGGAGCAACTGGGACAGTCGCGGCTGGATCAAGTTGGAGGTGCTGGCCCGCGTGCTCAACGTCGAGGCCAAGTCAGGCAGCGGGAAGCAGGTGGCCGAGATGTGGGACAAGGGGCAGGGGAAAGAGATCGCCGAGTATTGCTTGCAGGACACCTATGTGACCTATGCCTGCTACTGCCGCATGAATTTCCGGCCGCCGCTGTCCCGCGACGTGGTGTTGCTGCAGCGCGAGCTGATCGAAGTGAAGTGAGGGGGCGCCTTGTGGCGCTGTGAGCGGCGAAGTGGCCAGGCCAGTCTCCGTGCTCGCGCGTCGCGCACGATGAAGCTGTGCTCGCCGGACGCGCGCAGTAGAGCCTGACCTGGCCACCTCGCCGTCAATAAGCATCTTGTCCGGAGCTATATTCCGGAACGAGATACGCTTCACGCTTGCGCGCCGAAGCGCTTCAGCGCGCAGGCACGAGCGACGAGATACGTTTCCCCCTATTGAGGAGAGGGAAGGGTGAGGGGGGAGCGAGAGGCCGGCTTACCAGACGCCGAGGCCCATGAGGACCATCCCGACCACGAGCCAGCAGAGCAGCCCCGTCGCGATGATATTTTCAAGACTCATCAAGGACTCCCAAAAATTCTTCAGTCGGAATCGGAGGAGTGCAAAGGAGGTGCCGGGTGGAATCGGGGGAGGCGCCGCAATCGAACTGAGGGCAATTGATAAAAATATCAGTCTGTTACACGCCTTGAATCAAGACCGGGCGGGGCCGTGCGTCTAGTCTTCAAGGGTAAACGTTTGAACAAGTTTGAACGGGAATCTGACGATTTTGCACAAAATGGGCGCGGTCACCGGGCGGGAGAGCTGACAGGAATCTCCTTGCCAAACAGGGTGGTCGCTGACACCCGCGTGATTTTCATCGGGATCAAGTCGCCAGGGCGACTCCCGGAGCCATTCTTCTCCCAGACCACGGTGATGTTGCCGTCGGTCCGGCCCATCGACTGAGCCGAAGACTTCTTGGCATCCCCTTCCACCAGTACGGTCACAGTCTGGCCGAGCAGTTCCTCATTTTTCCGGAGCGAGATGGATTTCTGGAGATTAACCAGGCGGGTGACCCGCTCGGACTTGACCCGCTCCGGCACGTCGTCCGGATACTTCCGCGCCGCGATGGTGTGCTTGCGCTCCGAATATTTGAAGATGAACGCCGAGTGGAAGCCCACCTCCTCCATGACCCGGTAGGTGTCAAGGAACTCCTCCTCGGTTTCGCTGCAAAAGCCGCAGATGATGTCGGTGGTCAGGGCTATGTCGGACCGTCGGCGGCGAATGTCTTCCACCAGCGCGAGATAGTCCTTGCGACCGTAGGTTCGATTCATCAACCGGAGGATGCGGTCATTTCCGGCCTGGAGCGGCAGATGGATGTGTTTGCAGATGTTCGGGTGGCCGGCCACGGCATCCAGCAGGGCGGGAGGAAAGTCCTTGGGGTGCGGTGACGTAAAACGGACCCGCTCAATCCCGGGCAGATCCGCCACGGCAGTGATCAGGCGGGCGAAGTCCCAATCACACCCGCCCGCCCCAGGCGCGCCAAGACGCGCCCCTTCCCGGGCACCGAACTTGTACGAGTTCACGTTCTGTCCCAGCAGGGTGATCTGCTTGTAGCCCCGCGAGGCGAGATGTTCGGCTTCCCGAATGATCCCGTGCGGATCCCGAGAGCGCTCACGTCCGCGCGTGTACGGCACGACGCAGAACGTGCAGAAGTTGTCACAGCCGCGCATGACCGCGATCCAGGCGTTGACCCCCTCGGCTCGCTCCGGCATGATGTCGTCATAGGTCTCGTACTCTGACAGGTCGACCGCAATCCCCTTTTGCGCGGAGCCTTGTTCCTGAGACTCGATCGCGTGCGCGATCAGGCCGGGCAGCCTGCGATACGAGTCCGGCCCCGCCAGCACGTCGACGATTGACTCGGTCTCCACCAGATCCGTCTTGAGGTTCTGGGCCATGCAGCCCAGCACGCCGACCACGAGGTTGCGCTGTCGCTTGATCGCCTTGAGATCGGCGAGACGCCCGTACACCTTGTGATGCGCGTGCTCCCGGATGGCGCAGGTGTTCATGAGGATCACGTCGGCGCGCTCGCGGTCTTCGGTAAAGGTAAACCCCTCGGCTTTGAGCAGCGAGCGCACCAGTTCGGTGTCGTACTCATTCATCTGACACCCGAAGGTCTCGATATGGACTCGGTATGGGGACGCCGCCTTCTCCATGCCCCGCCTACTTCTCTTCTTTCATGTCTCCGCGCCGCTCCATGATCCAGGTCTTAGCGCCGTCGCTGCAAGACAATGTTCCGTCCGGCTTCAGCTCGCCGGTCACCCTGTGCCAGGCTCCGTCAGTCATCCACTGCCGGGCGGTGAACCGTTTCCCCTCTGACGAGGTCATCCGGAACACCGGATCCCCGGTCTCAACGATAGGGACGCGCGGCCGCGCCGCCACCCCGAACGGTTCCTGGAGATGGATGTCATAGCCAAGCTGGGGGCTGACCCACATGCCGTCAAACGGCCCTTGCAGAGGGACGGGAAGCCCAGCCGCGCAGGCCATCAACAGCGCCGTCAGCCATGCGGCGGCCATCGCCAGCAATGGCCTCGCGGAGTCGGGGGCGCTTTTCAGCATGCTACGAGCTGTCCAACCGCGAGCCCATCCATCGCGCCGGTCACAAGCACATCGTGGAGCCTGTCGGAAAGGTCCGACGAGGCCGCCAGTCCGACCCGGACGTAGTCGCCTGTCAACCCGGTCCAGAGGCCATCGGGGTCTCTCGACTCGAAGAGGACCTTCACGGTCCGGCCGATCTGTCCCTGGTAAAAGGCGAGCCGTTTCGCGCGGGAGAGTTCCGCGAGGGTCCTGCTCCGGGCCTTCACCGTCGCCGGGTGAACGGGGTCTCCCATCCGTGCTGCAGCGGTGCCCGGCCGTCTGGAAAAACTGAAGACATGGAAATAGCCGAAGGGGAGTTCCCCCGCCAACGACAGGGTATTGGCGAACTGCCGCTCTCCTTCCCCCGGGAATCCTACCATCAGATCCGTTCCAAGCCCGAGGTTCGGAATAAGGTGGACCGCTTTCTCGATGAAGGCGGCGTAGTCCCGGACGGTGTATCGTCGATGCATGGCCCGCAAGATCTCATCGTCTCCACTCTGGAGGGGAACATGCAGATACCGGCACAGTTTCTCAGAATCGGCCATGTGGTCGAGCAGCGCATCCGGGATGGTCGTCGGCTCGATGGAGGAGATGCGGATGCGCTCCACTCCGGCGACCCGTTCCAACCGGCGGATCAGATCCAACAGCGAGAGTCCGCCGGAGGCGTACCGCCCGACGTTCACCCCGGTCAGCACCAGCTCCCGGTGTCCCCGCGCGGCCAACTCTTCAGCCTCCCGGAGCACGTCCTCAGGCCGGCGGCTTCGCTCGTGTCCGCGCGCAAAGGGGATGATGCAGAAGGAGCACATGAAATCGCAGCCGTCCTGGACTTTGAGATTGGCGCGCGTGGACTGGTTGTCGCCCGCCCCGGCCAGGACGAAGTCTTCCCGATCGATCTTCCGCGTGTGCAACACCTGTGGGGCCGGCTGCTTGCGCAGCGCGGGAGGCGCGGGAAGGTAGTCCGGGAGACTCATCTTGTACTGGGCGCCCACGATCAGATCGATGCCGGGCACGTGACGAAGCGCCTCGGCGCCGGTTTGGGCGTAGCAGCCGGTGACGGCCACGAAGGCGTGCGGTGAATGCCGCAGAGTCCGTCGGACGAGATACCGGCAGTCGGTCTCGGCGTGCTCCGTGACAGAGCAGGTGTTCAGCACGAGCAGATCGGTCGGCTGTCCGAACTCCACCAGATGATAGCCATCCCTCCTCAGGCGATCCGCAAGCAGGGCGGTTTCAGCCTGGTTCAGGCGGCATCCGATGGTATGGAGTGAGGCTCTGGCTGGTACGGCTTGCACGGTGGCGACATTATAGGAGAGGTCTGTGCACACGGCAAGAGGCGGGCGATTCGTTGGTTGACGGAGCCGGCCCTCCTTATGTAAGATTTTGCATACGCCATCTGCGACAGGTCTTCTCCTGCGGGGAAGGCTGGAGGGTCCACCGATGAAGGGACTGCGGGACGCGCTCCTCTTCGCCGTGATCGGCCTGGCGCTCGTTAATCCTCGCACGAGCTGGGCGAAGGAAAGCCTTCCCATCGAACCTGACGAAAACCTGAAGGTGGATGAACTGTACGATCATGAGGCACGGTTGTATCTTCAGTTGTTTTCCCTGAAGGGCGACGGTGTGGTGGATTATGTGACCGGCCGCTCCGTGCTGGAACATGCGCGGAGCAATTATGGAAATCCGGTCTACTACACCGAGCCCTACCCGCTGTTCTACTGGTGGAACCATACGATGTGGAACGACCCGGAGCGGGATGGGGTGAACGGGAACGAGAAAGTCTATCAGGAGAACATCGATTTCGATCGATCCCGCTACAAGCCCTGTCTCTTCAACGGCCAGCCCTGCTGATCGAACTGCGGCGAGCGGGTCCTGTCGCGGCTCCCACCCCGGGTACCCGTTGCTCCGGAGTTGCAACGGGTGAAACCTCGCTCAGACCCGGCCGTCTCACCGTCTCGGCGGCGCGCGCAAACGTGATGCTCGTTATTCCTCGCATCGCGCGCCCCATCCCCCCGTGGGGGCGTGTGGAGGTTTGGTACAACCGACCTCCTGTCTACGGGACATAGGCTAGAGGGCATCTGGGCGTTCTCCCCTTCCGCTGCGTGCAGCCGGGGGCCTGGTCGCCACGTCACCCGCTCGTCAACGTCTTCATTTGAGGGGTTTACCGCTCGGGTCATCGGTCCAGAGTTTGACCCACGGCAGCAGGGCGAAGGCCGGCATGGCAAGCAGGCAGGTCAGCGCAAAATACGAGGCGTACCCGAACTGCTCCGCGGCAAATCCGGAGAAGCCTCCGGCCACGACCCGGGTCAGTCCGAACATGGCGCTGAGCAGAGCGTACTGCGTGGCCGGGTTGGATCTGCTGCAGAGGCTCATCAGGAACGCCAGGAAGGGCGAGGTGCCCAGGCCTCCACAGAATGACTCCACCAGCGATGCCGTATACATCAAGGGCGCCGACGGGGGAATGGCGGCGGCTCCAGCATAGACGAGGTTGGAGCCGGCCTGGAACACCCCCAGCACCCACAAGGCGCGGAAAATGCCCCATCTCTCCGTCAGCAGGCCGCCAAGCAGAGCGCCGGCAATGGTACTGACGGCCCCCACCGTTCCGGGCACGATTCCGATTTCGACCGGCGTGAACCCCCGGTCCACCCAAAAGGGCTTGATCATCGGCCCCAGCGCCATGTCGCCCAGCTTGAAGGTCAGGATGAACAGCGCCACGCCGGCGAAGCCCGGCCTCAAAAGGAAATGGCGGAGCGGGGCGATGACTGCTTGCGCCATCCGGCTGGGGCGTGGCTCCACGAGGTCACCCCTTGGGAATGCAAGGGGGCTCCGGCGACAGAGCAGGGCCGAGAGGGCGAGCACAGCCGCCGCAATGATCAAGGTCCGGATCCATCCGATGAGTCCGCCCAGCGCGACGAACAGCCCGCCGGCCACGATCAACGCCACCCGGTAGGCGGTCACGCGCACCCCGTTGCCGGATCCCAGTTCATGTTTATCCAGCAGCGTGATCGTATAGGCGTCAATCGCGATGTCTTGGGTCGCTGAGAGCAGGGCCAGCACGAGGAGCAGCGTCCACCAGGAAACGCCGATGTGACTCGGGTCCAGGAACAGCACGCCCAGCAACCCGAGGGCCAGCGCCGCCTGGCACCAGACGATCCAGGTCCGGTATTGTCCCCACAGGTCCACGGCGGGAGCCCAGATCCATTTGAGCATCCAGGCGAGACCGACGACGTTCAGCAGGCCGATCTGGGCCAGGCTCACGCCGTGGATGCGGAAGTAGACCGGAAAGGTGTCTATGAGGAGACCGAAAGGAAACCCTTCGGCGAAGTACAGCACCCCCACCCAGAAGAGTTTCGCGCGGGTGGTCATGAACCTGGATGCAAGGCAGGACCGGCCGTCTTCAGGAGCTCAGGGGGACTGTTGGTCGGACGGTGACGACGACCAGTCATGCCGGCAGTTTTCGCTGCAGATACAGAATGAACAGCATGAGGACCGGCAACGGGGCGAAGAGGAACGGAACCAGCCAGAGCCAGACGTTTCTGGCGCGCACCCGCGCCTGGTCGATCATCCACACGAAGACCCAGATGACCAGGCCGGTGTAGTTCAAGGTGATCCAGCGGGTCGTGTGGATCTTCAGATTACTCGAGGCGGCCCCGGGACTCTGGATCAGAAACCACGCGAGTAAGATCGCGAAGGCGGCGAGTAACCCGATGACGATCCGTTTGCTCCACACGTACATGTCAGCCTCCCTCATCCGGTTCGGTGCATCACGCCGCGGTGGGCGGATGAGACGGAAGATAGGCGACAAGCGTCGAATTGTCAAACAACCGGCAGCTGCCTGTGCATCAGCGGGAAGCTTGACTCGTCCTGACGGCCGGTCCATGATGCGCTGGCGCCGGGTTCCGCCGTATCGCCCGGCTAGTCAAAGCTGAGGGAAGAACGATGAGCAATGCAGGTCTCGCGATCGTGGCGGTGCTGTTGGCGGCCTGTGCCGGGCTGGCGTGGACAAACCCGACGACCAAAGACTATCAGGCTTTATTGGAAGGATCGCTGAGCCGGGCGCTCGATCAGATGGATCGGACCGAGACGATGCGGGACCGGGAAGTGCTCCGCAATCTGCTTAGGACCAGAGGCCATCAGGTCCTTGACGAACTGATTCGTTCGAACACCGTGCGACGCAATTTCGGGCTCTTCAGCATCTTTGACACCCGCGTCGAGGATGTCCGCGTGCGTGTGGTGGGGATAGCAAACCGCCTCGTCCCGATCGACGACGTGGAGGTGATCACCAGGAAGATGGGACAACTCATGCTTTAACCGGCCTGCTCAATTTGCCCCTGAAAACTCTCCCCGCTTGTTGATAACTGCGGCCTAACTGCCACTCCGACCGCTCCAATGGCCCGATTTTGAATTTCACAGGTTGTTCCTGGCTATCCACAATATGTTGTATATTTCTCTCTTGACAAACCCCAGATTTAGGCCTATAGTCCGCCCCTGCTTTTTCCTTCCGGCTTACTAGTTGTCTGGCGATTGAGAGGGAACGTGATGGCCGTCCCTGGTTCTCACAAGCTCCCGGATAGCGAGCCAGACAACCAGTTTTCTCAAGAAAATTCAATAGCATAAGTGGATGCCTCGTTCCACTCAGCATCCGCTTTTTCTGTGTGTGCCTGGGTGTTGCTTTGCCATAGCCGGAGCGGAAGTTTCGAAGTGCTGAACAGCGAAGGAGGGTTGACGTGAGGATCGAGCGCCGATTCACGCGGAAGGGAAAGAGCCCCTACGAGGGCATGCAGTTCGTGAAGCGTTCTTCTGAGATCAAAAATCCCGACGGCTCCACCGTCTTCAAGTTGGACAACATTGATGTCCCGGACCGTTGGAGCCAACTCGCGGTGGATATCCTTGCACAGAAATATTTTCGCAAGGCGGGCATCCTCCAGATCGGGGCGGACGGGAAGGTCCTCACCGGACCGGACGGCAAGCCGGTGCTGGGTGCCGAACGCGACGCGCGCCAGGTGTTCCACCGGATGGCCGGCTGCTGGAGCAACTGGGGTAAGAAGTTCGGTTATTTCACCACGAAGGAGGACGCCTCGGCGTTCTACGACGAAGTCTGCCACATGCTGGCCCGTCAGATGGCGGCACCGAATTCGCCGCAGTGGTTCAACACCGGCCTTTTCTACGCGTATGGTCTGACCGGGCCGGCTCAGGGGCATCACTACGTGGATCCGGCTTCCCACGAGGTCGTCCGGGCGAAGAATGCGTTCGAGCGCCCGCAGATCCATGCCTGTCAACCCTATCACGCCCTCGTCTCCACCCCTCAGGGTCCGGTGGCAATCGGCGACATTGTAACGAAGGCACTGATCGGTCTCGAGGTCTACGACGGTAAGGACAGGGGAATAGGGACCACACGCGTCGTGACGGTGAGGGCCAATGGCTCAAAGCCGGTCTTTCGCGTTGTGCTTAAGAACGGGGCATGCGTCGAGGCGACGGGCGATCACCTCGTGTACGCCCTCGATAAGCGTCGCACCCCTGGCACCTGGCGGCGCGTGGATGAGCTGGCGCCCGGCATGCGTTTACTACTTTCCACCCGGACCGCAGTGATCAAGCAAGCAGGCGAGCTGGAGGCCACCGAAGCGGCGCTGCTCGGCTGGCTCCAGGGCGATGGCTTCGTTGGGCAATATGAGCATGGGACGAATCGCAGCCTGACGCTTGAGTTCATGACGATCGATAAAGACGAGTATCAGCACGTCCTGGATAGAGTCCAGCAGGTCTTCGAGGGAATTCATTATCACATTCGGTGGGTAGAGACGCGAACGCCGGGTTTGGATGTCCGGCGGATTCGGCTCGATGGCGAAGCCCTCAGACCGTTTGTGGAGAAGTACGGACTTCTCCGGCGCTCTGCTGAGCACGTCGTCCCGTCTGCCATTTGGACTGCCGGGATTCAGGCCCAGGCCGCTTATCTCCGGGCCCTCTTCCAGGCCGACGGCACGGTGCGTCTTCCCGGGCGGGCACGCCCCCTTCGCAAGGCGGACATTGTGCTGACCACTACGTCGCAGCCGTTGGCGCAGGGTATCCAGAGTCTGCTACTGAACCTGGGGATCTATTCCCGCATCCTGCGGGGCGTGGAAAAGCGGGAGAATCGGCGGGTGCCTTACTTTGTCTCGATCGGCTATGCGGAGGCCAGAGCCCGCTTCAAGGAGTTAATCGGGTTCGTCTCCGAAGACAAGTGCCAGAAGCTGGAAGTGGCTTGTTCTCATCGATTTCCGGGGAAGCGTCTCCCTGCGCTGCGGGATGAAGAGATCTTCCGTATCGAGGCCCTTGGTATTCAGCCAGTCTATGACATACAGACCGAGAGCGGTCAGTACCTTTCCAACAATGTCGTGGTGCATAACTGCTTCATCCAGTCCATCGAGGATGATCTCGTCAACGACGGCGGGATCATGGACCTGTGGACCCGTGAAGCGCGGATCTTCAAGTACGGCTCGGGCTCGGGAACGAACTTCTCCAAGCTGCGGGGGGAAAGCGAGCCCCTCTCGGGGGGAGGCAAGTCCTCGGGATTGATGTCTTTTCTTAGGATTGGGGACCGCGCCGCCGGTGCCATCAAGTCCGGCGGGACCACGAGACGCGCGGCCAAGATGGTGTGCCTGAACCTCGACCACCCCGACGTGGAGGAGTTCATCGAGTGGAAAGTGATCGAAGAGCAGAAAGTGGCTGCCATGGTCACTGGCTCGAAAATCTGCGCGCAGCGGCTGAACGCCGTGCTGAAGGCCTGCCACGTTACGGACGGGGAGGGGAAGACGAAGGTGGAGGCGGACCCCCAGAAGAACATCGCGCTCAGGAACGCCCTCAAGGCCGCCAGGCAGTCCTCGGTGCCGGAAGCGTATATCCAACGGATGTTCGCGTACGCAAGCGAAGGCTTCACCCATTTCCAGTTCCACGAGTATGACACCAATTGGGACGGCAAGGCCTACCAGACTGTGTCTGGCCAGAACTCGAATAACAGCGTGCGGATTCCGAACGCATTCTTCGACGCGCTGGAGAAGGACGGGGACTGGGCGCTCAAGCGTCGCACGGACGGCAAGGTTGCGAAGACCGTCAAGGCCCGCGAGCTCTGGGACAAGATCGCCTGGGCCGCCTGGCAATGCGCGGACCCTGGACTTCAGTACGACACGACGATCAACGAATGGCATACCTGCCCTGAGGACGGGCGCATTAATGCCTCTAACCCCTGTTCAGAGTATCTATTTCTCGACGATACGGCGTGTAATCTTGCATCTCTGAATCTTGCCGAATTCTACACGCCGGACGGAAAATTCCTGCTTGAGGATTTCCGGCACGCGGTCCGTCTCTGGACGATCGTGCTGGAGATCAGCGTCCTGATGGCGTCGTTCCCGAGCCGCTCGATCGCGCACAAGAGCTTCGTGTTCAGGACGCTGGGGTTGGGGTACGCCAATCTGGGCACGATCCTCATGCGGCAAGGGATTCCCTACGACTCGCCGAAGGCGCTGGCCATGTGCGG
>WNEQ01000389.1_pt1 | contig 23049 bp, 20 predicted proteins | sample 5399971 | NCBI WGS metagenome assembly WNEQ01 (sample SAMN13153330, study PRJNA577476) | soil metagenome | isolation source: 20 cm grassland meadow soil 2 days after 1st rain plot 5 | place: USA:California | collected 2015-09-18
TCGATAGTCGTAAGGTCGATAGCATTTACAGTTATCGAGTTTGTTCCTCCACTAGATGAACTTGTCTGTTCGTTGATTACAAGAGTCAGAACTCCTGGAATGATGACTGTCTGATTGGGCGTACCAGCGACAACGATAGTCTGACTGCCAACCTTTAGGTTTACTAACTCGCTACTACCAGAGACTCTATTGCATGTAGCAGTAGTGTCAGCCCTGATGAAGTCAGCAGTTATTTGATTGGGATTTCCCGGGAGTAATACGATGTTTGCGACAGATGCTTCGCTTTGAGCTGTCGAGTGAAATCCTGTTGTAAATGCAGATAAGACTTCTGCTTGAGCTAATGGTGTATTCGCTTGAAGTAAAGATGCGTCTAGCTCTCCTCCCTGAGAAGGCAGAGAGCCTGTGTCTGCTAACGTCACTGTGCCTACGATTGGCGCCGTAGCTTGGAGTACGAAAGCTCTTCCGCTGAATGACGTTACCGTAGTCGTTGTTATTGGTGTTGTGTCAGCATGTGTCAATATTGCTCCAGCGAACGCTAGTATCACGAATGTTGCTAATGCGATTGCTTGAATGGATGTCTTTCGAATCTGAGGTGTCAGTCTTTTAGGAACTGAATTATGCATATGTATTCAGGAAATTGTTTATAGGAAATCTCTATAAGGACAATTGATTGTTCTATCACTTAGTGGCTTTTGTTATGGTACTTTGTTCCAGGGCTGACCTGAAATGAGCACTTCGAGGGGGGGAGGCCCTTGAGAAGCTCTTCAGGTCGTTCAGAGAAGATGTATCAAAATTCTCCAATCAGGCAATCTCGGTATACGAATGTTTGCACCGCCCGGTTGACGGAGACGGAAAAGGTACGGAGGTTTGATTTTGGAGGGAATTGCGAAGGAGCTTAAACCCACCGTCGAACTTTCGCCTTATAGCGAAGGTATTCCTCGCCGAATCTCTTCTCCAGGTATCTCTCCTCCCGCGGAACGATCACGCGGTCCACAACTGCAATGGCAACTAGCAGCGGCAAGAATGTCACCAGCGAGTTGAACGCGATCCCAAGCCCGGCGTAGATAGTCGAGAATGAGATGTAAATCGGGTTCCGGGTATAGCGGTAGGGTCCCGCCGAGACAATCGCCCTGACCGGGCGGAAATCGGGCGGTGTCTTTGCTCTCGCAAACTCTCGAAAGGATACGAGCGAAAGGTAGACTCCGGCCAGGGCAATCACAATCCCGGTCGGCAGTGCAGCGCCACCAGGGAGCAGAGGAATCGGGATGAAGTATCCTGTGACGGAGCCGATGACGAAGAGTCCGAGGAAGATTAGCGGCGGTGGAAGGGGAACGTCGATTCCATTCTCGCTCTCGCCCAATCTCTCAGCCTTCGGTGCCGTTCTGGCTCCCTTTATCCTTGGATTCTCTTCTCGAGTCACCCTTCGGGCGAGCGTGGTTCTTCAATCGCGTCTCCAAGCCTGAGACTAACCGGTAGGGGGGATGCCGAGAGTCGGCGCCGCCTCCAGGTGGGTGATGCGCAATAGTTATCTTCGAAAGAGATAACGGAAGGAAGACGACGATGACAGCAAGATCCTGTGAGGAAACCACTAAGGAGTCGGAGGAGATGATGAGCCTACGAGCGCCATTGCAGACTCCCGAGCAGCAACTACTCATGGGACCCAAAGATCGACGGGCTGATCGAGAGGCTGAAGAGGGCCTACGGTCCCACCTACGAAGAGATTTTTCAGGCGCTTCTCGCTCGGCTCAAGACTTGAAAATCAGTCGAAGATCAGACCCTAAGAGTAATCTGATTCATCCGAACTTCTGCTTGAATTGAGGCTGCCCGAAAACTCTTGCTCTGACAAGTCGGGAAGGCTTGCCTTCTCGTCGAATGAAGAAAAAGTAGGGAGGGTGGCGGCCTAGAGCTGTTACGCGTGCAGCTTGATGTTGCCGCCGCCCAGATAGTTCTCGGCGTGGTAGTGGAAGCCGCTGGGGTTCGACAGCGTTATGCTGAAGTAGTCCGAGCCTTTTCCCGGTTCGCCGTTATCAGTCGCAGTGACGGAGAATGTGTATCCAGGAGCGCCGTTGATCTCAGCTGGCCCCCCGAAGGTCCTGGTGTTGCCAGACCCGGAGTAGGAAGTCACATCGCCTTTCACCTTCATTCCCGCACCGTGGTCGAGGTAGGTGAGTTGACCGCTAGGAGTTGTGCGCCCTGGTTTGAAGCCAGCAACGAAGCCGAAGTTCGCGTGGTAGCCATTTACCACTATGAAGCCTCCACCAGTCATGAAGTTCTTCTGTACGGGGGGCGGGGGTGTCACGCAGGTTATGTCGCTGTGGGCGCTGGAGACGATTACCCGAATTCCGCTGATAGTCGTTAGGTCGAGGGCGTTCACGGTTATCGAGTTCGTTCCTCCGCCGGACGAAACTATCTGCTCGTTGATCACGAGGGTTAGAACTCCTGGGATAGTGAACGACTGGTTTGGCTGACCAGAAACAGTGATGGTCTGACCGGTAACCTGTAGGTTCACCAATTCGCTGCTACCAGAGACCCCACTGCACGTGGCAACCGCTTCAGAGCGGACGAAGTCGGCGGTTATCTGATTGGATGTTCCCGGGAGCAACGTCACATCAGCAACGGCCGCCTCGCTTTTGGCCGTCTGGTCGAACCCGGTCGTAACGGAGAGGAGGACGTCTGCCTGAGCGTACGTAGTGCTGACCGCGAGCACGGTCGCATCCAGCTCTCCTCCCTGCGAAGGCAAGGGTCCCGTGTCAGCGAGCGTCAGAGTTCCAACCAGCGGTGCGGTTACGGACACTCCAATCGCCCTTCCGCTGAACGACGTTGACGTTGTTGCCAAGGCCTGTGCCACGCCCGAGGATAGGACGAAGAGTAGGATGATTGAAAGCGCTGGAATCGATGTCTTTCGCGTCTGAGGTGTCAGTCTTTTAGGAACTGTATTTCGCATATGTATTCAAGATATTCTTTGTTGGAAATCTCTATAAGGACAATTGACTGTTCTATCACTTAGTGGCTTTTGTTATGGTACTTTGTTCCAGGGCTGACCTGAAATGAGCACTTCGAGGGGGGAGGCCCTTGAGAAGCGCTTCAGGTCGTTCAGAGAAGATGTATCAAAATTCTCCAATCAGGCAATCTCGGACTTCCGCATCGCCCGAGACCCGTCGCGCTCCGTGAGGCTGAACCTAGGCGTAACCAAGGCAATCTTTGGGAAGTGGGGTATCGAGATTCTGGTCGCACTCTATACGCTCAAGGCCATCAGGTTTGAGGAGCTCCGTAAGACACTCAGGCCAATAAGTTCGAGAGTCCTGTCCCAGAAGCTGAAGTTGCTCGAGAATGGGGGGCTCCTACAGAGGTCGATCTTGAACACACGCCCGCCGAGAGTGCAGTACTCTCTCACAGAGAAAGGCTTGACGGTCGCCACTCTCGGAGAGCCAGTCCTGCTGTATCTCAGGCTGAAAGAAGGGTTAGTGTAACCGAATTCCTGAAGCCGCTAACTAGCCACAGGCTCAGTTTCGCTTGCCAGAGCCGCGAGCTCTTCCCCAAATCCCCACCTTTCAGCTAGAATATCGGCCTCCCTCTCCCTTCTTCGGGACTCCTCCGGCCTCACGTATTCATTGAGCCATGCGTGTGCGAGTTCGTGAGCGATTATGGCCACAACGGAAGGGTCAGAGAGCCGACTTAGCAGACCGGTGTAGAATGTGACTATGTGCCTTCCGAGTCCATCGACCTCCGCCCCCCCAACCTTGTAATCCGCCATCATGAACCTGGTCAACCCCACGAGTCCCTCCAGACTTCCCCTCTTCCTCAGCCTTACCTTCGTAAGTGAGCGGATGGGGGGAGTTCCTGGGGGAATCCTCGAGAGGGCGTGTAAGAGAAGGTTGAGGTACTTCGAATCGCTCAGGTCCAGGTCAGCCTGCGGAAGGAAAGTTAGAGGGTCGTGTCCGAAGAACACGGCGTCGGCCGCTTCCCTGCTTTCTGCCCGTTTCAACGAGAAGGAGGACGCCGTTCATGCTTATAATTCATGTGAAGTAGTTCTCTGTATTAAGGAATCACTTGATACCGACTACGGATCAACCTGCTCTAGACACCCCTCAGTCTCACGCAAGCTTAAATCGACCCGCCGGGCCATTCGCGAACACAGGGAGCCCAAGATTGGGAACCAAGCAACGCCCGGCTCACAGGATTCTTCACGGCAAGACGAAGGGAGGTGAAAGGAGACTCTCCGCAATAATGTTCACCGATGTGGTCGGTTATACATCACTGACGCAGAAGAATGAGGCCCTCGCGCTGAAGCTTCTTCAGGACCACGAAAGGCTGCTTCGGCCTATCTTCCGAAAGCATAATGGGAGAGAGGTCAAGACGATTGGAGACTCCTTCCTCGTCGAGTTCGCGAGCGCCCTAGAGGCCGTGGAGTGCGCCAATGAGGTCCAGAATTCCATGCGTGAATTGAACTCCACCCTCAAACCCGAGGGAAGAATCTTGCTGCGCATCGGTATACACGTCGGAGACGTCGTCCACTCGAGGGGAGACGTCTACGGGGACGCCGTGAATGTCGCCTCGAGACTAGAGTCGCTGGCTGAGCCGGGGTGCATCTGCATCTCTCAACAGGTGTATGACCACGTGAGGGACAAGTCTGACGTGGCAGCCGTATACATCGGGAAGCAGCTGCTGAAGAACGTGGACCTACCAGTCGACACCTACAGGGTTGTGCTTCCGTGGGAGGAGAAGCCTCCCCCCGTGACTCCCGCCACGAGCAGCCACCGTGTCGCAATCCTCCCGCTCGTCAACATCAGCCCCGATCCAAACGACGAGTACTTCTCGGATGGGATGACGGAGGAGCTGATTTCCGCGGTCTCCAAGGTCGGCGACCTGAGGGTCATCTCGCGTACCTCCGTGATGAAGTACAAAGGGGCAGGCAAGACGGTTGGAGAAATCGCCCGCGAGCTGAACGTCGGGGCGGTCCTCGAAGGAAGCGTGCGCAAGGCAGGGGCGAGGCTGCGGATCACGATGCAGCTTATCGACGTGAGGAACGATGAGCACCTATGGTCGCAGAGTTACGACCGGAATCTCGACGACGTTTTCGAGATTCAGAGCGACATCGCAAAGCGCGTCGCGGAAGCGCTCGAAGTCCATCTCCTCGCGAAGGACAGGCAGAGAATCGAGAAGAAGGCGACGGAGAGCATCGAGGCGTACACCCTCTACCTCAAGGGTCTTCACTATCGTGGCGAAGGAACTGAAGAAGGACTCAGGAAGGCGATCAGATACTTTGAGGAAGCCCTCCTTAAGGATTCAAGGTTCGCTCTCGCCTACCAGGGAATGGCCGACTGCTACGCACAATTGGCGGAAGACGGCCTTCTTCCACCCAACGAAGGTTTCCCCAAGGCGAAGGTATTCGCGGAGAAGGCTCTCGAGCTGGACGCCACGATGGCAGCGGCCCACGCAACCCTCGGGGCCATCCTCGAGGACTACCACTGGGATTTCTCCTCCGCCGAAAAGGAGTTCGAGCTTGCCCTCGCTCAGAACCCAAACTACGGCCAGGTCTGCCACTCGTACGGTGCTCACCTAGCTTGCGTTGGTAGGCTGGATGAGGCAGTCCGGGAGATAAGGAGAGCTCAGGAACTCAACCCGCTCGCCCTGGAGGTAAACGATTGCGCGGCAGTCATATTCAATTGCGTGAATCAATACGACAAGGCACTGGAGTCCTGCAAGACGATGCTCAGGATAGACCCCAACTACTTCCCGGCTCATCAGCACCTCGCGGAGGTCTACCTCCATAAGGCGCAGTTCGAGGACGCCATAGACGTTCTCAAGATAGCGGTCGAGATCTCCAAGGGCGCGTCCACGGTAATGGGACGGCTCGGTTACGCCTATGCCGTCTCCGGGCGGAGTGGCGAGGCCAGGAAGATCCTCGCCGAACTTCAGGAGGAGTCGAGACAGAGATACGTCTCCCCGGTGGCCTTCGCTCTGGTCCACTGCGGGCTGGGCGAGAAGAATGAGGCGATAAGATGGCTAGAACGAGCCTACGAAGAGAAAGCTGGAGGAATCGCTTCCCTGAAAGTTCGCCCTATCTGGTCGGACCTCCGCTCCGAACCGGGGTTCGTTAAGCTCCTCGCCCAGATGGGCCTGACGAGATGATCCGAGGCCCCTGATCGGGGCCTTCGAGGGAATCGGGTTTAAATCTGCACCGTAACACATCCGCCTGTTGGAGCAGGAGAGAAAGTCTACGCAGCGGCTAGCGGAGACGATCGGCTCGATTCCTCTCTTCTCCGGCCTGGATAAGAAGGACAGGGAGAGGATAGCCGGGGCCGGGCGCGAAGTCACGTTCGAGAAGGGTAAAACCATCCTCAGGGAGGGTGAGCCCGGACTCGCGCTCCTATTGATTCTCGAAGGTAAGGTTGAGGTACGGAAGAAGGGGAAACTGCTTTCGACTCTCGGAAATGGTGGGTTCTTCGGGGAGATGACGGTTATCGACGACAAGCCGCGGTCCGCGGACGTGGTGGCTGTCGCCCCGACTACGTGCTTTGGGTTGACATCTTGGGCGTTCGCTGGGCTAGTACGAACTTATCCCGAGATTGCCTTGGCAGTAATGAAAGAATTGGTGAGAAGGCTGAGAGAAGTTCAAGAAACTGCAACCACTTAGGCGGAAGACCCTGAAATACTGCCACAAAACGCGTAAATCCGCCCCCGCAGACCCGAGCGAAGATTCTCGTGTTCGACTACGCTCGGCTCCCCCATGAGTTTCGAAGGAAGTTCCTCCCCGCCCACCTCGCCCCCTCCGACTGGGGGCAGCTCGAGAAGGCTTTCACCTCCCTCGAGAACCGAGAGATACGTTCTCGGAAGGAGCTCGAGGAGTGGCTCGGGGACGAGTCTGAGCTGAGCGCGGCCATCTTCGAAGAGTCTGCAGTCAGGTACGTGAGGATGACGACCCAGACCGGGAACAAGGATTACGAAAAAGAGTACCTGGACTTCGTAGAGAATGTCCAGCCGAAGGCGAAGGAGAGAGAGTTCCTGCTGGACCGCAAGTACGTGGGCTGCAGGTTCAGAAGTGAGTTGAGAAAGGACTACTACTACGTCATCGACAGGAGGAAAGAGAACAACGTATCCCTCTTTCGGAATGAAAACGTGGAGCTGGAGAAGCAAGACGCGAAGCTGGGGCAGCAGTATTACAAAGTCACCGGGGCGATGACGGTCCAGTTTGAGGGGCAGGAGCGAACGATGCAGTACATGCGAAGGTATCTCGAGGAGCCCGACCGGGGCCTGAGGCAGAGGGCCTGGGAGGCGTCAGAGGGGCGACGACTGAGGGACCGAGCGAAGCTCGATCAGGTCTTCGACGACCTCGTGAGGGTGAGGCACAGGATTGCGGTGAACGCGGGCTTCGAGAACTACAGAGACTATGCGTTCAGGAAGAAGGAGCGCTTCGAGTACACCCCAGAGGATGCGTTCCGTTTCCACGACGCGGTGGAGGGGAGTTTCGTCCCCCTCGCGCGGGAGATCTACGAGAAGGCGAAGGAGAGGCTCGGAATCGACACGCTCAGACCCTGGGACGTCTTTGCCGACCCGGAAGGCAAACGACCGCTTCTCCCTTTCAACAGCGCCGAGGACCTCGTCAGGGGATGCATCCAGATACACGAATCGGTATCTCCCGACCTGGCGAACCAGTTCAAGAGGCTCAGGGACCTGAATCTCCTGGACCTCGAAAGCAGGCCGGGGAAGGCGCCAGGCGGATACAACTATGAGCTCTCTGAGGTTCGCCTCCCGTTCATCTTCACCAACGCCGTCGGAAGAGACGACGACGTCTACACTCTACTCCACGAGTCAGGGCATGCCTTCCACACCTTCGCGACCAGAGAAGCAGGGCTGCTCTTTGACTATCGGGGAGAAAGCATCCCGTCTGAGTTCGCCGAGGTGGCCTCGACCGCGATGGAGTTCATCGGGGGCGAGCACCTCTCGGGAGTCTTCTACGATGAGGGGGACGCCACACGCTCGATGAGGTCTCATCTCTCCGACATGGTGAGGCTGATGGGGTGGGTGGCCACGATCGACTCCTTCCAGCAGTGGGTCTACACCCATCCCGACCACTCTAGGGATGAGCGTTCTGAGTTTTGGGTAGGGGTTCAGGAAAGATACGGCGTGGGAGAGAGCTGGGAGGGTTACGAGGAGGCAGGGGAATCGTACTGGCAGCGGCAGCTGCATCTCTTCGAGGTGCCCTTCTATTACATCGAGTACAACATCGCGGCCCTGGGCGCCATCAACCTATGGCTCAGATACAGGAAGGACCCAAAGGATGCGGTAGAGGCGTACAGGGGTTCTTTGTCACTCGGGGGGTCGAAGCCGATTCCGGAACTCTTCGAGGCAGCCGGGATCCCGTGGGACTTCGGCAAGGGGATGGTTGAGCGCTATGCGAACGAGTTGAGGCGCGTTCTGACAAGCCTCGAAGAAACGAAGGTATCCATGAAGGGTTAATTATTTTCCCTGTTTTCGTGTGGTGATATGGTGGACCTTGCCTCGGTTGCCCGGGCCGTCATCGTCGGCTCGCTCGGTGTGCATCGCGGTGAAAGGGTCTGGGTCCACGGATGGGATCACGCCGTCGACCTGATGTCGCAGCTCGCCATGGAGTGCGGGAGTGCCGGTGCCGAGGTTCTCCTGACCGTTGAGCCCGAAGAACTCTGGCTTCACTCCCTGCTGAGTTCACCTCTTGATTCGCTTGAGAAACTCTCAAGATACCAATCTTCCTTGCTCGAGGAGACCGACGTCTACATCTTCACGCTGGGACCGAGAAGACCGGTTCCTTGGCAGAGGATTCCACCCGACAGGAGAAAGGCCGCGAGCATCTGGCTCGACACGCGCTACGACCATAGCGGGTTTGCCGCAGAGTGGTCTGCGGTTGCGAAGAGGAGAGGAGTCAGGATGCTCGGGGTTGAAGCGACACTCGCGACCCCCGAGAGGGCCGAGGATCTGGGGCTCGACTACGAAAGATGGCGGGAGGCCGTGTACAACGGCTGCCTCGAGGACCCGGTCACTATACTGGCACGAGCAAAGAAGCTGTCGGGGCGATTGGCTGGTGACGAAAATGTTCACGTGACGACGCCTCAAGGAACCGCTCTTACCTTTCGACTGGACAGGCGGGCGTTGGACCTCTCTGAGGCTCTCGCCACCAAGGATAAGGCGAATGAGGGGATCATTACTTTCCTCCCCGCCGGCAGCATCGAGGTCACCATCGATGAGGACAGCGCGAACGGTACGCTGGTGTTCGACCAGCCCATCCTCACGCCCGACGGATTGATGGTGAGGCTCAACGCGGAGGTCGACGCGGGGCGCGTCACGAGTTTCTCTGTGACCGGTCCAAGAAAGCCCTTCCGAAAGTACCTCGAGGCGGACGATAATGCCGGTCGACTCTCATTCTTCGGGGTCGGGCTGAACAGTAAGATGCGCTTCGGGTTCACTCAAGACGACAAGGTGCTCGGCGGTGTGGTGATGGGCTTTGGGGACAACGAGAACAAGGGTGGAAGGAACAGGGCCAACGGGAAGGGGTGGTGGGGCGCGCTATCAAAAGCGACAGTGAGGATTGGAAACGAGACGGTTATGCGAATCGGTCTACTTGGTGCCTGACGCGATGTCATCGTTTTCTTGCTCAGCGCAGCCGTAGACGTTCGTCGGCTACCGTACTGAGCCTGGTTGTTTAGGAGCCGGGGGCTCGCCGCGGGCGTCCTCGTCCAGGACAGATAGCCAACGAGAGGACGACCCACCCGAGGTTTGTAACATTCTTCCATTACCCCTTTATCAAGCCAGCCAAATTTGAACCGAGAAACAGCTTGAGCCGGGAACTCGTCGAGCGCTCGATCTTCTGCGTCTGCGGTAGGATGGCCTACAGCGCCTACGGGACCAGCTTCTGTTCCGAATGCGGCGACGTCGCCCCAATATGCAGGTGCAACCTCATAGTTCTCTACAACTGACCCTTGGTTTTCGCTTTTTCCTAGGTCTGGGATGACCGCGGCCAGAGATTGGCCAAGTCTCCTCGGCGCTGCCGGCCGAGCGCCCTCCGTACCAGATTAACCAAACGAAGTACAGCATCGCAAGAATCCAGATGAATCAACAGAAAACGTCCCAATCCAACAATTAGACAGACTCACCTTAGGGCGTCCTGGCTATCTTTGCAGCGGCAACTTGTGTGGAAGAGCGCTACGAAGAGTTTGGAACAATCTTCCTTCCCTCTTATCTACACTCAAATGAGATTACGGTTGAAAATCAGGTTGGGTCAGGAGCTCGTGCAGCGTCCTTTCTACTGCGGTTGTGGCAGGCGAGCCTATCTCTTTCTGGGAATCAGATTCTGTATTGAGTGCGGGGAGGCTACTGCCGCATGCAGGTGCAGTCCCATCATTCGTGGGCGCAGCCACTGATGGGAGCGGAGCATCGAGCGGAGTCCCGGTTCTGACGCCTTGGCACGAGGAGGTTCGGAGGTTGGGGCGGTGCTGCCGGCTCGCACCCAGAAGATTCTCGGAAACTCTTCCCTAGGTTCCGTCTCATCTGAAACGATACGCATATCAGCCGAGAAGACCAGGGTGAGAGGCGGGTGGGTAGTGGAGCAGGAGCTAGGATCCAGCGGAGAGTCAGCGGGGATTACTTTCACAAATGTACCCTCGCTAGAGCAGGGTAGTGACATCCTCACCCAGGATGCAGTTAAGTTTCTGGCAGGGTTGGTCCGTCGATTCTCCCGAAGACGTGAAGAGCTTCTGCATCGACGAGCTCTGAGGCAGAGAGAAATAGATTCGGGCGTACTGCCAGATTTTCTTCCCGACACTCACTCGATTCGCGAGGGCGGCTGGAGGATTTGGTCGACTCCTCCCGACCTTCAAGACCGAAGAGTCGAGATCACGGGTCCTTCCGGCGACGCCAAGATGATGATCAACGCCTTCAATTCTGGTGCAAGCACATACATGGCCGACTTCGAGGACTCTCAATCCCCCACGTGGCGTCAGATTATCCAGGGGCAAGTGAACCTCAGAGACGCGATCGATGGGGCTATCGAATACGCTAGCCCGGAGGGCAAGAACTACTCCCTCAACGAAAAGGTTGCCACTCTCATCGTCCGTCCCAGGGGTTGGCATCTACTCGAGGAGCACGTCCTGCTCGACGGTGACCCTGTCTCTGCCTCACTCTTCGACTTCGCTATCTTCGTCTTCAACAACTTCGAGAGACTCCTACAGAAGGGGACAGCCCCCTACTTCTATCTTCCTAAGATGGAGAGTCATCTGGAGGCGCGACTCTGGAACGACGTCTTCCGAGTCACCGAGGAGGAGCTCGGCATCCCGCTTGCCACCATAAAGGCGACCGTCCTCATCGAGACGCTCCCCGCCGCGTTCGAGATGGACGAGATTCTCTACGAGCTGAAGGAGCATTCCTCAGGACTGAACTGTGGTCGGTGGGACTACATCTTCTCTTTCATCAAGAAATTCAGTCAATATCCTCGATTCATCCTGCCCGATAGGGGGGCGGTCACGATGGACAGAGCTTTCCTGGCTGCGTACGTGAAGTTGCTGATCAGGACCTGCCACCGTCGAGGTGCTCACGCCATAGGTGGGATGTCTGCCTACATCCCGATAAAGAACGACGAAAAGGCGAACAGCCTCGCCTTTGAAAAGGTGAGGGCGGACAAGGAGAGAGAGGTCTTGCTCGGGCATGACGGCACCTGGGTCGCCCATCCGGGGCTGGTTCAGCTTGCGAGGGAAGTCTTCGACAGCCACATGAAGGGCCCCAATCAGCTTGACAAGACGAACGACGACCTGGAAATCACAAGTTCAGACCTCCTCCGCGTCCCGGAGGGAGCGATAACCGAGTCCGGCATCAGGATCAACCTTAGCGTGGGGGTACAGTACATCGATGCTTGGCTCGGAGGGAAGGGTGCGGTTCCCATCCGCAACCTGATGGAAGATACTGCGACAGCTGAAATCTGCAGGGCTCAGCTCTGGCAGTGGACTCGGCACGGCGCCGTGATGAGCGACGGCAGAAGAGTTAGCGCGGAGCTTGTCCGTTCTCTATTGAGTGACGAACTTCGCAGACTCCCTGATGGCGCGGGGGCTTCCAGGCGTGACATTGCCGCGAAGCTCTTCGAGGGTCTGATTCTCTCGGAGAAATTCGAGGAGTTTCTCACGAGTCCCGCCTATGAAGAGCTTCTGCGCGTCGAGAAATTAGGGGAGGGTCGAGGTGAAGCTAAGTCGAGAGGAGGAAATCGCGAACATAAAGCGAAGCTGGAGGTCCGACCGGTGGAACGGCGTACTTCGGCCATACTCGGCGGAATCCGTCCACGCGCTTCGCGGCTCGGTTAGAGTAGAACACACGATTGCAAGGCTAACAGCTCGGAAGCTGTGGAATCTCCTGAAGACCGAACCCTACGTTTCAGCTCTGGGGGCGTTAACCGGCAGTCAGGCGGTCGAGATGGTCCAGGCGGGTCTCAAGGCGGTCTACCTCAGCGGATGGCAGGTCGCAGCAGACGCGAACCTAGCGGGTCAGACCTATCCAGACCAGAGCCTGTATCCCTCAAACAGCGTGCCCGTCCTCGCCAAGAGAATTAATCAGGCGCTTCAGAGGGCCGACCAGATTCAACACGCCGAAGGGAGAGGCGAGACAGACTGGCTCGCCCCGATAGTCGCGGACGGGGAGGCGGGGTTCGGAGGTCCCCTGAACGTGGTTGAGTTGACAAAGTCCATGATCGAGGCGGGAGTCGCTGCCGTCCACTACGAGGACCAGCTCTCCTCCGAGAAGAAGTGCGGCCACTTGGGAGGGAAAGTCCTTGTGCCGACCTCGCAGTTCCTCCGCACCCTGGTTGCGGCAAGGCTTGCCACAGACCTGATGGGGGTTCCCACGATTCTTCTGGCGAGGACCGACGCTTGCACCGCCAATCTCATTACGAGCGACGTCGACGGGAGGGATAGAAAGTTCCTCACCGACGAGAGGACGCAGGAGGGCTTCTTCGTGATCGATGGTGGGCTCGAAATGGCAATCGAGAGAGGGCTGGCCTACGCCCCCTACGCCGACATGATATGGTGCGAGACGTCCTCTCCGGACCTCGAAGAGGCCAGGCGGTTCGCGAGCGCGATTCACAGGGTGTATCCGGAAAAGTTACTCGCCTACAACTGCTCCTCGTCCTTCAACTGGGGGAGTCGGCTCGATGAGAAGGGGCTGAGCTCTTTTCAGACGGAGCTGGCGGGAATGGGATACAATTTCCAGTTCATAACACTCGCCGGGTTCCACACGATGAACTACTCCATCTTCGAGCTCGCCCGAGCGTACAGGGCGGAGGGCATGTCCGCCTATGCGCGCCTCCAAAAGGGAGAGTTCGAGAAGGAGAGGGAGGGGTATAAGGCGGTCAAACATCAGTCCTTCGTCGGTGTCCCGTACTTTGACGAGATACAGCGGGTAATAACGGGCGGCGAGTCTTCTACGACTGCGATGAAGGGCTCAACCGAACGGGCCCAATTCGGGGAAAAGGAGACAAAGAGGGTCAAGAAGCCAGAGAAGGGTAACAGACCCAGACAGTTCGTGGTCGAGGAGACGTCTCGTTCCGCTAGTTAGTTACGATCCACGTAGTCGATACGTGTGCTTCTCTCTGCACTCTCAGGCCGTCTCCTTCTGGTTTCCCTTAGAGATGCCATCCTTCCCCAAGGACCTTCTTTTGACCTCAGCTACGGTGTGTCTATTCGTGTCACCCTTATAACTCCCAAGTCGTGCGGTTTTCACCGGTGCCGCTCTTTGACCGACGGCAGGAGTATTCATGGCCGGCCACCAGGCTCGAACGAGTCCAGCTCCTGCCAGAGCAGAAACAATACTCATTGGATGAGATACTCGTCATCAATCTGGGCTTCAGGGTCGTCGGTGGGGCGAGGGAGGCATTCAATCCCGACGTCTGGACGGTAGCCTGGGAAGACTTCGACAAGACCCTCAGGCTCACGGCCAGGACCGCGATCCTCGCTTCAAGGGGTCCATTCCCGAAGACGCTGACTGAGCCACAGAAGGAGGTGAGGAAGGCGTCCTTCTACTGGAGCAGGGACCCAGACCTCCCATACAGGATATGGCCGCTGATCGTACCGGAGGACGGGGGACCACCGAAGATACCTCTTAACGTCGAGGATGCGAAGAAGCAGATGTTCGACTTCGTCAAGCGCTTCGAACTCGCCGGTAGCTCACTCGGGAGAGGCTCCCACAGAATCGCGGCCTCCGTCGCAGTAAAGTGGGGTCGGCACAGCTACATCGAGAAGGGCCAGGTGGAGGGAAGGTCGAAACCGGTTGTGGTAAGAATTGAGTGAAGGTGACTGGGATGCGGAGTTCCAGTGGGCGGGGAAGATGCTCTTTCTCGGTTCCGACGACAGAGGCCACATAGTCTACATTCGAGCGAAGACGGAGTCGGGAGGGGGATCGGCCCATGCGTTCCCTCCTCACTTCCCTCGGTGCCTGCTCCGGGATGGACGTGGTCGCCCTGCTCAGCAAGAGGAAACGGAAGCTGGGCTCCCTCGGGGGCCCCTGAAGGGGGAGCGACCCCAATCTGGATATTGGCGCCCCTACAAGGCGATCGAGGTGAAGTACATCCTCTCGTGGGAGAGCCTGAAGAGGGAGGACATCGATGAAGCAGTGGAGCAGAGCATGGTGAAGTTCTGCAGTGTGGCCGCAACACTTAGGCCGGCGTCAAGATAACATTCTCCTACGAGCTGCTTCCGCCCTAGCTCAGAGCGTGAGAACTATCTTGCCGAAGTGCTCGCGCCTCTCCATCCTCTCCTGCGCGGCGCCGGCGTCCTTCAGCGGGTAGACGCTGTCAACCACCTTCTTCAGCTTTCCACCTCTGAAGAGCTCGACCACCTTCAGCAACTCACCCTTGCTCCCCATATAGCTCCCATGGAGACTCAGCTCCCTACTAAAGACGTACCTTAAGTCTGTGACTCCCTCGGCCCCGGTCGTTGCCCCGCAGGTGACGAGCCTTCCGCCCTTTGCCAGGCTCCTCAAGCTCTTTTCCCACGTTGCCTCGCCAACATGCTCGACCACGACATCTACCCCACGCTTCCCCGTCAGCTTCCTCGCCTCCTCGGCGATGTCCTGCGTCCGGTGGTTTATCGTCTGGTCGGCGCCGAGTTCCTTGGCTTTCATTAGTTTCTCATCCTCACCCGCCGTCGCTATCACGTTCGCGCCGAAGACCTTCGCGACCTGGATCGCGGCCGAGCCCACCCCAGACCCAGCACCCAGGACGAGGACGCTCTCGCCCGCCTGAACCCGCGCCTTGTTCACGAGCATGTGATACGCGGTGAGGAAGACGAGCGGGAACGAGGCCGCCCCTACAAAGTCCATCGCACTCGGTTTTGCGATCAGGTTCGTCCTCGGAACCTTCACCAGCTCGGCGTACCCACCGTCCACCTCGTAACCCACAATTGTGTAGAAACGGCACTGGTTGTCCATCCCGAGGAGGCACTTCTCGCACCTCCCGCAGCTGATACCGGGGTTCACGATCACCTCCGCCCCTTTCTCGAACTCCCTCTCCCCATCAGGAACCCATTCCACCACACCCGAGATGTCGGAGCCGGAGATATGAGGAAGAGGAATCTTCACGTTGGGGAGCCCGTTTCTGGCCCAGAGGTCGAGGTGATTGAGTGCGCAGGCCCTGACACTCACCAGAACTTCGCCGTTCCCGGGAACGGGGTCGGGGGCATCGTCCTCGTACCGAAGAACCTCGGGTCCTCCATGGCGATGGAACCTCACAGCCTTCATCCGCTACCATCCAGACTCGCGTAGTCTCCACTTGAATAGTTTCACTCTACCCTCCCCGCTCTTTCCTCCACGCAGCACAATTACGATTAAATAGCGTCCCGGGCAAAAATCAAGGCCCCGGCATGACGACCCAGCGGACGGTCTTCAGGGATGAGTCGGTCCTGTTTCCAGAGTACGTACCACACACAATCCCTCACAGGATGGACCAGATCAGGACGCTGGAATTTTACTTTCAGAGCGTCGTCGAGAAGTCGCCGCAGGCGAGCCAGAACGTCCTCCTCTACGGCCCGGTCGGCTGTCATAGAAAAGGGCAGCTCGTTTTGATGCTTGACGGGTCACTCAAGCGTGCCGAAGATGTGAGCCGAGGAGACTTGTTGATGGGTCCAGACAGTGCTCCAAGAAAAGTGCTTGAGACAGTACATGGGTTTGGAAAGATGGTCGAGGTCCAGCCGATAAAGGGGAAGCCGTTCGTAGTCTCTGAAGACCATATCCTGACGGTTATACAAACTCGATTGAGTAAACATCCACGAAAGCCGTCTGAAGATACTGAGGGGATAATCAAAGACATCAGAGTAAGCGAGCTACTAAAGCTTCCAAGATGGTATGTTGGTCCCAGAGCACTTTACAAATTGATGCGAACCGGCGTCGATTTCCCTCTGATACCAGTTGGGCCGATTGACGCTTACTTTCTTGGCGTGTATTTAGGAGACGGAGGCAGCGCCAATGGTGGAATCACCATTACTTCGGCAGACGCAGAAATAGCGACTGTCGTAGATGGCCAAGCTGGGAAGTACTTGCTGAAAGTACACCGATACCCGGCAGGACAAGCCCGCATATACCATCTGACTCCTGGAAGGACGGGTGGGCAAATATTACTAAATCGGTTGGCTCGGGACCTAATAGCATTAGGGCTCTACAAGAAAACATCTGAATCGAAGTTCATCCCACCCCAGTATAAATTTGGATCAAGGACGACGCGTCTAGAAGTTCTAGCTGGATTACTGGATACAGACGGTAGCCTAGACGGAGGATACTATGATTTTCTCACGAAGTCTAAACAGCTCGCTGAAGATGTAGCATTTGTGTCTAGGAGCCTTGGATTCTACGCTTTTGTCCGGGAGAAATCTTCTCATGATCAATTTGGTCATGAAGGATTGTATTATCGGGTCGGAATTTCAGGCGACATTTCCAAAATTCCTACTAGGGTTAGTAGAAAACAGGCACCGACAAGAAGGCAGAAAAAAAGCGTCGTAAGGACGGGCTTCACACTAAAACCTCTGGGGGAAGAAGAGTACTTCGGTTTCAGAGTCAATTCTGACCAGCGATATCTCTTGGACGATTTCACGGTAACGCACAATTCCGGCAAGACGATGCTGGCGAAGAAGCTCGGGGAGGCGCTCCAGAAGAAGGCGATGCTCTACGGCAACCTCGTCAAGCTTGTTCACGTAAACTGCAGAATAGACAGGACGCTCCAGGCAATCCTTGTCAAGGCGCTGAGCTCGCTCGGCTACGCCTACCCCTCGCGCGGCTACTCCTTCGAGGAGCTACTTCACTCCCTCCTCGAGGAGCTGAAGAGGAGCAGGACCCATCTCATCCTAGCCTTCGACGAAGTCGACTCGCTCGTATCCTCCGACCCCTCGACACTCTACACCATAACGAGGCTGAGGGAGATTTCTCAGGGGAGTCAGGTCTTCTCCTCCCTTCTCGTCTCGAAGACTCTCGACTATCTGAAGATGGTCGACCTGAGCACCCTCTCCTCGATACAGTGGAACACAGTCTCGCTCGAACCCTACTCGGGCGAGCAGCTCTACGACATACTGCTGTCGAGGAGCGTCGATGCCTTCAACAGCGGCTGCATAAGCGAGGAGTGCCTCCAGCTCGCCGCAGACATAACCAGCACCTACGGGGATGCGCGCTACGCGCTCGACCTGGTGTACAGGGCGGGGAAGGCCGCGGACCTCTCCGAGTCCCACACGGTGATGCCCGAGCACGTCAGGCAGGCGAAGGCCTCTCTCCCGCCCCAGTTCAGGAAGGAGGAGCTTTCGTACCTGACCAAGCACCAGAGGATCGTGCTGATGGCTATCTCGAACCTGCTCAAGAAGAGCGACTCGACTCACGTCACGATAGGCGAGGTGGAGAAGAACTACAACTCGCTCTGCGAGGGCATGGGAGTCGCGGCGAACCACCACACGCAGTTGTGGAGCGACGTCAACGAGCTGGCCAGGAAGGGCATCATAGAGACCCAGCTCTCGGGGAAGGGTCTACGTGGCAGGACGACGCTGATCGGTCTCTCGCTCGTCTCGGCCAAGGAGCTGATTGGCGAGCTGGAGAAGGGGATGGTTACCGGTGTTAGAAGTTGAAAAAGTGCTCTCCTCGTACGGGAGGGTGAAGGTGCTCGGAATAATTCTCTCGAGCGGTGAGCTCAACATCTCTGAGATAACGCGGAGGTCCCGCCTCTCCCACTCCTCGGTTGCCAGGCACCTGCAGGCACTGACGATCTCCGGGCTGGTAACGGAGAAGAGGTTCAACAGGATACGCATCTTCAGGGTGGACTACACGAACCCCTTCGTGGCCACACTGAACCGTTTCATCTCTGACTGGAACGAGCTCTCCCATCAGACGGGCCCGCAGAGGTCATTCGCCTAGAATCGAGAGAAAGGTCTTCTGGTAACTGTCGTAGATGTCCCTCCGCCCGGAATGTTCTCGGCAGAGGCACATCGATGAGACCCTCCGCCTGTCGCAAGCCTCGAAGTAGGGGCAGCCTTCGCACGCAGGGTTCAGGCAGATGAAGCAGCGGACGCTCAGCTCGACTGGCTCGGAGAGGGCGCTGCCGATCGTCCTAACCGCCGACTCGATATCCGTGTCCGAGCTCAGCATGAAGCCGCTATCCCTGTCGTACTTCACGCCCTCCTTCATTAATGCGGAGAAGACCGCGGTCCCCATCCTGGGTAGCTTGAACCAGCCTCCGATCGTGATTTTCATCCCGCTCTCGCCGCCTGCGCCTCTTTGCTAAGAAACTTCTCAAACGGCTCCTCGAGGCTCATGCTCTTGAGCAGCTCAGACCTGAACTTCTTCGACCCGCACATCACGAAGAGGTACGGAAGGTCTTCGACCGCCGCGCCCCGCCTGCTGATGTGCATGCGACGCGCGTAAGCCTCGCTGAACTCCTTGACCTTCTTCGAATCGTTCCAGATCCTGATTTGAAGGTTCCACGGGACCCCATCCTGAGAAAACTGGACGCCCCCTCCGGCCAGAACTTCCCTCAGCTCCGTCGCGAGCAGGGTGTCGAGATACCTCAGCAGCCGCCAGTCTTGTCCCCTCATTATCCTCCCCATTAGGACGTCCGCCCTCGAAAGGACCTCGATTGCCGCCCTCCTCCTCTCTGAAGCGAGCCTCGACCTGAGCACGCTGGAGAAGAGGTCTCTGACCTTCTCCCGCGGCTGGCCGGGATAGTTTCGCAGCGCCCGATACGCCGAATCAAGCCCCGAGGCTTCCAGGAAGGAGTTTATCGCCTGCGCGGCGGTCAACTCGACGTCCTTCTGAGTGACGGATGAGCGGCTCTGCATTGCGTTGATGGCATACCTCACGTCTCCGTTGGCCGCTACGACGATTCGTTTCAGCTTCTCCTCTTCTACCTCGATCGTTTCCTTCTCTGCGACCATCCTCAGGTACATCTCGACTTCTCTCGGCGGCGGAGGCTTGAAGTGGAGGACGAGAGAGACGTCTGAGAGTTTCCTCACCTTCTCGGAATCCGGGTCGTTGGCCGCCATCACGATGGGATTGTGCGTCGTCTTCACGGCTTCTTTGATGAACTCTAGGGCACCATAGTCAGTCCTCCCCGCGAGGCCGTCCACTTCATCGAGGAAGATCAGCGAACGCTCACTGTAGAGGCTCGTGCTCTTCATGACTTCGCCCATCCTCCTCTCGAGCGCCTCTCTGGTCCTCGCGTCGCTGGCGTTCAGCTCCAGCAGGTTTATCCCGTTCTTTGCGGCGAACAAGTGCACGAGGGTGGTCTTCCCAGTCCCCGGCGGACCGATTAGAAGGGCCGCCCTGCCTCCGACCTTCCATCTCCTGTACCACTCGACAAACCTCAGCCTCGCCTCCTCGTTCCCCACCATAGCCTCGATGCTCTTCGGCCTGTACCTCTCGCTCCACAATCAGAGGGCGCCTCCTACGAATACAAAGAGGCCTGCGAGCATTCCGAGGAGGGCTACCCTCTTTACCACCATCGCATTAGCGGCGCTCGGCTTCCTCAAGATCGAGACCGCGAGGTAGACGAAGATCAAGTCAGGTAGGACCACGCCGAGGCTGTAGAAGACGTTTGCAGAGCCGACGAGGAATGGCAACCAACTCGCAAGGACGGCCGAGAGGAAGAGTGCCGCGCCGGCCGCAGCGGCCCTCCCCACTCCCTGAGCTATCGCCAGGGATTTGATGCCTCTCTTGGCGTCACCCGGGACATCGGCAATCGCCTTCACCACCTCCCTTCCCACCCCGGCGAGGAAGGAAGTGAGCGCCATAATCAATAGTAGCGAGCCGAGAGCGGTTCCGCCCGCGATGACGCCTCCGTATATGAACGGGATTGCCAGCGACGATGCTACTATCAGGTTCCCGTAGACCCCCGCCTTCTTGGCTCGGACACTGTAGAGCCAAGAGAGGAACGCGTAGGCGCCAGCGATGAGGAGCGCCCATACGCTGCGCGTCAGGGTTGAAAATGCCAATCCGGCGAGGAGCAAGCCGACGGAGAATCTGATCGCCCCCCTGCTCGTCACCTTCCCGCTCGGAAGTGGCCTCGAAGGCTGATTGACCCTGTCGACCTCGACGTCGTAAACGTCGTTTACAACCATTGAATACGCGCAGATGAAAAAGCCCGTCAGGTAGCCGAAAACAGAGTAGAGGAGGGGTATCGCCGGCGGCTTCGAGACAAACTCTCCGACGATGACGGCGAAGCCTATCATCGCGCAATTGAGTGGGCGGATCAGTGATACCCCCGCCTTGAGATTCAAGCCCTTCACATTCGGTTGAAGTGCGCCCTGCTGACCTTGTAGTAGATCACTTCCCCCCTTCTCTCTATGACGGCAATTATCGCCTCCTTACCCATCTTCGTGATCTCCTTTACCGACTTTCTCAGGTCGTTGACGTCTGTCTCGATCCCTTCGTCGAGCGCGAAGACGACGTACTTCGCCGCCTTCTTCGGAAACTCACCGCGTTCGTAGACGCGCAGGTCGGTCCCGAAACCAAACCCCTCCTTCACGACGTAGCCTCGACTTCGAAGATCCCTGTAGATCATGAAACGCGTCCACGATTCGCTCGATTGCCTCTGAGCCTTCTCCGAGAGGGCCTGGAAGGAGACCTCGTCTCCCGCCTCGTCGAGCAGCCTTAGCTTCTCCGCGTAGAGGAGGAAGAGGGCCTCGTAGTCCTTCAGGACGTATCTCTTCCCATCAACCTCGCCGTATCCAGCCTGCTCGAGTTCCTGGAATCGGTTCGGGTCCTCAACAAGAACCCGTCCTCCCTTCATCCGAGCTTCAAAAGCGGTCACCTGTGGCTCAGCTGCACTGGGGATGGCTGCTTCCATGCTACTTCGTTGGCGAGTCGATTCGAACCGATTTTAAGGTTTAGCGCGTTCAGGGACAGAATCCTTTTGATGGACGGCGACTCGACCTCGCAACAGATGGAGGACTTTTTCACGCTCAGGACTGTACTCTGGAACAAGGGTTCGGTGAAGATGATCGACCAGACAATCCTTCCAAGGCGTCTTCTCTACCGGTCCTTCACTCGATGGGAGGAGGTCGCCGACGCGATCAGGAGGATGGTTGTCAGAGGCGCCCCCGCCATCGGAGTCGCTGCAGCGATGGGCGTCGCACTCGCCGCTGTCCATTCGAGGGCGAAGACGAGGGGGGAGCTGCTCAGGGAGATGGAGAGTGCGGCTTCAGGGCTGAAGTCGACGCGGCCCACAGCCGTCAACCTCTTCTGGGGAATCGAGCGGGTGATGAACAAAGCGCGAAGACACTCAGGCGACGTCGAGGGGATTACGGAGGCGGTTGTTGGCGAAGTCAAAATGATGGCTGATGAGGACGTCGAAGTGAACAAGCGGCTAGGAAAGATAGGTGTGGACCTGATCGAGGACGGCGACACGGTCTTGACCCAGTGCAACGCGGGCGCGCTCGCGACCGTCGGGTACGGGACGGCCCTCGGCGTCGTGAGGGCTGCGAGGGAGGCGGGGAAGCGTGTCAAGGTAATCGTCCCGGAGACGCGCCCGGCTCTTCAAGGGTCGAGGCTCACGGCTTTCGAGTTGGCGAGGGACGGGTTTGACTGCACCGTGATATCGGACACGGCTGTGGGGTACATGTTCAGTTCGGGGAGAGTCGACAAGGTGCTCGTCGGAGCGGACAGAATCACGGGTGACGGGTTCGTCTTCAACAAGATCGGGACCTACCAGATCGCAGTCCTCGCGGACAGGCACGAGATACCATTCTATCCCGCCGCGCCCTTCTCCTCCTTCGACCTCGGGAGAACGCACGACCAGGTCACCATTGAAGAACGCAGCTTTGACGAGGTCGTCAAGGTGAGAGGGAGACGGGTCGTACCAGCGGGTGTTCCCGTCGCTAATCCCGCCTTCGACGCAACGCCTCCGGACCTGGTCTCAGCGATTATCTCCGACAGGGGGCTGGTCGAAAGGCCCGTGGAGAAGAACATAGCAGCCGTTATTCGTTAAATAACTTCGAGAAGGGAGACCCAATCTGGGCCCGTTGCCTAGCACGGACAAGGCGCCGAGAGAAATCGCGCAAGCCTTCGAAGCCGGAAATCACGAGGGACCGCAGACCGTGGGTTCGAATCCCACCGGGCCCGCTAATCTAACGTGTGTGCTATTACGCCCCACGCACACGACACACGCATCCTCTGCTGCTGTATTGACCCATATGCGGGAAATAGCCGCCGGAGATAGCCTGAGATGCGTCTATCTGCGCCTAATATGTTGCTGAACTGTGCTTACCCTACCCGACCTGCTCAGGCGCAGCTTAGCGCCTTTAGGCGGTTATTGGGGCGGGGAGAGGGAGCGGCTATTGGGTGGCGCTTAATTATCCTAGCCTGCTATGGAGGATGAGAAGGTAATGAAGAGAAGCGACTTCCTACTCTCGAAGGTTGAGGGCACCATTTCCCGAGCGAGCGACATTAACATACTTTCTTATTATTCGAGTTTAATATTAGGCATTGTCACGGTTTTGTTGGCTGTGGCTGTGGTGACACCCTCCTTGTGGGCACAAACGCTAATTCTGATTCTTTCGGTAATTGCCGCCGCTTTGATAG
>WNEQ01001235.1_pt1 | contig 23033 bp, 25 predicted proteins | sample 5399971 | NCBI WGS metagenome assembly WNEQ01 (sample SAMN13153330, study PRJNA577476) | soil metagenome | isolation source: 20 cm grassland meadow soil 2 days after 1st rain plot 5 | place: USA:California | collected 2015-09-18
GCACTGATCGTCTCGGTGGGACAGCTTTCTTGAGCGAGAGCGATGGCAGGCTCGTCGCAAGGATTGAGGCCGCTCTTTACGCGGCGGGGCGACCGCTCGACGCAGAGCAACTGGCGAGGGCTGGAGGAGTCACCTCGCAGAGGAAGGCTACCCTGGTCGCGCGTGCCATAGCAAGGGCGGTCAATGACAATCTGAGCGCGGTCGAAGTCGTGGAATACCCCGGCCCACGATTCGCGATGCAGCTGAAGACCGAGTACACCCAGCTCGCCAGGAGGTTCGCGACGAAGCCTCTCCTCTCCAAGGCCGCCCTGCGTACGCTCTCCTACATCGCCTACTTTCAGCCCATCGCGAGCGGCGAGTTGGCGCTCAGGAGGACCTCGAACATCTACGCCCACCTGAGGGAGCTCGAGGACGTGGGCTTTGTGAGGGGGGAGCGGGAGGGGAGGTCGAAGGTCTACAGAACGACTTCTCGCTTCTCGGAGTACTTCGGACTCAGTCCAGAGGCATCGCTCCTCAAGAAGCAGCTGGAAGGAAAGAACCTCAACGCGAGATTGAGCGGAGGAGGAAATCCTTAACACTCAGTTTGAATGACGCTCTCATATCGGTGGGATGCGACGACGAGGGCTCTCGAGAATCTTAGAAAACGAAAGGCGACGGGGGGGAGGACGCAAAAGGCCCGTGGAAGACGAGCCTATGAGAGGGATTCATATCCTCTTGAACCGGTCGTCGGCCCACTCGTGAAGCGATCGTCTAGGACGAGAGGGGGCGGGGTTTCGGTCGGATTGAGTTCAGTAGATTCTGCTAACGTCGCCGACCCGGCTGCCGGGAAGGTCGTCCGGACGAGGATCATTAGAGTGAAATCCAGCCCGGCAAACAGGGATTACGGGAGGCGAGGTGTCATCACGAAGGGAGCGACGATCGAGACTGAACTCGGTGAGGCGAAGGTCGTGTCCCGCCCGAGCGACGACGGCGCGGTGAACGCGGTCCTCGTCAAGCAGCGTTGAAGGCATATGAACGCTTCGTGATCTGGCTCGAGTACTTCAACTCAGAGCTCAAGCGAAGGCAGGGAAGAAGAGTGCCTCTAAACGCGGCGATAAGGTCGCCAACGCTCAAGGAGCTGGACGAGGCCTGCAGAAGACTCACCCTCGACCCCAAGCCACAGGCAGCGACCTTCCCAAGGTCGGCTAGAATGGCCTCGGGCTACGTGTCGGTGAAGAAGGAGGGGCCGAAGCAGAAGCTTCTCGTCAAGATAGCGAGGCAGCTCTCCATCGTTCGCGGCGCGGAGCAGAAGGCTGCAAGGAAAGTTTAAAGGTGAGCATCTGACTTTTCTGCCAATCTTGGAAGATGTAGGCGAATTTCTCCACAGAGCTAAGAGTGGCAGGCTGATCTTTCATCTCTCAGCTCAGGTGGGTGCCGGCTCAATCCTCTTGGATTCAAAGGGTCGAAGACTTGGAAGGGTGGTGGAGCTAATCGGTCCGTCGAGCCACCCCTACGCCTCCGTCGCGCCTACGAGCAGTCGAGTTGGCGGCAAGGAGGGAGACCGAGTCTTCCTAAACAAGTGAGGTGAAGAGATTTGTGGGAAAAGTCTGAGGACGGCGTCTTCCGTACCTCCTGCCCAGTCTGCGGGAACCGTCTCATAGGCGACGCAGAGAAGGGAGAGCTTGTCTGCCCGACCTGCGGCTACGTCACGTTCGCCCCCGCCGACGAAGGGCCCGAGTGGAAGGCGATGGACCTGGAGGAGAAGAACAAGAGAGTGAGGGTCGGTTCCCCGACAACGCTCGCCCTCCATGACCTCGGGCTGACGACGGAGATCAGCGCGACAATGCGCGACTCGCACGGCAAGTACCTCGACCCTGCGATGAGGGCAAGCGTTGAGAAGATGAAGAAGTGGCAGTCGAGGATCAGGACGATATCAAGCGAGGAGAGGGGTCTCTCCAACGTTCTCTCGAGAATAAGCGAACTCTGCGAGAGTCTGAACCTCCCACACAACGTCGCGGAGACTGCAGCGCAGATCTACAGGACGTCAGCGAGGATGAAGGTCGCCAAGAGCAAATCCATCCTAGGAATGACTGCCGCGACGGTCTACCTGGCTTGCAGGAAGTGTGGCGTAAGCAGAACTCTGAAGGAGGTCGCGCGAGGGGCCGGTCTGGAGAAGGGGAGCGTGGCGAGATACTTCAGACTCGTCCTGAAGGACGTCGAGAAGACGTACGTCCCACCGCCGTCGGTGGAGAAGTACATCTCGAAGCTTGTCAATATGGCGAAGATAGACCCCAGGGTCGAGCATCTCGCCCTGATGTTATCAAGGAAGACGAACGACTCGAAGATATCAAGCGGAAAGGCGCCCGCAGGCCTCGCGGCGGCCTACGTCTACCTTTCGTCTGTCATGCTGGGGGAGCACCTTCCGCAGCGAGAGGTAGCGGAGTTCGCGGAGGTGACCGAGGTGACAGTACGGAACAGGTGCAGAGAGATTCTCGATAACTACGTGATTCGGCAAGAAGTGAGTGGGTCGGACTGAAGGTAAAGGGCAAAAAGACAATCAAGATCAAGTCTCTTAAGGCGGAGCAGGTACTCGAGGCTCCCCCACCTCAGCCCGTGGAGCGGACGGAGGAGGAGCTAGTCGACCTCACTTCGAGGGTCTACAAACTCGTTGTCGAGCGGGGGAAGGATGGTGTTCTTCAGAGCGAGATCTGGAAAGAACTCGGGCTGACTAGCAGGGACGGCTCGAGGCTGGCGATAAGGCTCGAGAGGAGAGGGCTCATCGGACGAGTTAAGGTGCTCGAGGAGGGAAGGTGGACGTACAAGCTCACCCCTCTGCGATTCCCCACCGATATGGCCTCGATCGAGAAAGCACCCTGCATCGTCTGCCAGTTCGAATCGAAGTGCGCGATCGACGGAGAGATAGGCCCCTACAACTGCCCATGGATTGGGCCCTGGGCGATGAAAGAGTTCAGAGAATTGACGCAGCCCGTCGCGCCCGTCACAACATAGACCGCGCGGGTTAGACGAGTGGTGAAGAGGAGTTCTCCGGAGAAAGAGCTCATCCGGCGAGCCCGGGAGGCGAGGTCGAACGCCTACTCCCCATACTCGGGGGTGAAGATAGGCGCCGCCGTCCTTGCCAGGGATGGGAGCCTCTACGCGGGCTGCAACATCGAGAACAGTTCCTACGGGCTCTCGAACTGCGCCGAGAGGACAGCAATCTTCAAGGCCATCTCGGAAGGGCGCAGGGAGCTTGTTTCGATGTCGATCGTGGGAGACTCCGAGGAATTCACGAGGCCTTGCGGCGCGTGCAGACAAGTCATGGTCCAGTTCAACCCGAGGCTTAGAATAATCAGGGTAGGCCTCGTCGACGGATACAGGTCAGAGACGACGGCCGAGAAGCTCCTCCCCGAGGCGTTTAACCCCTCGAGCCTGACAAGAAAGAGTTGAAGCTCCAAGAAGCTCGTCGGGACCTCTACCGCAGGCTCGCCAAGGAGGAGGGGTTCAAGAGCAGGGCAGCCTACAAGCTGATCGAGGCCAACGAGAGATACAGGATCATCAGCCGCGGCAGCAGAGTGGTCGACTTCGGGGCTGCGCCGGGGGGCTGGCTGCAGGTCTGTTCGAGAATCGTCGGTGATTCGGGTTTCGTCGTCGGGGTGGATTTGAGGGAGATATCGTTGAAGGGCAAGAACCTGAAGACCCTGAGGATCGATGTCTACGACGAGTCGGTGGGCGGCATAGTATCGAAGGTCCTGGGCGGGCGGGCCGCTGACGTCATCCTCTCGGACCTGTCGCCCTCAGTCTCGGGGATATGGGAACTGGACCACTTCAAGCAGGTCGAGATGACTCAGAGGGTTCTCTCGCTCGCTGAGACGCTCTTGAAGAAGGGAGGGAATGGCTTCTTCAAGATCTTCGAAGGCGAGAGGTCCGGGGAGGTGAAAAGGGGGCTCATCGGGAGGTTCGAGGAAGTAAGAACGATGAAGCCGCGAGCGAGCCGGAGGGAGAGTTCGGAATTGTTCTACGTCGGTCTCGCGTGGAGGGGTGCTTTCTCCAGACCCGCGTCTCTCGACACAGCAGAGACGGCCTCCGCGACCGCTCCGTAGGTTGCCTCCGTCTTGAAGCCAGTTTTCTCGAAGGGCTGTTTCATCACTCTGTAGCCGTTTGAAGCCAGCCTTCCCATCACCTCCGACTGCGACACGCCGGGAACCCTGAGAGCAGAGCTGATTCTCTCCACGCTGTAGCTGAACGGTGGGAAATACTCCAAGCCGAGCAGCGCGTCGAGCGCCTTCGCCCCTCCGCCGAGATTGCTCCTCCGGGAGACGTTCAGGGCAGCACCTACGACTCGAGGGTCGGTCAGAGGCCCTATCCAGAGTGGTCCGGCGGAGAGAGTCCCGGCGCCGCATCCATCGCACCTCACCATCGGCAGACTCGACGAGCCTCTCTCTCCACATTTCTCGCAGGAAGAGATGAATCCCTCCTGCGCGCGGCTCCGGTCTGCCTGGGCCGCACCTACCCTTACCCGCGCATAGACCCTAAGATAGTGCCTGGTGCTATGGGCAGCGATTGGCTCGATCCCGATGTCGTTCATTCCAGCGATCCTCCTGCAGGCGTTCAGGAGTATTCTCAGCGCGGTCTCGTGTTTGAATTCGTTCTTGAGGGGCAGCGAAGAGTATCGCCTCCTGCACACCTCCGGGTAGACTCCGCAGAGGACCGCGGTATCGGTGGAGGTGAGTGAGACGACCCCGCCGTCGGCCGCCGCCCCGAAGGCTCCCTGTATGTACGGGACGGGTGTGCCGAAGGGGTCGATGTCGACGAAGTCGAACTTCGAATCGCGTCCGAACCTGGAGAAGAGGTAGGTGTTGGCTTCGCTCTTGACGAAGTCGCATCGCAGGGAGTTCGCTCTCGCGCTCCTCTCAGCCACCCTGAGCGCAGAAGGGTTGAAGTCGACCATCGTTACATTCATCCGACGCGAGAGTTCGTTCGCCACCCTGACGCCTCTCGCTCCCACTCCCGCGAGAGAGTCGCAAAACGTCCCGCCACCGCTGACCGCCTCGCTGATCGCGACAGTGATGTCTCTGTTTACGCTCGCCGCGGGGTTGAAGAAGAAGGGAGTGGTTGGCGGCTCGCTCCTCGTGAGACTCGCGGCGGGAACGAAGAGGGTCGTCCTTCCCTCGACAATCCTTCGGAGCGAGCTCATGGGTCTGGAAGGCTTTTAGACGCATCTTAAACACTGCTTCACCCTTGGCGAGACGGAGTAACGTCTGGCTCGTGACGGGTCCTCCCGGGATGGGAAAGTCGACACTGTTCTCGAAAGTCATCCTCAACCTACGTTCGAGGGGTATCGTCGTGGGTGGTTGCGTGACCTCCGAGAAGAGGATGAGCGGTCAGAGGGTAGGCTTTCGTATCCGCGACCTCTTGACGGACGACGAAGGGGAGCTCGCGTCTGTCACAGGTAGGCTGGGGCCACGGGTCGGGAGGTACAGGGTAAACCTGAACGACCTCTCCGCTGTGGGGGGGAGGGCACTCGAGAGGGCCGCGAAGGAGGCAGACCTGATAGTCATCGACGAGATCGGGCCGATGGAGTTGACAAGCCCGGACTTTCGGCGGAGCCTTCGTGTCTGCATCACAAGCGGAAAGCCAATTCTAGCGGTCGTTCACGAGAGGATGAACGACCCTCTCATCGAGGAGCTCAAGGGCATGTCCGGTGAGGCGACCGTCGTAGTTGGCCTCGAGAACCGAGACTCACTCGTCCCCGAGATCACGCGGCGAGTCGGGTCGGAGATAAGCGTCAGGGACACGCTTTGATCCTTGGCGGGGTGGACGAGGCCGGAAGGGGTTCGGTTGCGGGCCCGCTCGTAGTCGCCGGTGTTTCGGCGGGGAGAGAAGGCGTGAAGGAACTGATTGATCTCGGAGTCAAAGACTCGAAGCTCCTGACTCCTAGGCAGAGAGGGTTACTCTACCCGGAGATTCTACGCATAACCGCCTACGCCGTACCAGCCTACATCCTGCCCCCAGAGATAGACGAGTACGTGAAGCACGGAAAGAAGTACCGAAAGCTGAACTATCTCGAGGCCACCTACATGGCACGCGTAATCGACCAGCTAGGAGCGAAGAAGGTCATTGTAGACGCTCCCGACACAAATCCGGTGCGCTTCAGGGACGAGCTGTTGGAGCTGACCGAGAGACGGTGCGAGGTTGTCGCTGAACATCACGCCGACATCAGGTACCCCATCGTCTCAGCCGCCTCGATCGTCGCGAAGGTCGAACGCGATAGGGCGGTCGAGAAACTCAAGTCCAGGTACGGCGACTTCGGTTCGGGGTACCCGTGCGACCCCAAAACGATGAAGTTCCTTTCACAGTGGTTCGAGAGGGAGGGTTCTATGCCTGATTTCACGAGGAAGAGCTGGAAGAGCTGGCTGAGAATCCTGCAGCTTAAGCTGTAACCTAGCCTCGAAACCGCGCGAGAATCATAGCGTGGTCCTTCTCGAACGGCTCGAGCCCCACGACCTGAGTGACCTCGAAACCCGCCTCCTCCAGCTTCTTTCTTTCCTCCCGAAAGATTTCTTCCGGTTCTCGAACTACGTCGATGCTCCTCGACTTCACGACGAGCATCAGACTTCCCCCGGTCCTGAGATGCACCCTGCAGTTCTGAATCGCGATTTGCGTCTGGTCCTGCTGTGCGATGTCGCAGTAGACGAGGTCGACCCTCCCAATCGTGCTGTATGCGTCCGGCTCTCTCGCGTCTGCGACGTACGGAATCACATTGCCCCTCACCCTCGCAACCCTCTCGATGAATTCTCTCGCCACCCTCGGGGCGAACTCGACTCCTATCAGGAGACCTCGCTCGCCGATGAGGTCAGACACGTGTGATGGTGTGGTGCCCGTCGAGGTGCCCAGGTAAAGCACCCTTTCCCCCTCCTGAATCACACCATCGGGGAATCCCTTGACCAACGCGGCTGCGAGTTTGCTCCGGTAGGGGTCCCAAGTTCGGTACTCCTCCCCGCCTATCTTCAGAAGCTCCTCATTGTACGCTCGTGTCCCCGGAGCGAGACTCCTCGTCGCCAGCCTCACCCTTCCCGCCTCCTCCCCCCTCCAGAGGTTTCTCATCTCATCCGTTTCTTCTGCTTAAAGCTCCTCGGGGGAGGTAGCTCCCTGTTCTTCTGCTTAAAGCTCCTCGGGGGAGGTGGCTCCTTGTACTTCACCTTGATCTGGTCAAGCCTCTCCTCGAGGGTGCTCCTCAGCCCAGCCTCTTCAGTCCCCCTGTAGTAATCAATCCGCGCAGCGATCGCAACCTTGTTGGCGATCGTCCTTGCAATCTTCCCCCTCTGCCACTTTGGAGCGGTGTGAACCTCCTGGTGTTGGAAGAGTATCCCGTGCTTTGGGGGCCTCGCCCCCGTGCGGAGAGACCTGAAGAGCGCCTTCTCGGCTCCGAGAATCTGGATTGTGCTAGCTGGGAGGACTGCAAGCCTGTCCAGCCCCCCGGCCTTTGCCATCAGTCTCGCTCCGATCGTCGGTCCGGCGACCACAACGGTGTTCGGAGCGATCCGTTTCATACCCGACTCCACGTACCCGTTCAACTTCTCCCTCTCACTGCTCAGGCGTATGGCTAGCTCTGCCAGCCCCTTTATCCTCTCGAGGTCCCTGTCTGATAGCTCCCCCCCTTTCGACCTCTCACTCGCGGTCAGAATCGCCTCAACCTTCTTCTCGCTCATTCCCTTGCCATCCAGCCCCTCTCGGTTGAAACCGTCTCTCCTCCCCCTCTCCACGATTAACTTGCAGAGGAAGAGATTGTCCTGTATCATCTGGGTCAGCTCAGGAAAGTGAAGGCCGTACCACTCCGAGACCCGAGTCATCGTGTTGTTGAGAAACTTGTCGAGGTCGTCGAGTCCCTGGATGGCTTGGACGAGATGCAGGTCGGGGCGCGAGGACTCCTCCCTGATCACATCCTCCGCTGCCCCGATCGCCGTCTTTCTGATCATCGCGATTGCCTCCTGCTCATCCAACACAAGTCCGGAGGAGACCATCAGATTCACCTTCTTCTCGTCCAGGGCCTGGACCTCCTCCTCCCCGAGGATGGTTGGCTGCAATCCCGAGTCTCTGAGCGAATCGGCCGCCTCGCGGCTGCGCACCTTCAGACCCGAGATTCCTCTCTCCTTCGCCTTCTCTCCCAACCGCCTGTAAGCTTCACTTCTGCTAAGCTTCTCCTCGTCAGTCGGGAGGGATTGGAGTATCGTGTCGCCGCTAAGAAGAATCAGCCCCGCCTCAGTCTCGTAGATTACGCCGTCGTTCGCCAAGCTCCTTCGAGTATCGCCTCCTCCCAGTCTGCTTAAAGGTTATAGGAAGAAGGACGAGCTCTTAACATGAGCGCCCGTCCACCTCCTAAGGGGTCGGTGCCCTTCAACTCGGAGAGTGCTGATTGCTGATTGCGAACGGACGGATAGACGAGCGAACCGGTGCACGCTGAACAAACTCGTTGTCTCCATTATTGACGAGACGAGGCTCTTCTTTACTTCTCGTTCCAACCCAAACTCCCCCGTCTGAGACTGTCTCCGAGAATTGCCACAAAGGATTAAAGCAGCAGCGAGATGAGATGACCCAAGGAGGTTCGAGAAAACAAGTTGCCGACCCACGGGAGTCAGCAGAGCAGCCTCGTGCTGTCTGCCTCCAGTCACCAAGGCGGGGAAATGCGCAACCGCACCCTTTAGTCCGCAGTCAGACTCCAAAACTGGAAGCGAAGCCCAAGGCTAGCGCGGTACCGAAGGTTAGGAACAGGAGAACCTACGAGAAGCGCTTCAACCTAAAGAGGAAGCCAGGGCAGAACTGGATTAGGACGTGACCGAAGAGCTACTCTCGGCTTCAAACAGGGCGCGCTCATTCGTAGTCGAGAGACTGCTCTCGAACCGAATTTCGTCTCGAAGAGAACTTGACCGAGCGAAGGGAGAGGCCTCCCGACTCTTTCCGTTGAACCGTTACCTCTCGAACGCAGAGATTCTGGCAGCGCTCCCCCCGGACAGAAGGAAGACCTTCGGAGATCTCCTGAGGGTTCATCCGAGGAGGAGCGCCTCCGGGATCGTCGTCGTAACCGCATTCTCCGCCCCATTTGCCTGCCCTCACGGCACCTGCACCTTCTGCCCAGGGGGACCCAGAGAAGGAACGCCGCAGAGTTACGTGCGAGAAAGTCCCGGGATGAAGGCCGCCCTCCTATCGGATTTCGACCCGCGCGGCCAGGTGAGCACATCCCTTGAGAAGTATGCGAGCAATGGCCATGACATCAGCAAAGTTGAGGCGATCATCGAGGGCGGGACGTTCATCGCCGTCCCCCTCGATTATCAGCTCGCGTTTGTCCGGGGTGTCTTCGATGGGTTGAATGGCTCAGACTCGACATCGCTCGGAGAGGCGCAGGGCAGGAATGAGGTGGCGAAGAGCAGATGCGTCGGGCTCACCCTGGAATCGAAGCCTGACTGGTGCGAGCCCGAGCAGATCGACACGATGCTCGTCTACGGCGTGACGCGGCTAGAGATAGGCGTCCAGTCCCTGAGGGATGAGGTGCTCGCACAGAGCAATAGGGGCCACACAGCGGATGATTCCATCAGAGCCTTCAGAGCCGCGCGCGACGCGGGGCTGAAGGTCACCGCCCACATGATGCCGGGCCTCCCGGGCGCAGACCCCCAGAGCGACCTTGAGGACTTGGAGAGGCTCTTCAGCGACGAAGCACTCAGGCCCGACATGATGAAGGTCTATCCCACCCTCGTTGTCGGCGGCACCTCCCTCGCGAGGCAGTTTGAGGCGGGAAGGTACACCCCCTACGACCTCGAAACGACGGTCGAACTGTTGAGCGAGATGAAGAGGTTCGTTCCGAGATGGCACAGGATCATGCGGATCCAGCGAGAGATCCCCGCCCATGAGATCCTCGGCGGGGTTAGGAGCGGGAATCTCCGCGAACTGGTCCTGAGACGTGTCGAGGAGAAGGGGTTTGCGTGCAACTGCATCCGTTGCAGGGAGGTGGCGCTGGCGGACGCGGGGGAGATGGATGAAGAGGACGAGCTGGTCCTCCGGCGTGAAGACTACGCTGCCTCGGGAGGGGAGGAGGTCTTCTGCTCCTACGAGTACGGGAGGAGTGGAAGGGTAGCCGCCTTCGTGAGGATGAGGCATCCCTCCGCCGCGGCTCACAGAGCGGAGATGGAATCTTCTTGCATCGTGAGGGAATTGAAGGTCTACGGTAGAGTCGTTCCTCTGGGAAGCAGAAGCGACAAGGCGTGGCAACACAGAGGGTTGGGGAGGTCGTTGATCGCAGAGGTAGAGAAGGTCGCCGGCGAGGAGTTAGGTGCGAAGAGGATGGTCGTGACGAGCGCGGTGGGGACGAGGAATTATTACAGAGCTCTGGGTTACGAGAGACTCGGCCCATACATGGCGAAGGCGCTGAGATAGCTCAACTCTTATCAGCCACGGCGCGTGAAAATGCCCGATGAAGATCCTGGACTGCGACTTCCCGGAGCAGCTGCTCTACGACGTAGAAAACAACGTCTGGGCGGAGCTGGAGGGGGAGACGGCGCGGGTCGGCGTCAACGCCATGCTCGGCTGGCTCTCCGGCGGGATTACCTCCGTCACCTTCAAAGAGAGAGGGGAGTCGGTCTCGAGGGGAAGAAGCCTGGGAGCGATCGAGGGGCCCAGACATTTTGACGTTGTGAGGTCCCCACTAACCGGGGAGATCCTGGAGTACAACGGGGCCGTCAAGGAGAGGCCGATGCTCCTCAACCGTGACCCTTACAGGGCTGGTTGGTTCGCGAAGGTCAGACCGTTGCGGCTGCTCGAGGAAGCCAAGTTCTTGAAGGACGTGTCGAGCGCGAAGGAGGAGCTCGAGCGCAGACTGAAAGAAATGAGGATTCATTGTTTCGCGGAGTTTCCCGACCTTGAAATGTTCGAGATCGGAGTCGAATGCTCCGCGGTCCTAGTCAGGCTCAACGAGCTCATCGCGGGTGCTCAGATCGGTGCCGTCGTCCACGTCGTCTCAGATGACCCAACCGCGGAGATCGAGATGGCTCGTTGGTCCGATGAGACTGGGAACGAAGTGCTCGAATCGCGATTCGATAACGGCGTCTACCACTTCATCGTGAAAAAGAAGGGATGAGGACTACTTTTCTATCGGGAACTTTACCGAGTTCCCCCACTCCGTCCATGAACCGTCGTAGTTCCGCACGTTCGGATACCCAAGAAGGTACTTGAGGGCGAACCACGTGTGAGAAGACCTTTCTCCGATTCTGCAGTAAGTTATGATCTCCTTCTCCGGAACGATCCCCTTCGCACGGTAGAGTTGCTCCAAATCCTGCCTCTTCTTGAAGGTCCCGTCGGCATCGTTCACCGCCTGCGCCCATGGGATGTTGACCGCCCCTGGGATGTGTCCGCCTCTCTGCGCGTGTTCGGTCGGGTACTCGGGAGGAGCCAGAATCTCGCCGGTGAATTCCTTCACACTTCTCACGTCAACGAGCGCCTTCCCTCCCTTCTTGTGGGATTGGAGGACGTAGTCCTTGTACGCCCTGACCTTCTCGTCCGGATTCTTCGCCTTGAAAGTCGAGTGCGTGTATGATGGCAGCTCCCTACTAACTGGCTTGTCTTCAAGCAGCCACTTCTTTCTCCCCCCGTTCATCAACTTGACCTTCTCGACTCCGTAGTACTTCAAGTCCCAGAAGGCGTAGGCCGCGAACCAGTTGTTGAAATCTCCGTAGAGTACGAGCGTCGTGTCGTTGGAGACCCCGTTCTTGCCGAGGAGCTCTTCCAGTTGCGTCTTTGAGAGGATGTCCCGGGTCAGCGGGTCGTTCAAGTCCTTCTTCCAATCGAAGAGCACGGCGCCGGGCACGTGCCCGTTGCTGTAGTTAGCCACCGGGTCGTAATCAACTTCTGCGACTCGGACGGTCGAGTCGCTCATGTGATGCGAAACCCAGTCCGTATCGACGAGAGTTTCAGGATGCGAATCGTCTTTTTCGAGAACCTGCATGTATAACATATGTTATGGAGCGTTATTTAACCTTGCTCTGAACCCCTTTACGAGGCACAGAGGGCAGCTGAATCTCGTCCATGCCTCCCTCCCCAACTCATGGTGAGCGATCCTTCGCGGGCGGATGATTCCGTGATTATTAGGAGTAGGGAGGACGACATCGCGGGTATTCTCTCAACGCCTAGAACTGTCAATCGCATCTTCTCGAGTTGCTAAACCACCTTCCTATCGATAATCCCTTTCCTTCTCCCCTGCCTCTCTGCCCACCTGTACGCCCAGAGGCTCACGCCGAGGAAGAGCAGACCACCTAGGAGAGAATATCCTACGTAGTAGGAGTAGGCCGATACCGAGCCATAGACCACTGCCTCACGCGCTGCCCGGATGAACTGGGTGAAGGGAAGCACATTCCCGAACGCGGAGAGCGGCCAGGGTAGAACGGAGACAGGGAAGAGCGCCTCGGAGAAGACCATCAGCAGACCCGCGACGTACGTGGGGAGCGCCCACTCGAATTTGCTCGCGAAGATGGTGTAGGCCGCGAGCAGAATCCCCAGCCCGAGTGTGGCCGGGACGTTCGCGAGGAGCGCACCTAGCAGAAGGCTCATCGAGAGCGGTGTCACGATGAAGGGGATCGAGCTCTTGAAGATGGCTGCGGCTACATAATAGGCGAATGCGAGGGAGATGAGGGAAGTCAGGGCCGATGTCACAAAGGAGGCGAGGCATCTTCCGACCAGGAATGGTGTCGACGACTTCGGCGAGATGAAGACCTGCGGGAATACGTACGACCACTTCCCCTCCGAGATGGCCTGGCTTGGAACCCACGAATACGCGGCGACGTGGGTGTAAAGCGCAGCTCCCACGATAATGTACGAAACGTGAGACGGGTCGAACGACCCCGCGGCGGAAGAGCCCAGCCAGTAGACTATCGAGGCGCTCAGGACGCTGGCAACCGGCGCGATCGTCTTCATCAAAAACCCCGTGAGCGGGTTCGTCCACCCGAAGTCTCTGTACCAGCCGATTCGGATGGACGCCAGCACTGTCTTGACGGAGCTCATCTCAGCCTCACCGAGATTGTCCCTTCTCTCCTCCCCTTCTCCTCCAGAAGCTTCATCGTCTTCGACGAGAGGAGAAGGAGGGCTCCACCCATTATCGAGAGCACGATGAGGTGGAGGTAGATGCTCGATAGCCCTTGAGAGAAGAAGAGAGCTCTCCTCAGCGCGTCCATCCCTATCGTCAGGGGTATCAGAGATGCGAAGACCTGCACGGAGAAGGGAAATGGGGAGAAGTTTCCTATCGAGGGGAAGTAGACGCCCGAGATTAGGGAGACGGGCTCGTGCAGCGCCTCGTTGATCGACTCGGCCTCCCGCCCGTACGCCAGATAGAGGGAAGAGAGCATCATGCCCATCGCGTAGAGCGAAGCCAGCGTGAGAGCAAAGGTTAGCACCACTGCCAGCCACGAGGGGCTGAGGGGGGGAGCGAAGAAAAGCCAGCCCGCGACTGCCACCAGGACAGCTGAAGGCGCCGTGTTGACGACCCCACCGAGAGACATTCCAATGAGTATCGCCGTCATGGGTGCTGGCGAAGTGAGATAGATCTCGAAGAGTCCCACCTGTTTGTCCCAGTAGAACTGACTGGCCATGGACCAGAGGACGTTTCCCCAGAACGAGATCATGATTCCTCCCAGTCGTTGAAGACGCTCATCACCCTCACCCACATCCTGGCGTAGAGTGCCCTGAGCCAGAGTCTACTCTCCAACTTCGTGCTCCCTCTCGACGAAGCCTCTCCCTACAAGCGAGACGAAGACCTCCTCCAGAGTCGTCTGCTGCCTCCACGAGGAGACGAGTCTCATCCCGGAGGCCGCGACACCTGCAAGTGCCCTCCTCACGCACTCCTCGCTTTCAACCACAACCTGTACTCTCGCCAGCCCCCTTTCTTCGTCAACGGATGTGGTGAACCCTTTCACGCCTTCGACCGCACCGAGAAAGGCGAGGTTCACGGGGAGGGGCGAGACCTCCATCACGAGGGCGGGAGCCCCGAGAGACCTCTTGAGATTTGTCGGCGTGTCCGAGGTGAGTATCCTCCCCCTGTCGATTATCGCCACGCGGTTGCAGATCGCGTCTACCTCTGCCATGTTGTGGGTCGCGAGGAAGATCGTCCGCCCGTTCTCCCTAGCCTCCTTGATGAAGAACTCTCTTATGCTCATAGCGGTCATGACGTCCAGTCCTATCGTCGGCTCATCGAGGAAGACTATCTTCGGGTCGTTGATGAAGGCTCTCGCTATCGTGACTCTCTGCCTGTACCCCGTCGAGAGCATGTAGAACTTGCGGTCGAGATAATCATCGAGGCCCAGAAGCTGGGAAAGCGCCTTGATCCGAGCCTTCGCGACCTCCGACGGAAGGCCGTAGAGCTGTGAGAAGAACCAAAGGTTTCCCCTCGCCGAAATGTAGTCGTAACCCGCTCGCTCCGCCCCGCTGGCCATGTTTATCACCGCCCTCACCTTCTCGGGCTCGCTCGCGACGTCGAACCCCATCACCCTCGCGACACCGCTCGTCGGTAAGAGAAGAGTCGAGAGTATTCTGATGAGGGTGGTCTTCCCCGCTCCGTTCGGGCCGAGGACTCCGAATATCTCGCCCTCCCTCACCTTCAGGCTCACACCGTTGAGAGCGACGACCTTTCTTTCCTTTGAATCAAACTCTCTCCTGAGGTTCTGCACCTCCACTCTTACCTCGGGTTCGTGACCTAGCATTGCTCGCGTTGCCTTCGCTGCGATATTGACTCCTCATTTAACCCTTCGAGCTGTGTTGGGCCAAGAGAATCGCAGAAGCATTTTAAGCGCTAGGCTCTTCGAGGCCTCGGTATATGGCCGACTTCGACGGTTACAGAGGCAACTCTCTCGAATTTCTCATGCGGTCAGAAGCCGGCGTCGGCGACGTGGTTGAAGTTGGCACGGAGTGGGGGGTGATCACAGGCACTGTTGTACCCAGGTATCAGTATGACGATGACCGTCACATCGTGCTAAAGCTTCCGAGCGGCTACAACGTGGGCCTCAGCATTGATAGGCTGAAAGCGCTGACACGAAAATCTTCAGGAGAGAAGCCCGCCTTCGCTCCACCCCCTCCTCCCCCCTCCCCGAAGGAGGATCTACCGCGAGTCGCGATATTGGGGACGGGTGGGACGATAGCCAGCAGAGTCGACTATCGTACGGGTGCGGTCCACCCCGCGATCTCATCCGAGGAGCTCTACGCGCTCATCCCGGAGCTCTCCGAGGTCGCGAGAATCGAGCCAGAGATAATCTTCTCAGTCTACAGCGAGAACATCGAGCCCGAGAACTGGTCGAGAATCGCCGAGCGCGTCTCCGAGGCTGTCGCGGGAGGCATAGACGGTGTCGTGATCACGCATGGAACCGACACCCTCGGGTATACTGCTGCCGCCCTCACCTTCGCACTTCAGGGTGTCCCGATTCCCGTCATTCTCACCGCGGCCCAGCGGTCGTCTGACAGACCATCCTCCGACGCGGTGCTCAACCTGGTTGGTGCGGTCTCCGTCGCAGGTTACGCGAGTTTTTCCGGGGTCTATGTGGCCATGCACGACAGCGAGAGCGACGGGAGTGTGGCCCTGCACCTCGGAACCCGGGTGAGGAAGAATCACACGAGCGCGAGAGACGCCTTCAAGTCGGTCGGAGTTTCTCCGGCAGCCCTCTGGAGCAGAGAGGGCCTCGAAATCAATCTGGAGGGTCTGCCTCAGAGAGGAAAGGCCGCAAAGTTTTCCTCGAAGCCGAGGTTCGAGGCGAAGGTCGCCCTCCTGAAGTTCTTCCCCTCGATGCCACTCACCCTCCTCGAGGCTCTCGCGAACGGGGGTACGCGTGGGGTGGTGATTGAGGGGACCGGACTGGGGCATGTGAACTCTAAGAACATCCCGTTCATCAGGAGGTTCGCTGAGCACGGCGGACTCGTCTGCATGGCGTCGCAGTGCATCAACGGTCGGGTGAACATGAACGTCTACGACACGGGGCGCGACCTTCTCTCTGCCGGGGTCATCCCTCTTGAGGACATGCTTGCTGAGACTGCACTGGCCAAGGCGATGTGGGTGCTCGCGAACTCGAATTCGATCGAGGAGGCTCGGTCGATGATGCGAGCCAGCCTGTGCGGCGAAATCACTGAGCGGACGCTCAGGTGATTCGGTGGCAGCTTCTTCTTCGATCGACCCGAAAGCGGTCGGCTTGAAGGTCGGGATAGAGGTCCACCAGCAGCTCGCGACCAAGAAGAAGCTCTTCTGCTCCTGCCCCATCGTGAAGTCGGAAACGCTACCCCTCCAGTTCGAGCGGAGGCTTAGGCCGACGCAGAGCGAGCTGGGGCACATCGACCCTGCGGCTGTCTTCGAGTTTGCCAAGGGGAGGTCAAACCTCTACCGTTGGAACCCGGAGTCCTCATGCCTGGTCGAAGCGGACGAGGAGCCACCCCACAAGATGAATGAAGAGGCGATAGACACTTCGATACTGATTGCCCAGCTACTCCACTCGAACGTGGTCGACGAAATTCATGTGATGAGGAAGATAGTCATTGACGGTTCTAACACTTCAGGGTTCCAGCGCACCGCAGTCGTCGCTCTCGGGGGGGAGCTATCGGTGGAGGGGGAGGAGGTGGGTGTGCAGACCGTCACGCTGGAGGAGGACGCCGCGCGGATTCTAGGTGAGGACGCACATTCGAGATTCTTCGCCTTGGACAGACTCGGCGTTCCTCTCGTCGAGATCTCGCTCGACCCCATCATGGGGACCCCGGAGCAGGTGGAGAAGGCAGCCCTATACCTGGGAAGGGCGCTGAGGTCCACCGGGAGAGTCGCGCGAGGGCTCGGGACGATCAGGCAGGACCTGAACATCTCCACGACGGGGGGAAGTGTAGTGGAGGTGAAGGGGGTGCAGAAGCTCAACCTCCTGGCCAAGGTCATCGTCTATGAGCTCACGCGGCAGGTTGGGTTGGGGAAGATCGCAGCGGATATCAAGAAGAGGGGCATTCGGCGAGTGAGGTGCACGACGAAAGACGTCACAGACCTATTCAGGTCCGCCACCTCGAAGGTCCTCGTCAAGTCAGTAAAGTCGGGCGAGAGAGTCGTCTGTGTCTCGGCGGAGGGTCTCGCGGGGCTTCTCGGTTACGAGCCCTACCAGGGAATTCGGCTCGGAAAGGAGCTAGCCGAGATTGCAAGAGCAAACTCAATGGGAGGTGTGATACACTCGGACGAGTTTGCGAGGCAGGGAGTTTCCAAGGAGGAAGCGGAAGAATTGGAGAAGGCAATGGGGGCGGGGAAGGGTTCGGCGTTCGTCCTGGTCGCAGGGGACGAGTCAAAGGCGAACGGGACTGCGGCGCTTCTGGAAGCGCGACTCGGGCAGGCCCTCGGGGGCGTCCCGGCGGAGACCAGGGCGGCAACGGAGGAGGGTGAGACGCGTTACATGCGGCCGCGGCCGGGTCCGGCGAGAATGTATCCCGAGACCGACGTTCCAGAAATCGTCGTCTCACCGAGGAGAAAGGAGCGCCTCTTTGAAGATGTGCCAGTCCCGTGGGGTGAGAAGGTGAAGGAATACGAGAAGAAGTATTCCCTCAGTCCCGAGCTCGCCCTCCAAGTTTACGACTCGGAGTTCGCCCACACATTCGAGAGGCTTGCCCAGGGTACTCGCTTGACTCCGTCGGTAATCGCTACCCTTCTCGTCGAGATCCCTGTCAGGCTCACCCGGGAGGGGATAAAGGAGGAGAAGATTGGTGAGGAAGTGCTCGTTGAGCTGGTCCACGCGATCGATGAGGGCAGGGTCGCGAAGGAGGCCGCCCCCGACCTCTTGAGAGTAGTGGGGGAGGGAAAGGCCGTCAACGTGGAGGAGGCAGCGAAATTTCTGAAATTGAAACGCCTCAGCCAGGCCGAGCTCGGCAGGATAATCGACGAAGTTGTGAGGAAGAACCGGTCGATGATCCTCTCGAAAGGGGAGGATGCGTTCTCCCCCCTGATGGGAGAGGTCATGAAGGAGGTGCGGGGGCGTGTCGACGGCCAGCTTGTCGGCGAAGCTCTGCGCCTGCGCCTGAGGAAGCGGGGGAAGGGCAAGGGATGAGCAGAATCTTCGATAGGTTCACCGAATCACTCAAGAAGAAATTCGTCTCCGAGGACGAACTGATCACGTCGTTCCTAAACAGGGTGGCGCTCACCCCCGAGGAAAACTCAGCACTCAGAGGCGCGCAGGGTTACTCCAACAAGAGGGAGGAAGAGCTCAGGGTTCTCCTTCGTAAGATGTACAGCGCGATGAGAGACGCGGAGATCACGACAGAGGAAGTTCTGAGGAGTTACCCATTCCCAGTCAGGGCCATCCTACTCATGAGATACCTCGAGAAGCAGGGGGAAGAGAGGTCGACGATGCTGGTGGAGAGGATCAACGAGATAGGCTTCAAGCTGATTCAGAACGACGTCTGGGTTCTGCCACCCGCAAGGACGCCGCAGACTCTCGAGTCGGAGCAGGAGCTGAAGCTGTGGGTCTATGAGAATTTGGTGAAGAAGGTGGACAGGGAGCTGCAGTTCGTGATGCCTTTCGTCACGGTTATCGATTTAAAGAAGACGGTGGCAGAGAGGAGGCGCATTCGAAAGAAATACGCAAGCAGCACGATCTTCAACGTCATGGAGGTTGACCAGATGGTGCCCCCGAGTTTCGTCTACACCTTCGTGAAGGGGAGGGGCTTGGGCATCGAGCGGGTAGTCAGGTCGGGGGACCTCGTCTTCCTTTCGAGCTCATTCTCGGACGACCTCCTATCTTCGAAGCTTGAGGATAACAAGCGCGAAGTCGTCGAAAGGCTCGCGAAGACTCTCCAGAAGGAGACGGTCACATTGGACGATATCTCCGAGATGGATGAGGTGAAGTTCGCCGGGCTGCTGGAGGGGCTCGTCCCCCTCTCGAGAGGCGTAGCCCAGCGGTTGATAGCCGAGGCGAAGTACTGGAAGAGGGTCTTGGCGGGCTCACCTTGAGCGGATAAGAAAATTGAAGGTGCAGGCCCTCGAGCCCCCTGGGCACCGTCGTGGGGGGTGTCGCGGATAAGGAGGCAACGCCTAACGACGGAAATCGGAAGAAGAATCTACCCAGAGTCGAAACCCGGGAAGTGGGTGAGCCAGGGATGGAGTGGATGACACGTTACCGGATGGGGCAGCTACTTGACCTTCAGCTTACCGGGAAGTACCTTGATGAGATTCGAAATCAGGTTCTAAACGGTAAACCTGATACCGTCCTTCGTTTCGTCTATTTCGATTTCTTTGTGGAGGACGTTCCTAAAAGCGCCTGAAACATAGCCTTTCAAGAAGAGCGACCACCTAGCGCCCAGGTCGTGCCTCAGGTAGAACACCTCCTTTCCATCTCGCTGATACCGTTGGCAATCGGCGAAGTTCTTGTACCGGCAGACAACTGGGTCTATGAAGTAGAGGAGGGATTCTTTGTTTAGGGGTAGGCCCATCGTGAGGATGGTGTCTCTCGCGAACGATTCGCCCGCCGCCTCGGCTCTAGACAGCACCGTATCGTCATTCTGCCCCTCCATGTTACTTATGATTAAGCCCTTGTGGATCAGTACGAAGTTCAAATCGGGAATGAACTGGTCAAACTCGACATATTTCTTCAGGATCTGGTTGACGAGGTTGTTGAAGCTGGCAGATTTCTTTGAAGCCTCCTTAGAAAGCTCTTCGTAGACCTTACTTTCCAACCTGACCGAGTGTGTAACGGGCTTCGGATTTTTCATGTTCAGAAAGAATTCACTCGCAGTAAATAAACTATCTTCCCGAAGAAAATGCTGAAAATCATTCATTGAGATTTGCAAATATTCACATGTGCTCACACTGATTCACAATCGTTATAAACCTACAATTCCCCAAATTTTTCGGGCAATGTCGACCCAGCTAGTCTGGCGCTGCTCGTTTTGTGACCTCGTAGATCTCATTGGGTTCGATAACCTCGAAAGGCGCGACGAGAGCTACTATCTTATCCACATGTCGAGTAAGCATGGCATAGAAGCCTAGTGTCAGCCTCGCGGAACATGTTCCTTCAGGAGATCTCCTATGCGTGTGGTCCCTGATAAGAACATAAGGGGAATGGTTGATTCTTTTGAATCAACCAACGTGCGTGCGGCAGACCCCACGACTGATTAATTCGTGGTCTTTGCCGTAGACTGAGAGGTTGACGTCGCAGTCGGTTCTGAACTCTGTACGACCTGTCCAGACGCAAACCGCTCCGAGACTTGCGTGACCTTTATCCTCACGTTCTGGCCTTGCCTAGTGCCAGGGACAAAGACTACAAATCCCTCGATTCTGGCTATGCCCTCACCACGCTTGCTGGTGTCGGAGATACTGACGTTGTACTCCTTGCCTACTTCGACCGGCTTGTTGAAGGAACCGGAACCTCTTCCGAAACCTCCTCGATTGCCATACCCTCCGCGCTGTCCGAAACTCATTTTCTTTCACACATCCTACCGTTATTCCATCCAGTAGGTCCTGGGCTGTTGGAGGGCTAATTAAAGAGCGTGCAATCGGGTCATACATCTTGGTCGGCATTGCTTCCGCAGAAAAAGCTCAGCCTAGAGCGCGCTAGGGCATCTGAGCTCTCTTCAGGCTGTCTGTCACAGGTCAAAGTAGAGGTAGAACTCGTAGGGGTGGGGCCTGGCTCCGACCGCCCTGTAATTCTCCAACTCCAGCTCCATCATCACGTCAAGGAGGTCCTTCGGGAATATGGGGGTGAGGAACCCAGAGTCACTCCTAAGGCTCTCTACCGACTCCAGAAGGCTCCCCGGAAGCTCCTTCACTGATAATGCTCTCCTTCTCTCGGGTGTCAGCTTGTAGATGTCCTGGTCCACAGGGTCTCCTGGGTCCAGCTTTCTCTTGATTCCGTCAAGCCCCGCGGCTGCGATCGCCGAGAAGGCGAGGTATGGGTTGCAGGAGGGGTCGGGTGTCCTGAACTCGACTCTCTTCGCACCCTCCCCCGCCCTCCCCTTCTCGTAGAGTGGGATTCGCACGTTCGCCGACCTGTTGGACTTGCTCCAGGCGACGTAGACTGGCGCCTCGTAACCTGGGACCAGCCGTCTGTATGAGTTGGTTGTCGGCGCGACGATGGCGCAGAGCGCCCTGCTGTGCTCGAGGAGCCCACCGATATAGTACCTCGCGGTCTGGCTTATCTCCGCGTATCCGTCGTCAGGGTCGAAGAAGGCGTTCCTCTCTCCATTCCAGAGACTCGAGTGCGTGTGCATCCCGACGGCGTTGTCCCCGAAGATAGGCTTCGGCATCGTCGAGGCGATGAGCCCCCGCCTCGATGCAACGTTCTTTGTCACGAACTTGTAAGTCATGACGCTGTCGGCCATCTGGACGAGGGCGTCCCTGTACATGTCGATCTCGCACTGCCCCGCGGTGGCCACTTCGTGGTGATGAGCGTTGCAGAGAATTCCGAACCCATCACGAAGATTCGTCACGCACTCGCTGCGGTAATCGCTCAGCGTATCGACTGGTGGCGCGGGGTAGTACCCGTCCTTGAACCTGATGGGGAAGTTCGTCCCCCTGGCCTCCACAGCCGACTCCCGAGAGGAGATCTTGAAACTGTTCGAGAAGGGGTCAGAGACCTGCCAGGTCGCGCCGTCGAAGACGAAGAACTCGACTTCCGGTCCCCAGAGAGATTCCGTGTATCCCGCAGATTCGAGCATCTTTGCGGCCTCCTGGGCGACCCGTCTCGGGTCTCTCGCGAACTTTCCCCGTCCGAAACCGACCATAACGTCGCAGATCAGCCTCGCCGTCTTGTAGGTCCCCTCCCAGGGGATTACGCCGAAGGTTGACGGGTCCGGGAGCAAGACCATATCAGATTCGAAGATTTCAGTGAACCCCTTAATTGATGAGCCGTCAAGTTTAGCGACTCCGTCGGTGAAGGTTTTCTCGGAGATCATCTCGGCCGGGATGGTGACGTGTCGCAGGCGGCCGGGTACGTCGGTCAGGTGCAGGTCGACGAAAGCGATTCCCATCTCCTCGATAACGTCGAGGACCTGCCTGGGGGTTCTCCTCCGCTTCAAGAAGCTACCCTGGGCGGAGATGTCGTAAGGCAAGTGGCAGCCTGCCCCCACAAACGAATATAAACTCATCACGAGGCTTATTGGACGTATATGAGTCAGGAAGTGTCTTTCTCGAACAAACGTCCCGCCGTCAGCGGAGGCCACAGCGTACACCCCGAACATTTGGCCATCGAGGAGCTTGACAGGAAGCTCATCGTGGCGCTCGAGCGGGACTGTCGGCGCTCGAATCGGGAACTAGCCGTAGAATTACGTGTTTCGCCATCGACGGTGATAACGCACGTCAAGAACCTTGAGGCGGCGGGGCTCGTCAAGGGGTATGCCGCGACCCTCGACCACCAGAAGCTCGGCTACGAACTCACCGCTGTTGTAGAGGTGATAGTCTCGAAGGGCAAACTGCTCGAGATGGAGAGGGAGATAGCGAAGGTTCCGGGGGTCTGCGCTGTCTACGACGTGACCGGCGCGACCGACGGGATAGTCATCGGAAAGTTCAGGGACAGAGAGGAACTGAGCAGGTTCGCGAAGAGCCTTCTCGCGATGCCTTTCGTCGAGCGGACCAACACGCACATCGTGCTAACGACCGTGAAAGAGGACTTTCGATTGCCTCCGTGAAGCGAGGGATGTTTAAATAAGTTCATCGGAGGTTTGATATGAAATGCCCTCCGACCTTGTCAAGATCAGGGTGAAGGCCGGGAATAGCGAGGCCGAGATCGAAGCCGAACTAAGTCACATCCGCGAGGCTATCGAGCTAATCCCTGAAGTTTTGAAGCAACTCCCAGCCGACGGCGGGGCGAGAGTGAGCAGAGAGGCTCCTCAGGTCTATCTCCCTCCAGGAGAGAGCGGTGAGGTACCTGTCGTCACCCTTGAGAAGGGCGACTCGCTGGCCGAGGTCGTCGGCAAGTTCTTCGCCAGCGAGTGGGGAACGCAGAGAAGGAAGCTCTCAGACGTCAGAGAGGCCCTTCAGTCGTACGGGCTCAACTACCCGAAGCAGTCGGTCGCGGTCGCTCTCCTCAGGC
>WNEQ01000393.1_pt1 | contig 22996 bp, 17 predicted proteins | sample 5399971 | NCBI WGS metagenome assembly WNEQ01 (sample SAMN13153330, study PRJNA577476) | soil metagenome | isolation source: 20 cm grassland meadow soil 2 days after 1st rain plot 5 | place: USA:California | collected 2015-09-18
GGGGACGTAGGAGACAAAAGGAACCTATCATGCTTCACCCGCCCTTCGAAGAGACGAAACGCTTGCTGAGTCGAGCTCCAATTACAGTTCTTGCTCTCGGCGGGAATGCAATTCTTCAGCGTGGCCAAAGGGGGACCTTTCAGGAACAATATGAAAACGTAAGGTCGACCATGGCTCAGATAGCGGCTCTTCTTAATGACGGGTTCAGAGTTGTCATCGTCCATGGAAATGGTCCCCAGATTGGTGCAACTGTCATCAGGCACGAGCTGGGCCATGCGAAGGTGCCGCCTTTGCCACTTCACGCTTGCGGTGCGGAGACTCAAGGTTTCCTAGGCTACATTATTCAACAGTCTCTTCGAGACGAGTTAGCTAAGCTTGAGGTCAAGAGATCAGTTGCAACGATTATCACCCAGGTTATCGTGGACCAGAGCGATCCTGCGTTCAAGCATCCGTCAAAACCCATCGGTCCATTCTACACGAAGGGGCAGAGAGAGACCTTGCTCAGAGATAGGAGCGACCTCGTCATTGAGGAAGACTCTGGCAGGGGATATAGAAGATTCGTTCCGTCACCTGATCCTAAAGCAGTTGTAGAGGATGATGCTATCCGAGTTCTCGTTGACGATGAGTCGGTGGTCATCGCTTGCGGAGGAGGAGGGATACCGGTCATAAGGCAAGGGACACGCCTTCAGGGGGTAGAAGCCGTAATCGACAAGGACTTGGCTGCTGAAAGATTGGCCACATCGATTCACGCAGAGAGCCTTGTCATACTCACTGATGTTGAAGGTGTCTACCTTGATTACGGAAAACCGAACCAGCGATTACTTTCAAAAATTAGCCCAAGCGAGCTTGAGACCTATGCCCAAAAGGGATATTTCGCCAAAGGAAGTATGGGACCGAAGGTGGAAGCTGCAATCAGATTTCTCCGAAACGGCGGAAAGAGAGCGGTGATAGCAAACCTCGGAGACCTGGGAAAAGCAATCAATGGCACTGCTGGAACGCAAATAAGAAATTAAGACTCTCCAAGGTTCTCCACCGAGCTGTTTCGGCACTATGCTATATTCGCGGATAGTCGAAACGTACGCGAAGATCGAGGCGACCACGAAAAGGCTTGAAATAACCAGTTTTCTCGTCGAACTCATTCAAGATACTCCACGTTCAATTCTCGATAAGGTGGTATACCTGACTCAAGGAAAACTGTATCCGGATTTTCTCGGGATTGAACTCGGAGTCGCAGAGAAACTGCTCTTCCGTGTTCTCGCGAAAGTAACCGGACAAAATGAGGCAAAGGTTACAACCGTCTACAAGAAGGAAGGCGATCTAGGAACCGTTGCTGAGGAACTCTTAAGAGACAAAACTCAGGCGTCCTTTCAAAGAGACTCCCTCACAGTAGAGGAAGTCTACAAAATCTTCGACACGATAGCACACGAGGCAGGCCAGGGCTCTGTCGACTCTAAGCTCAGGCATATGACTGGCCTCTTGGGAAAAGCTTCTCCCAGGGAGGCAAAGTACCTCACCCGAATGGCTCTCGGCCGCCTACGGCTTGGAGTAGCTGACATGACCATTCTCGACGCGCTCGCGATTTCCTTAGGAGGGGGAAAAGAGTCAAGGCATCTTCTAGAGCGTGCTTACAATCGATCGTCAGACCTCGGCTACGTCGCTAGAACTCTCGCCAGTGGAGGTATCAAAACAATTGAATCGCTCAAAGTTACGGTCGGAAGGCCAATCCGCCCAATGCTCGCCGAACGGCTTTCCAACGCGGCGGCGATCATGGCCAAGATGAACGGCGAGTGTGCGGCGGAGTACAAGTACGACGGACTAAGAATCCAGGCACACATCTCCGCTGAGGAAGTCACACTCTTTTCCCGACGTCTTGAGAACATCACTGACCAGTTCCCAGACGTTCAACGACTGCTGAAGGATAACATAGAGGCAAGAGGAGTAATCCTTGAAGGAGAAGCTGTCCCTGTTGACTCGTCTACCGGTGAGCTTCTACCGTTCCAGCTGATCTCGCAACGTCGAGGCAGAAAATATGACCTTGACAAAACGATCGAGGAGATACCCGTGGCTTTCTTCCCTTTTGATCTCCTATACGCCGACATGACTGACTATGCAGATCGTCGCTATCTCGAAAGACGCGAACGGCTCCGAGAGCTTATCCCGATGAATGGAAAAACCGAGCTCTCACGGCAGAAAATTTGCAATGATCCCAAGCAACTCGATGACTTCATGCAGCAGGCGGTCGCAGACGGATGTGAAGGCTTGATGATCAAGTCGATCGGTCCCGACTCAACCTACCAGGCCGGAGCGAGAGGATGGACTTGGATCAAGTACAAGCGTGAATACAAGTCGGAAATGCAAGACAGCGTCGATCTCGCGGCGGTGGGGGCGTTCGCGGGTAGAGGACGACGAGGAGGAACTTATGGTGCTCTGCTTCTCGCAGCCTATGACAAGAGCGAGGACATGTTCAGAACCCTCTGCAAGTGCGGCTCAGGATTTACTGATGAAGACTTGAACAAACTACCCAAGCTGCTCGAGAAGTATCGAATAGATCATCGACATCCGAGGGTCGATTCTAAGATTGAACCGGACGCATGGTTCATTCCAGGACTTGTCCTCGAGATAGTTGGAGCAGAAATCACTCTGAGTCCAATACACACATGTGGTATGAACAGTATCAGACAGGGTGCTGGTCTGGCCGTGAGATTTCCACGGTTTACTGGGAAATATCGGGAGGACAAGTCACCTGAAGACTGCACGACCACTGATGAAGTGGTTAAGATGTACCGGGCTCAGCTGAAGAAGGTTTCAGAGAAACTCAACCTGGAAGCAACCTAGCTTGAGATCGCGATACAGATTCCCAGACCAAATGCGTCCTGCATCACTCCAAGAGAGACATGAATTCTACACGCGAGAGTTCCGTACGAATCTCATTCGGGAATGGTTTCGAGGTTGGATGAAGCCAATTGTATTCGCGGTCGTCATTGGACGACATACCAAGATCTTTCCAGCCAGATATCGTGGGGATAGGGACCGAACAGTTCTCATTGACGAGTACGATACCTTGCAAGATCTCCGACGATATTGCGTCGAATTCAAGCCCGAATCCGTATACTACGACAGGAACGTGTACAAGAACTGGGACGAAGCCAGGCGTGGCCCAGGCAAGATTGAACAACTGGGCAAGTCGTTCGGCCAACAACTAGCTTTCGACATTGATCCGGAGAATTTCGAATGTCCGATCCACGGCACTCTTGAAGAGAAAATGAACAGGCGGCAAGGATTGTCGTTTTGTAGATTAGAGCTCCAGCTGGCCCAAGAGCAGGCGCTCGGCTTAGTGGACGAGTTGTCCCATTCTTTCGGGGAACTCCGGATGGTCTATTCGGGAAGAGGTTTCCACGTGCACGTTCTCGACGAGGACGCATTCTTCTGGACACCGAAGCGACGTCTCAAATTGGCCAGATCTCTTTCACATAGGGGATACCTAATGGATGAGTGGGTCGCGGGTGGGGCGATGAGACTGATCAGGCTGCCGCACTCCCTCAATGGGTTAGTGAGTCGCGTGGCCAGACCATTGGGTAGAGTTAAGGTCCGTTCTTTCGACGCCGTGACCGACCCTTTCTGTCTTCCAGGGTTCTCCCGGAGTTAGGCCGTCTATTTCTTTCTCGGCCTACGGATTGACTTTTTCGTCTTTTTGGGAGATTTCTTTGCTTTCTTCTTTGTTACACTCTTTGCTTTGGTCTCTTTTCCAGCGTAGTAATAGTAGGCTTTGCGTTTCTTTGCCGAGGCGCTCAAGGGTTTCGCGGGCATGAGTTGGGGTTTGTAGCTAGATGTCTTAACATTTTCTGGAAAGGCGCTTGTTCTCTAAGTGTCGTCGAGAGTAGAGATGATCCGCTTGTGGGTTTCGTCTATGCTGTCGACCCCTGTGTTTAGCAGTAGACATTTGACGTCGAATTTGGAAATCATTCTCCGGAAGAACTGTTCTTGGCGAGCGTGGTCCAATAGTAGGAGATAGGGGTTGTACCATGGTTCGCTGGCAAGCTTTCCCCACATCTCTTTGGGACCGGCGCCAGGGCGTACCATGTACTCTCCCTTCCTGAGGACCTTGATTGCCTCGTCAGCGTCCAAGTGCACTTCGGGAGGGCTTTTGTCGTCTCTTCGCAAGAGAACGAGTAGCCTAATTCTTGCCTCATCGGTGACTTTTCCGGCCCCAAACACTTTTTCTCGAGGAACCAGTGCTCTACTGTTTCCGAAAGCGTAGTAACACCAGTGCAGTCGCTCGTCGAACACGCACTTGCCATTTGTTAGCTTGCAGCCTGTGAGGCCTTGGGTGAACTCGCAACTCTCTTTGGTCGTAGTGATGTTCTCGCACTTGCTTTCGTCGAAAATCTTTCGTAGCCACGGTTTGCTCATTTGTGTCTCAGTCCTCATGTAGAGACTCTTCTCAGGCTGTCTTCCAACCAAGTGTCTCAGTCGTTCTCCTTCGTTATGGTCAATGTAGACCCAGTCGTCTCCAACGATTCTGCCTCCAGGAAGCTCCATCAACTTGAAGGCCTGTGTTGTCTTCCCTGTCCCGGTTGGGGCAACAATGATGACTCCTTTGTCCGAAACGTCAACGCAAGCACCGTGTATGGAGTGGGTGTTCCTCTTCTCCTCCATGATGGCGGCGGCCATTCCCAAGGCCCAACTCTTGCATTGCCCGTAGTATTCTGTATTGAAGAATACTGACTCGTGCGTCTCCGGGCAGTAGTAGGCGGTCGGTTCACGCCCCTCGACGCCATACGCCGAGTATATTCTTGCATCGGGGTGGGAGGAATCGGGTGCCTCCTTCCAATTTAGCTTCCAAAAATCTTTCTGATGCCTGCTGTTGCCGTAGAACTCTACGGTAACGCCGTTGAGGTTAGCCTTTGAACGTGCAGCTTGTGCCTCGTGGAGTTTTTTTTCAGCGATGGCCTTGAGCGTTTCAAACTTCGCTCTTGGTACGTTCTTGTCGCTTTTGACTCGAGCGGTGGATGATGTGATGTAGTTGTCCAGTTTCACGTCTTATGGCTCCGCGCTGACAGAGCGGCAACTGCCTCGAATATGACTTTTACACCGACCGCGGCTGTCTGCCCCGTGTCCAGTTGGGGAGATACTTCGACCAGATCGAATCCGACCGTGTTCTTTTCCATTGCTGCATCAACTAGTGTCAGAAGCTCGTCTGTTGAAAGCCCATCCGGTTCGGGATTCCCGACGCCTGGGGCAAACGCTGGGTCCAGCACATCGATATCCACTGTTACATAGCTGTGCGAGAACCTGGACAGGAATCCCCGGATTCCTTGAGCTGTCTTTGACATCCCCGCGCTCCTCAGGTCCTGCGGAGTAATCATCGTGACACCGGATTTCTTTGTGAAATCTAGCTCCGGCTTGGAGAAGGCGCGTATTCCGACTTCCATAATGTGATCGGGGCCAAGTTGCTCGCTGACCCTGCGCATAAAAGTGGCATGGGAGAGTTTTTCTCCCAGAAATTCGTCTCGCAAGTCAAGATGAGCGTCAAAGCTCACGAGTCCTGAGTCCGGCGGCAGGGAATCGGCCGCTGCTTTGGTTATGGAGTGTTCTCCGCCGACCATTATCGGAACCTTCTTTGACTCTACAAGCTCCGAACAAACGGACTTGACTCTATCGAGAGTCTGACCAAGGTCCTCAACGATATCGACATCTCCCCAGTCGTGAACTGCGATCCTTTCCAAGTCCACGCCAGATCTGACGCTGTAGAGTTCCATGTTGGCGGAAACATCCCGGAGTGATCCAGGAGCAAATCTTGAGCCAGCCTTGTAGGTGCTGGTCTTGTCGTACGGAACTCCAAAGAAGACGAAGTGAGACTCGTCATATGCTGAGGATATTCCGGTGAATGGTACCCGAGGTGACAGGTATAATTTTGCTCGGCTCAAATCCATTCGATACTGTCGAGGACAGCCATTGTAAAGCTTATTGGGTAAGAGGCAGAACCGACCATTCGATCAATACGATGCCCAAGCAGGAAGTAAAGCAAGAGTCGAAAGATGAGGCAATTAGCACAGGAGTGATACGACCCGTTGGTCTTTCCTTCTCCTCGTTCTTCTACGCCGCTTCGGGCTTATACTATCTGATCTATCCGTTCGTGGTGCAAGATACGTCGCTGTACCCCTTGTACATCATTGGAGCCTTGTCGATAGTAGGCTCGGTCGGAATAATGAGAGTGACGAGATGGGGTCTCTGGGCCGGGCTCTCCCTCTTTCCCCTTCAGATAGTCGCCCCTGCGTTCGCGCTGATGACCGCCTTGCAATACCCTGGTGTGGCCTCGAGCAGCACCGCTATAGCTTACATCGTGTCGCTTGCAATTCTAATGTTCTTTGCATCCTTGACCTTTCTGCTCGTTCTTGATAAGAGAAGGAGCTTCAAGTAGCCGACGGAGCTTCGCTCGCGATTCGTGCGAGAACATCCATTCGCTTGGAAGACGAACCCGCATCTCTAGCTTTTGTTACGTAGCAACGCGGGCAGGAGACTAGCGGCCGGCGTCCTCTAGATCTTGCTTGAATCATTTGGAAGCCACAGGTCTTGCAGTGACGGGACAGAAGTGTAAGATTGCCGAATTGAGGCAATGGAAGGGTGAAACTGCATCCGGTTTGCCATTTTCCATTGCAACCAATGAACCTCTTGCCAGTCCCGCGGCTGCGAACGACCGCAAGCTTCAGCCCGCATTTCGGGCAGGGTGTGTCAAAGGTAACATCAGCCACTCTCTGTGCCACAACAACCTCGGAGAGCTGAGAACCAATCCTCTCCTCGTTTTCTGCCAAGGAACGCATGATGGATCGAAGATGCTCCAGTGCTTCCACCAATACGAGTCGTTTAGATGATGTTCCATTTTGGATGTGTTGCATCAAGTTCTCCATGTTCGCCGTGAAGGATGGATCGATGATCAAGGGGCAATACTCTGAGAGAACATCAGTTACCTTGTCAGCGAGTTCGCTAGCTTTCATCCTCTCGTCTCTGACATACCCGCGTGTGTAAAGTAGATCAATTATACCGGCTCGAGTGGCCTTTGTTCCTATGTTCGTCTCTTCCATTTTCTTCAGCAGACTACTGGGATTGTAACGGTGAGGCGGCTGCGTGAACTTCTCGACGGATTTCATATCTCGAACCTTTGCTCTGTCGCCGATCTTCAAGTCAGGCAAAGATCGTGATTCATCAAACACATATGGCAGGTAGAATTCAATCCAACCCAGTCTGACGATTCGGGAACCTGAGAGAAAGAATCTGTAGTTGTTGTAGTTGAGAATTATTCTGGAACTGGTTTTGAGGCTGGAGTCTGCGAAGGTGGCCATGAATCGTCGCGAAATGAGATCGTATAATTTGGCTTCTCCGCCGAACAGGGGCTTTTTCGCAGATTCGCCTGTAGGGAAGATTGCGGGATGAGCGGAGTCATCCTTGGGACCATTGTTCGGACGAAGAACGCCTCGGGTCATGAGTTTGGCGACCAAAGATCGATATTCGGCATGAGACCCGATTCCCCGCAAGATTTCCGCATACCCGATATCAAGTGGGAGTTTCTGGCTAGACGTCCTCGGGTAAGAGATTAGCGCGTCGAGGTACAATCTCTCAGCCAAAGCAAGCGTCCTCCCCGGGGAGAAGCCAAATTGACGATAGGACTCTGATTGAAGAGTAGACAAGTCAAATGGGTAGGGGGCTTGCTGCTCAATGTCATGGGATTCTATGCCCTTGACTTCAAGAAGCACGTCTCGACACTCGCCGCAGATCATCTTGGCCTCAGACTGCGAAACGACCTTGTCCCTTTCGTACTCTAGTGCGAAGGTCTTGCCGTCGTGAACGATCGTGGCTTCTATTGTCCAGAATGGAACTGGGACGAAACATGATATCTCTTCCTCCCTTGCGACAACGAAGCCCAAAGTGGGTCCCTGTACTCTTCCTGTGCTAAGTGTGGCGTAGCCTCTCCCTTGCTTCAGCGCCGACTCTGTTAGCAATCGTGACAGATTGATCCCGTAGAGCCAATCTAGTTCATGCCGGCACTTTCCCGCGTTTACTATCGGAAGTTCGGCCTTTGAGTCAAGCTTTTGAAACGCGAAACGAAGCTCCCGCTCGGTCATGGTACTGAACTTCATTCTAAGCGCCTTAACGGCGGCGCCGTTGCATGCGTATTGCAGAATTGTGTGACCGATTACGGATCCTTCAGTGTCGTAATCGCAGGCGTTGATGTAACGATCCATGTTTGTGGCAAGGGATCCTATGACACGTACCCATCGAGCTAACCTCGCTGAAGCCTTGTCGATCAGATATTTTGGCGCCCAGTAATAATCCCAGACAGGATATGAGCTCCTACTTGATCGACCTTTCGAATCGACACCATATAGATGTCCGAGGGCTGAGCAGACTATGAGCGGTCCGGTTTTGGTATGACACTCGAAATAGGGAACACCCTGAGATTCTAATTTTCGGGGGAGATTTTCGTCGTCGAGGGCTCGGGCGACGCGTTGAGCCGCGTCGGGCTTCTCGCAAACGATCAGTGTCCTGATCTATTTCCACCTCTCAGGATCACGAGACAGGAACCGAGCCATCTCTCTGGCGCGATCACCAGTTTCAGGCAATGTGAGTAGACGCTTGAGGAAAGCGTCGGTTGTTAAGCTGCCGTAGGCGGCGTACCAGAGCGAATATGCGTCATTGACTTTACGATACGCCTCCGAATGATTGCCGCAAAAACTCGTAGTGGCGTCTACAATTTTCATTCCACAGACAGCGCACTGATCCAGATCTTCCCCCTCCGTTCTCATTATACCTGTGCCGTGAGACCCTAAAGTCGGCGACGTCTGGCAATAGATGTGAGTCCATATCAAATGTGCTAACAATCGTGTCTAAAGCAAACTGTTTTAACTGTATTACCGTAAAATGGTCGCTGGTAGTTCAACCATTGGCAGATAAGAGAGCTGTATTGCTAATCGTAGATGGAATGGCTGATAGGCCGCTAATTGATCATGACTACAAGACGCCTCTAGAATTCGCGAACACTCCTAACATGGACAGACTGGCCAAAGGAGGCCTAGTCGGTCAGCTTGACCCTATATCTCCCGGTATACGCGCCGGAAGCGATGTTGCAAACCTAGCCCTGCTCGGATATGACCCCGTCAAGTATTACACGGGGAGGGGAGCCTTGGAGGCTCTCGGTGCTGGAATAGAGCTTCGACCCGGGGATGTGGCGTTTCGATGCAACTTCGCTACTGTTGATGATGATTTCCGCGTCGAAGACAGACGCGCTGGACGAATCAGAAAGGGAACCTCAAAACTTGCCAAGGTGGTTGATGCGATCAAGATTGACAGCGTACCAGGAATCAGGACGATTTTCAAGGCCACGGTTGATCACAGAGCGGTCCTTGTATTGCGGGGTGAAAAGCTGTCAAGAATGGTCTCTGATGTAGATCCGAAAGAAGAAGGCGCGAAGATCGCGATTTCGAGAGCGCTCGATGGCAGCGAAGAAGCGAAACGAACATCCGCCGCCATCAACGAATTCGTCAAGAGATCACATGAAGCCTTGCGAGAACATCCATTGAATCAAGAACGGGCCAATGATGGTGAAAAGGCGGCGAACATTGTCCTGACAAGAGGGGCTGGAACTATTCCCAATCTTCCGAGTTTCAAGTCCATGTTCGACCTCCGAGGATGTTGCATCTCCGGAACACCAATGGTCCAAGGACTAGCAATGGCCGCCGGGATGGAGGTCATGGACGTCAAGGGCGCAAGTGGCGGGATCAAGACAGACTACGAAGCAAAGGCCAAGGCAGTGATCGAAGGAAGCAAGGACAAGAACTTCGTTCTCGTCCACGTAAAAGCGCCCGACATCGCAGGCCATGATGGCGATTTCAAAGGCAAGGTCAGAACTCTGGAAGAGGTAGATGGGCTCGTAGGCCACATCATAGACGAGGTCGATATCGGGCTCAATTATGTCGCGCTGACAGCCGACCACGCTACTCCTGTTGGCTATGGAGCGCATACCGGTGACCCAGTCCCGGTCATAATCGGGGGTCCAGACGTCCCTGCAAGCAGAGTTCTCAAGCTCAGCGAGGCCTCAGCCGCAAGGGGAAACCTTGGAAGGATACGCGGGCTTGATCTGATGCCCATAATTACAGACCTCGTGGGTCGAAGCCGACTCTACGGCTCCTAGACACCGTGTCGGCCAAGCGCTCCTTAATCCCTTGGTAATCTGGTCTAATACGCAGCCTTATGATTGGGTACGTTCGAGTCTAGCAATGAAATAGCCAGCAGTCCTGTCTCGATGAGGATAGAACCGTCGACAATTATTTTGGCCCTGGAGACCCGGTGAGCCATAACCTTCCAAGATTGGACGTGTCTCGAAATCAACGTGTGCAGACAGAAACCTTGACAACACAAGTTCATTCTCTTCAAGAGTCAGACTGCAAGTGCAGTAGAGGACTCGTCCGCCTGGCCGAGCGTATTGGGAAGATTCTTCAAGCATTCTGGATTGCAGGAGGGAGAACTTCTGAACGAGTTTAGGAGAAAGGTGCCATTTCATCCTGGGGTTTCTGTCTAGAATTCCTGTTCCTGTGCAGGGTGGGTCAACAATTACGAGATCAAAATCCGAGTTAAGTCCCAGATTTGAGGCATCTCCGATTAGAGGCGAGGCTATCTTTACTCCAAGCCTCTCTGTTTCTGACCTCCAAGAGGCCATCCTATTCCTTGAATAGTCGACGGAGATGATTCGTCCCCGATTCTTCATCAACTGAGCCAGAGTCGCACTCTTGCCGCCAGGTGCAGCACAAAGATCCAGGACGTCGTCGCCTGGAACAGGATCTGCAGCCTTAACCGCTAGAAAAGAGGCCAAGTCCTGAACTTGGAAGAGTCCTTTCTCGAAATACTTCGCCAAGATCGAAGGTGACCCCGTCAGTAGATAAATACCAGAATCAGCCTCAACAAGCTGGCCGGAGTATTTTCTGAGTTCAAGGGGGAGTCTGATGCGTCCACGATTTCGCAGGGGATTGACCCGAACATATCGAGGACGTGGGGGAGAGGAAAGAATCTTGAGACCAGGCACCCTCCCGAAATGATAGAAGCAATACGAGACCCACCATGGCGGATTGTGGGTAAGAAGGCCGACCCGCTCCGTCTCGCTCATACCATTCGAAGGGTTGGGAGGCCCACTTGCGACTAGATGCCCCAGTAGGTGTTCGAGCCTTGGACTTTCGAGCCCAGATGATATTTTTCTCAAGGCCCGAATCACATCAGCCTTTGGATCGGTATTGTCTGCAAAAATCATGTGGACCGCGAGGCGGAAGAGTGCGAGACTCCTCTTGTCAAATTGAGAGCCTGGAAACGTTGTCTGGACTGTTCTGTCCAGCAGGTCAAGCTTCGCAACCGTGTCAATGACCAGTGCGAGGGCGGAAGATTTCTCGTGTCGGAGTTGAGGATCAGAAGATGCGATTCTTGAAACCGCAGATCGTTCACTCTTTCCCTGTGACACAAGCAGCAAAGCTTCGCGGGCTAGTCTGAGCCTGTCCACCAGTTTCGAGTCGAGCATTTCTTGTATCCTTTCGGGGAACCTTTTTACCGATAAGCCCTTTCGGCTTGGCCCCATATGATGTCCAGCCTTGACCACTATCTAACAAAGCCTGAGCCGGAGACTCCGAAGCCCAGGGCTCCGGCGAAGACGCAGCTCGAGTTCAAGCCTGAGACGCCGAGGGAGATGGATCAGTCATACTTTGTGGGAGCTGCATACGATGGCGAGAGAAGAGCGGTATTCCTCAAACTCTACGATCCTCAAACTGAGAAGATACAGTTCTGGTACGACAACACTGGCCATACGCCCTATTGCCTGTCCAAGGATACTCTCGAGAATCTGCGGAAGAACAAGGAGTTGATGAATCATCCCGGACTCTTAGGCCTCGAGCCAGCAAGACGATTCGACGCTCTGGAAGGCAAAGAAATTCCCGTGACTATTGTGCTGGCGAAAGACCCTCTTTCCATTGGCGGAAGACCCACCGGATGTATCCGAGACATAATTACCGCATGGGAGGCCGATATCCGATACGTCGAGAACTACATTTACGATAGACACCTTGAGCCCGGAATGTCCTACAACATTCATCAAGGCGATCTCAAACCCGGAACCTCAGCCCAAGTCCCAGCTGTAAGGGAGGCAATTGAAGAAAAAGACGAGGAATACAGAAAGCTGATGGAACGATGGCTGCGCCTCTTAGAATACCCGGTTCCAAACTATAGGCGCCTCGCGCTCGACATCGAAGTTTACTCGCCGATTGAGACGAGAGTTCCGGACCCGACGGCGGCGGAGTACAAGGTCATCTGTGCCAGCCTTTGCGGATCTGACGGCTCAAAGAGAGTTCTGCTGCTCAAACAGACCGGGACAGAAGGTGTAGAACTTCCAGGAATTGAGGTCGAAGTGTACGATTCTGAACCGGAACTCATTTCGGCCATTTTCACGGCTGTCAACGACTACCCGTTTGTCCTAACCTTCAACGGAGATGACTTCGACCTCCGATATCTATTTCATAGAGCGCTAAACCATCTCGGTTTTTACCGGGACCAGATACCCATAGAGCTTGGAAGAGAATCCGCCACCGTAAAATACGGTGTGCACTTGGATCTCTACAAGTTCTTCTTCAACCGATCCATCCAAGTTTACGCGTTTAGCAATCGATACAGAGAGGTCACGCTAGATGCTGTCTCTGAGGCGCTCCTCGAAACTGGTAAGCTAGACATTTCGGCTTCAGTATCTCGACTAAGTCCAACCGAACTTGCCGCATATTGCTACCAAGATGCTGAGCTCGTGATGAATCTCACAACGTTCGACGGAGAGGTTGTCATGAAACTGATCACTGCTCTCTCTCGAATTAGCTTCCTGCCCATGGAGGATATGGCCCGTCAGGGTGTCTCCGGCTGGATCAGAAGCATGCTATTCCGCGAACATCGAGCACGAGGTTTCATCATTCCACGGTCGGAAGAGATCACCGCAAAGAAAGGGTCGACTAGCACGACTGCCGTCATCAAGGGCAAGAAGTACAAAGGGGGAATGGTTGTTGATCCGGTTCCAGGTGTTCACTTTGACGTCGCTGTGCTCGACTTCGCTTCACTTTACCCATCTATAATCAAGACGTGGAACTTGGGCTACGAGACGATTCTGTGCGGGCATCCTGATTGCCGGACAAATAAGATTCCAGATACAGACCACTGGGTGTGCCGACACAGAAAGGCAATGGAAAGTCAACTAGTTGGATCGCTTCGAGATCTCAGAATACACTGGTACAAACCCAGAGCCAAAGACAAGGGACTCTCGTCGGAAAAGCTCACCTGGTACCAGGTAGTACAGAATGCGCTCAAAGTAGTATTGAACGCCAGCTACGGGGTCTTCGGCTCGGACAGGTTCTCGCTCTACTGTCCTCCCCTCGCGGAGTCAACAGCCGCCGTTGGAAGGTACGCGATAACAAACACGATTCAAGAAGCAAAACGACTGGGCATCGAGGTCTTTTACGGGGACACCGACTCCCTCTTCCTGGGTACGCCTGCAAGGGAGAAGCTGGACGAGCTGATTCGTTGGTCGAAGAAGGAGCTCGGCATGGAGCTCGAAGTCGACAAGAACTACCGGTACGTTGCTCTGAGTCTTAGGAAGAAAAACTACCTTGGAGTTCATCCCGATAACAAAGTCGACATCAAAGGACTAACTGGGAAGAAGAGGCACATCCCCGAATTTCTCAAGAACACTTTCACCCAACTTGTGGAGATTCTGGGTCAGGTCAAGACACCGATCGACTTCGACGTGGCAAGGATCAAGATCAAGGATCTCGTGCAGGATTCGTACAGCAAACTGCGCAGCAGGAAATACTCGCTGAATGACCTGGCATTCAACATGATGATTGGAAAATCCGTCTCTGCATACACCAAGACTACTCCACAGCACGTCAAAGCGGCCCAGCAGTTGAGTAACAAGGGAGGTGACGTCAGGGCTGGTGACTTGGTCAGCTTTGTTAAGGTCACCACGGGGAGCGGGGTAAAGCCGGTTCAACTTGCTAGCATTCATGAGATTGATGTCGAAAAATACAATGAATATATTCGATCCACCTTCGAACAAGTACTTGACGCCGTAGGCCTCGACTACGAGGAGCTCACTGGTGCAAAGAAGCTGACATCTTTCTTTTCTGGGGCCTAGCATCGTTTTGCTTGCGATAATCCCTGTGAAAGGGATTCCAGATATTGAGTCAGGGGATAACCTAGGCGAGATAATTGTTTCCAGGCTAAAGGATCAAGGAGAGGAATTTCAAGATGGCGATGTTACGGTCGTTTCTCAGAAAGTTGTGTCAAAGGCAGAAGGCCGAGTCGTAAACCTGTCTAAGGTGACACCTTCACCGTTTGCATCCTTTATCGCCAAAGAAGCAGGAAAGGACCCGCGCCAGGTAGAGATTATCCTTCGAGAGACCCGAAAGATCATTAGGATGAAAGCGGGGCATTTGATCACCGAAACAAGGCACGGATTCATTTGCGCCAACGCCGGGGTTGACGCCTCGAATGTCGCAAGAGGGAAGGACATCGTTACACTGTTACCGTTGGACCCTGATGCCTCCGCCGACCGCATTGGCAAAACTATCAGAAAGCTTACGGGAAAAGCCGTGCCGGTAATCGTAACTGACACGTTTGGTAGGGCCTGGAGAATGGGCCAGGTCAACTTCGCAATAGGAATCTCAGGGATGAAGTCAATCCACGACTACAGAGGATCCAGAGATATGTATCGTCACACTCTTCGTGTGACTGAGATTGCTGTCGCCGACGAACTCGCTTCGGCGGGTGAACTAGTAATGAACAAATCCGACAAGGTCCCAGTTGCGCTGGTGAGAGGATACAGATTCAGGCGGGGCAAGGGAACGGGCAAAGACCTTCTAAGACCTGAAGAACTGGACCTATTCAGATAAGTCCGGCTTTCTCAGCAACTGGCTAAGTCTTAATGATACCAGGAATAGGTTGGCAGGATGACAAAGGGTTGACAATGGAGCCGATCAAACCACCGATGTCGGTACACGTCCGGGATATCCAAAACTTCGCCCGCCTAGCATTAGGCCTAACAGAAGGGTCCCAGATGATCTGGAGCTTCAAACACAAATCCAGCAACATACTAGCATTCTTCACTGCATACATGTACTGGGATGGAGACATTCCAATCTTGGCGTACACAGAGGCCGATTTTGACGATAACAAACCCTTCCTTGCGTACAAGAGCGACTCTCCCAAAGGGGAAGAATGGCAGTTCTCCGACGAAGCCGATGATACCAGATTCAAATACGCCTCCATAATCAACGTGAAAAACCTGCCTGACGCTTTCGCAAAGAGTATCGAAGGCGACTTTCCGGATGCCCCTGATCCGGTTCTAACGGAGCTTCAAGACGCGAAGTCCTTGGCGAGGGTTCTACTCACACTCTCCATGCGAGATGGCAACGTCTTTCCCCTGTGGCACTTCCGCAGAGGAGACAGACACATACTGGGCAACTGCATACCCTTCGAACACTACTACGACTCCGACGCTCTCCCAATCTTCTTCTATATCGCAACGATGAGCCCACCTTCCGGACCGTTTCTCAAGTATCTGGCAGCAAAACCACACGGCGAGAGACTTGAATTCACAAACGCCGCTACGGACGCAAAATACTTTTACACGAAGGTCATTGACGTCATCAACTTCCCACTCTTCCCGAAGTAGACCAGGGCCAAAGACTTTTCAGCAGTAGATACTCTCTCAAGACTACTGATAACGTCTTGCCAAGGGAAATCAGAGTCGCCATCGCCGGAATCGGAAACTGCGCCTCAAGCCTCGTTCAAGGAACAGAATTCTACCGCACCGCCCAAAAGAAAACTGGACTGATGAACGAGAAAGTTGGACCCTACAAAGTATCAGACATACGATTCGTTGCCGCGTTTGACATCGACGAGAGAAAAGTTGGGAAGGACCTGTCAGAAGCAGTATACGCAGAACCGAACAACACGAGAAAGATTCTTCAATTGCGCCCCATCGGAGTCAAGGTCCAGATGGCCCAACCGCTAGATGGAATATCCCCTATCGCAGGCGACAAGATACAGCCAAGCAACGCGAAGCCATCTAACATTACCAAGGTACTAGAGGACACCAAGACTGATGTGGTGGTGAACCTCACTCCAACAGGCGCCTCAAAAGCCAGCGACATGTATGCCCAAGCGGCACTGCAGGCGGGCCGAGCATTCATCAATGCCACGCCAGCGAAGATAGCCTCGAACAAGGCGTGGCAAGCCAAATACAAGAAAAAAGGAGCCCTGGTCGTCGGAGATGACATCATGGACCAGATTGGCTCAACCATCCTCCACAAGAACCTCTTATCCTTGCTCGTGAACAGGGGGACACAGATCGAGGAAACCTACCAGCTCGACATAGGTGGCGGAACAGAATCACAACTCGCTCTTGACAAGAAGAGATACGAGATCAAGCGGGGAATAAAGACCGCCGCAGTCGCTGCCGCTGTACCTTACAAGTTCCCAATAGTCGCAGGGTCCTCTGATTTCGTGGATTTCATGGAGAACCGGAGGACAAGCTACTTCTGGATCAAAGGCGAATATTTCGCAGGAACAGACTTCACCCTCGACATGCGCATCTCTCTCGAAGATGGCCCGGCGTGCGCCGGAATTCTAACGGACGTCATACGAATGGTGAAACTTGCGGAGGAGAAAGAGCAGTCCGGAGCACTAAACGCGGTCTCATCGTACGGGTTCAAAGCACCACCGAGACGCGTAGCTCTCGAAAACCTTAACCAAGAATTGGGCTGGATGCCGATGGGTCCAAGGCCGAATTGAGGAAAAGTAGCCAGAAACCGTTCAAGAACCGAATCCTACAATCCTCACGATCCAAAAAGACCCGGATCGTTCTCGCCATCGATGTCAACGATGGCCCACCTAAAGAGCTGAGCGACCGTGCAACCGATCTGATTGAACAGACCCTTCAATGGATATGCGCGGTGAAGCTCGGACGCCAGACAATCCTGTGTATTGGTCCAGAAAGAACGGCTGAATTGCTAAGGAAAATACATGGTAGTGGGCTAACGACGATAATAGACGACAAGCTCAATGATATCGACGAGACAAACGCGGCGATTACACGGGCTTATCACAATCTCGGATTCGATGCCATAACCGTTAACCCGTTCACAGGATGGAAAGGTGGCCTCGAAGCGACCTTCAAGCTCGCCCACGAACGTGGAATGGGGCTTCTAGCGCTCGTCTACATGAGCCACCCCGGAGCCTCTGAAGGATATGGCCAGAAAATCTTGTCAAACGCAAGATCCAAAAAGACCAGACTCGAGTTCGAAATCTTTGCCGAGAGAGCAGTCAAGTGGAAGGCCGACGGGGCGGTAGTAGGCGCAACCCGGCCCAGCATAGTTCTGAGAGCCAAAGAAATACTGGGGACGAGCGTGCCTATCTTCTCACCCGGCGTTGGGACACAGGGTGGAGAAATAGCCCGCTCTCTAAAGGCAGGAACAGACTATTTCATAATCGGAAGATCAATCACAACAGCGAAGAACCCAGGGAATGTCGCAGAGGAATTCGCAAAAGCTTCCGTTGACTTAGACACCTAGGCTTGGCCAGGCTGCCAGAGCTCGCGCCGTAGGAGATCCCGGACCGCCGCCCTAATAGCATCGCTCCTGCTATGATAGATTCCGGCCTTAACTAGCTGGTCAACATCGTCGATCAGTTTCTCAGGAAGCTTAACGGTGACTAGCTTCAAGGCAACAGCAAAAGGGCTTTACGAGGCTTAAGAGGAATAAGGGTTTCCCCGATTTTTCCGATAACGTATTTATCCAGCAAAACCGTATGGACGCAGTGACGAATTATGGGCGGCGCTAAGAAGAAGAGCATGGCACAGATGGAAAAGACCCAGGACCAGACTGACAAGAAAGATGAACCCGGATCGAAAAAAGCCAAGGGCAAGACAGTTGTTGAAAAGAGGCCTAGAGGATTGCAGAGTCCCGACATCTCCGACCCCAAGTTCCTGGCTGAGGTCCAGAAGATGGGAGCAATAACCCCATTCTCAATAGCATCACAGTTCAATCTGAGGCTAAGCGTGGCAAAGGATCTCCTGGAGGACCTGGAGAAGAGGCGGTTGGTGCGGCTTGTGGGCGGCAATGCGAGAATTAGAATTTATCAGCCTGCCGCTGCTTAGACCTTTCTTATCGTTATCACCGTACCCTCCTTCAGCTGCTTGAAGAGCTCCAACCCGCCGGTAATGCGGCCCAAGAGATTAACGGGACTGTAAGGCTTCGTCGGCCCGTAGAAGACACAGACCGCATCGCCCTGCGGCCAATAGCCCACTGATCCCACTTCCATATTGCTGCGGGGCTTCTCGCCCGGAGCTTTCACTGTGACTTGGAAATAGATCTCTTCCCCGTACCTGACCGCCCGGCCATTGACTGGAAGATTGCGAAGCAGAGCATCAGAGGTTCGAGGGGCAGCGAACCTAAAGAACTCCCCCTGAGCCTCGCCCAATCCTTCGATCGAAAAAGCGACTTTGGGCCGCGAGACTTCTGAAGCCAGTCCCCGTGACATTTCCCTGCACACCCCGGTGAACCAAGTTATATAGCTCGCTCAGGGCGCACGCCGACAAAGCGAGTTCGAATGAAACGAGTTATCATTATTGGGGCAGCCGGCAGAGACTTCCACAACTTCAACATGGTCTTCCGGAACTCGCCCGACCATGAAGTAGTTGCATTCACAGCAGCCCAGATCCCCGGAATAGAAGGAAGAACATACCCGCCGGAGCTAGCTGGACCAAGATACCCGAAAGGAATACCCATATTCGCGGAGAAAGAACTTCCTCGCCTTATCAAAGACCTGAAGGCCGACCTCGCGATATTGTCTTACAGCGACCTTTCCTACGGGGACGTTATGCACGTCGGGTCGTCGGCACTGGCTGCGGGGGCGGATTTCCAGTTGCTTGGCCCCAGGAACACCATGCTTCGCTCAAGATTACCAGTGGTCTCTGTCGGGGCAGTCCGAACGGGGGCTGGCAAAAGTACAGTCTCGAGAAAAATCTCCTTAACTCTCCGAGACGCTGGCAAGAAAGTCGTAGTAATTCGACATCCTATGCCATATGGCGACCTCACCAAAGAAGGAGTTCAGAGATTTTCTTCCTTTGAAGACCTAGACAAAGCGGACTGCTCGATCGAAGAGAGAGAGGAATACGAACCCCACATTGAACACGGGTTCGTCGTTTACGCGGGCATAGATTACGAACAAATCCTCCGATCTGCGGAGAAAGAAGCTGACATAATCCTGTGGGATGGAGGAAACAACGACATACCCTTCATCCAACCAAACGTCCACTTCGCGGTCCTAGATCCACTACGTCCCGGGGACGAGCTGACGCACTATCCAAGTGAGGTAAACGTCAGACTCGCCAATGTTGGAATCATCAACAAGGTCAACGTCGCCGAACCGAAGAACATTCAGCTGGTAGAATCGAATCTGAAAATGTTGAACCCCACCGCTATCGTGATCAAGACCTCATCAGAGGTTACGGTGGACAAGCCTGAGCTTGTCAGAGGGAAACGAGTCCTGGTCATAGAAGACGGTCCAACTGTCACCCACGGTGACATGGCCTATGGAGTCGGATACGTTGCCGCGAAGTCTTTCCACGCGAAAGAAATCGTGGATCCGCGCAAGTATGCCGTGGGAATCGTAAAAGACATCTTCAAAAAATACACCCATGTCACTGAGGTTCTGCCCACTGTCGGGTACGGTAACCAGCAGATCCGGGACATGGAAGCGACCATAGCTCGAGTAGACTGCGATACCATTATGATCGCGACGCCGGCTGATATTAGGAGAATCATCAAGTTCCCCAAGCCGACTGTTAGAGTAGGCTACGAGCTGAAGGAACAGACGAAACCAGAAATCAAGGACGTTCTCCACACTAAAGGGATCATCTAGATTTCCTAAAAAAAACTAGGCTATCGTCTTCCGCAACGTCTCAGCCACATACTCTATCTCGGTTTCTCCCAGCCTAGGATGAACAGGCAACGAAAAGACCTGCCTGGACGCTTTCTCAGTCTCAGGCAATCGCCCTCTCCGAGCAATATTCGAGTCCCGGTATAATGGAGTAGAGTGTACTGGCGATGAATAGTAGACGCCGGCTTCGATGTTCTTGTTCCACAATTTATCCACAATTTTGTTCCGTTTCGCGGCGTTGACGCCTCTCAACCGCACAGTGTAAAGATACCAGCTGTGCTTTCGACCGTCGGGCTCCCTAGGCAACAAGAGTTTGCCCGTCATGTTCAATTTCTCAGTGGTCAACTCAGCATTCTTCCGCCTCTTTTCAAGGAAAGAAGGTAACTTCTTCAGCTGGGCATAACCGATCGCCGCTGCGATCTCCGTCATGTGATAATTGTGACCTGGCCTAACGGTCCAGTAAGGGCGTTGTTCTCCATGAGAACGAACCATTCTCAGCGCTTGAGCATACCCATCATCGTTCGTCGTAACCATCCCTCCTTCACCGGTTGTAATATTCTTTCCAGCGTAGAAACTGAAACAGGTCATGTCGGCAATGGAACCTATTCTCTTACCGTCAAGTTGAGCGCCGTGCGCCTGCGCCGCATCTTCTATTACAACAATGTCTTTTCCCCTGGCTAAACTCGCGACTGCCGTAATATCGGAAGGAAGCCCGTAGAGATCCGTGGGAATGATCGCTTTCGTCTTCCGCGATATGCATTCTTCAATGCTCTCCATTCTGATACAATATGTGTCCTTGTCAATGTCCGCAAACACGGGGGTTGCACCAGTCAGGACGACCGCGTTGGCTGCTCCCACAAATGTGAACGACGGAAGAATGACTTCGTCACCGGGACCGACATCTGCGGCAAGTAACGAGGCATGTAATGCTGCTGTCCCATTCACTACAGCTACGGCATGCTTTGCACCCACAAACTTGCCGAAGCTCCTTTCAAACTCCAGAACGCGAGGCCCCATACCGCTCTTGTCAGTCAAGATTCCACTGCGCAGGACTTCTACAGCTGCATCGATCTCTTCTTTTCCAAGAAAGGGTTGGTTGATCCTGATCAGTTCCCGCATTCGTTCAGCTTCGCTCCGGTTTTCAGCAACGTACCTTCTGATGCCTAAAAGAGTTGGCCCAAAACAAATTCTCGTCGCAAGCTTTTCTCAAGCTCAAATTCCGAAAAAAATGGGAAAAATCTCGCAAGAAAAAGGATGCGATTGTGAACGCACCACCGCCCTGAATTCTCCTGTTGAGTCTTAGACGGTTGGAAGGAAGCAAATCGTCGGAAATGAGCCTATAACGAAGAATTAGAGCCGCATAACTCGCCTAGGTCATATTTGCTTTCGGTTTCGGACCCCTAGCGCTTGATAAATTTTATATTGCACGCGAAATCTCTCGCCCGGCGAGACTCGGGGACAAAGAAAAAATTGTCATCAGAATTAGCAGGGCAACAAGTAATCATTCTGAGAGAAGGAACTTCGAGAAGCCGCGGCCAGGACGCTCTGAAAGCGAACATCATGGCTGCGAAAATAATTGCCGAATCTGTCCGATCCTCACTAGGACCAAAAGGCATGGACAAAATGCTCGTGGACGGATTCGGAGATGTTACCATCACCAATGATGGAGCGACGATCCTTGACGAGATGGAAGTACAGCATCCTGCTGCCAAGATGATGGTGGAGGTTGCAAAGACCCAGGACGACGAAGTTGGAGACGGAACCACTACCTCCGTTGTGGTAGCTGGCGAACTTCTCAAAAAAGCGGAGGAACTCATTGACCAAGGCGTCCACCCCACAGTAATAGTTGATGGTTACAGGGAAGCCTCGAATCGGGCATTAGAGGTCCTTAACCAGATCGCGATCAAGATCGAACCAAATGACAGGGCGATGCTTCGAAAGATTGCCGAGGTATCTTTAGCGAGCAAAATACTCGCCGAGGATAAGGAGGCAATGGCAGAGCTTGCCGTAAACGCGATCCTCCAAGTTGCGGAAAAAACGCCGGACGGATACAAGGTCGACATAGATGACGTAAAGGTGGAGAAGAAACCAGGCGAATCTTTGACCGATACCGCCCTCATCAAGGGAATAGTCCTCGACAAAGAAATCGTTCATCCTGGTATGCCCAAGAGAGTAGAGGATGCAAAGATCGCACTAGTCGACGCACCATTGGAGGTCGAAAAGACCGAGTTCGATGCGAAGATCAACATCGAGAATCCGGAGCAAATGAAAGCATTCCTCGACGAAGAGGAAAAAATGCTCAAAGATATGACTGACAAGATCTCAGACTCTGGAGCCAACGTTCTACTCTGCGAAAAAGGAATAGATGACGTCGCCCAGCACTATCTCGCGAAGAAGGGGATACTTGCAGTCAGACGAGTAAAGCAGTCTGACATGGAGAAACTCGTCAAGGCGACCGGAGGAAAAGTCGTCAGCAACGTAAACGATCTAAGGCCTGAAGATCTGGGATTCGCCAAGCTAGTCGAAGAACGGAAAGTTGCAGACGATAAGATGACGTTCGTCGAAGGAAGCAAGAACCCCAAGGCTGTTACCATCCTCGTCCGTGGCGGAAGCGAGAGACTCGTTGACGAAGCGGAAAGAGCAATCCACGATGCACTGTGCGTTGTGCGCGATGTTGTGCTAGACCCGAGAGTCGTCGGCGGTGGAGGAGCCCCTGAAGCCGAAGTCGCAAGGCGCCTCAGAGAACACGCACAGAAACTCTCGGGAAAGGAGCAATTGGCAGTCATAGCCTTCGGCGAGGCCCTCGAAACTTTACCGACAGCCCTAGCGGAAAACGCGGGGATGGACCCGATCGACATACTCGTCCAGCTCCGAGTCGCCCATGAGAAAGGACAGCTCTGGGCAGGAGTCGATGTCAATGAGTCCAAGGTAGCCGACCTCAAAGAAAGGGGCATAATCGAGCCACTAGGTGTAAAAGTACAAGTGATAA
>WNEQ01000397.1_pt1 | contig 22868 bp, 23 predicted proteins | sample 5399971 | NCBI WGS metagenome assembly WNEQ01 (sample SAMN13153330, study PRJNA577476) | soil metagenome | isolation source: 20 cm grassland meadow soil 2 days after 1st rain plot 5 | place: USA:California | collected 2015-09-18
CCGGAGTGGAACGACGAATTCGAGGAGAGGCTCTACAACGTGGTGGCCTCACTCTCGAGGCTCGGCTTCGAGTCCGACGCCTACTACAGGGTGAAAGACTTTCGCAAGCAGGTCTCCATCGTGCCCGTCTCCGCGAGGTACGGAACGGGCATCCCCGAGCTTCTCGCCGTCCTGATAGGGCTCGCCCAGCAGTTCCTGAAGGGAAGGCTCTCCGTGATCGAAGAGGCTGAGAGGGGGCGCGGGATAATCCTCGAGCTGCAGGAGGAGGCGGGGGTAGGGCAGACCGCCAACGTGATCCTCACGGAGGGGAAGTTCATCGTGGGCGACAATGTAGTCCTTGTCAAGAGGGAGGGCGCGGTCAAGTCGAAGGTCAAGGCCCTCTTCATGCCGAAGCCGCTCGATGAGATGCGTGACCCGAGGGACAAGTTCACCCCGGTCCAGAGCGTCTACGCAGCCGCAGGCGTCAAACTGGTCTCGACAGACTTGGAGGGTGTCATCCCCGGTACCCCTGTAATCACTTTCAAGGAAGAGTCGGAGTTCGCCGCTCTCAAGAAGGAGGTGGAGAAGGACCTCCAGAACGTCGTCGTAAAGAGAGACACGATGGGTGTCATCGTGAAGACCGGCTCGATCGGTGGGCTGGAGGCCCTTCTACAGATGCTCAAGGAGAGAGGGATACCCGTGAGACTCGCAGACATAGGCGATATCTCGAAGAACGACATGGTGGAGGCCGAGGTGGTAAAGGACCACGACCCCTACCTGGCCGCGATCCTGGGCTTCGACGTGAAACTCCTCCCCGATGCCAAGGAGATGAAGAACGGGCAGGTCTTCATCTCGTCGGTCATCTACGAGGTCATCGACAAGTATGCGGAGTGGGCAGCGAAGGCGAGGGAGGAGAACGAAAGGGTCGGGCTGGCGTCCCTCACGACACCGGCCAAGCTGAAGGCCCTCCCGGGCGCCTTCTTCAGACGAAATGACCCGGCCGTCTTCGGGGTCGAGGTGTTGGCGGGAAAGTTACACCCGCACGCGAGACTGATGAACGCGGAAGGGAAGGAGTTAGGGAAGGTGGAGCAGATCCAGGACAAGGGAAAGAATCTGGAGAGCGCGAGGATGGGGGATAAGGTCGCGATCTCGGTCAGCGGGCCGACCCTCGGGAGGCAGATTAGGGAGAACGACTTCCTCTACTCCCTCCCCCGAAGCCACGATGTCAAGCTCCTCCGCGGAAAGTATCTGAACGCCCTTAGCGAGGATGACCTGCAGGCGCTCGAGGAGATAGTTAGGATCCGCTCCGCTACGGACCCGATGTACGGATTCTGAGCTAGCGATTCAACTCTTATAACGAGAGTGACGGCGGAGGCCGAGGATGGCTAACTTCAAGCTCGTCATCTCTGACCCGAAGAAGGCGAAGTCGGAGGTCCTCGAGGTGAAGGACTCGAACGCCCAACTCTTCATGGGGCGCAAGATCGGAGAGGTGGTCGACGCGGCGAGCAGCGGTTACAAAGGAAAGCTGAGGATTACCGGCGGTTCGGACAGGGCGGGGTTCCCCATGCGGGGGGACGTTCTGGGCGGGGGGAAGAGGTACATCCTCCTCACCAAGGGAATCGGCTTCCAGAAGGCAGCCGAGGGCGAAAAGAGAAGGAAGCTCGTACGGGGAAACACGGTCACCGAAGAAATCTACCAGATCAACGCAGAGAAGGTCGAATAGCAAGGTCGGACTTCACACAGCTCACCTGTGATTCTTTCTCTCCTTCTTTTCTTATTGAAGCGAACAGAGGTCAAAATCCGGCCAAGTCATCAGTTCGTCTTTTATCGTAGAATCTTAGATGCAAAAGTGTCGTAACCGACTAATATGTACGAGGTATGGAGGATTCATGAAGATCTGCAACGCCTACGGGCGTGGACGAAGACTCGGCTCTGTCATCAAGCTCCTCGCGATAACGTCTCTTCTTGCGTTCGTGCCTCTCTTGAGGAGCGTTCATGCGGCCTCAGTAACATCCTCCCTAACAGTCACAAGCCAAGACACGAGCGGCAGCACGATTAGTGGCTACTACACCGTGCTCCTCGACTCGCGCGGCCGCACCCTGGCAACCGGCTTTACCCCCGTCACTTTCACCCTGGATCTTACGGTCCCCACCACTTCATACTCCGTTCTTGTCGAGAACTTCAATGGGGTTGTGTTCGACCACTGGGTCGACACCAACACCGCGGATAATCCCAGGGACGTATCAGTTGCGCTCGACCCAACACTGGCGACGGGGAGCCTGACCATAACCGCAGTATACACGGACACCAATGCAATTCCAGCGGGTGACTCGCGAATCTCCGTGACTACAATCAATTTACAAGGTCGACAAATACTCGGGTACTACACAACGCTCTGGCAGAATTGCCAGGACCAAACTCAGTTCGGAAACTGCGTATTCCTTGGTGAGTGCTTCTCTCCGTGCAGCTTCCTTGTTACCAATGGAGGGAAATATCAGGTCGCAGTCGCTGACTATGGTACCGAGGTCTTCACTCATTGGACCGACAACACTGTGAACAGATTCTACGACCTGACTGTTCCAGGTGCCACCACGACAATCAGCCTGACCGCAGTCTACACACCGTAATCCGCGCACCCGAGGGGCCTGTCACTCTTCTGGTCGCGCTCCCTTTTTTTCGCGTAAGGATTTGACTCCGCTCGACCGGTGCCAGTCTGTTAGGGAGGCCTATGAACCGTCGAGAAGTTCGGCATCCGACCCGTCATGCGTGATTCGCCACGAGAATTACGAGTAATCTTGCGTTCTGACCTCTAACGAAAGAAGTTCTTGCCCTAGCGGCTGAGTGTGGCCGCCTACCGGCCCTCCTGATTTGTTCGAGGCGCGAGATGATTCGAAGGTTCCGGCCGTACTTAGACCCGAGGCGCTTCTTCGAGGGAAGGGGAAAAGACCGAAGGAAAGCCTCTTATACGAGAAATTGCAAAATTCGCGTAAGCGTGGCTATATAATGGCTAAACTCGACGAAATTGATGTGAAAATAGTCTCTGCCCTAAACAGGGATGCCTCCATCTCAATACCCAAACTTAGCAATGACCTCGGCATCAACCTCTCCGTCGCCTACAGCAGGATAAAGAGGCTGATCAGGAGGGGGATAATCGAGCACTACACTATAACCGTCAACGAGGACAAGCTAGGCATGACCGCATCCGCGATCGCAGGAATCAATCTCGACCCAAAGAACAGGGAGCAGATTCTCGACGAGATCATGAAGATGGACTCTGTGAGACTTCTGCGCGAAGTCACTGGGAGGTTCGACCTCATCGTTAACCTCAGGGGCGCCTCCCTCGACCAGCTGCATAAGGCGGTCTATGACATAATCGGAAAGATTCCTGGAGTGCAGCACGCGGAGGTCTTCATGGAGGTCGCCCGAAGGACTCCCGTCGTCAACTACAGACTGCAGGATTAGTCTCCCCTCGAAGAATTATAATAGCTCCAGATTCGTCTCGAAATCGTGAATCCTCTCTTCGCACTCGACAGAGCGGAAGCCGAGGGGAAGATCCCCAAGACGCTCGCGAAGCGGGTTAGAGAGAGGGCGAAGTATCTGGTCGGTGCAGTCAAGCGCGTCGAGAAGGCGAGCGAGCTCTCGTACCCACAGTACTACGTAGAGCCGGTCCTCCCCCTTGCCCAGAGTCGCGGCGAGGCGGGGCAGGTGGGTGTCCTATACGCTAGGGTCATCCCCACGGTCCCGGCGGCGGGTGGCCTCTCGATCCTCGTTCAGTTCACGGCGGCTCTCGTCGCCTTCGCCGCAAAGGGGACGCTGGAGGCAGTCGCCGGCCACGAGTTCACGCACTACCTCGACCTCATAAGGAGGCTGAGCAGGATGAGCGTGATGAGCGACGAGAGGGCCGCCACCCTCTTCGAGTCTAGCTTCGCCGACGTGGAGAGGACGGTGAACATGAAGTTGATCTTCAAGGACAGGCCACTCATCAAGCTGGTGGAACGAAAGTTCCCCCTTGGTCTCGTCGACGACAGGCTTAATGCTCTCGTCGAGAAGAAGTGGATCGGAAACGGCCTCCCGGTAAGGATCGTCGCGCCCGAGGAGAATGTCGTCAGACTCGGGATGGGCTCCGTCCTCTCGAGCAGCTTCGACCCCAGAGTCATCGCCAGGATAAGCTCCCTCGAAGAGAAGGTGAGGAGCTGAAGGCGAGACTAAGCCCGGAGGAGCGGGAGGCTCTTCTTACCGTCGCGAACCTCCTCGTCGAGCCCAAGAAGGTCGCGGCTGTCTGTGCATACGGTTCGACGGTCGCCGGCTACGCGAGAGATGACTCCGACTACGACGTGATCATCGTCGTCAAGAAGTTCCGCGGGGGCGTCAGGTACAGGTACCTCGAGGCAGCGGTTCCGGCCTCCGCGCTGATTGTCGACGAAGAGCTGCTCGTGGGCGACGCGAAGGAGGCGTCGCTGGGGGAGTTCGTCATCGGGAGGCTTCTAAACATCTACGAGCCGATCACCGGGGCCGAGTTACTCAACCATCTCGAGATCCAGTACAAGAAGCGCGTAATCTCGGAAGAGCTCTACGAGCTTGCCTCCGACTACGGGGAGTTCAGTCAAGACCTCGCCGTTCCATACGACTACTTCCTCTTCGATAAGCTCCGCAAGAGGGCCCTCGTCTATCCCCCCGCCCTTTACAGCTACGCGCAGACCTACTCGGGGAAGAGCGGGGAGGAGAACAGAGAGTTCGCAGTGAGGGGGTTCAGGGAGGCCGCCCATTGGATTGGGTCCAGAAGCTACCTCTCGATAGACGACAGCTCGATCAGGATCAGCTCGGTGAAGCTGAGGGGAGACGCCTTTTCGAAGGCACTCTCCCTCTTCTCGATGACGACGAGGGGCGTGACCCAGTATGCGGTCCACGGCTACGCCGGGAGAGTCGGGCTTGGAGTCTTCAAGAAGGAGGCGCTCTCCAAGCTCAAGAGGATGAGGGAGAGACCTGAACTTCCGCGGGAACTCGAGCGGCCGAGGAGCCTCCTGAAGTTGGACGACGGGGCCCTCTTCGAAGACGGCTCGAGCGTCTACGATGGGGTGGCGAAGCTGAGCGGGATGAATGACGGCTTCAAGGTCAAGGAGAGCCAGGCGGGGGACCTCTCCGCCACCGCGCGTATCGTAACCCTATCGGAGGGGAGTAGGGAGACCAAAATCCTCGTCAAGCACTTCTCCGACGTACGCTCACTGAAGTGGGCCCTCCTCGGAATTTGGGCCCTGAGCGCGAGAAAGTTCAGTCTCTCCCCACTCTCGAGGCTGCACCGGGAGTACCACGCCTCGCGAAGACTGAGGGAGCTGGGTGTGAAGACACCTCGGGTCATCGGGGTGGCTCCCGACGAGAGGATACTCGTCAAGGAGTACGTCGAGGGTGAACCCCTCTCGAGGGTGATCCACAGACTTCTGCGAGGGTGGTCCGACGACGCCACATTCATCAAGAGCTATGCAGAAGCAATCGCCAAGATCCACAGGGGCGGCTTCACCCTCGGCGACACGAAGGCATCAAACGTGATCATCCGCGGTGGAGAAGTCTTCCTGACCGACCTCGAGCAGGCCGTCGAGAGCGGGGAGGCCGCCTGGGACATCGCGGAGTTTCTATACTACACCGCAAAGCTATCCCTCAGGGCTGAAGGGATGGAGCGCGTCGCAAGAACGTTCCTCGAGGCCTATAGGAATGAGAACGGGAGCCGAGCGATCGCCACCGCGAGAAAGCTGAGGTACGTCGCTCCCTTTCAGCCGTTCCTGGCGCCGAGCATGACCCTCTTGATCAGGAACCTTCTGCGCGAGTACTCTTAGGACTTCGTGTACATGGTGTAGCCGCAGTTGCCGCAGGAGAGCCTGTTCTTGTGTTCCGCCATGAAGTAGCCTCTCCCGCACCTGGGGCACTCCCGCCTCAGGCGCGTCACTTTGTCACCCTCGAGTTTGTAGAGCTTCCAGACCTGAATCCGCCTCTTGGGGGCCTTCGGCTTCTCCTTCTTTTCGGGCTTCTTCTCCTCCGCCCCTGCGGGAGCCGGCGCTGCCGGGGCCGGGGTCGGCGTCTTGGCCGGAGGAGGAGGGGCGGGAGCCGGCTGCTGCTTGGACACCCTACTTCGCCTCGGTCGTCGGAGTCTTCGCCTTCTTCTTCGCCTGCTTCAACTTCTCCCTCTCCTCTTTTGTCATTAGCCTCACGGAAAGATGGTGGGGGTGAGTCCTCCTCATAGCTTCCTCGGAGCCGTAGACCCCGAAGCTGCCCACAATATCCCTCGTACCAGCCTGCTGCTTCAGGGTTATCAGCCCTACCCTCTCCCTTCCGACCTTCATCTCGTCCGCGACCATCCCGACCGCCTCACTCCTGGAGAGCTTCCCCGCCTTCTCCGGAATGAACACCTCGAGCTCCACCCTGTCGAGCAGCTTCGACTCTGTCTTCTTTCTTATTTCCAATCCTTCTCCTCCTTGTCGGCCAACGATATTAACCTGACTCCGGGACGCCCATCTCTTTCAAGATCTCTCGGTTACGTCTCTTGGCGGCCCTGTCCACTCTGACGAGGACCACTCCCACGAGAGGCTGCCCGTAGTAAATATTCGAGCCGATGGGTGCCGCGGCTACTGCCGCGATCACGAGGAGGTCCTCCTCACCCTCGACGACGACCCTCACAGACCCGTCCCTCTCCTTAACCGCTTGGGCGATCCCGTCGAGAGCCTCGTTGGTTATCGTGCCCGCGGGGTTCAACACCCTGATCAATCTACTGTAGTGCACGTCCGGCATTCTTCTCTCCACCCTCCTCTCCCTTCCATCGACGACCTGCACCTCCGGGATTCTCCCCAGCTCAGCGATCCTCTCGGTGACCCTGTCCCCGACCGTGATTACGAAGCTGGCCTTCTCGAGCTCCGACCTGAAGGCTCGCCCCTTCGTCTCTTCATCCCTGAAGAGATCCCCGATCGGCTTGGCCAGCCTCTCCCTGAGAGAACTTGGAAGCCGATATTCCTTGAGAGGCATGAGGCGCCCCCCTAGCTTACCTTGAGGGCGTACCTGCCCGGCTTTGTGATCGCTAGGGTCTTCGCGACCTGCGACTTCGCAGGGTTAAGCACGATTATCAGCCCCGACCACTCGTTGCTGAACTCGGTGCTGCCGCAGTTGGGGCAGACCTTCTCGTTCGTCAGTGTTCTGCACCTCCTGCAGGCCATCTCCTTCATCTCACTCCCCCCTCGCTAGACGGCCCTGGCCTCTGCCTTCGCCTGCTTCTGCGCCTTCGCTATGTCGTCTTCGATCCATTCGAGAGCACCCAGGTAAGGCTGCCTGCAAGTCACACCTATCTTCCCCATCGAGATGCCGTGTCCCAGGCTGACCGCCGTTATCCTCACCCTCACCTTCGAGCCAACCCTCAGCGTCTTCTTGCTCTGAGAGGCGGTGATGATCCCGGACTTCACGTCGCTCGTGAGATAGTCGTCCATTATCTGGCTGAGGTGGAGAAGTGCGTCGGCCGGTCCTATCCTGACGAACGCCCCGAAGTCAGTCACCTCGACTATCTCCCCCTCTACGAGCTCCTGCTTCAGGGGATAGAAGGTCAGGACTTCGAACCTCACCTTGTGGTAGGTGGCTCCGTCTCCCGCTATTATCTTCCCGACCCGGTCGACTTCCACCTTCGTCACGAGGATGAGGTATCCGTGTTCCGGGTTGATCGTGCTTTCGTACTTCAGCTTCAGGAGGTCGAGCGACACGTCTTCGAGAGGCGACCCGAACTTGTCCGGAGGCACCCTTACAACATCCGCTAGACTCACAAGTTGAAACATAACACTTCAGGAACGGCCCTCGCTTTGTGCCAGCGATATTAATCTTTGCAGTGAATCACACGCATTCCACTTATCAGTGATTTCATTGAGGTGGCGGGTGCGCAAGCGTTGAGCTCGACAGTCAGGCCTCGTATGACAGGGCTGATCGTCTTCGGCTCTAGAATCGTAAGCGCCGCTACGGGTTTCGTCTTCCTCGTCATGGTGGCCAGGTGGCTGGCGCCTGCGCAACTCGGGCTCTGGGAGTTCATCGTCGACCTCATTGTCTTCGCCAGCTATCCCGCGGGCTTCCTCACATACTGGGCGGCGAGGGATGTGGCCAGGGGGAAGGTCGTCGGGAAGACCACTCTTGTTCTTAACCTCCTGGCGAGCATGCTCGGAGTCGCGATATTCCTGGCTTTCGCGCTCGCAAGCTACTCGGAGGTTGGTTCGAGCGTCGGACCCTTCATTCTCGCGGTGGTCCTCGTCCCTCTTTCGTACTGGAATCAGGCCACCTCGGCGTTGGTCGGTGGGTACAACCCGGCGATCGGTGCCTACTCACTCTTGGCCTCAGAACCGGCGAAGCTAATCGCTGCATACCCGTTGCTCTTCGTCTTCAAGCTCAGAATCGAGGGGGTGATCATCGCCATCGCTGTTTCCTACTTTGTGCAGGCCGCGGTCTCCACGTACCAACTGAGGGTTGTCAGCTCCGAGAGGGTGGACTTCGCTCTGGGCCGGAAGTGGCTCAGGGACCCGTACGTGCCGGGGTTGATGACGCTGACCTACGTCCTTGGAATCGCAGACACCTTCGCCGCGTCCGTGGGGCAGCGAGGAACTAGCCTGGCCGGCTACTACCAAGCGGCTTTCCAGGTTGCCGCGATTGTCTCTTATTCGACCTTCCTTTCAGTGGCGCTCTACCCGCTCCTCCTCAGAGAGCGCTCGGAGAAACTGATGGGTGAGGTGCTCGAATTCTCGCTTCTCTTCGCCATCCCGATGGCCGCGGGCGCCATCGCCTTGGCGCCCCAGATATTGTACCTGCTCTCCCCGGCATACGTCGTGAGCAGCACGGCTCTGGAGTTTCTCTCCCTCTCATCCATCGTACTGCTTGTGTCCACGGTCTTCGACCAGACGCTGACCGGTCGAGAGAGGGCCGACCTCGACGAGAGGGAGAAGACCAGAAGTATCCTCAGGAGCGACCTGATGTTCGTGCCCCTCGCAAACTTGACCTATTCTGTGGTATACATTGGTGTCGTCTTCCTTCTCGGGAGCTATGTCGCGGGCGGCGCACCAGCTTACCAGTTCGCAACCTACTGGGCTGTAACACAGCTCACCCTATCATGCGTCCTTGTGGCCGTGAAGGCGAGGAGGCTGACCGGGAAGGTCAGCCTATACCTCTCGCGCTCGCTCCCTCTGTACGTCGTCTCCGGAATCGTGATGGCAATCGCGGTACACTATTTCGGAGCAGCAATCCTACCGGTTGGCCTCGAGACCGTCTCCTACGGACTGAGGCTGGCGCTAACGGTGGTGTTGGGCGCGGTGCTCTACTTCGGAGTCCTCGTCGCAGTCGACCACAGGGTCAGGAGCTACGCCAGGACCCTCTTCAAACTCGTCTCCTCGCTCACCGCGGGTGGATGAAAGCTCCGTTTCCATCCCGGCTCGACCCATCCCGCGCAATCGGTTTATAGACGCACTCTAGGAGTTCGAGATGTTGGCGGCTGGGGCCTCTTACTGCGCGCGATGTGGCTTAATCATTAACCCAAACGGGGCAGTCCCGGAGACATTGAATTTGGCTCATTCCACTACTTCCCGTCGGAAGACTATCACACCCTCCTCTGTCCGCCTGTGAGCCCAACGCTTTATGTCGGACGAGTTTGTGAAATACTGGGAAAAAGCCGTTCCCTGGACCTTCAGGAACGAGGACCGCCCTTACGAGGAAAAGAGGGCATTGCGATATTCGCTCCAAGACTATATGGCCGGAGTGGTCCGCTTCGACCTCTTCAAGGGTAGGCGTGTACTAGAGATAGGCTCAGGATCGGGGATAGACTCTGCAGAATTCGCTCGTAACGGTGCCTCAGTGGTGAGTCTCGATTTCACGGAGAATGGGGCGCTGAGCACGAACAGCCTCCTAAACGAGGCGCGTTTAGCGCATGATACAGTGCGCGCAACCGCGGCGGAGCTGCCGTTCCGCGATGCCAGTTTCGATTGCGTATATTCCTTCGGGGTCCTTCATCACATCCCGGAGATCGTCCCGGTGATAGGCGCAATCGCGAGGGTACTGAAACCCGGCGGCGAACTGATTTGCATGCTCTACAACAAGGAGAGCCTCCTTTACGCCTACTCAATTGTCTTTTCACACCGAAGCGAGGGGCTGAGCGAGGAGCAGCTTCTTTCTCGTTACAGCGAAAGAATCCTCGGTTGCCCCTACACGAAAGCATACACGAAGCAGGAAGCACAGGCGCTGCTCTCGCCCCACTTTGAGGTCAGAGAGGTTAGCATCCACTTCAACGCGGTTGACCTCCCCGACCAGCGCAAGTTCAAGCTGAACCTACCTGACAGATACGAACTCGGCTGGCACCTTATCGTGAAAGCCCGTCGTCGCTAGCTCGTTACGGTCCCTCGATCGGGGATGCCGTGGCCCTCTCGGTGGACCGGATACCATCAACTTCGAATCGCTCCGCAGTATTCGACATTTCTCGCCCGCTCGCCGCTGGTGTCCGGATTCCTCGGAATAGTTATTGCACCCGTCAGAGTCGGGTGCGGGAGTCGATTACCTCTTGACTCAGAAATCAATCAGGCGGGTCTCCGTCGTTGGCCTCGGCAAACTCGGCCTCTGTCTGGCTGCTGTTCTCGCCAGCAGAGGTTTCGATGTAAGGGGAATAGACGTTGATCAAACGAAGGTTGACGCGGTCAACAGGGGGAACCCCCTCGTCTATGAGCCCCGGCTCAAGGGGCTAATCAAGAGTAACGCGAAGAGGCTCGCTGCCACCACGAGGTACGATGGAGAGGTCGCGGATACAGACGCGACTTTCGTCGTTGTCCCAACCCCCAGCGAGGGGTCGGGCGCATTCTCCCTCGAGTACGTTGAGCCTGTGATGGAGAAAATCGGCCTCGAACTGGCAAGCAGCAGGCGGTACCACCTCGTGGTATTGACGAGCACGGTGATGCCGGGCTCGATGGAGGGTGTGGTCAGGCCCGCGCTTGAGCGCGTTTCAGGCCGGGTGTGCGGGAAGGACTTTGGGCTCTGCTACAACCCGGAGTTCATCGCGCTCGGGGACGTTATTCGGGGATTGCTCGAGCCAGACTTCATCCTGATCGGGGAGTCGGACGGGAAGGCAGGGACTTTGTTAGCGGACCTGCAGAGGCGCATCTGCCGCAACTATCCTCCCATCGAGCGGATGGAGTTTGTGAACGCGGAACTCGCGAAGATAGCCGTTAACTCATTCGTCACCATGAAGATAAGCTTCGCGAATACCCTCGCCGAGATGAGCGAGAGGATGGCGGGGGGGAACGTAGACAAGATAACTTCCGCCATCGGAAAAGACACGAGAATCGGTCCGAGCTATCTTAGGGGCGCCCTCGGATACGGTGGACCGTGTTTCCCTCGCGACAACGTCGCCTTCGCCCGCTATGCTTCGCGAGTGGGCGCGCAGGCTCTGATCGCTGAGGCGACGCACGAGGTCAACCTACACCAGCTGGAACGGGTTCTCGGCTTGGTTGAAAGGCTGGGGCTCGACCCCAAGACGAAGGTGGGCGTGCTCGGTCTGGCCTACAAGCCTGACACCAACGTTGTGGAGGAATCGCAGTCACTCCTTCTGGCGGAGCGTCTGAGCCGCCTCGGATACGAGGTCAACGTTTTCGACCCCGCAGCAATGGACAACGCAAGGGCCGTCCTGAACAACTCGGTCCGCTTCGCCAGTAGCGCGGAAGAATGCGTGAGACGGAGCGACTGTGTCATCCTCGCCACGCCCTGGAGAGACTTCAAGAAGCTCCCGCCCAGGAACTTCAGGGGAAAGAAAGTCCTCGACTGCTGGCGCTTCCTCGGAGAGGAGGTGAGGCGGGCATCGGAGTATTTTGGCGCGGGCATCGGCTCCGATTTCTTTGCGTAATCTCCTCAATTCTTTTAAGCTGAAGGAGAGCTAACCCGTCTGATGCAAATCACTTCCGATGCGCTCTCGCTTGACTACGCGAAGGTGGAGGTGGAGATAATTCGGTTTATCCAGAAGGTTGTGTCTGGTGCTCGGGCCAACGGCACCGTCGTGGGGCTGAGCGGGGGGATTGACAGCTCCGTCGTGGGCGCGCTATGCGTCCGCGCGCTTGGGAAGGAGAAGGTTGTAGGAATACTGATGCCTGCCTCTCACACGCCGAAGAAGGACATGGAGGACGCGAGAATTCTAGCCGAAGGTTGGGGCGTCAAGACCTTCGAGGTGAGGATAGACCCAATCTTCTCTGCCCTAGTGAGAGCCCTACCGCTCCGGGGGGACGACAAAATCGCCAAAGCGAACGCGAAGGCGCGGATAAGGATGATCATAAACTACTACTTCGCGAACCGGCTCGGGATGGTCGTGGCGGGAACGGGAGACAGGTCGGAAGATCAAATAGGTTATTTCACCAAGTGGGGGGACGGAGGGGTTGACTTCCTCCCCATCGCACACCTGTACAAGACGCAGGTGAGGCGGCTCGGAGCTCATCTCGGCCTGCCTAGGGGGGTGGTCGAGAAACCTTCTTCCCCCCAGCTCTGGCCCGGGCACAAGGCTACTGACGAAATACCAATCGATTACGGCGCCCTGGACCTTGTCCTCTACGGACTCCTCGACGCGAGGCTCCCCCCGCGAGAGGTGGCTCGGCAGACCGGGGTCGACTTTAAGGTGATAGAGGAGGTTCTGGGCAGGCATCGCGAGTCCGCCCACAAGCGTTCCTACCCGCCTATGCTCGGAACCTGGTAGCGGAAGATTCGGAGACAGCCCGCGCCCCTCTGTGCCATTCAATCGTCCTCTGGAGGCCCTCCCTAAGGTCGACTTTCGGTTCCCACTCAAGCAGCCTCTTTGCTCTCGAGATATCCAGAGCCCTGCTAAAGGGCCCTTCCGGTTTCGTCTTGTCGAAGACAACCTTAGGATTGTGATGCGTTATCTCCAGAATCATCTCTCCGACCTTCCTTATCTTATACCTCTTATCCCAGCCGAGATTGACAGGGGTGCCGTCGAGGATCTTCTCACAAGCGAGGACTGAGCCGTTTACGATGTCGTCAACGTACGTGAACCCCCTCTCCTGATTCCCACTCCCCCAGATGACGTAGGGGTCCATCCTGTCCAAGGCCTTCTCTATGAGTGCCGAGATCGCGTGAGAGGTATCGAACTCTCCCATCCCGTAGACGGTCAGGTATCTGCACGCGGAGGTCTGCATCCCCTTCTCTCTGTTATAGACTATGCACTGCAACTCACCCATCAGTTTCGCGAACCCGTAGAGGTTGTCGCTGCTCTCCCAGCCATCACCCGTGCTGAGTATGTCGTCTTCACTAAGCAAGTACTTCGGATTCTTCTGCAGCGAATCCGGGTAAACACACGCCGAGGAGCTGTAGTGGAACCTCTCCACTCCTGCCTCGTGGGCCGCATCGATTACGTTATGGTCGATTGCGAGCATCTTCGAACAATCCGCTTGGCGGGTATTAACGAACTCCCTACCTCCAAACACAGCACTCAGATGGAAAACTACGTCCGCTGACTGTGCGATGATCTGGAATCTTTGTTTGTCGACTTCGAGGTCGCAGATCTCCAGGGGAATCTCGTTTATCCCGTTCCTCCTGAATATCTCCTCCAGTCGCAGAACCTTCCTCTTCCACGCGAGCGACCCGCTCGCCAGCTGGAGTTTGTCCACGACCACGACGTTCGCCCCTAGCTCGAGTAGTCGATTCACCATGTTGGAGCCGATGAAACCGGCCCCCCCGGTCACGACCACCTTCTTCCTATTCCACTTCAATTCTCTCTTGGCACCCTCGGATCAGATTCTTTTAAGTGGATTCTCCATCCGTCTTCTTGGGACTCATTGACCAACCGCCTCTTGGTTGAATCTCCGGATCTTGACTCCTGCCCCTCGGAACAGAAGAAGGATGATTCGCCGGAGTGCGCTCACGATAGTCAGGACAAACTCTCTAAGTAGGAAGAAGACCCCATGCTCTCTCACGATTAGGTCGCAAAAGACCCCCAGCATCGTCCCCCTAGCGTAGAAGATTGACCTGGGGAGGACATAAGAAAGACTCCCGCCGTCAAGGAAGTATCCCTCCCCCAGTTTCCTCTGAACGACCGGCCTGTCCTCTAGGGCTATCCTGAGGTCTTTTCCGCCAACGTCGGGCAGGTAGACGATCTTATGCATCTTTCTCATGTAGTCTCTGAGTATTACGTCCTCCCCCAGGTATCGTGCAGCACCCCTTAACGAACCCGCGGAATGCGGGTGCGGGATCATCCTAACCTCCTCCTCCTTCTCGGTGTCCAGCCAGTAAGGTTTGTAGACCGCATAGAGGCCGGTGAAGAGCGCACGCCTTTTAGTGACCTTGATCGCCTTCTTGCTGAGGTTACGGATCAGCTCGCCAAGAGTCCCGCCCCCTCTCCGTTTCTCTAGAGACACAAGACCGACGTTCCCCTCTCCCACCATCTCGACCGCCTTCAGACAGTTCTGGTTAACGACGAGGTCTACATCGCCCGTCAGCACCTTGTCATACTTCGCCGCCCTGAACCCCGTCCTCCTCACGAGCGCCTGCCGAAAGAGCCATTCCTTATTCTCCGGAACTTCGAGGATTCGAACCCTGCTGTCGCCGCCTGAAGCTGACCTTATGGCTTCCAGGAGCTGCGCGCTGACTGGATAATCGACGCAGAGAACTACGTCGTTCGCGCCCAGCGATAGCCAAGAAGGGAGGGACTTCGGAACGAGATATGCGTCTCTCTCAGCTACGGCGAGCACGATTGAGAAATCCTCAGAGAGACGGACGATTGGCATCACAACCTTCTGCGCTTGACGGGCACTCCCAGCGCTCTCAGGGCCAGCGTTTCCGAGAATAAGATGATGCTTAAAGGAAGCATCAGCAGCTCTCTTATGAAGAACCAAGTGCCGAACTTGGTAATGAGGACTTGAGAGTAGGCCGACAGCAGCGTGCCCCTCACGTAAAGTATCGACTTCGCTGTTATGTATGCGAGAGTCCTTCCGTCCCCGAACAATCTGACTGCTTGCCTGGCCTGAAAGGCTGGCCTATTGTCAGTCTCTGTCCTCACCTCGACACCACCTATCTGTGGCAGCGACACCACCCTGTATTTCTTCAGCATCGCCCGTTTGAGCATGGTGTCATCCCCAAGATAGGGCGGAGGGGTTGCCTCCCGACCCGAAGCGAGTCCGACGAAGAAGTCGTCCTCCCTTTGGAGGGCTCCGTGTCTGAGCGGGTGAGGGATCTTCTTCGCCGACTCCTCGTCCTCCGTCTCCAACCAGTATGGTCTGTAGAGGGCGTATAACCCGGTGAAGTAAGCCTCCTTCTTGAGTGCCCGGATAACCCGCCTAGTTGAGTTCTGGACGACGTCGAAGAAACCGCTTCTCATTTCCTTCTGGAGGTTTACGATTCCGATGTTGTCCTTGCCAACCATCCGGATCGCCGCCACCACATTTTCGTTTACGATGACGTCGATGTCCCCCGTCAGAATCTTGTCGAACTTGGCTGATTTGAACCCTGTCCTCCTTACGAAAGCCTGGTGGAACATCCAGCCGCTCTCCCTTGGAACTTCAACGACTCTGAGCCTGTCGTCTCCCCTCGAATTCTTTCGTATGGCCTCGATCAGGTGTTGGCTGGCTGGCTTGTCCACACATAAGATTACCTCGTCCGCGGGGAGCGCCAGCCACCTCGGGAGGGTTCTGGGGACCAGCGCGGCGTCATTCTCGGAGACGGGAACCACGACTGAGAAGTCCATCATACAACACTATTCGCTCCCGACAGCAGATGCTTTAGGGGTTCGGTTCGCCCGATATCAGCCTGCTGATGGGCAGTGTGATCAGAGGGGATCTGGCGTCTTCGACTCGACACGCTAAACCCTTATGCGCCCCTCACTGGTGGGCCATAGCCCTCGCGTTCTCAGGCTGATTCGAGTCAGGGAGGTAAGCTATGTGGGCGCTACTCCAGCCAGACACGGAGTTGGTGCTGGGGAGCGGACGTACAGAATTTAGCGAGGATTCCTCAGGAGCATTCGAGCCAGCTATGAGACGGCAACCCTTCCCGAACGCAGGGTAATCGCTTCGACCCTCATCCTCCGGAGTCTTGTCAGGAGCGCGGCGTCCACAGTCGCGACGATGGCTCTTGCGCCCTTGCCGTACGAGGCTATCTCATCGTCGACCGCGAGCCCCCCGCACTTCTCCAAATTGAACTCCTTCGTTAGTTCGAGGGCAAGCGCGGCATACCTCGCCCTCTTCGATTCGCCCTGAGCAAGTCTATCAAGCTCGGCCTTCGCGCAGTCGAGAATCACGGGCACGAATTTTCCCGCCTTCTCGACCATGTCCTCATACCAAGTGGTGGGGTTCTCCACGACCGCCATCAGGAAGCTGCTGTCGAAGACGACCTTCCGCAACTACTTCAGGACACCGGAGCCGATCAGCCGCCACCTCTCAGCGATCCTTCTGCTCACCGAGGCCCTCGCCCCCTCCTCGACTGAGACGGGCTTTTTCAGGTCCATCTCGGCGACGCTGTCCCTCGCAGAGGTGACGCTCGCCAGGGTAGACGCGGTCCCTAGGTTGAGCCTGAGCGATTCCCCCGCCCTCACCTTCTCCACCTTCACCATCTCCGCGGAGCCAACCGCGCTATCGAAGAGCTGCAGCTCGAGGGTGATGTGTTCCCATACGGGGGGCAATGCCCCGGGCTTCCCGACGACGCTTCCGACCATCTGGTCCCCCTTCGTTCCTGCAGGGTCGAGCTCGGTTCCGACAGCGACGAGCCCTCCCGGCCTGACCTTCCTCGTGATTCCTGCCCCTGTCCCGAGGCTTGTTACCCTCGTGGTGACAGGTGCGAACTTTCCGCGGTCGTCGGCAATCCCGGGTAGAATCTCGACATCGTCACCGACCTCCATTTCACCCCTAACGAGCGAGCCTCCCAGAACCCCTCCCGTAAGTTGGGAGATGTCGATCCCCGGCTTGTTCACGTCGAAGCTCCGGACGACGTACATCAGGGCGCTGGCGGCTGGGTCCCTCTTGGGGGTCGGAATGACCTCCTCGATCGCCTCGATTAGGGCATCGATATTGATCCTCTGCTGGGCCGAGATCGGTATTATCGGGGCATCACCCGCCACGGTCTTCGCGACGAAATTCTGAATCGCCTCGTAGTTCCTCCTCGCCTCCTCGTCCGTCACGAGGTCTATCTTGTTCTGGACGACGACTATCTTCTTCATCCCGAGCATCTGGAGGGCCTGCAGGTGCTCCCTCGTCTGGGGCCTCGGGACCGGCTCGTTCGAGGCGATGACGAGGAGGGCGCCGTCCATCAGAAAGGCTCCCGCGAGCATGTTCGTCATCAGGCTCTCGTGGCCAGGCGCGTCGACGAAGCTGACAGCCCTCAACAGGTCGGTCGGCTTTCCGCACACGGGACAGGTCGGGCTCGTTGAGTAGGCCCCGGGGACAGGGGTGTACTGACACTTGTAGAAGGCCGCGTCTGCGTATCCGACCTTGATCGTGATTCCCCTTCTCAGCTCCTCGCTGTGTGCGGAGGCCCAGACGCCGGTGATAGCCTGAACGATCGACGTTTTTCCGCTATCTACATGCCCCGAGGTCCCGATGTTGCACTCGGGCTGCTTGGGAATGACGGGTCTCTCTGCGCGCGGTTCGGACATGCTAGACTCGCTCGTTGGAAGCCTCTTTTAAGATTCGCTTCGATATTCTGTTTTCAGCGCAGCTTTCGGACCAGATCGGGAATAGCCCTCAGGTCCTTCTTCGATGTCGAGACGTCTCCTCGCTCAGGTGCGACACTCTGAGCATTGAAGGTAAACTTCAAGTCGGCGATGTTGATCTCCGAACCATTCGCACCGTCCGCAGCAGCCTGTACATCCTCGCGTCGAGCATGTTCTCGGAAGGCTGTCTTCATGATTCGAGTCTTGTTCGCGATCACCAAGAGCCCTTATCCTACGAGCCTGCCGTCATGCTTCGCCACTGGCCATTAATCTCGCAACATCTTCTGAACCTGACCTATGATGAGGCGCAGGTCCTTCTCCTCGATCGAGAGGTCCGCCCTCTTTCGGACGAGCGGCTGGGCGTTGAAGGCGACCTTGAGATCTGCGATGTTGAATAGCTCGAGGTCGTTAGCCCCGTCAACCACCGCCACCTTCTTGCTCGAATCAAGCATCCCCCCGAAGGCGGTTGTAATGATCTGCGTCTTGTTGGCGTTCACGAGCAGCCCGTAACCTATCAGCTTCCTGTCATGGAAGACCAGCTGGTTTGAGAAGACGTGGTCGAGGCCTAGCTCCTCCTTCACACGGTTCGTCAGAAGAGAGAAGCCGCCCGAGACGCCCACCATGATGCAGCCCATCTTCTTCAGCTCCGTAGCCATCTCGCGCGCTCCCTTCATCAGGGGGAGTCTATTCGCAACAGCCACACACTGTCCGTAATCTACCCCCTTGAGCAACTCCATCCTCTGTCTCAGTCCCTCCTGCCATTCAATCTCCCCCCTGATCCCTCGAAGCGTTATCTCGGTCACTTCCATATGCTTCCCCACCAACTTCGCCAGTTCCGGGAGGAACTCCCCGTCCACCAGGACCCCCTCGACATCGAAGATGACGATCAAGCCGGGTCTTTCGACCAGAAGCCAGAGAAGTATAAGAAGTGAAGGTTGTTATCGCGAAATCCTTCTAAGCCCAGGAAAGTTGTCGAGGGCTGTTTGAACGGAAGCCTCCTCAGCTTTCACTTCGCGTGCTGTCAAAAGAATCGTATCGCGTCACCCGGGCTGACCGAGAACTTAAGGGCCAACGCCAGGGCCGACTCTAAACTCTCACATGCTTATTCGTTGCCTCACCAGCGTGGAAGTCACGTTAATATAGAATCTAAGGTTCTCGGGCTTTTGACTTGTCCCGCTTCGGCATCTCTCTTCCTGTCGCAGTGGTAGCGCTGATTCTAATTTCGAGCGTTCCGGTCCCTCAGAGGGCTTCGAGCAACGGAATTCCCATCCAGCACGTCGTCGTCATCGTCCAGGAGAACCACTCCTTCGCCAGCTACGTCGGAACCTACCCGAGTGCGAACGGGCTGCCGCCCGGAGTCGCTCTCCCCGCCAAGCCCAACGGGACTGCTTCCGTCAAGCCCTTCCCGCTAAATAGTGACGTCCCTCCGCGTGACATCTGCAACTCGTGGGGGTGTGCTCACGCTGAGTTTGACGGCGGGAAGATGGATGGCTTCGTCTACACGGCTGCGTCGGTCATGACGATGGGTTACTTCGACTACCACCAGATACCTTACTACCGGGACTACGCCTCTCAGTACGTCCTCAGCGCCTCTCAGCCAATTTCTGGTGGTGATCTTGAGTACAGCCTTTTGCTCGCCGTAGTTGTGTTGGGAGTTGTCGCGGCTCTCCGGCGCTTCGGGAGATGGCGATGGTGACAGCCCTCTGGGCCCTGGCACGAGTGGAGGGGTTTAGGACTTCAGAGAAAGATGTTCCAACTCGCTGTCATCCAGGTTGTCAAGGACGAGGTCAGCAAACAGTGGCTAAAGCAGGGAAGCTCCTACTCGACAACACACCAATCGAGAAGACCGGGCAGCAGATCGAAGGGAGCCGCGTGGATTCCTAAGAATCTCGCCCAGAGGATAACCATTCTTGACCTCTGTGTTGACTCTGTTTCGCTCAGCCCTTCTTCGGCTCGGGCAACTCCTCAAAGTGGATGCGACCCTTGACATTCTCGAGGTTTGCCTTGCGACGGCGAAGGTCCCCAAGAGCCGTGAGGGGTCTATCCGGAAGAACTGCCCTTCGTCTCGGATAGGCGGAAATGAGGTGCGGGTGAAAGAACGAGGTCAGGCGAGGGTACTCTCTCATCGGCCCGCGGCGCAGGGAGTCGTCTCACCGAGAGTTTAAGCAAACAGACTACAATTCTTGGTCTGTCAGGCTTTAGTCGGCTAGAGAGGAGCAACTCCTGAAGTTGGCAGCGTGTCCCAAGTGTGGAAGCAGGAAGATAGCTCCGGCGCGGGGCTTTGAAGCGGTGGCGGAACCCTCGAGCGGAAGCGCTCACCCGCCGCCAATCAAGGTTTCAATCGGGCAGTGCGAGAAATGCGGGGCGGAGTTCCCCACGATAGAGAGCCGGAAGAAGTATCTTCTCGCGCCCGCCGCCGAGCTAGAAAAAGTCAGAAAGGCGATGGAGAGACTGAAGTCCGAGAATGAGGCGATGAACTCCAAGATGAAGGAGATAGTCGCGAAGGAGGAGGAGCTTCAGTCGTCGATAGAGAAAGTGAGGAGCGAGGGGGAGGTGAAGATCCTGGAGAGGAGGTACGAGGCCCTTACCGAGAATGTTTCTTACCTTAGAAGCGAAAAAGAAAGGCTGGAGAGGCTCGCCTCCGTTCTGAGCCTCGCCACCCCGTTGGTTCCGTCCTCTAACAGATACCGGACTAAGACCTAGTTCGCTTTTTCGATGTCTTCGACTTCTTCCGGAGGGTCGAAGGAAGCAACCTTCTCTTCGAGTGTCTTCTTCTCGCTTAGTAGCCTGTTGACCTCTTCCTCAAGTGCTGTGACCTCATTCTCCAACGTCAGTATCGTCACCTGCTCCCTCAAGGCGTCGATGTCGGCGCGCACCGCGTCACGGGTTGTCGCGAGTTCTTTGATTCTCTCTTCGAGCTTCGGGATCTGTTCGGCCTGCTGGGTTACTACAGCCATCGAAGAAAGGCTAGCGCGGGGTTGCTAAGACACGCTGAAGCGAAAAGAATTGATTTGCTCGTAAAATTTTGTCAATCGGTAATATGTCGGCCCCGCGGCAATCGATAAAGAGTGGGCAGGTGGGTGAGACTTGAAAGTCATCGCAGCACCCATCCTTTAGAGCAGAGACTGACCATCCCCGAATATCGCGTCACCCTTCGTTCATTCTGAGGGAGGGAGCGGATATGCTCCCTATCTATCGATGTGGTAGGGTTTCATGCTGTGCTCACGATGAAGGTGCTTGGTGTACTCTTCCGTCTCATGCGCCGTCAGTCGCTTCCTGAACGCTCTGAGGGACACGATGGCGAAACAGAAGGAGCATGGCTGCCCTTCTACTGTGAGAATCTCGTTCAGCGTCAGGCGTTGCATCGGTGAAATCTGCCGATTGGGTGTAAATAAAGATGGAGGCGGAATCTATAGTTGAAATTCACCTCTATTACCATCAAATCTAGCGGAAAGTGTACCTGGTTTCAGCAAGAATCGTAATTTTGAGCGATTATCGCCCTCTGACCTGCTGTTTCAGGCTTCAGCCCCTCTGCGGCGAGACGGCCCGCAGCACTCACCCCGGCCCCTTGACCCTGTACTGAGAAATCGTTCCTATCGTAGCGTGTGCGCGTGGACAGACCGCCCTTCATCTCCGCGGTTTGCGCGGAATACTGCAGTGCGGGGTTTGATGGTGACGAGGGCATATTACCGACTACAAATCGAGATTTCGAAGTCACAACGCATTATTAGTGAAAACGCCCAAGCATTCTCTGCGCTTGAACTCAAAGAAGGGAGCCGCGAAGAAGTAATGCTCTCGAAGACCAAGTGTTCAGACTACATCGATACCCTAGTCCAGATGGGCATTCTGGCACTCTTCGTCGATAAGAAGGGGGAGGAGAGGGTCGAACTCAAGGTGCCCCTGGAGGAGCTGTTGCGCGATGGGCTGGAGCGTAGCGGCGAGAAACCCCCGGAGGATACGAGGAAGTTTCCACAGTGGATTTCGCTTCTACTCTCGAGGACCGTCGTCACGGAGAGGGAGCTCATCTTCTCGAGAGAGGACTTGATAGGAATCGCGTCCGTCTTCATGAGCCTAATCTGCCTCGCGTACGACGAGGATGTCCTGACCGCCTCGGTCAAGCTTCTGAGGGCGGCCGAGAAACTGGGGACTACGGCCAAGAACTGACTGGCTCGTGAATTTTATGACATCTGGCCGAGCTTAGCCACTTTCATCTTATTGGCACTGTGGCGGAGTTGCGCCGAGAAGAGAGACCTTATGATCGCCACTGTCTCTTCATTATGGGCTCCAGCAATCAGAAGGAAGAGGGCTCTCGAGTTGGTCCGCAGGATCAGGTCAATACAGTCTTTCAGGAAGAGGTAAATCGTCTTGGTCCCCGAGGCGACGATCATGTCTGACAGCGCACCAAAGACTAGCGAGACGCGGCCTTCCTTGCTACGAATCGTCCTCTCGAGACTTTCAAGGAGGAGCCCTCTGTCTTCGTGAGGAATCAGAAACTCGTTTTCGTTCTCTCCCGGCTTCGGGTAGGACGTCCCTCCGTTGAGCACGAAGAGCATGACGTTCGGTCTGTCTTTGAGGGCGGCGCGCAACGGACTCGTGCTAGGCACTACTACGACCGCAAGCTCGCTGTTCGTCTCGTCGATGTAGTCCTTCACGGCTCGCTCGTAGGGTTGCATTGGGTCGTGCTCGAGGAGGATGGCGCTCCCCAGCTCTTCGAGGCTGCCGAGGCGGAGCCGTTTTGAGAAGGAGTGTGAAGGCGTGGACGCGGGGAGACTCGCCGCGTGTTGCGTCACGAAGCCGGCGAGGACATCCGTCCTTCTGAAAACGTAGGCGGTCATACCGAAGACGACGATTCCTATCGCGCTCGCCATGCGGCTCGCGAGCGTGCCCGGCGGGAAGTAGAGCCTCAATCCCACCAGAAGAACGGCGGCAATCATCCAGGAGAGGGGAAGGAGGAGCATCGCCCTCGCCTCAGTCTTTGCGCCTATGGTTCTACTCCGGACTATCATCAGGCGGCACGGGTAGAGGACGAAGGCGGTAGCGGTCAGCGTGATTGCCCCGACGTACCAGCCCTGAAAGCTCGGGCGAAAGATCGAGCCTCCGAACTCCAAGGGGAGAAGTTGAAGAGTAAAGGGCATCACGAGCCCCAGAGAGAGCACAACTGTAAGCACAAAAAACGTGAACGCGAAAAGGGGGAAGTTCGGGCCGAGGTGAG
>WNEQ01000401.1_pt1 | contig 22663 bp, 25 predicted proteins | sample 5399971 | NCBI WGS metagenome assembly WNEQ01 (sample SAMN13153330, study PRJNA577476) | soil metagenome | isolation source: 20 cm grassland meadow soil 2 days after 1st rain plot 5 | place: USA:California | collected 2015-09-18
GTAGTTGTCGGCGCGATGGATGGACAGGATGCACTCTCTGGTACCGATGACGGAGCAGGAGGAGCAGGTCGACGACATTCTGAACCAGTATGCCATCAGCCATTATTCGCATGTGGTCTTTCCTGTCGGCGGCAGGAATTATGTCGTCGACTTCTACTTGCCAAACCAGAGGGTTGCACTGGAGTGCTGGCGCAGCACTAGCCGCAGGGGTGTGGCCCTAACTTGGGTGGAGAAGAACGCCGCGTATGTCGATTGGAAGTTCAGGAGGGTGAAGGAGGCGTACCCCGACCTCAGGTGCGTGGCCCTGGTGGAGGTGATGCAGGCGAAGGCGGAGCTGGTGAGGGTGTACGTGGGCCCCGTAATGGAGCATGCGGATGCCCTCAGCTACTCGATGGATGAGCTGGCGAGGGTCGTGAGGGAGTGGTGTAGCGTTGGTGGTTAAGGGCATGATTGAGATGAGGTCGTGAATGTCCAGAGTGGAGACGAGGCCAAGAGTCCACGGCTCAGAGTTCAGACCGTATTTCGAAGCCGTGGTCAAATCGAGTAAGGGAGCTCGGGAAGCTGCGCAAAAGATGGGCTATGCTGATGCCGCGGCAGTGCGATATCATATGAAAAGGCTGGGGATCCGGCGTCCTGACCACTGGAATCAGCGGCCACCAGCAAGGAGTCCGGAGTTTGCGAGCTATTTTGAAAACATCGTGAAGACAAGCAAGACCGTAGGAGAAGCGGTCAGCAGGCTGGGATACGCGAACACTTCGATAATCTATCATCATGTAAAAAGGTTGGGAATTGAGACGCCGAAAGAATGGCTATTGAAGCCGGGAGTGCGTAAGCAACGTCAGAGAATGGTGCCAGAGGTCATAATGCATCATGAAATGGACAGGGCGTGGTCGGGTGGCCTCATACAGGGAGAAGGAGGCATTGTCGCTCATTACTCCAAGAGAGTGGATGTCACTGCTCTCGATGTTAGGGCTGCGATGACCGACCCAGATCCAATCTTCAGACTTTGCGACTCGTTCGGGGTCGCACGGCCACCCAAGTCACTGCCCAAACAACCCGGTCGGAAGCCAATTTGGGAATGTGTTGTTGGAGGCCTGAGGGCTTATCGTGTCTTGCAAGAAATCCTTCCATTTCTCTTCGGCGAGAAACTGAAGGAAGCCAAGAGGGCATTGGAGTTCTTCACTCCCTATGGATACCGTCAAGGCCGCTTCGGTGGGTATGACATTTGGCCCCGGAGCGAATTCCCATTCAGAACAAAGGGTGGAGCTCGAATCCGAAATCTGGAGATGGCCCGGTACGGGGCGAAAGAATGACAAAATCCGTCACGCCCGGACTTTTCCGCTTGCTCAACACCCGGGATGCCTTGGCAGTATGAAGTTTAATTAGACGACGTCCAAGGCGACATTTATTCGGGGGAAGGGAAAATTCACGGCAAGAATTATCGCCAGATTAAAGGGATGGCCTACAGCAAGAAGTTCGCGCCAGGAGCGCCGAATACGAAGGTGGCGCGTTTCACGGTTGGGAAGAGCAGGCCTGATTACGATTACCTCGTTCAACTCGTGTCGGAAGGCAGGGTCCAGATAAGACACAACGCGCTGGAGGCTGCGAGGGTGGCCTGCAACAAGAAAGTTGTGCTCCTAGGTGAAGATAATTATTTTCTGAAAGTGGTCGTATATCCCCACACCGTGTTGAGGGAGAACAAAATGATTGCTACAGCAGGTGCTGACAGGCTCCAGGAAGGGATGAGGAAGGCGTTCGGGAAGCCGATAGGTCTGGCGGCGAGGGTAGAGGTTGGTAGCGTTATCCTCGAGATGGGTGTGAAGGCCGAGAACCTGGAGAAGGCGAAAGAGGCGATGCATTCGGCCTCCGCCAAGCTACCGATGAAGACGAAGGTCCAAGTCGTTCCCCTCCAGAAGCCGGTAGCCCAATGACCATCCGAATCGACGAGGAGAGGGTCTTCCGTCTAATCGAGGAAAGGCACCCCCGCGCGATAGTCGTGAACGCCCCCGGAGGCCTTCAAGCACAGACGAGGGCCCTGATGGAGAAGATTAGGGAGAGGTACGGGGTATCCTGCGTCCTCGTCGGGGACAGCTGCTTCGGGATCTGCGACACTGTCGACGAGGAAGTTGAAAAGCTAGATGCGGATATGGCCCTCCACATCGGCCACAACGCCGCAGTCCAGAGCGTGGGTGAATACACCTACCTGATCGATGCGACCGATGATGTTTCATTTGACTGTGTAATCGGGAAGGCGATTCCGGAGCTCCGGAGCAGGAGATTCGAGAGGATCGGGCTTGTAACGTTCAGCCAGCACCTGCACGAACTCGAACCAGCCAAGATGAAGTTCGAGGCCGCCGGGTTTCAGGTCTTCCTGGGGAAGAGGAACAATTTGTTGCTTGACAGTCAAATTTTCGGATGCGACTTCTCCACAGCATATCCCATCAGGAACGAGGTGGAGGCCTTCTGTTTCCTGGGAGAGAGCGAGTTTCACGCGGTTGGGCTGGCCCTCTCAACGGGCAAGCCGACCTATATGCTTGACCCCTACCTTGAGGATGTGGTCGACATGGAGGAGGCTGCCGAAGCGCGGAGGAAGCGCGCCATCCTCTCAGTTTACAAGGCGCTGGACGCGAAGGTCTTCGGTGTCATAACAGGCCTGAAGGAGGGGCAGAAGATGCTCGGCAGGACGAACTGGATAGTGAAGAGGCTTGAAATGCATGGGAGAAGAGTGGTCCAGCTCGCTATGAGGGACATCACCCCCGAGCGGCTCGCCCCGTTGAGGGACGTCGACGCGTTTATCCAGACGGCGTGTCCGAGGATCTCCATCGACGGATTCACCTTTGACCGACCGGTGCTCTCCATACCTCAGGCCGATGCGCTGGTCAGTCTCCTCGAGGGGAGGGAGATTGGCGAGTTCCTGCAGAGACCAAAGTGGATCGAACTGACCGTGGGATTGATTCCGAGGCGAAATTAGTAGGCATGAAGAAGAACTCGGTGGTCCTGCCCGGCGACGCGCTGGCGGTCTCGGAGGAGTACCTTCCAGGGAAATATGCCTACGACGACTCTGGTCGGATAAGGGCCCTACTGGCAGGCAGGGTAGTGGAGGATATGGTGAACCGGGAGATTTCGGTGAAACCGGTGGCCGCCGCCAGGACCCTAGCGGTAGGCGACTATGTCACCGGGCAGGTAGAGGCGGTCCAGTCCAACTCGGCAGGGGTAAGGATCTACTACCTCAACGGCAAGCCGACCGAGAAGGGCTTCTCCGGAATGCTGCTGCTCAGGCGGGAGCCTCCCGGGAGGGGAGCTCGGACGAGAACGTACGTGAAGCTCGGCGACATAGTTCGCGCCAGGGTATCGAGCACTCTCAATGCCATAATTCAGCTCTCCATCGACGACCCACGCTCGGGTGTCATCTTCGCCCTCTGCGGCAACTGTGGGAGGCCTCTGTTGGGGGCGGGAGGAAACAGGGCGAAGTGTGAAGAGTGTGGCAACGTGGAGGAGCGAAAGTTTGCCAACGACTTCGGCCAGTTTCCAATTCAACCGTAAAGACGCCCATCTCCTGCCTAATCAGCACAAAATAGCTTGGTTTAGGCTTGCTTCGGGCTAATAAGCCACAATAGATGTTTGAGGAGGAACCTCCCTCTCCGACTGCTCCTAGGTGAAGAGGTACATTCGAGCTGGGTCGGAGGAGTGCAGGGTTGGCCCTGACCATCCAAGAGGGACCATGGCGGTTCGAGTGATGCAGATGCGGTTGAAAGTCGCTTTGGCGATGCTTCCGTCTCGCCCCTTCATCCGGTGGGGCATAGTGAGGTTTTTTAACCTGACTTCGAGGGCTGGACGAATCAGGTAAATTGCAGATACAGACTTCGCACGAGGGCGAGAAGGCGTTTACGGTGGAGGTCGTAGGCGAGGATTACTCCCTAGCGGAGATAGTACACCACGAGCTGTTGGACGAAAAGAGCGTCACGTTCGCAGGAGTCGTGCCACCCCACCCGCTCATGAAGAAGCTCGTCCTGAAGGTGAAGGCGCAGAGAATCAAGCCGCAGAAGGCCTTCTCCAACAGTGTGGAGAGAGCGGTAACCACGACTCACGAACTCCTGAATAGCATCACCAACGCTCTTGGTGGTGAATCCGAGTGAAGTTCTGCCCAAAGTGCGGCACCAGACTCAAACTCAAGCAGATCAAGGGTGAGAGGGGGGTCTCAATCACCTACCTGTGCGACAACGACGGCTACACGGACAAGGCCGGAAAGACCGTAATGCAGACGACTGAGGAGGAGCTTGCGAACCTAGCACCGATAAAGGTCGTCGGCGATAAGGAGAGCAAACTAACCACACTCCCAATCACCAAGATCGACTGCCCCAGATGCGGGCACGACGAAGCGGTGTGGTGGTTTCTTCAGACGAGGAGCGGCGACGAGCCGCCGACTCAGTTCTACAGATGTCTGAAGTGCAATCATACGTGGAGAAGCTACTCTTAGGTCGTTTTTCTAGGGTGCACGATGGTCGCCTCGCCGTTTGCGACAAAGATATCGGCGTTCGCCGAGGGAATGACGGCGAGGTCTTCGGACTTGAATGGTCCGTAGCGTCTTAGGTCGAAGCCGATAACCTCCTCCACGGGTCTCAGGAACCTGACGGTTACAATCTTCCCCAGCTCCCTCTGAACTGCGTTTGCTAAGAATGACGGCTGCCCATTTACGACGGCGCTGATGAACTCGTCGCTGATTCGCTTAAACTCGGTTGCGGACGAACAGACGAACCTCTCTTCCGGGAGGAGTTGGTGAGCGATTCTCTGGGAAGTCGCCTTCCTGATCCTGATGCTGAGGAGGCGGCGGACAAGTCCGTCTATGAGCTCCAGCTGACGATGAACCAGTCGGTTTGTGAGTTCGGAGTTGTTGGAGCTGGCGACTCGCTTCAGGCTCTGCGTGTACGTCGCTACCTTCGAGTAGGTGTCACTTGACAGTGTAAGTATCTTCTCGGACTGCTCCTCCCCTTCGAGTTGCCTCCTAAGAGATTCGATCGCGCCCTCCACCTTCTAACTCACTTCCGCCAGCCCTCTCGCCAGAAGGTATACCGCTGCGTACGCAGGGATGGATACGCTTTCCGACTTGAATGGACCGAGCCTCTCCCCGTTCAACGTGAACTGGGGAGAATACTTCACGGTGACCTTAATTCGAGTGCTCCCCAACACGACCGGGTCCGATAGAGGTTTGAAGCTGTCGAGGGATTTCACTTTCATCTTCAGCAAGCCAGTGCTCCCGTGAAGTGTTCCGGGCATCCGGAATACCCTGTGTATGTCCGTTGTCACGGACGGGTCAACATGGGAGACCTGGGATTCGATAGCCCTGTTTATGTGAGCGTGAATGCCGTCCCCTTTCTTCTCTTTCGCCTCGGGTTGCGGTAGAGAAGGAGCTGATGAAAGAAACTTGGCAATCCTCCCCAGCCATCCCCGATTGTCTAGCGGGGCGGTCTCTTCAAGACGCTGACCCCGCCTCAGGGAGAGGACGAAGCCCTGCGGGATGAGCATACCGGCCCCTCTCACGTAGTCCGCTATCTCTGTTCTTGAAACAGCACCGAGGGGGTCAAAGCGGCTGTCCTGCACGTGCAAGTGGTATCCTCTGTTCCCGGAGAAGTAGGTCGTGATGGCGCTAGGCTGGACGCTGAAATCCTCCGTCAGGAGCCTGATTAGCCGGCTGGCGTGGTCTTTGGCGGCTTCGAGGCAGACCTCGCAGACGTTTTGAATCTCCTCCATGTTCGCTTTGGCGCAGTTAGGGCATCTCTGGGGCCTGGGTAGGCGTCCCTTGGAGCTGCAGTCGTGGCAGAACCAGACGTCGTGCTCCCGCTTGCACGGAGTGGATATGTCGCTGGCATCGATATCAAAGATGAGTTCGGCGCCCTTCCATCCCTTCTCCTCCATAGGAAGCGAAGGTGAGTCGTAGAGTGCGTTGGAGCAGTAGACCGATGATGGTGCCTGCCTGACAATCTCCGCGACGGCCTCCCCGGCACTCCTGAACGTCAAATGGCGCACCATCCCTCCCCCGAACGGCATGTAGCCGAACTCCCTCTCCTCTATCTTGCTGGGGAACTCGATTCTGTCAGAGTCGCGGAAGTAGTGCTCCTTGTAGGTAGCCTTGAGGAACCGTATCGTGTCCCAGTTCATCTAGAGAGCACCCAAGTCTATGTAAGAGGGAGGGATATTTGTGCTACCATGTTGGTCTCGAACAGGCTGCCTGAAAATTTGGTCGATTCGTCGAAGGCGATTGAGCCGAACACCCGCCTGTGCTTTGTCAGACTCCACAAGAGAGAAGGACGATAGGAAAGAACGTCGTTTCCTGAGAGTGGCCAGCGAGGGCGCTGTGGTGCTCATTAAGCCTGTTACAATACTCTCATGATTGTTGTGTCTTCGAAGTGGATGAGTCAAGTGCGCTCGCTTGTCCCCCTGACCGAGCAAGAAGAGGAGGTCTCGCATATCCTCCTGCAGCACGCCGTCTTCCCGGTGGCGAACAGGATGTACGTGGTGGATTTCTCCCTTCCCGAGCAAAGAGCCGTGATAGAGTGCTGGAGGAGCACGAGCAGGCGGGGGGTGGCCCTGACGTGGGTGGAAAGGAACGCTTGCTACGTGGATGTGAAGTTCCGGAGGATCAAGGGGGCGTGCCCGGACTTGAAGTGCGTCGCACTGGTCGAGGTTGTGCAGGCGGATTCGGCGGTGGTGAGGGTGTACGTTTCTGCGGTGATGGAGCACGGGGACGTCTTGCGCTGTTCGATGGAGGAGTTGGCGGGGGTGGTGAGGGAGTGGTGCGGAAAGGAAGGGGCCTGAGGTAATGCCGCGAGGAGTGCCTAAGGAACCCAGAGAATGTCTGAGGTGCGGACAGCCGTTTCAGGTCAGGTGTGGTTATCAGAAATACTGCCCGCCCTGTCAGGAACCAGCTCAACGGGAGCGGAAGCGGTTCTACTCGAGGGTCTACTACCGGTCTCATAGAGAGCAGTGCATACAGACCGTGAGGCGCTCCCAAGAGAGGAACCCTGAATGGTATGAACGGTATCTGCGCCTCAAGCGTGAATACGAAGCGCGGAAACTTGAGAGGGTGGTCCCACTCGTCATCCATCACTACTCTGGCGGAACTTTCAGATGCGCATGCTGTGGAGAATCACAACGAGACTTCCTCACGATTGACCATGTCGACGGCAACGCATACAAGACAAGCGAAGCGCTCGGGATACCGCGCGGCGGGTCTGAACTCTACAGATGGCTAGTCAGAAAGGGGTTCCCGTCAGGGTACGCAGTTCTTTGCATGAACTGCAACGTGTCCAAGGGGAAACATGGCGTATGCGCACACAAACTAAGGATTGAGTCGGTGAAACACTCGGTGGAGAAGACCTCGGCTTGAGAGGACGTGCGCCTCCAAAGGGTGGACCTGTCCCATGTAGAAGGTGCGGCGACCTGTTCCAACGGAAATCTGGTAACCAGCGCTTCTGCGAGCTATGCAGAGGGCCTGCACGCGCCGAGCATAAGCGCGTGTATGGAAGAATCTACTACGTTTGGAATGCGGAGAAAGTCAAGGTGAACTCGCGGAGGTCGGAACTGAGAAATCCCGAACGCTATCGTCGGCTAAAGCTTGAGTATATGGCTCGGAAGAACAAGCTCATCTGCACACAGGTGATTGGCCACTACTCCGATTGGAAATTTGCCTGTATGTGTTGTGGCGAGTCAGAACGTGACTTCCTCAGTATTGACCACGTCGCAGGGAACGGGAAGAAGATGAGCAGAGAACTCGGGATTCCGCGTGAAGGGAACCAGCTCTACAAGTGGCTGTTTGACAATGGCTTCCCGACTGGCTTCCAGGTGATTTGTATGAACTGTAATTTGTCGAAAGGTAAACATGGGTCGTGCGTACACAAGAAAGACCCTGCAGTAGCGACCACTATGTTGACCGCATGAGATAACCCAAGCCGACTTCGAATGATGGTATATCGAAGGACTCGGGGCTTTTTTGGGCGGCTTATTCTGCCGGTCACGTCAGAGTTTCACTCAGCACTGACCCTTGGAGCGAGGTAGAATCCGAGACGGCAGCCCTGCTTGTTCAAGCGAAATTCTAAGTAAACAGGCTTTCGGCTTGAGAACTCGCAAGTTAGTGTGTCTGCAGCCTGGCCGGCGGCTCGGACGATCGAAGTCAGATAGTCCACGTTATACGTAGCCTTGCTTTCCGCCTTCACCTCCAGGTCCAACAGCTCTGCGCCTGTCTTATCCAAGGCCACCGCGGCCTTGCCCATGTCACTCTTCCCTGAAAATGCGAGAGTGCCCTTCTCCGCAGCCAGGGTCACCTGATCCGAAACGGCCGAGATGTCGTTCAGAACTCTTTCGAATATGGTCTTGGTGAGAACGGCTTTGGTATCGAACTCCAGCTTCGGCAACGGAGCACTTCCAGCAGAAGTCTCGATCAGGTGGATCACAAACTCGCGCTTGTAGCCGTTCGTGAACTTCACGCTAATCGCGTCTTCTTCAGTGGAAGAGATCTCGACGCTGTCCTTTGCGTCGCTCCTGCCCACCAGCTTGATGAAGTCCTCAACGCGCACACTGAACTTGAAGGGCTTCTCGCATTGGTAGCTTTCGAAGGCGACGCTGGGCCAAAGAAGGTCAACGAGCGCCACATGAGAGGGGTCCATTGCTCGGAAAGTCAAGCCCTCATTCGTAGCATCAAACGTAGCCTCTTCAACAAGCGTCTTGATCGCAGAGGAGACGGCTTTCCACTCTGATGCACTTGCCGACTTCGCAAGAAACAAGCCCCTAATTCGCCTTTCATCGGCTATCAATTCGAAGTAGTAATAAAGATTGATTCAGGTTCGTAGATTTCTCCGTGGCTAGCGTGAAAATGTTTGCTGGTCAACGGCAAGGCCTCTCCGGATGCTTTGTTGTCAGAACGGGAATCCCGCCGTCACCATAAACATCAGTTTCAACTTCTCCCACCTTGAAGGTTGGGAAATTGCGACTACCTGGGCAATTGATTGCTCCATCGGCGCCACAATAGGCAGGCTGAAGGCTGCCACGCTGCGAACATTCAAAGCACCGACATAGTCTGCTGGTGCCGTATATCCACAGCCGATGCATCTACCCTTCTAGAAGTCCAGTCGATCATCAGAACGGGAATCCTGCCGTAACCATGAAGATCAGTGTGATGACGAGGAGCACTACTACTGTGGTGGCACCGATGCCTCCGCGTTTGAGCGCTTTCGCGAGCTCCGGGGACGGAGGGCCGCCAGCTTGTCCACTCGCCAACATCTCCTTGGCTAGATGGTCTGCCTTTCTGAGGCTCGGGATTGAGACGAGGATGGCGTCTAAGTAGGCAATCAGACCGAATGTGAGTCCTGCGGTTATGGTCGTGCTGAAAGCGCCTGGAAAAGAAAAGAGCAGGGCGAGGCCGAAGACGATTGTGGCGGTGGAACTGCCGATGAAGAATCTGACAGCCCTAGGCCCAACCTTTGAAAGGAATTCAAGCCTAGCCGTGGGGCTCAATGACCTGAGACCAGGTGCGACTGCTGAGACGAAGAGGACCGCCCCGCCGAGCCATCCCATCGCAGAAATAATGTGAAGGTAAGCGAGTATGGTAATTACAATCGGAGCTACCATTGCCGAACGTAGCCAATGCTGAGATGTTATTTTAACCTAGGTCTAATTCTCGACCAACGAAAGGCCTCCGGCGCAAAGGGTCGCGAGTCTTCTCGCATCTGTGGAGAAACCACCCCCCGCGGATTCATCTTTGTCGTGAATGTGCTGGACAGTGCTTACGACACCGAGAAGCCAAGTGGTGCACCCTCGCGGGACTTTTTCAGCCCGCGTTACCCACGAGATTGAGGGTCATCATGTCAAAGTTCTCCCTGCGTATTCGACCCGGGAGCGTTGCATCTGTGGGGCATTGAATCCGGTTCCTCTCAGCGTCCTCTCCTTTAACTGCCGAGGGTGCAAGAGAATGTTGGACCGTGACTTCAACGCGGCCTGGATAGTGCTGAAGCGGGGACTCACTCAGGTAGGGCAGGACATGCCCGAACTCAACCCTGTGGAGACTGGGCCTCTACCCGTCCCGACAACGGGACGCGCAAGCCCGGTCAGTAAAGCAGGAACTATATGCGATGGGAATCATGCCATGCCTCGGGCCGTCTCTCTGCGAGACTGAAGAGCCAAGAGAATGATCACTATCGCGACCAGAGCCTGTACAATCTCGAGCGAAGCGATTGCTGAAGGCGCCGGCGACGCCGAGAACTGCCCGGTGTAGTCAGCGAGAAAGACCGGAAAGTAGAGGAGTGCTCCCACTATTGCAAGTACGGACGAGCGCCTCGGTCCTACAGCAAGCGAAACGAGGGAAGCTATGATCAGTGCGAGGCCAACAAAAAGCAGCCCGACTGTAGCGAGAGCCGTCGTGGTCGCATTCGTGAGTGTGCGCGTCTCGAGACCCCCATACGGGGTCAAGAAAAAGTCGATGATAAGGTAAACAACCATTACGACCGCGAAGAGCCGCTTCGCCATGGGTTATCCTGGATTGCGAACTTGAATCAGGCGTATTTAAACAGCGACGTAACGAGATTGAAAGCCATGCCTGTGATACACTTGACGAAGTCCGCCCCCTTCGTCCCTCTCTTCCTCTCGTTCTCCCTTCAGTGACCCAACGTTAAAAACCAGAGAAAAAGCGACTTCCTCTCCAGAGTGAAGAGAGTTGAAGTTTCCAAAGGAAATGCGGACGGGTGCGATTTTCTTGGAAAGGTTGCGTAATCTGCGGAATGGCTAACCATGCTTTTAAGGAGGTGAACGTGACGCCGAAATCCATCGACGAAAAATGAAGTTTCCAAAGGAAATGAGGACGTTTTGTCCATCATGCAAGCGCCACACCCTGCACTCCGTCTCTCTCTACAAGAGAGGGAAGGAGCGAGCCTCCTCTTGGGGGGCGAGGCGACAGGCTAGAAGAAAGAGGGGTTACGGCGGTCAGAAGTTCCCAGAGCTCATAAGGACAGCGAAAACGACCAAGAAGGCCACGCTCCGTCTAAAGTGTAAGGAGTGCAACAAGGAAGTCATGAGAAAGGGAACAAGGCTGAGAAAGGCGGAGATAGCCGGGTGAAGAGGAGCAGAGAGCCCATACCGAGACCGAGAAGCAGCTTCCTCCAGGTAAAGTGCCCCGATTGCGGGGAGGAGCGAGTCGTATTCTCCGCCTCCACGAAGAATGTGGGCTGCAGGGCGTGCGGGAGGAAGCTCGTGGAGAGCCTGGGCGGGAAGGCGAGAATCCTAGGCACCGTCGTGAAGAAGCTCGACTAGCCGCAGAAACGTCTATTAGTGAACTAAAGCGCTTGGATTCTGAATGATGACCTCTGAGCAGGGTAGTAGCATGCCCGAACCGGGCGAAATAGTCGTCTGTACTGTCAGAGAGATCACCTCTCACGGCATCTACGTCAACCTCGACCAGTATGGCGGGATGAATGGCTTTCTGCACGTCTCGGAGATTTCGACTGGCTGGGTGAGGAACATCGAGAGGGTCGCCAAGCCGCAGCAGAGGCTCGTCCTCAAGGTCATTCGAGCCGACAGGACGAGGAAGGAGATAGACCTCTCTCTGAGACAGGTTACGAATGAGGAGAGGAGAGCGAAGGTCATTGAGTGGAAGAGGGCGGAGAGAGCCCAGGCGATAATGAATGCCGTCAGGAAGAAGGTTAGTCTGGGGGAGAAGCAGCTGAACGAATGCGTCACAAAGATGGTTGGGCAGTTCGGGTCGCTCTACGCAGCGCTCGAGATGGCCGCGAAGAAGGGGGAGAAGGCGTTTACCGGACTCGAGCTGCCGCAGGAGTTCGTGATGGCTGTAGTAGAGACAGCGACCGAGAAGATCGTGCCGCCGAAGTACGAGATCGGGGCGATAGTCGAGGTCTCCTCCAGGGCTCCCGACGGGGTTCAGCAGATCAAGAAGACACTGCTCGCGGCTGCGTCTTCACCCGGCTCGGCTGAAATCAAGATAACCTACGCAGGCGCACCGAGGTACAGAATCAGGATAACGGCCGACGATTACAAGCAAGCCGAGAAGATAATGGCTTCCGTCCTCGATAAGATCAAGGACGGCCTCGGGAAGCACGGGGCCTTCAATTTCAAGCGTGAAATCTCCAGGAAGTACGGCGGTGCTTCTTGAATTGAGAAGCCTCCTCTTGAAGTGCCTCAGCTGCGGTCGTTACACCCTCGCTTCAAAGTGTCCCAACTGTAAGGGGGATACCGTGACTGTTCATCCTGCCAGGTATTCGCCGGACGACAAGTACGCGAGGCACAAGAATCCTGGCGCCTACCAGGAAAGCGATTAAACGACCTGGTAGATCAATACAGTGTAGAAGCTACCGCAATAGCCGAGGCTGCTGCTCGGGTTTGACTGACACGTTCCGGTCGTGGGGGCTGTGAGGCTTGGTGAGTAGTACGCGATTCTGAAGGGACTCGGGCCGTTCGCGGAAAAGTGAAATTTGTAGGGATAGCTAAAAGCCTGGATCGGGGGTGCTCCTGTCCTGTTGTCAAGCTGGTACGTCTGTGTCAGCGTGCCGGCACTGTTGATGTAGCCGGCGAACTGGAAGGGCAGCATCTGCCCGAATATGGTGTCCTGGAGAGTGAAGGGAGTGAGATTGAAGTCGTCTGGTGACGGAAAGAGGTACACCGATTCGCTCACGTTCAATTCATGAAATCCTATCCTGATGAACCATTGCTTCTTACTCTCGTCTCCCCCGCCAGCTGTGAGACCAGCGCCAGCGGGAACCTGAAGTACGTAGAACGCTTGCCCGCTAATGCTGATTAGACTCCCCACCAGAAAGAGGAGGATGTACGCGGGGCGTCCGTGTGCCAGACCTTTGGCTGTAGTCGCCGCGACGGTCGTGTTCGACATGAACATGCGCCCTATCTGGGCTATGCGAGTCCCGTTCAGGGTGGCGTTGTCCGCGACCGTCGTCCTGTTTCCCATCACGTTGTCCCAGTATCCGTAGTCCCACCAGGAGATGATGACTGCGTTCTTGGGCGTATTGTCCCTGATCCACTGGAGCGCCTGGACCCAGTCGTTCAACTGGGACCTCGAGAAAACCGTCCCCCCGTTCGATAGACTCACGCCGGAGTCGGCGGGACTCTGGTCGCAGAGGTAGGGGTTCGCCGCGGTGCACTGGGCGGGGTTGGGTATCCAATAGATGCTCGCCGGGAAGGCTAACAGCGCAACGAGTGCTACCGAGTATATCACGCGCATCTCGCTCTTCGTGGCGGAGACGGGTTTCTTCTTCACGAGAGGAACGGCGCCAGGTTTGACGATGGCGAAGGCCAGTTCTGCGAACCCGATTCCGGCTAGGAGGGCGAGGGCGATGGAGGAGTATACCAGCAGACGCGAGAAGGCCGCTGAGACGTAGAGGCCGGTCAGACCGATCACAAGAGCGTAGGTCATGGGAATGCTGTTCTTCCTCCTGAGGGCGACGATCGCGCCGAAGACGCCGAAGAAGAGAATTATGAGGTAAGAGGAGAAGTAGTCGCTCCCGGCCGGGACGAAGTGTTCCGCCACCGACGCCACGAGTGGATTACCGGTTCTCACCCAGGGGAAGATTGCCGCGAGATACCTCGCGCTTATTCCGCCGACGAAGCCGAAGCTGAGGACGGCCAGGCCGGCCAGGACGAAGCCGAAGAGGAGCTTCACGAGCGTCTGCATGTACTCGCTCGGCTTCACCCACGACTTCGACCACTGCGCGACGAGGACGAAGAGGGTTCCACCGATCAAGGCGAGCCCAGCGGGGTTGGTGACGATCCCCACACCGGGTCTTGGGAAGATGGCGCTTCCGAAGAGGGCGGAGGCCGTGAAAATCAGGATCGTCGGTGCGAGGTAAGAGAGGTCCACCCCTAGGAAAGGAAGAATCAAGAAGACTAGGCCGAAGGCCACGCTGAAGTAGAGGGCGCCTCCCCAGCTCGTGTTCGCGTATCCCACCAAGAAGCCGGCCAAGATGGCCCTGAGCGTCCGGCTTCCGGGTCTCATTTCATTGTCGAACAACGTGAGAAATACGTAACTCGCCGAGGCAAAGAGGAGTATTGCCAACGGCTCGGATTTGAACCACCCGAGGTTCCCTCTCTCGATCAGGGGAGGCGAGACTGCGATGATAAGAGAGGCAAAGAGCCCCGCTGCCTCGCCCGCGATTCTTCTGACCAGGAAGAAGAAGACGATCGCAGCGAAGGCTCCCAGGAAGACTGGGAGCAAGACTAGGAAGTCGTAGAGCGTCATCTGAAGCCCGAAGACGTTCCTGAAGAAGATGTAGAGCAGCGCGCCAGCGAAATGCAGCCCATCTTGAGAGGTCTGCGCCACCTGCCTCCCTTCGGGAAACCACGTCGTCGTGTCTGTCCAGGAGAAGTAGTTCAGGAGACCCGGGAACCCACCCCCTCCGGACTTCCAGCTGTTGTCGAACGAGGTGACGATGAAGTTGGCCGCCTTGTAGTCGTAATACGGGTCGAACTCGTTAAGGAAGAAACCGTACTTGGCGGGGAAGGCTCTGATGATGATTGCGACCGAAAAGACACAGACCAGGACCAACGCGATTATTATTCCCCGTCTGGGTACGATGGGGCGTTTCACCAGCTTCCTCACTAGGTTGAGGGGAGAAACCAACTTGCTTGCGACGCCGATTCTTCAGGGTGTATTAAGTATGTTGAGACAGTTTCTTGATCGTGATTTCCAGGTGAAGGGAGTAGGCCTTGGCGTCCAAGAGATTCCTCTTTTCAGAGTCGTAATTCGAGGGCTCGACCTCGATGATCCATCCCTGCTCGTAGGGCGACTGGTTGACGAGCTCGGGCTTCATGGCCAGGTCATCGTTCACGCCGGTGACTGTTCCAGAGAGTGGTGAATACAGCTCGGAGACGGCCTTGATTGACTCTACGGTCCCTAGGACCTCCATTTGTCTTAGTTTCTGGCCGCTCTTCGGTAGAGACACGTAGACTACGTCGTTGAGCGTCTTGGCGGCATAGTCTGTGATTCCCACCTTGACCCTCTTGCCTGACATGCGAGCCCACTCATGCTCTTTGGTGTAGAGGATGTCGTCGGGGAGGTTGTACTCTCTGAATTTCATACGTCGCGAAATGGTTTCGAGAAGACGGTTCTGTTAACTTATCGGTTAATGGGTGATTAACCCTCCCGCAGCGCCTCCCGCGCCCTCGCGTGGAAGACGCAGAGAACCGGCTCAATCTCAGCTCGGCTGCACAGCCTGCACTTCATGCTCCTTTCTCCCCACCTTGCCGGGACAGCGTGGATTGACACATAACTTCCACGGAAATCTGCCCAGCTTCACGTAGACTATCGGCCAATCGCACTTTTCACAAGCCCTCGTTGTTGTCTTGATCGCCCCCCTCTGAGGCAACGGCGCCGAGGCGTTACACTCGCTCGGGTAATTCGTGCAGCCTACGAACCTCTTTCGCGTCTTTCTCGACCGTACGACCTTCAACTTTCCCGTCTTGCAGACAGGGCATGGGCCAAGGATGTACCGGGCGGCAATCGCCGATGAGACGGCCTCGCTCATCTGAAGCCCGATCGACTCCTCGTTCGAGGCGATCGAGACCAAGTTATCTGACAGGACCCTGATCGTCTGTCGAAGAAGAACCCTCACATCCCCTCCGCCGCCCTCTATCTCCCCCAGCTTCTCCTCTATCTCCCGCGTCAGCTTGGTAGAGGCTACCGCGGGACTGAACGCTTTCATCGTCTCCATCACGGCGAACCCCAGGTCTGTAGCCATCAGCCCCTGCTCACCTAAGACGACGACATACCCTCTGCTCACGATGGTCGATATGATTTCTGCCCTTGTTGCCTTCGTGCCCAGGTTTTCTCTTTCCATCCTCTCAAGGAGGCTACCCTGATTGTACCGGGGTGGCCGAGTCGTGAGTTCTTCCGTGGACTCGATCGAGACGACTTCGACCTCGTCTCCCTTCTTCAAGACAGGGAGGAATTTCTCCTCTCTCCCAGAGTACTTCCCGTAGTACCTCAACCAGCCTTCCTTCACCGTCCTCGTCCCATTCGCCCTGAATTCGTATTCGCCGACCCTGATGGTTACACTCGCTCGACCGCGCACGGCGTTCGGGGCGAAGGTCGCCATGAACCTCCTGATTACCAAATCATGAAGCTTGGCTTCCCAAGAGGACAATGCCCTCTTCGGCCTTTCGCCGGTCGGGTAAACTGCCGGGTGGGCGGTGTCGTACTTCGACCCCTCCTTCGGGCGGAGAGCCCCCCTCCTGAGCTCATCAGCCTCCCTGGAGTATTGCCCCATCCTCCCGAGCCCCTCGAAGATCTTAGCATATCCTATCGAGGGGGGGAGCTTCTGGCTGCTCGTCCTTGGATAAGAGACGAGGGCATCGAGGTAGAGCCGCTCGGCAATCTGGAGTGTCCTGGTCGGAGCGTAGCCGAAGACGCGATACGCCTCCCTCTGCAAGTCTCCTGTGTTGAATGGGGTCGGTGGAGTCTCCTCGAATAGACCCCAAGAAGCATTGGCGACGACGCCTCCTCGATGGCTGCGGCACCCCTCCTTGACCCTCTCAGCCTCTGCCTTCCTCGGTATCCTCTCAATGGCGTACATCGCCTCGAACTCAATGCCCCCGACCCGAAAGACCCCGCGGACCGCCCAGAACGGCTTGGGAACGAACTTCTGTATCGCGACCTCGCGGTCGATGACATATGAGAGGGTGGGTCCTTGCACCCGCCCGATGCTCAGGGTCTTGTACGCGCCGCCGACTCTCTGCTCGGCCTCTACGAGTGCCCTCGAGAGGTTGACTCCCCAGATGAAATCTATCGCGTGACGAGTCCTTCCGGCGACGGCAAGGCCGTTACTTGGAGGAGACCTCGCGTTCTGGAAAGCCTGCAGAAGATCCTCTTTTGTCAGCGTGGAAAACTTCGCCCTCAGTGCCTCCTTTTCCTTCCCACCGCAGGCGTAGCGCAGTATGTTGAAGCCTATCGTCTCGCCTTCCACGTCGTAGTCGCAGGCGTTGATGAATCTGACCGCGCCGAGGCTCAGCCTTCTGAAAGACTCGATCGTCCCCTTCGCAAATGAAAGCCGCTCCTTCAACACATTACTCGGGTACCATTCGACGTCGAAGACCGGATAGACACCCCTGTCATGGAAGGGGTCCGAAACACCGTAGATGTGTCCGAGGGCAGCGCCGACCACAAACTCCTCGCCGCCTCGTTTGAATCGAAGGACCTCCGTCCCCTCAACTCGTAGCCTCTCGACTGGCGTCTCCGCCAGGGATTCAGAGATTCTTCTCGCCACATCGGGCTTCTCGCAGACTACGAGAGTGTATCCCTCGCCCAACTCACTCCGTCTCGACAAGCTAACCGGTCGTCTCAATCGATGCTGGTATGTTTTTAAGAGAAGTGGAAGCACCATGCCTCCTAACTCTTGACTTACGAGGTAGCCTGCTCGAAATGCGGCAATACCCTCTATTCGGGCTTTGACCTCAGGTCGCCCAACGACGTCTTGAAGCTCTTCGGCTACAAGTGCAAGAAGTGCGGCGCAAAGCTCGCGCCGGAGAAATTCAGGGTCGAAGTCAGGAAAATCGACGGTTCCTTCTCTTAGCCTTGTACCCCAGGCTTCTCATATAGACGCACTCCTCGTTTGAGATGGCGAAGTCATGGGACTCGTATTCGCGGCCACGAAGCAGGGTCTCGCTCACACCCCTCACTAGGACGATTGGAGTCCTTTCGTCCGACTCTCCCATCAGAAGCTGCGCCGCCGAACTCAGGTCGTCCGCGATTGCCTGGGACGTCACACGCAGTATGTTCCCGAAGAGGTCGCTCTTCCCGCGCAGGTCGAGTATCCCTTCGAGACCGGAGCACGCCAGCGCCACGCCGACTGTGCCCCTTCTCATCGGCATCAACCTGCTGTCCGAGATTACGACCCCCAGGGCAGTGCCGCGTCTGAACTTCAGCGCCTCGCGTAAGAATTCTGCCGACTGATGGGGGCTTCGCGGGTAGAGGACGACCCTTCCATGCTCTATATTCGACTTGTCGATCCCCGCATTCGGAGTAAGCAGACCGCTTTTTACAGCGAGGACGAAGCCCGGGACACCCCCGATTACCTCGTCCGACTCCCGAAGAATGAGTTCGCACAACTGGGGGGAGAAGCCATACTTCGCCGCAACTTCCCTCGCTTCAGCCCGTGGCAGGACTGAGGAGAGCGAAACGATCCTCCCTTCGGAGATCGCCACGAACTTGCTCGATAGGACGAGGACGTCACCATCTCTAAGGTCGTCTCCGACGAGTCCGTCGGTCAGGGCTGGCAGGTCGAACTCCGAATCCATCCTTGGCGTCCGCACCGGAGCGAGCGAGATCAAGCGGGTTCAAAACGCTCCCCCGCTTAAATAAAGAGTACCCAGCCCACCGAAGACCACTCACTTGAAAGAGACCCCACTCTACCAGTATCACAGAGAGAAGAGCAGGATCACGGAATTCGCCGGTTTCGAGATGCCCCTGTGGTACACGAGCATCTCTGAAGAGCACCTCGCGGTGCGGAACAGGGTCGGCATCTTCGATATCTCTCACATGGGACGGATTCTGCTCAACGGCCCAGACTCAGACGAGTTCCTCGACCATCTGATTCCTACCCGAGCAGCGCTCCAACCACCCGGGAAATCGTTCTACACCCTTCTTCTCAACGAAAGAGGGGGGATTGAGGACGACCTGATCGTTCTCAAGAACGCTGCCAACGATTACCTTCTTGTCGTCAACGCCGTGAACACATCGAAGGACCTCGAGCACGTCACGAGGCGAGCCAAGGAGTACCGGGTTGGGGTATCAGGAATAACTTCGCAATCGACGATGATAGCGATACAGGGCCCCGAGGCGAAGAGGGCGCTCAAGGAGGCGGTTTCCGTCAACCTCGAGGAGCTGAAACGTTTCCGGTTCCTCCCGTACACGACCTCGGGTCACCGCTGTCTAATCTCGAGGACGGGGTACACGGGGGAGGATGGGTTCGAGATGATTATTCTCGACTCCGGGGTAGAGACGCCCCATTTCGCCCTCAAGACCTGGAACGATCTGGCGGGGAGAGCTATGCCCTGCGGACTCGGAGCCAGAGATTCCCTGAGAATAGAGGCGGGGTATCCTCTTTACGGACAAGAACTAGACGAGAACACCAACCCGTTCGAGGCAGACCTCTCTTGGGTGGTTGCGATGGACAAGCCAGATTTCGTCGGTAGAAGCGCTCTGGAAGAAATCAGCCGCCAGAAGGAGAGCAGGATAAGACGGGGGGTCGTGCTGAGTGAAAAGGTACCCCGACCCGGATTCGAGATTCTCAACGGAAGCGGAGAGCAGGTGGGGAGGGTGACAAGCGGGACATTCTCACCCCTGATCAGGCGGGGGATAGCGCTCTGTTACCTCGCAATAGATTACTCTGAGCCTAGAACTCCAGTCGAGGTCAAGGTGAGGGACTCCACCGCACCGGCCGAGGTGACACGCCCGCCTTTCTACGATGAGTCTCGCTACGGCTGGAAGAGAGAGCGTGAATAGGATTAAAGGCCGCGCGGAAACGGGCGAATGGGTGAAAGACTTGGTAGAGTTGGGAGGCATAGATGAATGATCAAGAAGGCTCTCGAATCCAGCTACAACAAGGTATCCGGTGTCGTCAGAAGGAGCCTCACCCGTGGACTGGGTTTTCTGTGGCAGGCCAAGGGGAGGTGGATACAGGTTCTCTACCTTCTCGGGATAATCGCCTTCTCCGCGGGCCTCGTTAATGCAGCTGTCCAGCCTGTCGACCAGCGTTACGTAATCTTTCCCCAGAGGGGTTTCCAGTCAATTTCCGAGACGGTGATAAACGCATTCGCAGTCTTGCTTGGTGCATCGGGAATTTACGTGGCGTACCTGAGTGGTAGGCAAACAACGAAACCTCGAATGGCGAATTTTTACTTGATTCTGGCTTTGATGCTCATAGCAACCGGGATGTACATAGGGATCTACGTCTACAATTCTAAGGGTTAACTCTCACCGAGAAGGTGCCGTTCCCCCTCCATCCGCTCCCATTCTTACAGGCGAAAGTAAGCTCGCTGGCTTCGTATTCGACCGCTACCCCGAGGTCCCCCAGTCTGTCGAGGGACCTTGCTCCACGCCTGCTATTCTGGATTGGTCTGTTACGCGCATAGACCTTCGAGATAATGGTCTGCAGCCTCGTCCGAGCGAGAAAGGAGGTGAGGGCCATCAGAAAGCTGATCCTGTTTCCCGTCCGTTTCGACCCGTCGAAGGATAGTAGATGATACAGCGTGTTGAGGTCGTCCAAGACTACGACCGCCGCATCGGCGGCGCCAATCAAGAAATCGACGAACCAGGGCTCGACGGCGAAACCCGGCGGCGGCAGAGAGAGACTGATATTTTGGAGTGCGTCGGATTCCGGTGCGATTCTCTGAGCGTTAGAACTGTAGAATGCGTTGATGTCCGCGACTAGAGCCTCATTCCTAGTTCTCACGAGGCAGCTCAGAAGGAAGCGCGAAAATAGTAGGTCGGTCGTTCTGTTGTCCAAGAGAAAGACGGTGGACTTCGCCCTGAGAGGAGTCAGGAAGGCCTCCGCCTCTCTCTGGGTGGGAAGACTCATTAGTGGCTGTCAGCAGTCGGGTCGGCAGAAAAAGAAGATAAGGACTGTGGAATGGGACAGCTCTGCGTTGCGACTGACAGTAGCCGGGCGTACTACCTGATCACGTCTAGACTTCGGAGGGCACGCATGAATTTCCGCAGTGTCGTCCCCGGCGAAGCGGGTATTGAAGACTGCGACATAGTTCTGACGACGAGACAGGAGGCGGGAAGATTCGCTGACGAAGACGCGATTGCGATAGAAGACCTGGACGAGAACCCGTTGGTCATGAAGGCCCAGGTTCTGGCAAGAGTGGATGGGGCAGGTCGTGAGCTTGTGATCGGTATCGACCCAGGGTCAAGAATCGGTTTGGCCGTCTTCTACGCAGGTGCGGGACTTGGTTTTCACACGTTCAACTCAAGGGCGAGCCTCTACAAGACAATCTTTGGTCTCGTCCGAAGGGTACCAAACAGTCGCTGCATTGTGAAGATAGGGAACGGGTCGCGCGAACTAGCGAGCAAGCTCGCTTGGGACATTGGGCGAACCCTGACTGGCGTGACCATAGAAATCGTGAACGAAGAGGGGACCTCCGCGAGGAACGTCAGGTTCGGGAGCCTCCCCAAAGACCAGAGTGCGGCGGCGAGGATAGCCTTCCGGAAGGGCGCGCCGTATAGGGTTACATGACTACCTGAAGAACTCTTTCGTCATCTTCTCGATCTCTTCGTCGCTATAGTCGCCGGTTACCATGTCCTGCGTCAGCCAGGAGGGCGTCAACTCCAGTACAGCTCGGCTCGCGAACCTGGAATCTAGCAAGAATACCATGCCCCTCTTCCCTGGGTTCCGCAGGTGCCTCCCAGCCGCCTGAAACGCCTTCCTTAGTGCGGGGAGAAGTGAGATTGTAACGTATGAATCGTTGGGGCCGCTCCTCTTCAGATAACTGTACTCGGCGTAAAGCGCCGGGGAGGGGGGCGGGAGGGAGAGACCGACTATCACGGACGCGTCCATGAGGTCTCCCTTGAAGTCCTCCCCTTCCGAGAACCTTCCTCCTTGCACTCCAACCAGAACCGACCTCCTCTTGGACTTGAATTCGTCTATGAGCTGTGACGCTTCCTGATTTGAGAGGCCCCTCCTCTCGACCATCGTTTCTATCTCGGATGCCATGGCCGTTAGCTCAGGGATGAGAGATTGGAGTAGGGAGTACGAGGGTACGAAGACGCCGATGCTTCCCCTGACAGAGGTTGCGATGGTGACTATCTTTCTGGCGATCTTGCGATACATCTCTTGATTCCGCAATCTGTATCGTGTGGTTACGCCAGTGTCCAGGACCGTTCTGACGGTGATCGGCAAATTCTCTTCCACCCTGTAGACTACGGCGCGAGACTCCTCGATGCCTATTGACTTGATGAAGAGGTTGCAGGGGCTGATTGTGGCAGAGAGGAGCACAATCGAATGGAAATCCTTCGTGGCCGAAGTGAATCGTTTCGTCGGGTCGACGTTGACGAGAAGAATGGAGTCTTCCGATTTCGCTAGTATGACGGTCTCCGAATCTCTCGAGGCAAGCAGGTTTCCCAAGAAGTTGCCGACCTTCAGCACGTGGAGAGGCAGTTTCTTCCCCGCTGCAACAGAATACCAAGCCGCGCTGGTGCAGGCGGTCAGCTCGAAGACGAGGTTGGCCAGCCAGGTCTCGTCATGACCTTCGCGGAGTTCTTCAATGAAGAAACTCTTCTGGAGGTACCAAGCCCTGGTTTCACTGAGAGTTTTTCCTACCAGCCCTGCTAATCTCTGGAGTGAACCGGTCAATCTATCCAACCCAAAGGTTTTGGTCTCTGCGATTGCAAGGCCCAAGAGTTCGGGAGTTATGGTGAAGGTTGTTGAGTTGCGAAGAAAGTCTCTAAGGTTATGAGCTTCGTCGATTACGAGTATCGTCCTGGAAGCGCTTGTGGAACTCTCCCTAGTCAAGACAGACCTGGCTCCTTCTTCAAAGAGGTACTGGTAAGGAATCACGGTGATGTCGGCCTGGATGGTAGCGAGTCTTCCCAGCTCGTACGGGCATACGTGGAGCCTTTCTCCGCGTTCCAGGAGCCTGCTGTGAATCGGGATGTGGGAGG
>WNEQ01000833.1_pt1 | contig 22643 bp, 27 predicted proteins | sample 5399971 | NCBI WGS metagenome assembly WNEQ01 (sample SAMN13153330, study PRJNA577476) | soil metagenome | isolation source: 20 cm grassland meadow soil 2 days after 1st rain plot 5 | place: USA:California | collected 2015-09-18
GGCAGCTTTCAGGGCCGACAGCCACGAGGAACTCCTGGAAAAATCCGTTGAGAAGATAGGCAGCATCAACGGAATCACAGCCAGTGAGACCCTCATATCCTACAACCCACCGGAAAGATCCGAAAGGATCTAGAGCCGGGCCCAGCGGACCCTCCAGAAACCCCCTTTTTTCTTTCAACGAAGACCCGCGAAGAGTCTGAAACTTCACGCTCAGGTCTTGAAATCGTCGGCACGATTGTCAGAATTCCCATGCAGAGTTCTGACCAGTTGTTTGTGCCTTCGGTACAAATACCCAAGATAGTCATGATCTAACAGTTCTAATCCAGGCATCCTCCTCAGCTTTGAGTAATTCGCGTTAGTCAACCAGTCGTCATTGACGGGAGAAGGTTTAACGCGGTAGCTCATTGGGAACATGATTGTCCTTGTTGTGTCTAGGTATCGAATCTACAGCCCATACTTTCGGTGCCAGCCTTGTCGACGATCATGGACACGTGCTTTCGGACGTGAACGACAAGTACAAGCCTCCAATCGGCCAGGGAATCCATCCTAGGAAGGCGGCCCAGCACCACGCTGATGTAGCTGCCAGTCCCGGCTTGGGCCCCTGCTTGAGAGTTGGTGCCACGGTCGCGAGAGCATTAGCTCTTTACTATCACAAGCCCCTGGTGCCAGTTCATCATGGCGTTGCTCATTTGGACTTAGCCATGCTCGGGAGTGGCTTCCGTGATCCGCTCGCTGTTCTAGTGTCGGGTGGTCATACAACCATAGCAGTCCACATCCAGAAGAAATGGAGGATCTACGGCGAAACCCAGGACATTACATTGGGAAATTTGATAGACATGTTCGCCCGTTCCTCTGGACTCCCGTCCCCCGGCGGTCCAACCCTAGAACAAGAGGCACGTAAAGGTACCAAATTGTTGAAGCTGCCTTACACGGTGAAGGGGAATGATGTGGCTTATTCCGGATTATTGACTGCCGCGTCTCGGATGTTGAAGAAGGGCGAGAGCTTGCGGGACGTCTGCTATTCCATTCAGGAGGTAGGTTTTGCCATGCTGGCAGAGGCCGTCGAAAGGAGTCTAGTCCAAACTAGGAAGAAGGAGCTGTTGTTGGCAGGAGGTGTAGCGGCGAATAGCAGGCTGAAGGAGATGCTGCAACAAGTAGCCCGCGAGCATGATGCTTCCTTCCACGCCGCTGAATTGTCGAAGTCCGGAGATTGTGGCTTGCAGATCGCTTGGTCAGGCCAGCTAGCGTTTAGGTCTGGTATTACAGTAAAGCCCTCAGAGAGTCATGTTGTTCCAAGGTGGCGTATTGACGAGGCTGAGGTCCCATGGATACCAATCAAATAGCCAATTCTCTGTTGATGCACAGAGGCGCGGAAGCAGACCTATACCTATCACAAGTTGGACCGTGGAAAGCAGTTCTCAAGAAGAGAGTCGAAAAGAAATACAGGCAGAAGGATCTAGATGCCTCGATAAGAAGAGAACGCACACTGAAAGAGGCGTCGATGCTAGGTGAAGCGCGAAAAGCAGGTGTCCGAACCCCGAGTGTACTCAAGTTGGACCCAGAAGAATTCTCATTCACAATGGCTTTGATCCCGGGAAAGCTGGCCAGAGACAATCTTGATACGATGAAGCCTGGGGCCCGAGAAGGTTTCTTCGAAGACCTCGGTCATCAAGTAGGACAGTTACATCTTAGAGGAATCGTCCACGGCGATCTCACCACCTCGAACTTGATCATATCGGAGGAAAATATTGCGTACATGATAGACTTCGGATTGGCCAATTACTCTATTGAGGCAGAGGATCGAGCGGTAGATCTTCACCTTCTGAAGAGATCGATAGTCACAAGTCACAATTTCGGCACAGAGAAATGTTTCAAGGCATTGTCGAAAGGATACACCGCCTCACTCGGCGAGAGAGAAGCGGCCTCCGTCTACAAGAAAGCTAGCGAGATCGCGAGGAGAGGACGCTACTTTGCGATCCGCTAACCCACCTATTTGGCTGGCAACAGGGAACAAGCACAAGGTCGACGAGGCGAAGGCGATCCTGGAAAAGTATGGCATTCCAGTTCGTCAATTGAATATTGTCAAGACAGAGATTCAATCATTCAGTTTGGAGGATGTTGCCAGATACGCCTCCGAGCAAATATCGGAATCCTCAAAACAGCGTTTGTTAGCTGTTGAAGACTCGGGACTGTTTGTCTCGTCGCTGAACGGCTTTCCGGGACCATACTCGTCCTATGTGCACAAGACTCTCGGTGTGCAAGGAGTCTTACAACTACTTGCCAACCGAGATGACAGACGCGCTCTCTTTCAATGTGCACTGGCATTATCAGGCCCTGGTTTCCGGACCAAGATATTCACCGGAACCGTTCCAGGTAGGATAGCATCGCGTGCTGAGGGTTCTAGCGGGTTTGGTTTCGACCCGATCTTCATACCAAACGGTGCAAGATTGACGTTTGCCGAATCCGGCCGGGATGTGAAGAACAAGTATTCGCATCGAGCACTTGCCTTCCGAAAGTTGGCAGCTTGGTACGTGAAACGTTGGCCATCTAGTCATTTGTCACCGAACGGAGCCCTAAAATAATCGCTGATGGAGTCGAAGGGAAGCTATGTTCAGAATGGTCACTGTGGAGGACGTTGTACGCATTCCTCCGCAGAAGTTCGGAGAGCCAATAGACCAAACCGCACGAGAGCAGATCAAGCTCAAGTACGAGAATTACGTGGACGAGAGGCTAGGCTACGTTATCCTAGTCACAAACGTTGAGGTCGACCCTACAGGCAAGATATTGCCCGGGGATGGATCGACCCATCATAGAGCAGTCTTCCAACTCTTGACCTTCTTTCCCGAACTTCACGAAGTGATCGAGGGAGAAGTTGTCGAAGTTACCGACTTCGGGGCCTTCGTCCGTATCGGTCCAGAAGACGCATTGTTGCACGTATCCCAGATCATCGACGATTTCATCACCTACGACGAGAAACACGGCACCCTCTCGGGCAGAGAGACTCAACGAAAACTGGGCAAAGGAAACATGGTCCGAGGACGAATAATCGCGGTAAGCTTCCCACGAGGAGGTTCAGGTGGAAAGATTGGAATGACATTGCGCCAACCGTTTCTCGGAAGGATTGAATGGATTCAAGAGGCATTGAAGGGTCCAGTCAAACCGGTGAAGGGCGAACGAGAAGGACCGCCTGTTTCCGCGACCGCTCCGAGACGTGGAGGTTCGGAGCGTAGGCCTTGACAGACAAAGCATGTAAGAATTGTCGAATGATCAGCGCGGGCCCCGTCTGTCCGAACTGCAAACAAACCAATCTCAGCGATGATTGGACTGGACTAGTGGTAATAATTGAACCGGGCAATTCTGAGGTGGCCCGTTTAATGGGTATTAAGGTCCCCGGAAGATTCGCTATACGAGTAAGATAGAGACAATTAGCCTAGGCTTTCGTTGGGTAGTCTGTGAAGCTGCAAGAGCCACAGACCCATCTTTCCTTAGGCTGCTTGTGATACGCCATCACAGCACCGCATCTCGGACATTTCTTGTTCTTCATCTTCACGCCTGAAGGGGAAACTTCGTACAATTCATTCCGTTGACGGTTGCTCTTCCTTTTCGACTTCGTCGGTGCCGGCTTGGCTTGTTCTTTCTTCGGTGGCGGCTGAGACATTGTTGATAGGAGCGACGTCCATCCTGATCGGGTTATTTAGCTTGCTTTTCCATTGAACAATTGGGGAAACCTTCATAAAAGCCGGGTCACGCCCTTGTTCACTTCGCCAAATGAGAGTTGGAATAGATGGCGCAAAAAACAACATACATACGTTTCCAGGTACCGAAGGAGGCCTCCGACAAGGCCTACCAGCTACTGCAAGTAGCAAAGGACACTGGAAAGATCAGAAAAGGCACTAATGAAAGCACGAAAGCGATCGAGAGAGGATCGGCCAAACTCGTCGTTATCGCAGAGGACGTAGAACCACCACAAATCGTCGCGCACCTACCAATACTCTGCGACGAAAGAAAGATCGCCTACCTATTCGTCCCAAGCAAACTCGAACTCGGCAAGTCCGCAGGACTAGATGTCGGCTCTGCAGCCGTATCGATTCTCGAACCTGGAGACGGTGCCGAGGCGTTACGGGAATTGCAGAATGTTTTCAACGGGCTTAGAAAATCCGGTGCCGCATAGTGAGCCGGGCCAGAGACAGAACTGAAGAAGGTCTAACACCCGCCGAAGTAACCCAGATCATTGGCAGAACCGGTGTAACCGGTGAAGTAATCCAGGTCAGGGTTAGAGTCGGCGAGGGACGAGACAAGGGACGAATTATCACTCGTAATGTGAAGGGACCGATCCGTCTCGGCGATATTCTGATGCTTCGCGAGACCGAGCGGGAAGCTAAGAAGATCCGGTAGAAGAGAACACTCATGCCTAGGACGTTCAAGTGCAGCTTCTGCGGAAGAAACTTCAACAACACCACTGGATTAATGCATGTGAAGAACGATGGGACGATAGTCTATCTCTGCTCCCGTCGATGCCGAGTCAGCATGTTATCATTCAAACGCGATCCAAGAAAGATGAAGTGGACGGAGTATTACGGGAAGAGAGAGAAGGGTCGCTGACCGCCTCCGCCTCGTCGCAGCAACAAAAACAAGAGCAGCAGTATACATTCTCATTCCTCAAGCCTGAAGCCGTCAAGCAACGTCTTGTTGGAGAAGTAGTCTCTCGTTTCGAGAGGAAGGGCTTCACGATCCGGGAGCTGCGATTGCATCGCATGACTAGGAGCGAGGCGGAACGACTGTACTCCGTGCACAAGGGCAAGCCATTCTATGAGGAACTAGTAAGTCATGTTACCTCGGGACCCGTTGTTCTAATGATCGTTGCTGGTCCGTCACCCGTTGAGACTGTCAGGAAGCTGATTGGGGCAACGAACCCGTTAGCCGCGGAACCTGGAACCATTAGAGGCGATTTTTCAACATCGATCACAGCGAATATTGTTCATGCCTCTGATACTTCGGAGAATGCGAGAAAGGAAGCATCAATCTTCTTTCCGCCAGATGCGCTGAGATAGTCTTTTCCCTGCTCATTCGTTCAGAATAGTCTCAATAGTTTAATACGAACCAGGTTCAATTTGGCTATGTCCCTAAGACACTGGAGGCCTGGCATGAATGTCAACAACGATCCGGCAGCCGATAGTAGTAGTCCTAGGCCATGTTGACCACGGCAAAACCACACTATTAGATCGCATCAGGGGGACTTCTGTTGCTGATAGAGAGCCAGGTCAAATTACGCAATGGATCGGCGCTAGTCTGATTCCCGCGCAGACTGTTCTGAAGATCTGTGGTCCATTACTAGAGAGGTTCGGATTCAAGATCGAAGTCCCCGGACTATTATTCATCGACACCCCAGGACATGAAACATTCAGCAACCTCCGCCGTCGAGGTGGCTCCGCCGCGGATGTCGCCATCTTGGTCGTCGATCTAACGAAGGGCATTGAGCCACAGACCGTCGAGTCGATGAATATTCTCAAAGCAAGAAGGACTCCCTTCCTTGTCTGTGCCAACAAGGTGGATGCTGTACCGGGCTGGAAGTCCCTGCGCAGTGGGTCATTCCTTCAGAACCTGAAGAATCAACGACCCGAAGTCGTGACGGATCTCGATAATCGATTATACACGATGATGGGAGCCTTTTCGAGATATGGCTTCGCGACCGATCGGTTCGATCGGATCAGAGACTTCACCAAAACGATCGCTCTAGTCCCCGCTAGTGCAAAGACTGGGGAAGGATTGCCCGAATTACTCTCAGTCCTCGTCGGACTAACCCAGGGGTTCATGAAGAAGAAGTTGGAGGTTGAACAGGGCCCCGCGGAAGGAACGGTTCTGGAAGTGAACGAAGAGCCTGGATTAGGAGCGACGGTAGATGCTGTCATCTATAATGGACGATTGAAGGTGAATGATGAGGTCCTTCTTGCTGGCAGGAAAGGCTTGATCGACACTAGAATACGTGCCCTACTCTTGCCGAAAGCAGGCGACGAGATACGGGATCCAAGAGACAAGTTCTCGCACGTAGAATATGTGGACGCCGCAGCTGGAGTAAAGATTGCTGCACCAGGACTGGACGAGGCATTGTCCGGTTCTCCACTGTACGTAGTGGGCAGTCCTGAGAAGAAAGCGGTGACCGAGAAGAGGATACGGGAAGAAGTTGAAACTGTTAAGGTTACAACGGACAGGGTAGGGATTATTGTCAAGGCCGACGCTCTCGGCTCGTTGGAAGCGCTGACAACCTCGCTTGCAGCGGCTAACGTGCCCGTGAGAATAGCGGACGTCGGTGACGTTTCCAGAAGGGACATTGTCGAGGCGACTGTTGTAAAGTCGAAGGATCCCTATCTTGCTGCGATTATCGCTTTCAATGTGAAGATGCTTCCCGATGCGGAAGAGGAAGCGACGGCCACGAGTATCCAGATCTTCCGTGGCAACATAATCTATCATGTTCTAGAGGACTATTCTAGATGGGTCACTGCCCAGAGATCGGCAGGCGTCAAGGCGGAGATGGATCTATTGATTCGTCCCGGTAAGATACGGATACTGAGAGGGAACGTGTTCCGACGTAGCGATCCTGCCATCGTCGGGGTGGAGATATTAGAGGGCGTTGTCCGTCCAAAGTATCCACTGGTCAATGAGGACGGGAAGCGGGTCGGGACAATAGTGCATGTGCAGGATCAGGGGAAGGATGTACCAGAGGCGGGTGTCGGTAAGCAGGTTGCAGTCAGCATCGACAAGCCCACGGTTGGACGTCACATCTTCGAGGGAGAAGTATTGTACGTGGACGTGCCACCTCATCACGTGAAGATCTTGTCGTCGAAGTTCAAGGACTACCTCTCCCCTGGTGAAGTGGCATTGTTGAGCGAGATCATGGGCTTGGGCAAGCAGAGTACAATGGTAGGATAGACTCTACGAACCGACTTCAGTGCTGGCTTATGATTGGGCCACTCGTTAGCTCATAGCGTACAACATGTTAAGTATCACACTATCGCTGAATTTGCTCCTGTGGTCCAAGCAAGACCGACACTTGGCATCATACTTTCACTTGTAGGTGGGGCCTTGACCCTTTCGTTGGCGGCCCTGATTGCTTCGATGAACCTTACAGTCGCTCTTGCTAATCCTTTGTTCGATTTTACGCTTGTTGTGGGTCTGGTCATTTGTTCTGGAGGTTCATTGTTGTATTTTCGACCAAGAAGACATTCCGCTTGGGGAGCGATCATTCTAATCGCGTCATTGGTAGACCTAACGGGCTCGTTCTACTTCCTCTACTCCCCCTTCAATGGGACCGCCAATCTTTTCACGCTATTCGCAAGCGTCGGTCCCCTAGTCGGATTAGCAGGAAGCCTAGCGGGTATCAATTGGAAGTCGCCTCATCAAACTCCAAACCAGCAATTGCCTCCCACCTAACGCCGTATTCATCTACAACCGCCATCACAAATTGAACAAACTGTCGGTCAGCCTTTCCGTCTTCAACTCGGAGAGATCGAGGTCAAGAAACACATATCACGTCTCATAAGATCAGGAAAAAGTGAGAAGGCCGTACATGAAAACGACACCTAGGATTCCTAAAAAATTTCCCAATGATACACAGACATATTTAGACCAACGAAGAAATCCCTTTGTGGTCAGAAACCAACCTAGACCCAACAAGAATCCAAGAGCCTCTGATAATGAGAAGTTTTCCTGTGAGGCTATACTGTGACTTGGAGAAAATACCTTGCTTATGAGAATCAGTGCTGCAAAGTCTACGAGAACGATCCCTATCGCGCCTGTGATCGGGTCGATGTTTCTCACCATTTCAGCTTTCCAATACGTTTCACCCTTAGAATTACAGCTTACCAAACTTGTAGTTGAGGCCAATCTCGAACGGATGCTTTCCGACCAAAGCTCTATTTTATAGGGCAGAGGGAGTCGCGTCGAGGAAATAGAACCGGGACTATCGTATGGCAAAGTTCACGCTCAATGTTTCGGACCCGAAGGCAAAGACCACCAGGCCCGTCGCTCTTGAAGGGGTTAGGGCTCAGCCTCTAGTTGGGAAGGGGATAGGAGAGTCGGTTGATGGTAGGTTGTTGAACATTGGAACTGTCATGCTCAAGATAACCGGCGGTACGGACAAAGATGGTATCCCGATGCGATGGGACATTCAAGGAACCGCCAAGAAGAAAGCCCTGCTAACAAAAGGTGTAGGGTTCAGGTCGAAGGTTGATGGTGAACGTCGACGGAAACTCGTAAGGGGACGAGTGGTCGGCGATGATACGATGCAGGTTAACAGTGTAGTCGTAGAAGGCCAATTATCATTGCCCGAACCCGCCGCCGCTGAGAGTGGTGAAAGCGAGGCTGGGAAGAAAGAGGAGAAGCCTAAAGCCGGTGGAAAGAAAGGGGCAGGTAAGAAATGAGCCTCCAAGTACTAGATGAAAAAGTGAACCCGTTACTGGGACGACGCGAAGTTAGATTGATCATCCCACACTCGGGTGCAGGCACTCCGGACCGCGTCACAGTTCGTAAGATGGCCTCTGATCACTACAAGACCAGTATGGAACAAGTCTACGTCCGCAGCATAGCAACAAGAACCGGAGGATCCAACGCCGTCTGCGTGGTCGAAGTCTACGACAAGCCACAGGTCAAAGGCAAGTCAGTGCCAGCATTTGTCAAGAATCGAAACCTTCCAAAGGATCAGAGAGTTTCGAAGGGTAAGAAATCAGAGGAAGCCGCAAAACCTGCGCCCGCAGCAGCGCCAAAGCCCGCAACACCGAAACCAGCCGAAAAACCTGCTTCAGCTCCAGGACCAGCCTCGAAGCCCGCCGCAACACCGGCACCCGCCGCAAAACCAGCAGTTACACCTCCTGCCGCACCAGCGAAGGAAAAACCAAAGAAGTAGATCTGGGAATCATTGGTTAACCGTCAGTTACTATCCGTAGTAACCGATCGCAGAATCTAAGCTTGCAGTTGCTTGTCAGACTTTCCGGCCGGCAATATCGTCCCGATAGCGGGGTCTCTTCCATAAGGGACCCATGAAGAGATATGCCGAGCACCCCGCATCTTTGGAATCCGAACGTATCTAACTAACCCCTCCAAAGTATCCTCCGCTTTCATCTCGATCACTCCATCCACCTTATCCTGAATAGCGGCTATGATGGCCGGATGGAACGCCTTCCGGGACAATGACAAACAACAACTTGCCTTTACACTTCGAATCTTGGCAACAAGAGTATGAAGGAAATCGAACGAAGGACGCACTCCGCAGCGCTGGATCAATGTTGTGAAACTGTCGAGGGCGAAGAGTACGCGGGCTGAATCTCTCGGATCTGACAATGCCTTGGAGACGATTATGCTAAGGTCGGAGAGTAGCTGTGGGTCTACGCTGTATAGCTCCTTACTTCTAACTCCGACCAGGAAGGAGTAGCAGTCGATGAAAACCAACCGTCGCCGACCCTCTGTCTCATATTTTCTGGGATCTACCCCCATGATTCTCATCGATTCTCGGATATTGTCTGGGAAATCGTCCAGTGCCGCATATACCACATCCTTCCCTTTCTTCAAGGCCTCCACGACCATCTGAACTATCATTGTAGTCTTGCCAGTGGCCGGATCCCCCATTATCAAAGAGACAGCTTGTGTTGGGTATCCATCCGGTAGGAGCTGATCTAGCATGGGTATCCCGCTTGGCTCACGTTGCGAGATCGCCGCCTGCTCTTCGTAAGAACTAGGCGACGTCAGCCGCTTGGAAATTTCTCTCTGGAGTTCTTGGTCTCGGTTCTTATTGAACGAGACCACTCTTACCTCCTGCAAGAGGCCTAACTCTACCAGATCAGTAACGTCTTGCTCTATCTCCTTCGGGTCACGATGGATCTTCTTGGCAATATTCTCGACAGTATCCGTCGAATCCGGATAATCGTGAAAGTACATGAGGAGCTCGGCCTTGATCTCGGAGCCGATCAGTTTCTCGAGCAGATCATGCTTAAGGCTAGAAGACTTCACTGGCTCGGAGTTACTATTTGTGCTTACTGCAGTCACTATGTATCGTCTCCAGACCGCCGTTCAGTATTCCTAGCCGTCCGAAGCCATACTGATCGACTGATTATCGTATCTTGTCAGGTGGGATCGGTGTCGGCGCTAGTGAGAATCCGTCCTTTGTTATGTAATAGTCGTAGCCTTCTAGACGATGCTCTGTTCCCCTCATCTTGGGGATATAGACACGCCGTCGCACACGTGAATTATCGAAGTTCGCATCCAAAATGATGAGTCCATCTCCCAGGAATTCTTCGAAGCTAGTCCCAAGCTGTCTCTTCCCCCACGGGACCTCACTAATCATTAGGGTGGTACACTGGGCGGATTCGAGGAATTTTAGCATGATATGGAGGAAGCTGCGCGCTTCCGCCTTGCTCTCGAAGCTGGCCATCAGAGCTGATAATGAGTCGAAGACGAGACGTTTTGCGTTGATGGAATGGAGCGCTTCCAGTACTGTCTCGAGAGTAGTGCTTACTCCTGCCTTCATGGTCTGTTGAAGAGAGACCAGCGAAACCTTGTTCTCTGCCTCTAAACGATTGAAGTCCCATCCGAACCTGGAACCGTTGCGCTTCAACCTCTCACTGCTCTCTATCACCGAGGCATATACACCGTTCTCTCCACACTTTGTGGCGCCATGATAGAGGAACTGCAGCCCCAAAGTTGTTTTGCCTGTTCCAGGCTGACCGGCGACGATGATAGTGTCTCCTCGACAGAGTCCGCCTTCGATGATACGGTCAAGACTTACGATGCCTGTTGGAACTCTGTTGCTCGTAGGAGCATTGACCGGTTTGTCGATCTGACCATTGATATTGGCGCGTCGAGAGTCCAACATGTTATATCGCGCCTCCGATCGACCAGAGCTTCACAGGACCAACTTGTCGACAATCGACTTTGCCCTTGGCTTTGAGAACATGTAGGTATTTTGAGGCGGTTGATCTGTTTATGCTCAACTGTTCTGCAACCTCGCTTATCGAGCTACTGGGTCTCTCGCCCAGAGACTGGACTATTCGCTGCTCAATATCCTCCAATGCTACCGGTCCGATATTGGACGCGGCTTTGACTAGCGACAATGCCATCCGGAGACAATCCGCTTTCCCGTTCATCATAAGCAGAATGTTACTTGGGAACCATTGTCAAGGTCATTTGCGAGTGAAGGTTAGTTAACAGAGGGCCATATCGAAGTCGCTAAAAAGGCCGTTAACGGTTCGGTCACGTGCTACATGGAATGAAACAGCTCACTGTATTGAAGCTGGGAGGCTCTGCGATTACTGACAAATCGAGAAAACTAACTCCCGATCTTGTCACGATTCATCGATCGGCCGACCAGATAGCTAAATACAAAAGGCTCATGATTCTGCTTCACGGCGGCGGATCATTCGCCCACCCCTTTGCTAAGAGGGGAAACCTCGCAAAAGGGTTCAAGGATCGTTCACAGTTCAAAGCATTGGATGAGACGGAACTCTATCTGGACCAACTTTCCCGGATCATACAGGTAGCTTTACTTCAGAGGAATGTGGGCTTTGTACCTTTTAGGCCCATGAGCTACATGGAGACGAGCCAAGGAAGCCTTTCAAGGGCTTTTCTGGATCCGATCACGGACGCTCTACGCCTCGGCCTAGTCCCGCTTTCGCATGGAGATGTTGTAATGGATAGCAAAATTGGATTCAGCATAGTCTCCGCCGACCAGCTCGCCTCACTCTTCGCCTTGAAATTGAAAGCCTCCAACGTGCTGTTCGGATCGGATGTTGACGGCATCTATAGTGCAGACCCAAAGAGATCGAAAACAGCCCAACTGGTCAAGGAAGTAAACAAAAAGAATTATCGAAAGATACGTGCAGCGCTCCGGAAAAGTCCACCTGGGGACGTGACAGGCGGGATGCTGGCCAAGTTCTCGCAAGCAGTAATACTTGCCAAGAACGGTTGCGAATCCTACATCTTCAATCTTCGACGAGAAGGGATGCTCGAAGCGTTGTTGTCGGGCAAGAGTCAGGGGCTTGAATGCACTAGATTTGAGACATGGAGAAAGCCACGCGTGAACTAGTACGTTCTGAGGACGACCATGTCGGCGAGTTGGGAGAGCGACCGTTTGTAATCCGAGCCATCCAAAATATCAAGATGCTTCTTGGCCTCGTCCAAGTACTCCATAGCCACCGTCCGACATTCATACTCGGCCGGTGTCCTAGCTGCTAAGGCTCTAGCCTTCGAGGCCATTGTCTTAGTCACCTTTTCTGATCTGAGGATAGATAGTAACTCGCTCCTCCCTGCTTTGGGCAGATGTCTCAATGCCACAAGTATTGCTGCATTCCCCAACTTGTGCTCGATAACATCCTTCGCAGTCTCTTTGCCAGTTGATTGTCCATAAACGTCTAAGACGTCATCCATGACTTGGAATGCTAAGCCCGACTTCCAACCAAACTCGCCGAGGTTCTCGATCGTCTTCCTGTCGGCTTTTGCGGCGTAGCCCCCGATAATGGCAGCAGTCCGGAATAGAGAAGCGGTCTTCTTGCCTATCATGTCGAGGTACATTCGAAAGTCTGGATCCAACACACGGTTTGAAATCAGGTAAGGATCCACACGGCCAGCCTGTTCGAAAAGAAGATCAAGCCTTTCTCCATCAATAATCTCCTTCATCGCCTCGACCGACTTCCTCCTGATCCTATCCCGGCTAGAGCATTCATCGACGATATCGTCGATTATCTCACGGTAGAACATTCCAACTAATAGCGCTACCGAGTCGCCCATCTTGGCCCGGACTGTCGGCTTCCCACGCCGGACCTCGCCATGATCGATGATATCATCCATAACCAAGGAATAATTGTGTATTAACTCCACAACAGCCGCAGGTGCAAGAGCATCACTCAGCTTCCCGCCAGCCGCGGCACAGGATAGCATCACCAAGGTAGCGCGCATTCGTTTTCCACCGCCAGCCTTGAAGTGATATTCTAGGGCGGGACGGAATGTGCTGTTAGATGATCTGGAAAGGGCTTGGATAATGACTGGGTCTACCTTATGTCCAAAGCTTGTGAGCTGGTCTAGGAGCTTGGAGGTCATTCAGCTGCCTCGACGGCCTCAACCTTCTCAGCCTCCTCGTCCACTGACCCAGCCTTTTCCGTAGCCACGGGCTTCTTCAATATGGCACGGTTCTCGATCGCAAGTTTGCTGAGTTTGTCGACGTTGAAATCGTAAATCGTGTGCCGTCTCGGATCGATCATAAGATGCATCCTTTTCGCTGCAACCACGTCAAGGCCCGCCTTCTTCAATTCGCTCAACGAGAAACCGCGCCCCTTGCGCAGGAAGACCTGGCCTTTCTGGGCTCGTTGGACCATTGCCTCGAAACTGTTTCCCAAGACCAAACCATTCCTTTGTGTCATTCTTGTCATAATATTCCTAGTCCTGATTTGCCGGATGCGAATGGTCTACAAGAATTACTTCGTACCAGTGATTCTTACCATCAGAAAACAGATAGTAGGAATTCTTCAATGTCATGTTCGGATACTTCCTCAAGACCCGATTCTCTCCAATCCTCTGTGAGGATATTGCCCTCGTGAATTTCACAGAGCCCATTGCCTTCGGTCTCCTTCCCGATGCCGGCCTCGGCTTCCTAGCTCCACCCGTCCGGACACGTACTCGAACCATGATAATGCCTTGTTTTGCCTTGTACCCCAGCATTCTAGCTTTATCCGGTCTCGTGGGACGACGGATGCGCATGATTACAGGGTCCCGCCGCCACTCGACAGCTTCTTGCCTCAGCCAGCCCAAAAGCTCAGGATCATGCTTCCTCCATAATTGCTGAAGGTACTCGTAGGGCATCTATGATCCATAATCTCCTTGATCCACTTGCCTTCGGGTTTTCCGACCTCGGTCTTCCGCATCCCTGATAAGGGTTACTAGAGGCTGCACATCCTCAACACTGTTAAATCCATCTATCAATCCGCAACCAAATGAGAGACCATAAGGAAGCAGTTGTGAGAATGATGCGTCAAGAGACGAAGCTGCTCAAACGTGCCTACGAACCTGCCAGACTCGCGATGAAGTATCATCCATTATACCATGGGAAGATCGAGATCGCGCCAAAAGTCCCTGTGAACAGCTACGACGACTTTGCCGTCTGGTACACGCCGGGCGTGGCAGATCCTTGCAAGGATATCCAGGCGCACCCGGAGAAAGTATTCGATTACACAAACAAGTGGAACAACGTCGCAATCGTAACAGATGGTAGCAGAGTCCTCGGTCTAGGAGATATCGGCCCAGAGGCAGGACTGCCAGTGATGGAGGGGAAGAGCCTACTCTTCAAGTATCTGGGCGGCGTAGACGCGTTCCCGATTTGTCTCGGGACCAAGGATCCTGAGCAGATCATGAACGCGGTCCGATGGCTACAGCCTTCTTTCGGCGGAATCAATCTAGAAGATATTGCTCAGCCAAAGTGCTTCGACATTCTCGACACGTTACGGAAGGAGATGCCAATACCGGTATGGCACGATGATCAGCAAGGAACGGGGACTGTCGTGTGCGCGGGACTCATGAATGCACTGAAGATCGTTGGAAAGAAGATGTCTGAGGCTCAGATATGCATGCTCGGTGCTGGAGCGGCCAACATCGCAATCGCGCGCATCATAATCGCGGCAGGCGTCACCCCTGGCAACATCCTCATGGTTGACAGCAAAGGGATACTCAGCAAAGACCGAACGGATCTCAAGGAGAAGAATCCGGTGAAATGGAACATGTGCCTCATCACCAATAAAGAAAACAGGAACGGTGATTTGAAAGAAGCGATGAAAGGAATTGACGCGATAATCGCAATGTCCCAACCGGGCCCAGGCACGATTTCCAGAGATTACGTCAAACTGATGAATACGGACCCGATCGTATTCGCGTGCGCCAATCCAATCCCAGAGATTTGGCCATGGGAGGCGGAAGAGGCAGGGGCAAGGATTGTTGCAACCGGTCGATCCGATTTTCCGAACCAGGTCAACAACTCCCTCGGCTTCCCTGGGATATTCCGCGGGACCCTAGACGCTAGGGCAAAAACGATCACCGATGAAATGTGCATAGCCGCCGCGAGGGAACTAGCAAAGATTGCAGAGGAGAAGGGCTTGCAAGAGGATTACATCATACCTTACATGAGCGAGTGGGAAGTCTACCCAAGAGAAGCAGCAGCTGTCGGATTGGCAGCAGTCAGCCAAGGCATCGCCAGACTAAAGCTGAACAAGAGACAGTTCCTTGAACGCGCCGAGACAATAATCAGCAAGTCTCGAAGGACAGCGGACCTATTGATGAAGAGAGGCGTCATCAAGAACATGCCTCTAGGTTCACTTCGTTCTAACGCCGGAAAGAGAGGGAGGACGAGCAGCAGTAGAAGGAGTGGAAGAACACGGTTAGCAAGTACAAGATAGCCGTAATCGGCGGCACCGGCGATCAAGGCTTCGGCCTTGCATTGAGATGGGCGAAAGCAGGCTATGAGGTAATCATCGGCTCTCGAAGTCAAGAAAGAGCGAATGAGGCAAGCAAGAAAATCAACGATTCCGTGAGGCCTAGTGCCCGTGTATCAGGATTAGCGAATCCTGACGCTGCCAAACAGGCGGACATAGTCGTTCTCTCTGTCCCGTTTGAAGGCTTCAACGAGATCTTCAAAACGATCAAGCCAGTATTGAGAGAGGGACAACTAGTGATCAGCGTAATGGTCCCATTGGAAAGCTCTGTAGGGGGAAAGCCGACAAGAACGGTCGGACTGTGGGATGGATCGGCTGCAGAATACATCAACCGGATACTTCCGAGGAACGTCGAATTAGTAGCAGCCTTCAACAACGTCAGCGCGGAAAAACTCCACGACCTCAACCGCAAAGTCGACTGCGACGTGTTGATCTGTGGCAACAGGGAGGAAAGTCGGAAGAAGGTCTTCGAGCTGGTCAATGCAATACCTGGGGCCAGGCCCGTGGATGCCGGACCTTTGGAGAATTCGCGAACAATAGAGCAAGTGACCGCCCTGCTCGTCTCATTGAATATTCGACATAATGTAAAGGGTGCAGGGATCCGGATTACAGGGCTACCCTGATGTTTGAACAGTGGGGTAAAACGTGCAGGTAGGGGTCGTTGGGAAGCCTAACACTGGAAAGAGCACATTCTTCAGTGCTGCAACCCTAGTCCAAGTCGCTATAGCCAACTATCCCTTCACGACGATCAAGCCAAACCATGGAATTTCTTACGTCCGGAGCAAATGTGTTCATCCGGGCCTAGGAGTAACCGACAACCCGAAGAATTCCAAATGCATCGATGGGGAACGATTCATACCCGTTGATTTAGTCGATACTGCCGGTCTCGTCCCTCGTGCGTGGGAAGGCAGAGGATTGGGAAATCGCTTTCTAGATGAGGTGCGTAAGGCAGACGCGTTGATACAAGTAATAGATACTTCTGGCTCCACTGACTTGGACGGTAAGCCTGTGAAGATGGGATCTCATGATCCCCTCGAAGACGTGAAATTTCTGGAACATGAATTGGACATGTGGATGGTCCAGATACTGCAGAAGGACTGGGACAAGCTGGCAAAGAAGGCCGAGATGGCCGGCGAGGATCCCGCAAAGATAGTCTCTGAAAAATTGAGTGGGCTTGGAATACGAGAATTCCAGGCCGAGGCCGCCTTGAAACAAGTAGGTATTGGCGAGAAGCCAAGTGCCTGGTCCAAAGAGGACCTGCTGCGATTGGTTGAATCCTTGCGAAAGCTTGCGAAGCCCATGCTCTTGGTCGCCAATAAGATGGACCTTCCCTACTCCGAAGACAATCTGAAACGATTGCTAGACACAGGACTGCCAACTATCCCTGCTTGTTCGGAAGCAGACACAGGACTGCCAACTATCCCTGCTTGTTCGGAAGCAGAATTGGCTCTTCGACGAGCAACAGAGAAAGGGTTGATCAATTATCATCCCGGAGACAACGACTTTACTATCAGCTCAAATGTGCGTTTGAGTCCCGAGCAGAAGATTGCTCTTGAGATGATCAGGGATCGGGTATTGAAGGTTCAGGGTACAACCGGTGTCCAGAACGCGATAAATTCGGCATTTTTCAAGCTATTGAACATGATCGTAGTTTATCCTGTCGAGGATCCTGAACGATTGACAAACCATGATGGCGAAGTATTGCCTGATGCCTATCTTGTTCCTAGAGGAACCACTTTGAAACAGATGGCTAGCATGATACACACGGAATTGGGTGCACAGATGCTGTACGGTGTTAACGCCCGCGACAAGATGCGATTGGCAGACACATACCTTCTCAAAGATGGCGACGTGGTCAGTATCGTTAGTGCGGCCCAACGGAAATAGTCTTGTGAAGAGGGAATGATCTGCGCCAAGAGGAAGGTTCGAAACAGGTAAGATACCTCCGCAGGTCCTGACTCGATCCGTCTATCCATTCCTAGGAAAGAGGAGCAAACGTGTCGTCCTTGGTCCCGGGATCGGACGGGATGCAGCTATCGTCCGTCTTGACAAGAGACTACTGGTGTTTTCTACAGACCCGATAACAGGAGCCTCCAGACACATCGGGGCTCACGCCATCCATGTCAACGCCAATGACATCGCAGTTGCGGGTGCGGTCCCAGTTTGGTTCCTATGCACAATACTAGTCCCTCCGGGTACCAATGAGTCCGAGCTGCGCGGAATAATGAAGGAGGTTAACAAAGAAGCCCGTAAGCTCGCGATAACTGTAATCGGTGGTCACACCGAGGCTACCTATGACCTAAGGCATCCGATAATCGCAGGGTTCATGGTAGGCGAATCGAAGAGCGGTACCTATCTCACGGCCGAAGGCGCGCACGAAGGAGATACGCTCTTGATGACAAAGACGGCAGGCATCGAAGGGACAGCTGTACTGGCAGCGGATCACAGCAGACTGCTCAAGCAGAAGGGAGTAGATGATAGAACGATCGGGAGGGCCCTGAGATTTTCCAATAGGATCAGCGTAGTCCGAGAAGCCGTAATCGCGTCCAAGACGAAAGGTGTGACAGCCATGCACGATCCCACTGAAGGTGGCGTCTTGAACGGGCTTTGGGAATTAGCCGAGGCCTCCGGCAGAGGGATAATTGTTGAATCTGACAAGATCCCCGTCGCTCCTGAGACCAGAACAATTTCTGACGCTTTGAAACTCGATCCTCTGAAGCTGTTGGGGTCGGGAAGCCTTGTCATTGCCGTTGCAGCCCCTAGGAAGGACGCGGTTCTTGAGAGACTCAATGAAAACAGAATCAGAGTAACGGAGATAGGTCGTCTGACGAGAAATAGCAAAGGCAGACTCGCGAACAAAGGAAGTATTCAGAGAAGATTGACGGCGGTTTACAGGGACGAACTTTACCGAATCTAGGACCTGTCGGGGTTGACCATCTGCGGGTGTTTAGCTCGGAAAGGTTCTTGGAGGGTTGTCACGATCATCATCAGAACCAGAGCTAGGGAGCTAACGAAGAACCATCCAGCTAGGTCGGCTCCTGAGTATTTCACCGCCAACGCGTAGCCTATAGGGATCGAGACGGCTCCGAGAATGTGGACAGAGTTCATCAAGCTGATTCCCAATGGAGCATAGCGATGTCCCACCTCGGGGTATTGGCTCGCGCTCGCGTACATTGTCGAGAAGACCATGGCATACAGGAATCCAATCGTCGGAATCAAGAACCATAGTCCGTCGACCGGGACTACACCGATGAAACCTAGAAGTACGCTCGCCATAACTCCCGGAATTAGGATGAACTCTTTTCTCCTCCGCAACCTATCTGATAAGAATCCTCCCAGTGGACCCCCTACCATGCTCGCAAAGAGAAGAAGAGAGGACAACAAGCCGGCAGTATCCAGCGCAACTCCTCTGATGTCGTGAAGGAACTTTGGCAAGAACTGGGCTGCTGTGAATGTTCCGCCCCACAACCCGAACACCCCGAATGCTATTACCCAAATGTTCCTGCTCTTCAGAACAGGTCTTATCGAATTGTACGCGGGTTGAGAACCCTTGTCTCTTGGAACAACCACCTCGCCGATTACGAAGAACAATAACCCTATCAATCCTCCTAGTACGAGTCCAATTCGCCAGCCGAACCCTGGCGCATTCATTATCAAAGCCCAGACCCAGAGCCCAATTCCTCCACCAACGCTGAATGCTCCGTTGTACAATCCGATCACGAAACCCTCTTCTTGTTCTCGGAATAATGGTGTGAGAACGCCGATCGCGGGGCTGAAGAATAGACTCGCGCCCACTCCGAGCATTAATCGTGAAAGGAAGAGGTAGGGAAAGCTTGGCGACAAGCCCTCAGCGATTGCTGAGATTGATAGAATGAGCATACCGAGCTGGGAGGTGTTCTTATTCCCCCAATGCGCCGCGATGAACCCGGCGGGTACCTGGAACAATCCCGCACCGAGTAGGAATGAAGACGTTATCACGGCAAGGCCGAACGTGTCGATGCCTAGATCAGTTCCGATTAGGGGGAGAGCTGGGGCGAAGTTGTACCAGTTCAACGAGTATACGGTCCGGGAGGATATGACGGAGGCGAGAACGAACCACCTGTTGCTTGGCACAACAACTGATTTCGCGTCGGTTACGGACGATGCTTCCTCAGTCGTGGACAATGCGTCCGAATTCTTCGTAGGATTGGGTCCTCTCTCACTCAAGATCTACTTCATCCAGTCCCAAGGGACTGATCCGTTGGGCCAGAGAAGTCATCGGACCCAGCATGAGGAACAGATCGAACGGCTCAATAAAGCCTTACCCACTCCAAAGAGGACTGAAAAATGCTACCTGCGGTGAGAGTCACGCCCCTAGCTTACGAGAGTCTGGGAGTCAGGGGAATGTGTACTCTGCTCGAGACGAAGGAAGTAGGAATACTTGCCGATGCGGGCGTGGCTATGGGGCCACGATTCAGATTAATGCCACATCCAATCGAATACAAGGCACGGGCCAAATCTAGGGAGAAAATCGAGGCCGCGGCGAGAACTGCAAAAGTTACCACTATTTCTCATTATCATAATGATCATCATACGCCAAACTTCGAAGACCCAGTCTGGCTCGGAAGCACACCCGAGAACGCGGAACGTATCTACCGTAACAAGATAATCCTCGCAAAGGACTTTCGCTCGAAGATCAATGTTGCCCAAAGACGGAGAGGCTGGCTGTTCAGTCAATCCGTCGAAGAGATTGCCAAGGAGTTCGAAATAGCAGACGGCCAAACATACACCTATGGAAGATCGACGGTCCAATTCTGGTCCCCCGTCCCTCATGGGGAATCGGATTCCGAGCTTGGATGGGTTATACCGTTCTCGATAGAATCGAAAGGAGAGAAGGTCCTCTATGCTCCCGACGTACAGGGTCCAGTAGTCGAAGAGACCCTCCAACTAATCCTAAAGGAGAAGCCGGACACACTGATTATCGGAGGACCACCAACCTACCTACAGGGATTCAAGGTCGGCGACGAATTCATCAATGCCGCCCGTCATAACATGAAAAGAATTGCTGAGAAAATACCGATCTTCGTAGTAGATCATCACCTGTTACGGGATCCGATGTGGTCTAAATTCCTAGACCCCATAAGAGAAGTGGCCGCAAAGGCCGGAAACAAGGTCATAACGGCGGCCGAATTGCTCGGCGAAAACCCAGCACCGTTAGAGGGCGAAAGGAAAAAGTTGTACGAGTCCGAGGTACCAAGCAAGGAGTTCCTGAAGTGGGCAAAACTGCCGAAAGAGAAACAGAAGAGTGTTCCGCCACCACTATAGAACCAGAGGGTTACTTCTCTTCTTCTCCCGATTCCATCCGCTTTCGAATCTCGGCAAGACGCTTCCTATTCTCATCCATCGAGTCTAGAGGACTCGGCCGTTTGACCCGGAAAGCAGCCTTGCGCTGTCTCTCTTTCATCTCACTCTCTAGAAGCTTCCTTTTTCGTTGTTCCTCTTGCATGTGAACGAGAATCCGCGCTTTCTCCCAAGGAGGGATGCGCTTCTCCTTCTTCTCCGTCAAAGTCCGACAGCTCCTAATTGAGCTATTCCGATAATAATGCGATATTGTAGCCCTTCAGGCAGTTGGGGTTCCCAGTTGTCTGTCAAGGAATTCGATAACCCCTTTGTACTGTCGAATCAGGTTCTCCCGCTTTTGGAATCCGTGTCCCTCGTCCCAGACGACCGTCATCTCGTACTTCTTCCCTTGCTCTTTCAGTTTTGAAGCGAATTTCTCGACGGGACCGAGAGGACATCTGGAATCATTGCCTCTATGCCATATCAACAGTGGAGCTCGGATATTCTCAACGTAATGTATGGGGGACCTGTCATGATAGAGTTCTGGATTCTCCTCAGGTGTCCCGAAATAGCGTTCAATGAAGCTTCTGAAGATCGCGTCCGAAAGATCGTACATTTCCTTCCAATCAGTGATGCCGACGATGGCGGCACCGGCCGCCCAGTACTCTGGCTTCTTCGTCAACCCTAGGAAGGTCATATAACCGCCATAGCTTGCTCCGACAAGCGCAATCTTTCCCGGATCGACATCAACCCGCTTCCTCAGATACTTCGCTGCCTCCTCAACGTCCCTCAAGTCTGCTCCGCCGATGTCAAGCACGTTCAGTTTCTCGAAGTCTGCTCCGTACCCGGTGCTGCCTCGAATGTTTGGTGCGAAGACTGGGTAGCCGGCGAGGAGAAATGACTGTATTGCGGGGGTCCAAGTGTCGGCTACCTCCCATGCAGGACCACCATGTATCACTAGCACACACGGCCTGGGCCCCTTTTGGTCGGATGGGGTCAGAAACCAGCCGTGAATTGGGCGATCGTCGAAGGATTCGTACACAACATGCTCAGCTCTGCCAAGCGGCAGTTTGGTGCTATGCTCGAAGATACTGGTGGTTGTGCCAGCTTTCAGATTGGACTTTGTTAATGATGGTGGTTTGGAGAGTGAGGACGAAGAGAAGACGACTTGGTCATCCTTCCGCACTTTCAAGCATTGATTGCTGAAACCAGCGTGGTAGCCCTTTGGAATCTTGATCTCTCTCAGCGATTTTCCACCCTCAACCTCTTCAATGTAGAGACGTGTTCTACCCTCCTTCGTGCCTAGATAGTAGATAGCTTTGCCATCCGGCATCCATCCGAATATCGGAAAATCTAATCCGAGCTTCTCTGGACCGGCCCTCAGATATGATAAGCGGGCTTCGTCCCTATCGTAGATTGCAAGATCATACCGGTCCTGTGCGTCGGTCTTGAACAGAACTAGGGAAGAATTGTGAGTATTCCACTGTGCTCTCGTGTTCTCGGAGCCGGGTTTCGGGGTATAAACGATTGGACTGCGGTGTCCGTTCATGTCCTTGAAAACTAGTTCCATTGAGGTCGGTGCCTCCGTCGTCTTGGCCGAGAAAACAAGCCACGAATCGTCCGATGTCCATTCTGGGCCGAAGAGCCAGTGCTTTTGACGGTAGACCTCTGTGACTTTTCCTGTCTTAGTTTCAACGACCCATATGCCGTTGAACTCTTCGGTGGAACCAGCGAATGCTATACGGTCGTCCCGACTTGACCAGTTGAAGTCTAAGATCCGGTTCGGTGACAGCTGGGTCAGTTGCTGTTCTTCTTCTCCACTCTCTAACCTCGTTTTGTACAGTTGATGTTGCTCTTTGCCACCTT
>WNEQ01000918.1_pt1 | contig 22511 bp, 18 predicted proteins | sample 5399971 | NCBI WGS metagenome assembly WNEQ01 (sample SAMN13153330, study PRJNA577476) | soil metagenome | isolation source: 20 cm grassland meadow soil 2 days after 1st rain plot 5 | place: USA:California | collected 2015-09-18
CTTCCCTCCCGCGATCCGCCACGGTCTGTGATCACCTCTGGATTCATGGTTCCGCGGTAGGCCCAGTTCGTGACCGGTCGGTATTGTCCCGTGATCTCCTCGGAAGCCTTGGGGCCGCCTCCCTGATCCACTTCCGGTCCCGCCTCCCCCTGCGCCTCCGCCTCGCGTCTGGCGGCAGCCAGCATCTCATCCAGCGTGACATAGATACGATCCGCCAGCCGGACCGCGTCCTCTGCCGTCGCACTGGGTGTCAGGATGGTCTGGCAGAGCGCCCAGACTCGGCCCACCACCTCGGCGATCGAGTTCGGAATCCCGACCGTCCCCGGCTCGGCGGTAGAGAGGAGCAGCAAGCAGTCCACCACCATCTCGCGGACCGACATCCCGTGCAGCAGCGAGCGGGTCCGGACCGCGTCGCGGGCGAGAGCCGCCAGATCGCGCTGGAGACCTGGATACTCGCGCTGAAGCCGATACTCCACCCTGGCATCTTCCAGGATCGTCCAGAGGTCACGGATCAGAGCCGGCTGGGGGAACCGCGCGAAGAGGGCGTCCAGGGTCGCTACGGGCGGCAGATCGTATCGGCCATACCTCCGGGAGACTGCGTCGATCAAGTCCGCCAGCCTGCTGAGCGGCAGGCTATAGGTGCCGAACTCCAGATGCCCCGCCTCGTGCGCCGTCATCACCGTGTAGAGCCGGATGTTCTCCTCGCGTGTGGGATAGCGTCGAAGGATGGGGGGCAATGCGATCGTCCGCCCATCCGGGCCGACGGTGGCCCTGGCCGGCTCTGCGCCGGAGTCGTCGGATCGCTCCGGTAAGGAGCGGATCATCACCTCGGCTCCACATAAGCCCTGCGCAAACAATTTGAGCGACCTGGCGAGTTGCCTGAGCGGCACCCCGCTCATCGCCTCCTCAACCGAGGCCAGGGCCTTGCGCGTCTCCAGCGAGAAATAGGCCAGCGCGCCGTCAGCGCTGTAGCCGAGCACGTCCATCCCGCTCTTGAACCAGGTCTCAAACTTGGCTTGGATGTCGGCAGTTGGTCCGATCAACTCTAAGATCTCCGGGCAGCGGCGGACAAATGCCAGCGCTGATTCCGCATCCCGTTCGGCGATCAAGACACCGTACTGCAAGACCCTGGTCTGCCACTCCTCGGACGAGATCCGACGCAGGAGCGACGGGGAATCCGCCAGGAACGCGATGGCAAGCTGCGGATCACGGTCGGCGATCACCGACCCCAGATCCACGACCCGCCTTCGGACCGTCAGCGGCTGGATCTCGCCCAGGATGGCCGGGCTGGTCCGGAAGAACTCGAGGGTGGCCAGATAGTCGGTCTTGCCCAAGCTATTTCGTGTGACCAGCTTCATCCCGAATCCGACCCAGGCCCGCACGTCTTCCAGCGGAACCACTCGAGCCACGACCGGGCTCTCACGCAAAAACTCGATTCCCAACACGTAGTCCCACCGCGCGAGGTCCGCCCCCACCTGGGCCCAGCCCCCCAACTCCGTCCCGGGCAGCACCGCCAGCAGCTCCGGCGCCTTCCTCAGGAAATCGAGCGCCACGTTCGGGTGTTGGGGGTCGTTCTCGGCCAGGTCCATCGCTAGCGTCATGACCTGGCGGCGGGACGGGACCGACTCGACCGACCCAAGGAGTAGCGGGCTTCCTTTGAAATATTTTAGGGCCGCAGCACCGGAGGACCCGGCCAGCGCCACACCGAGATCCAGCCAGGAGACTATCTCGGCCAATCCGCAGCGGTGGTGCAGCTCCGGCAAGGCTTCGATCGCCCCTTGCGCGGCCTTCGGGGACGCCTCCTGCAGTTCGTCGAGCAGTTCAAGGACCGCCTGGGTGGATCCGAGCCGGACCATTTCCCCAGTCAAGGCGGTGGCCGTGGCTCCGTCCAAGGCGCCCGCCAGGCGCGCGATCAATTTGTGCTCGATAGGCTCTCCCACCTCTAGCCCCCGCCTTGCGGCGATCGTTCTCTCGCCGAATGCGCGGATTGTAAAGGAGGCTTGGGCTCTTGTAAACTAGCGACGCAGGTACAGGGCACGAGGCGAGAAGTGAGAGAGGTGAGCGGATTCCTCCTTCGCCGCAGGCAGCGGGTGCTCCGTGTCGGGACCGCGGCCCTTCTCATGCTCGTCCCCCTGTCCGATCGCCTGAGCGCCATGGCTACCTCCACCGCGATTGCCCCCCAGACCCTCCCGATCACCAGCCACCTCGCCATGCGTCTCCGCTCCCACGTGGACTACCTGGCCAGCCCGGCGCTCCGTGGCCGCAAACCGGGAACCCCCGGCAATCGGATGGCGGCGGAGTACATCGCGGCCCGGTTTCGCGAAGCGGACCTCGAACCGCTGCCCTCGCTGGGCGGCTACGGTCAGCAGATCTCCCCCCAGTTGGGTGACAACCTGATCGGGGTGCGGCGAGCGCTGAACGCCGGCGACCCATCGCACCGGTCTCCCCGCTGGATCCTGATCGGCGCGCACTATGATCATTTGGGAGGGACGTACCTGGGCGCCGATGACAATGCCTCCGCGATCGCCATCCTGATTGAAACGGCCCGGAGCCTGCCGCACCTTGCGAACCATCCGGTCCTGTTCATGGCCTTCAACGCTGAAGAGCCGCCCTATATCCGGACGCCGCTCATGGGCTCCCAGTTTTTCGTGGATCATCTCCCGGTCGAGATCGGCACTCCCTCCCGCCTGCAGGCGGTCATTGTTATGGACCTGATGGGGGGCGTGCATTGGGAACCCCTGCGAGACGTGATCTTCGCGGCAGGCGCCGAGAAGAGCCCCGGCCTGTACGGACGGGTGAAGGAAGTATCTCGTGAAGCGTCTCTCCTGAAGCGTGAGGCGTCCATCGCGTCATCGCGTGGCGCGTCTCTCGCGACAGACGCAACGACGCAACGACACGAGAGACGAGATACCCCTCACGCCTTACGGGTTTTACCGATCGGCATGCATCTGATCGAGGAGATTCCGCTCGTGGGGCAGGTGTCGTTCAGCGACTATGACGCATTCCGGAACGCCTCGGTTCCGTTCTTGTTTCTCTCGGCTGGACGGACGCCGCGCTACCATCAGCCCACGGACCTGCCCGACACGCTCCATTATGAGCGGATGGCGTGGACCGTCGGATGGTTCCAGAGCTTGGTGACACAGATGGACCAGGACACGGAGCCGTATCCGTTCGAGCCGACCCGTGTGGAGCTGGCGGACGAAGCCGCGAGCTTGCGTCCCTTCGTCTCCCTGGCGGCAGCATGGGCCACGAGGATCCCGGGCACCTCGCCCCTCTCGCTTGCCAGGATGAAGCTGGACGACCGATGGTTGAGAACACTGGACGTGACGGCGCCGATGTCGGGGGCGCTGAAGAGACTGGAGCGGGTCTCGATCCGGCTGCAGTGTCTCCTGGCCGATTTCCCCGCCTGCTTCCTGATCTAGCCAGGATGTTGAAAAAGCCCTCCAGCGTCGTTCTCGCGTCGCTCGGAGGCTCAACGTACAGAGAAGCAGTACGCCTCGCCTCCTTGCTCGCTGCGGCCTTGCTGGGCGGCCTTTTTGAACATCCTTAACGAAAAACTAAGGTTCCGCGAGTACGGAACGAACGCGCTTCGCTGAGACGCCTTTCAGCAAGACCCGTTTGCGACGCGACCCGTGACCCGCCCGGACCGCCACGGCGCTCCTGGGTATCCTGAACCGTTCGGCCAGGAAGGCGCAGAGCGCCTCATTGGCGGCTCCCTCGACCGGCGGCGCGGCGACTCGGAACTTCAGTGCCCCCCCATGCACCCCGGCGTACTCCGTGCACGTCGCGTTCGGCTGGACATGCACGCACAGAATAGCTCCCTCTCGACTATCTTGCACGATCGTCCCCGCACTTGTTAAAACCATCCGCCTGGCTATATCACCTGGCATGAGCCGTGAACGCCGAATGTTTTGGTCTTGAGTTTTTAATTTTGCGTTGTCACTCAACACTCAGAACTCAACGCCCCCGTGAGACTAGATCTTGCCAATCACCCCGATCCGCAGTTGGTAGAAAAGGAGCCGCAGGCCGCCGATCGAATACAGGTACTTCATGGTGATCAACGTCTTGAGCAGAGAGGCCAGGCGCCCGAAGAATCGCAGTCGCCCGACGACCGCCACGGCCGCCCCACGCCCCAAGGAGATCACCGCGCCGGTCGTGTGCGGGACGAACGGAAGGACCCATTCCTTGGTCAGATATCGCGACAGCCAGACCGCTTCATCCACGGCCAGCCGTGCGGAGGGCGGGCAAGGCTGGCCCGTCCGTGGGTCCAGCACCAGCGCACAGTCGCCCAGCGCGTACACCTCGCTAAGCCCCTGCGCCTGCAGGTATCCGTTCACGGCGACCCGTCCCTTGGGATCCAGATGCAACCCGGAGGTTGCCACGATTGACGGACCGCGCACTCCCCCTGCCCAGATCAGCATCCCGGCAGGGATCTCCTCGCCGGACGCCAGGACTAATCGAATCACCCCACCTGGCATACTCGCCTGACCAGGATCGCCAGGCTCTACACGGGAGATCGCCGTTCTGAGCCTGATCGTCACGCCTTTCCGCTGAAGCACCGAGGCCGCATAACCCGCGATCTGCGGGTGCATCCCCGGCAAGAGCCGCTCCTGCGCTTCGACCAGCGTCACCTGAATCGCATCCGCCGACAGGCCGTACTCTTTTCTCCATTCGGCTGCCTCGTCCGCCAGTTGCCCAGCCATTTCCACGCCCGTCATCCCGCCCCCCCCGATGACAAGCATCAGCGGCTTCGCGCCTTTGGCAGCTTCCTTCGAGTACCGGTACACCGCCTCCTGGAGTCGGGCCTGAACGGTGTTTGCCTGCTGCATCGTCTGAATACCAACCGCGTGTTGGCGAAGCCCCGGAATGCGCGGCTCGGGGAGGTCGAAATAGTCCACCTCCCCGCCCAGCCCCAGGACCAGCACATCGTAAATGAGGTCCCCTTGTGTGGTCCGTACCCGGTGGCTGGCCAGATCAAACCACGTCACGGTGGCTTGACGGAAGGCGACCCGTTTCCCGCCCAGGATCCGGGCGAGAGGAACCGCGGCGAAATCGGAGAGCACCGATCCGGCCGCCACCTGGTGCATCTCGGTCACGAGTTGGTGCAGCGGAGACTGATCCACCAAGACCACTTGGCCTTTCCAAGGGCCTCGATGGAGTCGCCGCTCCAGCTCAATCGCCAGCCGGATCCCGCCATAACCGGCTCCGAGAATCACCACACGCATGAGAGCATCCTACTCAGACTGCCTCACGTTCGCAAACGGACACACGGAATGCACCAGGTTGAGTCAAGACCGTTCGGCGATTGAGAGGGAAGGGAAGGAGTGCGCAGCGACAGGTTGCTAACCCTTCAACGCCTGGAGCGCCTCTCGGAGCTCCTGCACCCGCTTCGCGAAGAGGTCGAGGGCGACGTCCCGCCCCGGCTGGTCGCTGCGGTGCTTCCAGAGCTGCTTGAAGATCGCCCACATCTCCTTGTTGATGACGACCGCTTTCGTGTAGGCAGGAGTCGAGGCCTGCTCCTTGGTCACCTGGCAGAAGGCTCCTTTCAGCGCGTGGAACTGATTGTGGAGATCATTGAGGGGAGCATCATAGCCCTGGCCGCCGCGAGCCGCCTTGGCGCTGGCTTCCAGCATGGCGGCCAGATTGAGCATTGTCTCCACACCGGTTGCCCCTTTCGCTTTTTCCAGAAACTCCTCGGCTCTGGGATAAAATAGGTAGCTGCACCCGGAGCTCAGGAACAGCGCAATGACCAATGAAACGTTTAATAGGCCAAATTGAGGTCCGTTCCACACTGTTGTCCTTTGCGTTTGGCATGGTGAATTTTTCATGACGTACCCTGCCTTCCGGGTCTTCCATTTTTCATTTTGCATTTTTCATTTCTTCAAAAGATCGCATTGACCAGTTCCGCTATGCTTCGCTGCATGTCCGGATCGTCGGTGATCGGCCGCGTCACGGCCGCCTCGCAGGCGCGGGCCGGGGCGACCCCCTGCCCCATCAGCTCGCCGGCGTAAATCAGGAGCCGGGTGCTGACTCCCTCTTCCAGGCCGTGCGTCCGGAGATTCCGAACCTTCTGGCCCAGTCTGACTAAGCGTTGGGCGGTCTCTTTATCGACGCGGGCTTCATGCTCGATGACCCGAGCCTCGATCTCCGGCGGCGGGTAGGTGAACTCCATCGCCAGGAAGCGCTGCTTGGTGCTCTGCTTGAGGTCCTTGAGCACGCTCTGATAGCCGGGGTTGTACGAGATCACCAGCATGAACTCGTCCACCGCCTGGATCACCTGGCCCTTCTTTTCGATCGGCAGGATGCGCCGGTCGTCGCTCAGCGGATGGATGATGACGGTGGTGTCTTTTCGCGCTTCGACGATCTCATCCAGATAGACGATCGCGCCGTGCTTGACGCCGAGCGTGAGCGGCCCATCCACCCAGACTGTTTCTTCCCCCTTCAGGAGGTACCGCCCGACGAGATCGGAGGCGGTCAGATCCTCATGACACGCCACGGTGATGAGCGGGCGTCCGAGGCGATAGGCCATGTGCTGCACGAAGCGGGTCTTCCCGCACCCGGTCGGTCCCTTCAGCATCACCGGCATCTGCCGGCGCGCGGCAATCGTGAAGAGGCCGATCTCGCCGTTCACCTCAGCGTAATACGGCTCCTCCTGAAGCCGGAACCGGTCAATCTCCAGCTCCCGCCCTTTCACCGGCATCCCACCCGCCGATTGGCTCACCCGTTGCCCTCCAGTCGCGCATCAGCTCATCCGGAGCGACCTGTGCGGCACCGACCTGACGCGGCACATTATAAGCCGCCGCTCGTCCTGCTCACAAGTCATGATTCCTGACCGGGATTCGCTACTTTTTCCGAGGGGCATCGAGGACTTCGCGCACCTTGTGGGCTAAGGTACGAGGCGAGAAGGGCTTCTGGAGAAACGCTCTCCCGGAATCCAGGAGGCCGTGGTGGACCACCGCATTGTCCGCATAGCCCGAGAGGTAGAGTCATCAGCAGGTGAATCGTGCCTGTGTGCGCCTGGCAAATCTGCAGGCACTCCGTGCCGTCTCGAGCTTCCAGTACTGTGTACCCATGTGACGTCAGGATTCTGCGGGCCAGCGCTCGGACCATGTCCTCGTCCTCAGCCAGCAGAATCGTTTCCGAACCCTGGAGTGTCTCCGCCGGACCATGGCTCAACGCCCGAGCTTCCAATTCGTCCTCAACCCGCGGCAGGTAAATCTTGAACGTTGTGCCCCGCCCCAGCTCGCTGTACACCCAAATATAGCCGCCGCTCTGCTTGACCACTCCGTAGACGGTGGAAAGGCCCAACCCCGTCCCCTTGCCCGGTTCCTTGGTGGTAAAGAATGGCTCGAAGATCCGGGCCTGCGTCGTCGCATCCATCCCGGAGCCGCCGTCGGTGATCGCCAGCATCACATACGCACCTGGCTTGACCGACACATGTGATTGAGCATAGACCTTGTCCAGCTCGACGTTCTTGGTCTCGATGGTCAGGCGGCCTCCGCCGGGCATAGCGTCCCGCGCGTTGACGACCAGATTCATGATGACCTGCTCGAGCTGCCCGGGATCGGCCTTCACCCGGCCAAGCACCGGAGCCACCACGGTGTGCAGCTCGATGTCCTCAGCGAGCAGTCGTCGCAGCATGCCGTTGATATTGGACACGACCACGTTGAGGTCCAAGACCTTTGGCGCGAGCACTTGCTTTCGGCTGAAGGCCAACAGTTGCCCTGTGAGCGTGGTGGCTCGATCGCCCGCTTTCTTGATTTCCTCGATCTCCCTACACAAGGGATCGTCGGGGCCAAGGCGGGTCAGAATGAGTTCGCTATAGCCCGTGACGACCGTCATTAAGTTATTGAAGTCGTGGGCGACCCCTCCCGCGAGCCGACCGATCGCCTCGATCTTCTGGGCCTGGCGGAACTGCTCTTCCATTGATCGAAGGGCCTCGGTCCGTTCCAGAACCCGTTGCTCAAGAGACGCGTTCAGGTCCCGGAGCTCCTTTTCATCGCTGACGATCACCTCCACCATCCTGTGGAACGCCTGGTCGAGCTGCGTGACTTCATTGCCGCGGTCCGGGGGGAGGCCCTCCATTGACGTGCCCCGACCCGATTCGGCAAACATCCGCATCTTGCTGGCCAGCCTGCCCAGCGGTCGGGTCACCGTCCGATTGCTTCCAATCACCACAATCCCCACAAGCAACGCACAGAGGACGGCCCCACCGACCACGGTCACGAAGAGATCCTCCCGCCTCTCCTCGACATACAGATCCATCGGCATCACAATCTCCAGACCACCCATCAATTCGCCGAGTTTAAAATCGTGCTTCGGGCTCCCTGGATGCGCATTATGACACTCCACACAGGACTGGCTTGAGGCACGATCGGCCATGAGCACCCGCATGACCGCCCGGCCATCCATCGTGTCGGTCCGGAAAAACTGCCCTGTGGGATGTGATGCCAGATAGGCAAACGCCTCCTGTTGGAACTGATCCTTTGGCCCCTTGGCCTTGTTAATCGGCCAAGGGCTGATGAGGTTCACTGCATAACCCTCGCTCAGCTTGTTGGTGTAGGCGGACACCTCGTGCACAAAGGTCGCCGGAAGTGGAAAGCGACCACGGACCTGCTTGTAATCTGCTCCCAGGGTTCCACCAAGCTCCCCTATACGAGGGACGATCACAGAGGCATAGTATTGCCGGTCCGCCATGATCTGGCTGTGGAGGCTCGTCGCCCGATGGATGAGCTTGTCTTCGAGCGCGGCCTTGTTCCGCCCGTGCTGGACGAAGGCGACAAGCACGGTCATGGCCGCAATGAGCGGGATGGTGTACAGGATCAGCTTCGTGCCGATCCGCCACTCCCGAAAAGACTTAGGTCTGAGGTTGTCAATCATGGCGTGATGCGATGTGTCTCGGCAGCAATTAGTCTATGAGAGTGACGTTGCAATATAGTTCGGGAGCATCCGGACCGGGCGATAGGCTCTCTTCGACTGGGCCAGACCCGGGAGTCCCGAATCATCCATGGTGTTGATGAACTCGAAGCCACGACCCGCCGCCTCGCGGCACGACTCACGGAAGAGGAACTGGGCCAGCCCTGGAATACGGCGATCCGCCACCTCGAGCAGAATGCAGAAGACAGAGGGCGAACGCTCGTAGCCGAACGTATAGGCCCGGACGGCCCCATCCACCCAGACCACGCGCCCAGCCAGCCCAAGAGCACGGTGATGCGTCAGCGCTTCCCGGTGGGCCGATGCCGAGTCCTTGACCATGTGCCGCGCCCCGGCATCCAGCCCTTCGGCCTCCTTTTGTGCGGCCCACTCCTCAAACAGGGCAAGACTGGCCTCTCGATGAGCATCCTGGTACGGCTCACATCGGTACCGAGAGTCTCGCTCAAAGCGATTGCAGGCCGCGCGCTGGGACTTGTAGCGATCGCCCGCCAGCGTCGCCAGATCGCGGCTCCGGTACAGGTAGTCCGAATCCTTCGGCACGACGCGATACCCGAGCGCCTGGAGCGGGGCTTGAAGCTCATCGGGCACATTCTCGATCCGGCTGACCGCCGACCCGCCGTTCCTTGCGCGCATGAAGGCGAAACATGCGGCAAGCGCGGCAGGAGATGGGCGAGGTGTCATAGGCCATGGGGAAGCATCTTGTCTCACGCCTGTCGGGAGAGGCAGCGGCGGGAGCGGCATATACACGCCGTCTGCATACTCGGCGAACAGACTCAGATGCCCGTCGAGTTCGGCCCACGAATACGAGAACAACGCCCTCCAGACGAAATGGGAGGCAAAGGCATAGGCGGCCAGCGGCGTCTCTACTGAGGCGAATGCTCGTTCAAAGCGAGGTCGGTCGGCGAGAGTCAGGGAGGAGAAGTGCTGAGTGCTAAGTGCTAAGTGCTGAGTGGAAGGGGGAGACTGCGGTTCTCCCGTTACGGATGACTCATCACGCATCACCTTCACACGTTCAGTAAGGCCAGGCAGGGTGCGCAACAGCACCACATCATCCTGAAAATGGCCGATCAACTGCGGATTCTTCGCAAAGGTCTCCAGCGTGTCCTCCTGCTCGAGGAGTCCTGCGATGCGGTCGGCGTAGGCCACGACGCCCGCCTCGTCCCCCTTGCCTTCCCGCAGGAACGGGCACTTGGAGTCCCACCCCAGCACGACCTGCGTCCGGTCGGCGTTCCACATCACCATCAGGGGATAGATCTGGCAGTCCAGCGGCCGGACGTCGTAAATTCGGCAGTGCGAGGTGACGGGATCGAAGGCCGGGCAGAGGTAACCGTCGCTGACAGGGCTCGGCACGACGCTGACCTGACAGCCGTCGAGATCAGTAAATTGCGCGGGGGCCACCCCCCGAGCAACCGCCCGGCGGATCTCCTCGCCGGTGAAGTACGGACGGAGGGGACTGTTCGGCTCGGGGAACCGGCAGCACACATCGCAACTCAAACACACCCGACTGGGCACCAGTTGGGGCAACGGGGTGATCTGAACCAGTTGGGAACGGCTTGTCTGGACATCCGGATTCATACTGAAGCATGATACGCTGAGCCGGCACGCCAGGCAAGAAATCCCCCTTGTTCGTGACGGGCCGCATTTTCGGTGTACAATCAGATGGACCCCGTAGGTAGGATTGGCAATAGACTGCCCTTGAGCACAGACGCAGAGGAGAGTCCATCGATGTCGGGCCCGGACAAGGCCACTGCCTGGATGATCGCAGTGATCACCACGCTGAGCGCCGGAGTGTTCATCGCAGACCTGGCGTTGCCTCTTGGCGTGGTGGTGTGGGCGGCCTACCTCATTCTGCTGCTGCTCTGCTTCTGGGTGCGACAGCGGCACTTGCCCCTTTGGCTCGCCGCGGGGTACACGATCCTGCTCATGCTTGGTTTCTCGTACGCTGCCCCGGGGATTGATCCGGCGGTCTCGCTCACCAACCGGGTGCTCGGGGGGGCGGTGATCTGGGGGATCGCTGGCCTGATTCTGTTGCGACAGCGGGCGGACACGGCGCTGCGCCGTAAAGATGAGGAGCTGACCGATTTCTTCGAAAATGCGGTCGAAGCCCTGAACCGGTCGGGCCCGGACGGACGCATCCTATGGGCAAACAAGGCCGAGCTGGACCTGCTCGGCTGCTCGCGCGAGGAGTACATCGGGCATCATGTGGCCGAGTTCCATGTCGACAAAGACCTCGCCGAGAAGATGCTCGAGCGCCTCGCACGCGGGGAGACCCTGGAGAGTTACGAGGCCAGGCTTCGGTGCAAGGACGGCGGGATCAAGCATGTGCTGATTGATGCCAACGTGCTCTGGGAGGACGGCAAATTCGTCCATACCCGCTCCTTCACCCGAGACGTGACTGCCTTGAGAGAGGCGCAGGAGAAGCGAGACAGCCTGCTTCGTGAACTTCAGGACGCCCTCGGGAAGATCAAAGTGCTGCGCGGGCTGTTGCCGATCTGCTCGTCGTGCAAGAAGGTGCGCGACGACAACGGCTATTGGAATAAAATCGAGGTGTATATCAGCAAGCATTCGGAGGCGGAGTTCAGCCACGGCCTCTGCCCTGACTGCTTGAAGAAACTGTACCCGAAATATTCTGGCGGAACGCCTTAGCGCAGATCGTGGATAGCCCGGCTCACCTTTCCCCCCAAGCTCCTCGTCCTCCCCGTGATGCTCTTGTACCGACGCGAGGGGCCGTGTTACGATCACCGCCGTCCGCAACCAGAGCCGGAGCAATGGCTTGGAGGGAGATCCGGTGGCTCTTGCACGCGATCTTGCGAGTTTGACGAAGGATGAGGCTGACGCACGTCGGTGTTCTTCCATTCGGGAAGTCCTGGTCCGGGATGGACTCTACGATGGTTCGCCCCACGGCTCCTCCGACAGCCCACTGACCCAGGAGGCGGGCCAATCCTGGCGGATCGCTCCGCACCCTTTCCTCCTCTCCACCGGCCAGGCGGCCTTCTTCCATTCGTTAGGGCAACACCTGCTGGCCTTTTACCAGGCCCTCAACCGGCTGTATCTGGAAAGCGCCCGCGGCGCAGAGCCGGCCTGGGTGGCAGCCTACCTGGACCAAGGGAAACCGGACTCGCTGGTCTCGTATAGCCGGATGAAACGGTTTCGGGACTTGCTGCCCGGCGTCATCCGTCCGGATATTATTCCGACCGAGGATGCGCCCTCCGGAAACGGCATGGTGATCACCGAATTGGATTCCGTGCCTGGCGGCATCGGGGTGACCGGGGCGTTGGCAAGAGCGTATAGCGATTTCGACATCGTTGGTGGCCCGGACGGGATGGTCCAGGGTTTCGCCCGGATGCTCCGCCATCACCTGGGCGAACGGACCGGCTGCGTCGCGATTGTGGTGTCCGATGAAGCACAGGATTACCGCCCCGAGATGGCCTGGGTGGCGGCTCGGCTCCAGAAGGAGGGAATCGAGGCCTATTGCGTGCATCCCAGGGAGGTTCGCTTCACGGAAGAGACCCTGCTGCTCGCGCGTGACGGCAGTGACCGCCCGGTGTCACTGGTGTACCGGTTCTTCGAGTTGTTCGACTTGAAGAACATTCCCAAGTCTGAACTGATCATGTACAGCGCCAAGAAGGAGCGAACGGTCGTCACGCCGCCGTTCAAACCGGCGCTGGAGGAGAAACTGGCCTTCGCGTTGCTCCATCATCCGGTCCTGGCCCCGTTCTGGCGGCGGGAGCTGGGGGAAGCCACGTTCGATCTCCTCGCCGGCCTGATGCCGCGCACCTGGATCCTGGACCCGCGCCCGGTGCCCCCCGCCGCCGTGATCCCTGACCTGCGCATCGGAGGCCGCGCCGTGGCCGACTGGCGGGACTTGGCGGAAGCCTCGCAACGAGACCGCCGGTACGTCGTGAAGCCTTCCGGATTTTCGGAACTGGCTTGGGGCAGCCGGGGCGTCTCGGTGGGACATGACCTTCCCCAGTCAGAGTGGGCCGCGGCGCTGGATGCCGCGCTGGCCTCGTTTCCGACCACCCCCTCCATCCTTCAGGAGTTCCACAAGGGCCGGCAGTTTGAGCTGTCCTACTTCGATGAGCGCGCCGGCGCCGTCGTGCCGATGTCCGGACGGGTACGCCTGTCGCCTTACTATTTCGTGATCGGCGAGCGCGCGGAACTGGCCGGCGTGCTGGCGACCCTCTGCCCGCTGGACAAGAAGGTGATCCACGGCATGCGGGACGCCATCATGGTCCCCTGCGCGGTGGCGGCGCAGCAGTAACGAGTGATGAGTCCTGAGTAACGAGTGAACAAGGATTGTGGGGACCCGTTGCTCCGCCGGAGACCCGTTGCATTCTGCAGAGCAACGGGTCCCCAACACGTCCCCGGTGCCCCTCAACACTATGGGCATGACCCTCTATCACGTCACCTGGTGCCCTGAATGCGCCCTCGTCCGTGACAAGCTGATCGCACTGGGCATCCCGTACGAGGAGGTCGTGGTGCCGGACTTTCAACCGTTCCGCAAACAGGTCTATGAGGTCTCGGGACAGTACTACGTGCCGGTCCTGAAGGACGGCGACAGGGTGCTGACCGAAACACGGGAGATCCTGGCGTATCTGGACATCCACTACGCAGCGAATAGCAAATAGCTGATAGCGAATAGCTCCGATCAACTAGCTCCGGGCTGTTCGCTGCTCGCTACCAGCTGTTCGCTACACAAGGAGGGACCGAGACGAATGGAGGAATGGAGACGGATTCTGGCGAACAGCGTGGTGAAGGCGAAAGACCTCGCGGATCACCTGGGCGTGGATCCCAAGGAGATCGAGGCCATCGTCGGCGAGTACCCAATGCGCATTACGCCGACGGTCATGGCCACCATCAAAGAGAAGGGCGACGCGATCTGGCGGCAGGTGGTCCCCGACCCGGCCGAACTGGAGGACGAGGACGCCGAGGCAGACCCGCTGGTGGAAGACATGATGAGCCCGGTGCCCCACCTCGTACACCGGTATCCGGACCGGGTGCTGCTCATGGTGACCAACCAGTGTCCGATCTACTGCCGGTTCTGCACGCGCAAGCGCCTGGTGGGGAAACCCGGATTTCTCAAGAAGGGGGAGCTGGACCTCGCCATCGCGTACCTGCGAGACCATACAGAAGTGCGCGACGTGATCCTTTCGGGAGGAGATCCGCTGCTGTTGCCCGACCATCTGCTGGAGCGCATTCTCAAGGCGCTGCGAACGATCCCGCATCTGGAAATCATCCGCATCGGCTCGCGCGTCCCGGGCACTTTGCCGGAGCGGATCACCCCCAAGCTCTGCGAGATCGTCAAGAAGTACCACCCGGTTTACATGAACCTGCATTTCAACCACCCGGACGAATTGACGCCGGAGGTAAAAGCCGCCTGCGGCATGCTGGCGGACGCGGGCGTGCCGCTGGGCGCCCAAACCGTTCTGCTCAAAGGCGTCAACGATGACCCTGAGATCATGAAACGCCTGGTGCACCAGTTGCTTCTGGCTCGGGTGAAACCCTACTACCTGTACCAGGCGGACCTGACCAAGGGCACCAACCATTTTCGCACCACGGTGGAGACCGGCATGAGCATCATCCGGGCCCTCCAGGGCCATACCAGCGGCATGGCGGTTCCCCACTTTGTGATCGATGCGCCAGGCGGAGGCGGCAAGATCCCGGTGTTGCCGGCCGATTACCTGGTGCATCTGGACGAGGACATCGCGGTCCTGAAGAACTACGAGAACAAGACGTTCCACTACCCCCAGCCCACCAAGAGCAACGGGCGAGAGTTGCCGATGGTCGGGGCCTGTCCTGAGCCGGGTCGAAGGGCCCACTCCGCTCTGACGGCCTGCCGGAATGGAGGCAACGGAGGGATGGACGACCTGTGAAGCGCGGTGCCCGCCAGCTCCACCCTGAGGCCCCTCGAAGGGGCGGCATCCTGCCGTACCAGCGACTGAAGCGACTCATCGCCGATCGGGTGATACGCGCGGAGAGCCCGATCGAGGACCGGCAGATTCAGCCGGCCAGCCTCGACCTGCGCCTGGGCACGAAAGCCTACCGGCTGCTGAGCAGCTTTCTGCCCGAGCGGTCTGAAATCAGGAGCAAGCTCGATGTCCTGGATTTCTACCAGTCCGATCTCGTGATGTACGAGATGGATCTGACCGGGGGCGCCATCCTCGAAAAGGGTCATGTCTACCTGGTGCCGCTGCTGGAAAGCTTACACCTGCCGAGCAGTCTTCGCGCCAAGGCTAACCCGAAAAGCACGACCGGGCGGCTGGATGTCTTCACCCGCGTCATCACCGATCTCAACGCCGGCTTCGACGAGATCCGGGCCGGCTATGCCGGCCCGCTCTATTTGGAAATCGTGCCCCGTTCGTTCGCGATCAAGGTCAAGACCGGTCACTCGTTGAACCAGCTCCGTTTGGTGCGTGGGCCGGCGACCGTGCCCGATGCGGGGATCCGGGCGCTGCACAAGACCGAGCCCCTGCTCTACCACAACGTGCCCGAGGAGAACCCGGTGTCGCTCCGCGAACTGCGAACCGACCGGGGTCTGTTTCTCCGGGTGGACTTGCACGGCGCTGACCGGGGCAAGGAAACGGTGGTGGGGTATCGAGCCAAGAAAAACAGCCACGTGGTCGACCTGTCCAAGATCGGCTACTACGCCGCGCTTGATTTCTGGGAGCCGATCCAGCGGCATCGCAACGACAGCCTCCTGCTCGAGCCTGAAGAGTTTTACATCCTGGCCTCCAAGGAACGGATCCGGGTCCCGACCGGCTACGCCGCCGAGATGGTGGCGTACGAGGCGGCTTGCGGTGAACTCCGCACGCATTATGCCGGCTTCTTCGACCCAGGCTTCGGCTACGGTCAGGGAGAAATCAAGGGGACCCAAGTGGTGCTGGAGGTGCGGCCCCACGACGTCCCGTTCCTGATCCATGATGGACAAACCTTCTTCAAAGTGGTCTATGACCAGCTGCTCGAACCCCCGACCCAGGTGTACGGGACGGCTCTGGGCTCCTCCTACCAGCGACAAGGCTTGACCCTGAGCAAGCATTTCAAGGCCTAACGATGACACCCGCCGATCCGAACAAGCCGCCCCATGATCCCGCCACGCGGTTCACCGCGTCGCCGGACCCATCCCGCTCCTCCCCGGAGCATGACTCGGAGGAGGCCGACGATCGCCATTTGAGCACCGCTGAGATGATGGTGGGGTCAGCGATGATGTTTATCGGCTTCATCGACGTCCTGATCTCAATCAGCAGCGGGTCAGAGATGGCCGGTGTATTTCCGATGCTCATCTACTTCGCGGGAATGGCGATCTGGGCGCATGCGTCGATCCGGAATCTGTCGGTGCGGTACACAGTGATGACGGCTGCCATCGCCCTGGGTCTCGCCTTCTTCCATTACGGAGAGGTCCTCTTCTGGCACAAGCAGGTGATCTTCTGGGCCACGGTCGCCCTCGTGGTCTTTTTCATGTTCAAACCATCCACGACCGAGTAGGGCGCCATGACCATCTCCGTCGTCATCCCGACGCTGAACGAGGAGCGGAGCCTGCCAGCCACGCTCACACGCGCCGCCGAGTCGGGCTTCGACGAAGTCATCGTGGTGGACGGCGGCAGTACGGATCGCACGCGGCAAATCGTGGCCGCGTTACCGGTTAATCCACACCACCCACCCGTCACTCTGCTGACGGCGCCGCCGGGCCGCGCGCCTCAGATGAACGCGGGGGCCGCCGCGAGCCGGGGCCAGATCCTCCTCTTTCTCCACGCCGACACGCTGCTGCCCCCTGACGCGAGATCGGCCATCGAGAAGGCACTGGAGGATCCGGCGTATGTCGGAGGTCGCTTCGACGTGCGGTTCGAACGCGAGTCGGGACTGAGCCGGCTGATCGGCTGCCTGATCAATCTCCGGTCGCGCTGGACCGGCATCGCGACCGGAGATCAGGCGATTTTCGTGAGGCGGTCGGTGTTCGAGCGGTTGGGCGGGTTCTCGGACATCCCGATCATGGAGGATGTGGACTTGACCCGGCGTCTCAAACGCATCGGTCGGGTGGCGGCGCTCCGGTTGCGGGTCGTGACGTCGTTTCGGCGCTGGGACGCGTGCGGGCCCATTCGCACGATCGCGCTGATGTGGGTCCTCCGGTTCCTATATTGGGTCGGGCTCAGCCCACGCAGCCTCACGCGCCTGTATACCGACTTGCGGTAACCACTTAAGCGTAAGGAGTAAGGAGTGAGGAGTAAGGCGGACGGATCATCGCGGACCGAATCCGCTTCAACACCCCCTCACTCCTCACCCCTCACTCCTCACGCTGCTCTGGTGATCTTCGCGAAAGCCCCCATCCCCGGCCAGGTGAAAACGCGCCTCTGCCCGCCGCTGACGCCGGACGAAGCAGCCAGTCTGCATGGGAGTTTCGTGCTGGACGCACTGGAGCGGAGCCGGGACGACAGAACAACGGGGCGTGTGACCCTGAACCGGGTCCCGCTGGACCGGTTCGTAGCCTGCGCGCCGTCCGCGAGCCACGTCTTTTTCAAGATCATCGAAGAGCGCCACGGGGTCCAGCTCCTCGACCAGATCGGGGAGGATCTCGGAGCCCGCATGGACCAGGCATTTCGGGCGATCTTCGCCAGGGGCTACCAGCGCGTGCTGGTGGTGGGCACGGATTTGCCCTCACTCCCCGGCGCGTGCTACACGGAGGCCTTGAGCCTGCTCGCAGACCATGATCTTGTCCTGGGTCCATCGTTGGACGGCGGGTACTACCTGATCGGGCTGAGGGGCCCCGCGCCGGAACTCTTCGTCGGCATGCCGTGGTCCACCGACCGGGTGTGTGCTCTGACTCAGGCGAAAGCGGACGCCCTGGGACTGAAGACCGGCCTCCTGCCGACCTGGCGCGATGTGGACACCATCGAGGATCTCCTGGCACTGATCGACGAGACCGGGCTAGAGGCGCCAAGCCATGGCGAGTCACGAGTTCGCCCATCGCCCCTTGCCCCGAGCCTGAGTGCCCGGACCGCCGGCGTGCTCCGCCTGCTGGCCAGCCGGTTGCGTGCCCGCCCCAGCGCGGCAGGCGCCAAGACTGCCGGACTTTGATATTGACGTTTGGCTCGATTCATGTTCGGGCTTATACTATCGACAGATACCCCCGCCGATTGCCCCTTGTTGAATGAACGATCGGTGATGGCAGCCTGAACCGTCGAATCTGGACAGAGTCCAATGGATCACCCCCCGACATATCCGTCGCTGAGTCCACGAGATTGGTCAGTGAGCGGGAAGCTCATCGCCCTGGTGGCGCCGCTGCTCCTGCTGTTCGTTCTGGTCACCGCCTGGTATTTTGCGGGCACGCAACGACTCCAGGCGGTGGAGCAGCAGGTCAATAGCGCAGCCAGATCTTTCCTGAACCAGGTTCGGGCCGATCGCGAGTATTACCAGTCGGTGGTCGTGCCCCGGCTCCTGAAGCTGAACGCCCGGGTCACGGCCGACTACCACGAGATTCCGAACGCCTTCCCGCTCCCCGCCACTTTCTTGCGGGAGGCGACCGAGATGGCCGCCCGCACCCCCTCGGCATACCGCATCCGGCTCGTGAGCCCCTGGCCGATCAATAAGCAGAACGGCATGCAGGACGCCTTCCATGAAGAAGGGTTCCAGGCATTGATGCAAACCACGGAGGGCTTTTACAGCCGGCAGGACACGGTGGACGGTATCACCATCCTGCGGTTTCTGTCTCCGGACAGGGCTGTTGCCCAGAGTTGCGTGGACTGCCACAACGCGCACCCGGACAGCCCGAAGCACGATTTCCGCCTGAATGACCTCATGGGCGGGATCGAGATCAGCATCCCGATCGAAGCGCAGATGAAAACCGCACAGCGGGATCAAGTGTTGCTGTTGTGGGCCAGCACGGGCGTCTGCCTGATCCTGATGGCCTTGCTCGTCTGGGGAACGAGACAGGTGGTGACGAAGCCGGTCCTTCAGCTCACGCAAGAGATGGAGACCATGCTCGTGGCCAAGGAGGAGACGGGCGAGACCCCGGGGCCCGTGAAATGGGCCGAGACGGCCATGGGTCAAGAGGTCCGGGCGCTCTGGCAACAATTCCGGGAGACCCAGAAGGCCATCAGGGTGCACCTGATCGACCGGAACGTCGAACTTCAGCAGCAGACCGAGAAGCACCAGATGCTCAGCCAACGCCTGCTCGAACTCCAGCAGATCACGCAGGTCATGCAGCAGTCCACCTCCGAGGAGGAGGCGTACCGGATCCTGGTCCATACGCTGCGGCAGGTGCTGCCTCTCCGGCAGATCCTGATCCTGAGGCTCAATGCCTCGGAGGACCGCCTGGAGATGGTCTGGTCGTCGCCCAAACGGGCCGACATGGGCCTGAATTCCTATCCGGTCTGGGACAATCCATCGAACTGTCCGGTCATTCGATCCGGGCGCGAGTACATGGTGAAGGATCTGCGTCACGACTTGACCTGTTCGTTCAGTATTTCCAACGAAGGGGATGGAGCGTACTGGTGTGTCCCCTTGGTCATCGGGGGGCGCACCATCGGCGTGGTGCATCTCGTCAGCTCCGTCACCCATGCCTGGACCCAGGACACGAGTCAGTGGATCGAATCCCTCGTCAGCATCGCGGCGCCCATGATCGGGCACCTCCAGCATCTTGAGAGAGCCAAGCGGCGCGCGCTGATCGACGAGCTGACCGGCGCCTACAACCGACGCTTCCTGGAAGAGTTCCTGGCCAAGATGATTTTGCCGGATGAACGACGCAAAGGCCAGGTGGTCAGCCTCTTGATGATCGACCTGGATCACTTCAAGCGCGTCAACGATACCTATGGCCATCAAGTAGGCGATCTGGTCCTGAAGGCAGTGGCGTCGACGATGCACCGCATCCTGAAGGAAAGCGATGTGCTGGCCCGCTACGGGGGGGAGGAGTTCGTCGTGGTGCTGCCGCGGACCGGCACCGTCGAAGCCGCCGGGGTGGCCGAGCGCTTGCGCCTGGCCGTTGAGGACCTCTCGCTCCGGAAGCTGGCCACTGTGGCACCGGACCACATCACGATCAGCCTGGGGGTGGCCACCTACCCCACGCACGCGATCACCGTGGAGGACCTGATCAGGACCGCGGATGAGGCCCTCTATCAGGCCAAGTCCCTCGGCCGCAATCGTATCGTCTGCACGACCATTGAGGCGCCGGTCGCTCCTCGACCCTCACACGAGGAAGGGTGACGCTCCGTGACCGATCGCGTGGCCTTGATTACGGGAGGAGGGCGGGGGATCGGCCGCGCGATCGCCCTCGACCTGGCCGCCCAGCACTGGGCCGTGGCGGTCTGTTACCGGACCAGTGAGAAAGAAGCAGCCGACACCGCCAAAGCCATCACCGAAGGCGGGAGCCGGGCATTGGCGGTTCGCTGCGACGTGTCCGATCCGGCCGCGGCGGGCGCGCTCGTGCACCAGGTGGAGCAGACCTGGGGCCGACTCGACGCGCTGATCAATTGCGCGGGCCCCTACCATCGCGTGAATCTGCTCGAGGAGACCCCTGAAGGGTGGGCCGAGATGTTTGCCCACAATCTCCATCCCATTTTCTACCTGAGCCAGGCGGCCGCACCGGGCATGAAAGCCCGCAAGTACGGCCGCATTATTTCGTTCAGCATGGCGAACGCCGACCAGATGATCGCGCAACCCGACATCACGGCGCACTACATCGCCAAAGCGGGCGTCCTGATTCTGACCAGGACTCTGGCCAAGCTCCTGGCGCCCCACGGCATTACCGTGAACGCGATCTCGCCCGGTTTCATCGATTCCGGCAGCGCACCGCCGGGCGAGCTGGCCGGCATGGCCAAACGGATTCCCGCTGGCTATATCGGCGCAGTCTCCGACACCGTCAGCGCGGCGCGGTTTCTGCTCTCCGATGAAGCCCGCTACGTGAACGGCACCAATATTCACGTCAGCGGCGGCTGGGGAATTTGAAGGGGGGCCTGACTGCCCTTCTTGCTCGCAGAGGCCGCACGGTGAAACAGTGCTCCCTCGATGCGCGCAGTGAAGGACAGTTCAGGCCCCCCTTTGAGGGGAGTGAAGAAAGTAAGAACAGATGCACCCAGGAGAGGTCGGCCAAGCCGCCCTGGGAGGTGGAGGGATGTGAAGAGGGCGGTGCGGCTAGCGGACATACCCACGCCGGTGGTATCATCCTGCTCGGACGTGGATGGACTATTGAGGGAGGAAATAACATGGCGAACATCAAGATCATCGCGTATCTGAAGCCCGTGTGCGGCTGGAGCAACGGCGTGCGAGCCGTGCTGCAAAAATATAAGCTGCCGTACGAGGACCGCGACATCATCAACAACCAGACCGACTTCAATGAGATGGTCCGGAAAACCGGCCAGCGCCTCTCACCCAGCGTGGAGATCGATGGGAAGGTGCTCGCGGATGTCAGCGGGGATGAGGTGGAGGCCTACCTGGTCTCGTCAGGGCTGATCAAGCAATCCGACGCGCCGGCCGCCGCCCCGACAGACAGAGCCTGTGACACCCACTGAGTCGAGGGATCTGCTGACCACCTCACACAACGCACCGTTCAGCCGACTCTTACTTCTCTGTGCCTTCGTAACCGGTCTCCTGTGGCTCTCGGCCGACCCGGAATCCACCGCGGAGCAGACCCTCACCATCCTCCATACCAGCGAGCATCACGGCCAGGCCCTCCCGCTGGAGCAGCGTGGACAACCCACGGTCGGCGGGATGGCGCGCCGCGCCACAGTCATCACGGGGGTGCGACGCGCGAGTGAGGCCGTGCTCCTAGTGGACTCCGGCGATATCCTGATCGGCACCCCCCTGTCCTCCTTCTTTCGGGGCGAGCCGGACATCCAGGCCATGAACCTGATGGGCTACCAGGCGATGGCGGCCGGCAACCATGAGTTTGACTTCGGGTTGGACCACCTGCGTCGGCTTACGGAATTGGCCCGGTTTCCGATTCTGTGCTCCAACGTGGCGGGCCGTGGGACGGCACTGCCCTGCCGGCCCTCAGCGGTGGTGCGGGTCGGCTCTCTGTCGATCGGCCTGATCGGTCTCCTGGGCCGGCGGAATTTTCCCGATACCTTTAACCGCGAGGTGGTCAAGCTCCTCGAATTCCGCGATCCGGTCGAAACCGGACGGACCCTGGCGAGACAGTTGAAAGCCGGGAGCGGACCGGAGAGCGTGGATATGGTCGTGGCGGTGACGCATCAGGAGACGGAGGAGGACCTGACGCTGCTCGCCCAGGTGCCGGAGATTGATGCCATCGTCGGCGGACACACGCCGGGATTCGACGGTCTCAGGACAGCGAGTGCAAGCTCACCGGTTGAAGCGCTCGCGAACCCGGGGCCCGTGTTCGTGAAAACACATCGCCAAGGGCGAACCCTGGGACGGCTCGACCTGGCAATCTCCGACAAGAAGGTCCTCCGGGCCAAAGCCCGGAACCTGCCGGTGACCGAAGAGGTGGCGCCGGACCCGCCCGTGGCCGCGCTGATCGAGGATTACGCCAAGAAGCTGGAAAGCCAGACCGCGACCGTCATCGGGAGGTCGCTAGTCACCCTGGAAGGCGAGAGCAGCGTCATCAGGACCCGCGAGACCAATCTCGG
>WNEQ01000753.1_pt1 | contig 22495 bp, 18 predicted proteins | sample 5399971 | NCBI WGS metagenome assembly WNEQ01 (sample SAMN13153330, study PRJNA577476) | soil metagenome | isolation source: 20 cm grassland meadow soil 2 days after 1st rain plot 5 | place: USA:California | collected 2015-09-18
CGCTCGTCGCGCCCCGGCGAAGCCGTGGAGCGCCTCGATCCCCAACGCTCGTCGCGCCGCGGCGAAGCCGTGGCGCGCCTCGACCCCCAACGCTCGTCGCGCCCCGGCGAAGCCGTGGCGCGCCTCGACCCCCAACGCTCGTCGCGCCCCGGCGAAGCCGTGGCGCGCCTCGACCTCCAACGCTCGGGGCGCCCCGGGGAAGCCGTGGCGCCCCTCGATACTCCGACAGGCTCCGAGTCCAGAATCGAGCTGCGGGTATGGCGCCGCCAGGGGCCGTGAGTTGCCTCATGGCCCTTCACCTCGTCGAACGCGCCCACAGCTTTCTGCAGTTCCGTCTGCGTCGACCGGGTGTAGCCGCCGGTCGGCCAGCCGAGCCGCGCGGTCGGCGTGGTAGCGTATCAGCCTGGATTCGAGGCGGCCGCTCTGGACGGAGGCGATGATGGCCTACGAGTTCACGTCGCTGTTCACACCGATCGAGGTCGGCGGCGTGACGCTGAAGAATCGCATCTATTCCTCCGGTCACGCCGAAGCCATGGCGGAGGGCGGTCGGCCGACCGAGCGGCTCCGGCGCTACCACGAGTCCAAGGCCCGGGGTGGCTGCGCGCTCACGATCTTCGGCGGGTCCTCGAGCGTCCACCCCTCGTCGCCGGCCGCCGCCTGGAAGCAGATTGCCAACCACGACGACTCCATCATCCCGAGCTACCGCGCGCTCGCCGACGGGGTCCACGCGCACGGCTGTCTGGTCTTCACGCAGCTCACGCACCTGGGACGGCGTGCGCAGTCCGACCCCGAGGTTCCGGGCCCGCTGCTGGCGCCGTCGCAGATCCCGGAGCGCGTCCATCGCGAGGTGCCGCACGAGCTGGAAGCCGAGCAGATCGCCGAGCTGGTCCGGGCGTTCGGCGAGGCGGCACGACGCTGTCGCGAGGGAGGGCTGGACGGCGTCGAGATCTCGATGGCGCACAACCATCTCATCGATCAGTTCTGGTCGCCTGTCTTCAACGAGCGGTTGGACGAGTACGGCGGCAGCCTGGACAACCGCATGCGCTTCGGCCTCGAGGTGCTGGCGGAGATCCGACGCCGGGCCGGCCGCGACTTCGTCGTGGGCGCCCGCATCTCCGGGGACGAGTTCAGCCCGGGCGGCCTCGGGGCGGCGGACATGGCGGTGATCGCGCGCCGGCTCGCCGCCTCCGGCCTGGTCGACTTCCTTTCGGTCATCGGCGGCGGCGCCCACACGTATACGCTGCAGGCCTCCGCCGTGCCGAACATGAGCTTCGCGCCGGCCGTGTTCGTGCCCCTCGCGGCCGCGATCAAGAGCGCCGCGCCCGGACTGCCGATCTTTCACGCCAGCCGCATCGTCGATCCACTGCACGCCGACCGCCTCGTCGCCGCCGGACAGATCGACGTGGTGGGCATGACACGCGCGCTGATCGCGGATCCCGAGCTGCCGCGCAAGGCGCGCGAGGGCAGGCTGGACGATATTCGTCGGTGTGTGGGAGCCAACGAGGGCTGCATCGACCGCATCTATCAGGGCAAGGCCGTCACCTGCGTGCAGAACCCGGCCACCGGACGCGAGGGCGAGCTCGGCGACGTACGGCCGGCGACGGCCAAGCATGTCGTGGTCGTCGGCGGCGGCGTGGCCGGGCTCGAGGCCGCCCGGGTGGCTGCCCTCCGCGGCTGCCGCGTCGTGCTGATGGAGAAAGCGGCCGAGCTGGGCGGACAGGTACTCCTCGCCGCGTGCGCGCCGGCTCGCGCGGAGTACGCGGGCATCGTCCGCTTCCTCGCGGGCCAGGTGCGCAAGCTCGGCGTCGACGTCCGGCTGGGGGTGGAGGCGACCGCGGCCCTCGTGCTCGGCGAGCGACCGGACGCGGTCGTCGTCGCCACCGGCTCGCACCCGTACATCCCGCCGGTCCCCGGCAGCGACGGCAAGCACGTCGTGACGGACCGCGACGTGCTCGGCGGCGAGGCGACCGTCGGCAGTAACGTGGTCGTGATCGACGATGTCCACACCGAGCAAGCGCTCTCGACGGCGGAGCTGCTGCTCGACCAGGGCAAGCGCGTGGAGGTGATCTCGCCACTCTTCTACGTCGGCCAGGACATCGGCGTCACGTCGATCGCGCCGCTCTACACGCGGCTCTACACGAAGGGCGCGGTCCTCACGCCGTGCAGCGAGCTGCGGGCCGTGGAAGGCTCGACGGTGGTCGTGCGCAACGTCTTTTCGGGCGCCGAGCGCCGCATCGAATCGGTCGACACGGTGGTGCTGGCGACCGGCAGCCGCTCCACCGACGCCCTCTACCGGGCGCTCAAGGGCCAGGTGCCGGCGTTGTACGCCGCCGGCGACTGCGTGGCGCCGCGGGGCGTCCACCAGGCGATCCTCGACGGCACCCGGGCCGCGCGTGCTATTTGAGCCACCAGGAGCTTCCCGTCTAGCTCAGGTCCTCACTCGTCTGCCACGGGCTCGAACAGTATCCCGGGCCCGCCAGATGCGTCGACCGTGTGATACCTGACCCAGTGAATCTGCGGGCGGGTGATCTGCCGCGCCACGCTTCTGAGCAAGGGAGAAAACTGGGGCGCGAGGAGAAACAGCCTGGGCGGAAGAGAAAAGTTCACGACCTGCTCCCGATACATGCGTCGGACGTTCGGCATGTTGCGCACGACCCAGTCGAAATGACCGATCCCGCGAAGCAGCAGGCTGTCGTCGAAGGTCATCTCGAAGTCGATGATCGTGAGTTGGCTCGCGCGATCGACCGCGAGCAGGTCGATCTCGCCGCACGAAGGGCATGGGATTTTCGCATCAAACGCTCTGAGCCCCTCCTCGAGCGCGCCGTCGAACTCCATCAGGGCGGCGGCAAGCCGATCCCTGGTGATCGGCGCGGGCCGCAGAAGGGCGATACCTCCCCGGGACCCGGGCGGAGCAGACGAGGGCTCGGGCGAACGAGCCGTCGCGCGATCGCTGGCCGACGCGTCAGCTGTCTTGCGTGACAAGAACAGATGGGAGACGTCCTCCAATCCCCGTCCAAGCGGTTTGTCTTGTGCGCCCGCCGTGCCGTCAGGCTCGTTCGGATCCATGTTGTTCAATCCGACGCCCTCAGCCGGCCGTGGCAACCCTCTCGTCCATGACGAGAACGGAGTCCTCGCCACCGTACGGGCTCGGCTCGACCGTGGTATTCAGCGGGTCGTTTTGCCACCGCCCATCGACCACGTAGCGATATCGGTAACGTCCGGGCGGCAGCTTGACGACCTTCTTCCAGACTCCGTCCATGGCCTCCATGTCGTTTCCGTCCAGGGTCCAGTTGTTGAAGTCGCCCGCCAGTTGAACGCGCTCGGCGTCGGGAGCCTCGATGGTGAACATGACGCCCTCGGGGGTCACGGCGGGTACCGATGATCCGGCGCCATCGTCGCGCGCGCTCGCTCCGGTCGCGTTCCTCTTGATCGTGACACGCTCGCGCTGGCGCATCGCGGCTTCCTGCTGCAGGACTTCGACCGCGAGCGCCCGGTAGTCATCGAATCCCACACAGTCCCTGCTATAGTGGGCGATCGGCACGCCGTGGCTCGCGGCCTCGGCGAGCTTGACGCTGTACCTGATGACGGTCTCGAAGTGCCGGCCGTCGAGATGACGGCGAATCTCATCGAGAACCGCCTTCGCGAAGGCCGACCGGCCCGAATAGAGCGTCACGAGCGCGCGAACGGCGATGTGGTGATCGGTCTCCTTGGCCAGCACCTCGATTGTCTCCAGCAGCTTTCCGAGGCCGTGCAACGAAAAGAAGCTGGGGTCCATCGGGACGATCGCTTCCGAGCAGGCCTTCAGCGTGTTGAAGGTCAGGAGACCGACGTTCGGCGGGCAATCCACAATGACGTAGTCGTAGCGGCCCTCGACGCTGGCCATGGCCTCAGACAGGATGTCCTCCCGCCCGACACGCCCTGCGAGCGTTTCGGGGATCGCACTCAGCAGGATATCGGACGGAGCCACATCGAGGTTTTCGCGGACGGGACGGATGACGTCACCAAGACCGGTGGGTGGTCGCCCGGCGTCCGGCAAGAACACTTCGTACATGGTCCTCGAAGGTTGAGCCGCATCGGTGAGAAGCCCCAGGGTGGCATGACCCTGCGGGTCCATGTCCACGAGCAACACTCGTCGCTGCTCGCGCGCGAGGAAGGCCGAGAGGTTGATGGATGTTATGGTCTTTCCACACCCACCCTTTTGGTTCACGACCGCTATCGTTCGCATGCGCGCTCCTTTCCGCTCCTAGTTTCGTGTCCTCCTTAGTCGGCTCGACGGCAACCACGCCGACTCGAACAGTAGCAAGGATGACGGCCGAATGGCAACTATTCCTTGGGGTGTCTGCCAGGATGTCACACTACATATAGGGCCGAGCCGGCCGCCGGCCGGGGGGACCGGCGTCGTCGCCCAACCCCCTGGGTCGGGCCCTCGGCCCCCTATTCCAGCCTGATGACGCGCCATGGTCACCAGTTTCGCCAGGTCTGTCGGGCTCTCCCGAAGTGCGCGTAAGAGACGCGCCGTTGCCTCATCCAGCGTCGACTCAGGAAGGCACCTCACCGCACCGGAGGCTAGGGCTACCTCGCTGCACGGCGATGGACGCAGCGGTACGTTTTCATGTCGACTTGACCCCGGCGTCGAAACCGTTATGTGATGACAAAAACGCCAAATGGAGCGCGGCGCCGCGCTCCATTTGGCGTCGCGCCACCCGGGTGGCGCGACGAATGAAGGTCCGAGTGACGGGCGGGGCCCGCCGCTATTTCTCCTCCAGCGCGTCCAATGCGGCCGTCAGCAGGGCGTACAACTTCGCCTGGGCCGCACAGTCGGTGACCCAGTCGCGGCCGGGGCCGTTGCCGTCGGGGGTGCCCTCCAGAGCGCACCCGTCGGTCCGCTCGAGCGCCTTCGTGAGCTTTTTGCGGGCCTGGTCAAACTCACCGGCCTGGAGGAAGGCGATGGCCTGGGTGAGATACTCCTGCAGCGCGTTCCGGTTGCCCCGGGACGTCACCTGCTCCGGCCTCAGCGCGCCGATCAAGTTGAGCGCTTTCACGGCCTCGTTCTCGGCGAACTGAGCGCCCGTGACCACCGACACGACCACGCTATCGGTCGCGACGCCGCCGAAGGGATCATTGACGGTGAGCGTCGCCGTATAGCTCCCCGGAACGTCCGGGGTGAAGGTCGGGGAGGCGGTCGTCGCACCCGCGAGGGCGGCCTTGCTCCCGACCGGCGTGGCGAGCGTCCATGAGAACCGGAGGGTGTCGGAGTCGGGATCCTGACTCTTCGAGCCGTCGAGGGAGACGGCGTTGCCGACAAAGGTACCCTGGTCGGGTCCCGCGTCTGCCACGGGTGCGCTGTTCGTTGAGCTGCTGACGACGACGGTATCCGGAGCGCTCGACAAGCCGTCGACGTCCGTGACGATGAGGCTGGCGGCGTACACCCCGGGCAGGTCAGCCACGAACGACGGCCGCGAGGTGTTGGCCCCCGATAATGTCGCGGAGCTTCCGTCCGGCTTGCTGGTCAGCGTCCACGCGAAGATCAGGTTTTCGGTGGCGGTGTTGTCGTCGAAGGACGTCCAGCGTGACGAGCTGGCCCGCGTGGATCGACTGATCCGGTCCCGCGTTCGCCGTCGGGGCCTGTCCCACGTGTGATGAGAGTGGGTTGAAGGTCAGGTCGTCGAAAGCGATGAGCGATCCGGGGGCTTGGGTGAGCAGAATGGAATGGATATTCGGCATCGTGAGGCTGAGCGTGAGGCCACCCGCCACATCCGCGGCCGTCACGCTCCCTAACGAGAGGCCATTGACATCGAACGCCTCCATCGTCGCCGAGCCGCCGACGACGGCGAACTGATCGCCTCGAATGGAAACGAAGTTCGTGATGGCCGGCGTGGAGGGATCGCCGGGTAAGGTGAATGTGATCATCACTGGCGAGTTGTACCTGAGGGTGTTCGCGGCGTCGACTCCGCCGATTCCGTTGACCCCGCTTGTCGCGTGCCCGCTACCCAGATTGACCAGAGCGACGTAGCCGACGATCGAGCTGCCGGCGATCGAGCTGAAGCTCACACCGTCGGAAAGTTGCAGCTGAGCACCGAGCCGTGCATCGAGCGGGACGGGCATACCGTCGAGGAACGCCATCCCCGTCACGCCGGGAACGCTCTCGAACGTGATGACACCCGCCCCCGCCCGTTCGCCGCTGGCAAGAACCAGAGCCGGGACCAGGACGGCCAGCGCCAGGAACATGGGTCGCCTCATGGCATGCTCCTCCCGACTACCCAAGCATGACGGCAGTTTCCATCACCGTTCTACCAACGTCGCCCAACCCGCGACCAACGTCGCCCATCCCGCCCGGAGAAGTCAAGGAATTCAGCACAGCACTCGTTCCTGGCGGCACAAGGAACGCGCCCCCCAGCGTGAAGGAACGACTATGATGCTTCCTGATGGCCGCATCACCGGCGCGACGCCGCTTGCTCTTCATCGTGTCGCGTGAGCGCATGGACCTGTACGAAGCGCTCCGCGGCGCCCTCTGGAACGAGCTCGATTGCGAGATCATTCTCGACCGTCGCGAGAGGGAGCGTCGCCAGGGTGAGCGCCGCGCCGTCGCGCGGGGCGGTCACGATCGCCGCCGCGCTCAGCGCCGCGAGCGGATGCTGGTTGACCGCGAAGTCCGCGAGTGTGGCTGGGCGGTCGTCGACATCACCACGTGGCCGGAGGAGAGCGTCGATAGCATGCGGAGAAGCTGAGCGTTATCGTTCAGGCATGTCTCGTCTCAAGCCCAGCAAGCGAGCCCGCCTCCCCGATCGGGCCTTCGCCTACGTCGACTCTCGCGGCCGGCGGCGGCTGCCGGTCCACGACAAGGCCCACGTGCGGAATGCCCTGGCCCGGTTCAACCAGGTCGCCTTCGAGAACGATGCCGCCCGGGAGCGCGCCCGCAACCGGCTGCTGAACGCGGCGAAGAAGTACCGCATCGTGCCCGTCGGGTTCATCACCGGCCTGCTGCAATCGGAGCGGCGAGCTGCGACGGCCGGGCGCCTCGTGATCGAGTTGGGTCGGAACCCAGCACCCGGTGAGCTCGAAAAGCGACTGCGAATCGTCCTCCGGGATCCGACCCTCGCTGTCCTGCACTGGTCTGACGCTTCTGGCGCGTACCTGGACGGCACGGGCAAGCCGGTTGCGCTCCCCACCGAACGAGACCAACGCGGCGTGACCTACCTCGAGCGCCAGGGTCGGCCGATGACGGCGCTCGTGCACGATCCAACGATCCTCGCCGACCCGGATCTCGCGGAGACCGTGCTGGACGCGGTGCGCTTCGTCGTCGAGAAGGACCGACTGCACGGCCAGATTCAGGCGACATCGACCGCTGCCGCCGCGCTTCCTACCGGGTTCGTCACACTCCTCATGACCGATATCGAGGCCTCCACCGCCCTGCTCCGTCGGTTGGGCGATCGCTATGGCGCTCTGCTCAACGACGTCAGAGGCATCCTGAGGACCGCATTGTTGCGAGCGGGCGGCCGCGAGATCGACGCCCGCGCGGACGAGTTCTTTGCCGTTTTCGAGCGGGCCGCCGCCGCCATCGAGGCGGCCGTGGCGATCCAGCGCGAGCTCGGCAACCGGGCCTGGGGCGACGGCCTCGAGGTGCAGGTTCGTGTCGGGATCCATAGCGGCCGCCCGACACTGACCGATGCCGGGTACATCGGTCTGGCCGTTCACACCACGGCTCGCCTGTGCTCGGCGGCCCACGGTGGGCAGATCGTCGTTTCCGCCGCGACCAGAGCAGCGGTCGGGGCATCGGCACCGACGGGCATCCGGTTCCGCAGTCTCGGTCGACATCGCCTGCCTGGCCTGCCGGATGTCGAAATGCTCTTCCAGGTTCAGGCGCAAGGACTGCGCGTCACCTTTCCGCGGCCGCGGACCGGGCGTCACTCGGTCCCTCGCCGGCAGGCCGATGACCGTCGAGCTCGCCTCGAGAATCGGATGCGCCCTGAGGAGGGTCAGCTCGAGCTCCCTCAGCCGCCCGGGTGACCCTCACCGGCTGCACCGTCGTCCTGGCTAACCGCCGAGCAGCTTCGCCTCGAACGGATACGTGCACACGAGCCGCGCGCCGGTCGGGGTCACGAGCACCTGATCCTCGAGCTTGACGCCGAACGGCGCGCCGACCTTGCCCGCGTAGCACTCGAGACACAGCACCATGTTCTCCTTGATCTCGCGGTCGGGCATGATGCGACGCGGGCCGCGCTCGTCGTCGGGGTAGGGGATGCCGGGACCCTCGTCCTCGAGACCCGCCTGGTGCACCATCGTCGGATAGCGCTGGGGCACGTACGCGTCGGGCAGACGCGGGGCCTTGCGCGCAAACTCCTCGAAGGTGATTCCCGGCCTCACGAGGTCGCGCATGGCGTTGACGCAATCGTAGGCGACGCGATACGCCTCCTTCTGGCCCGGCGAGGGATCGTCGCCGCACAGGAACGTCCGCGAGACGTCGATGACGTAGCCCTCGTAGCCGTTGGCGTCGGTGTCGACCCCGACGAGGTCTCCGGGCATCACCAGCTTGTCGTGCGCCTCGGTCAGCCACGGGTTCGTGTTGGTGCCCGACGCCACGAGCCGCGTGAAGAGGCCTTCGCCCTGGCGGCGTAGGAGCGAGTCGCTCAGGACGGCCAGCAGCTCGTACTCGCGGATGCCAGGCCGGATCGCCGCTTCGAACTCGGCCAGCATGGCATCGCCGATGCCGCCATTGAGCGCGAACAGCTGGACCTCTTCGGGCGTCTTCACCTCGCGCGCGTCGACGGTCGCCGGCCCGACGTCGGTGATGGCGATGTTCTCCTCCTGGAGCGCCAGCAACCCGGGCGCGTCGAGCCTGTCCACCGCGAGGCGCTCGCCCTCGAGGCCGAGCTCGCGCAGCGCAGAGCGGATGGAGCCCGCCCACTCGCGCGCCTTGGCGCGCGCGGCGACGCCGCCGAATCGCCACGTGTAGGCCGGGCGCACGTCCCTGACGAGCTTCTGCGAGACGTGGACCGAGCCGCTGTACTCGAAGAGAATCGGCGCGCCCTCGGCGGGGACGAGGCAGTAGCGCGCGAAGGTGCCCGCGGTCCACACCGACATGACATCCACGCCGGTCGCGTAGCGGATGTTGGGCGTGCTATAGAGGAGCGCGACCGGCAGGTCGTGTCGCCGGAGCATCGTCTGCAGCCGCGCCAGCCGGCCGGCGCGGAGCCTGGCGAAGTCGAGCTCGCGGACGGTCGGCACGCGTAGCTCGGAAAGGCGGGGGCGCTCCGACATGGGCCCGAGCATAGCGCAGCCCTGACGCACATGGCGCGGGTCAGTCGGTTGTGATATATCGTCCGGGCATGCCGAGCAAGACGACGACGAAGGCGAAGACCACGCGGAAATCGGCCGGGCTGCTCGAACGGCTCGCGGCCGGGCCGGTCATCTGCGCGGAGGGCTACCTCTTCGAGTTCGAGCGCCGCGGGTATCTGCAAGCCGGCGCCTTCGTGCCCGAGGTCGTCCTCGAGCATCCCGACCTCGTCGAGTCGCTGCACCGCGATTTCGTGCACGCGGGGTCCGACGTGGTCGAGGCGTTCACGTACTACGCCCACCGGGCCAAGCTGAAGATCATCGGCCGGGAGAAGGATCTCGAGAAGATCAACCGCGCGGCGCTGCGCATCGCGGCGAACGTGGCGCGAAGCACGGGCACGCTGCTGGCCGGCGACATCTGCAACACCAGCATCTACGGACCCGACGATGCCGCGTCGCACCGGCAGGCGCGCCGGATCTTCGACGAGCAGATCGGCTGGGCGGTGGACGCCGGCGTCGATTGCATCGTCGGCGAGACGTACTCGTTCGGCGGCGAGGCGCTGCTGGCGCTCGAAGCGATCGGAGGCTCGGGCCGGCCCGCGGTGATCACGCTCGCGATCCCGCGCGAAGGCCGCACGCGCGAGGGCTGGACGGTCGCCGACACCTGCCGGCGCCTGGAGGCTGCCGGCGCCGCCGTCGTCGGTCTCAACTGCGCGCGCGGCCCGGCCACGATGCTGCCGCTGCTCGGCGAGATCCGCGCGGCCGTGCGGTGTCACGTGGCCGCGCTGCCGGTGCCGTATCGCACGACGCCCGCCGAGCCGACGTTCCAGAGCCTGAGCGATCCGGCGTGCGCGAGCATCCCGGACGGCCGGCCGTTCCCCACCGCGCTGGATCCCTTCGTCTGCAACCGCTACGAGATCGCCGGGTTCGGCAAGGCGGCCTTCGAGCTCGGCGTGCGGTATCTCGGGGTGTGCTGCGGCGCCGGGCCGCATCACATCCGGAGTCTCGCCGAGGCGCTGGGCCGGCGCCCGCCGGCCAGTCGCTTCTCGCCCGACATGTCCAAGCACATCCTGTTCGGCACCGACAAGCGGCTGCGTCAGGACAACCTGGAGTACGGCCGCCGCAACTACCGCACCGCGCGCGCCCCGTCCGGCTAGGCCGGAGCGCGATGGCGCGCTTCTTCGCCAAGCACCTCGCCTTCCTCTTCCTCACGCTGCTCGTCGTCTCGTTCCTCGTCTTCGCGCTGAGCGAGTTCTCGCCCGGCGCGGTCGCGCGCAAGGAGCTGGGTGCCTATGCGACCCAGGAGCAGGTCGATCTCCTGACGCGCCAGATGGGCCTGGACCGGCCGCTGCCGGTCCGCTACGCGGAATATCTCGGCAAGGCGGCGGCGGGCGACCTCGGTTATTCGGCGCGGTTCAAGCTCCCGGTGAAGGACGTCATCGGCAAGCACCTCGGCAACACGGCGCTCCTGGCCGCGCTCGCGTTCGCGTGCATCGTGCCGCTCTCGATGCTGCTCGGCATCGCCGCCGGGATGCGTGAGTCGTCACGCCTGGACCGCGCGATTCTGCTGTTCAGCACCGTGGTGGCCTCGATCCCCGAGTTCGCCCTCGGCGTCTTCCTCGCCAGCGTCTTCGTGGTCTGGCTCGGCTGGCTGCCTGGTACGGCCACGCTCGTCGCCGGCGGCGGCTGGTCGGTGGCGACCCAGCTCGTCCTGCCGGTGGCGGTGATCGTGCTGTTCGACTCCGGCTACGTGATCAGCATGATCCGGGCCTCGATGATCGAGGTGATGCAGCGCCCCTACATCCGGACGGCGGTCCTCAAGGGCATGCCGCTCCGCGACGTCATCCTGCGCCACGCCGTGCGCAACGCGATGATCAATCCGATCACGGTGATCATGCTGCAGATCAACTATCTGATCGCCGGCGTGGTCGTGGTCGAAACGGTGTTCGCCTATCCGGGCTTCGGCCGCATGATGCTCGAGGCCGCGCTCTTCAAGGACATCGCGCTGGTCGAGGCCGGCGCGCTCGTGGCGGTCTTCGTGGCCGTCGCCACGAACATCCTCGGCGACCTCGCCTACATGGTCCTCGATCCCCGCATCCGCGCCTGAGCCATGACCGCTCCAGCCACGGCCGAGGCGCTGTCCGTCTCGCCACCGGCAACGTCGCGGCGGCGCGCCCGCGATGGGTGGCGGCGGCTGGCGCGGGTCGGCGAGTCCACGCCGGCGACGGTCGGCGTCCTCATCATCCTGTTCTGGCTGGCGGTGGCGGCCCTCGCTCCGCTGCTCGCGCCGTATCCGCCGAATGCCACCGACCTCGCGGCGCTGGCGCACCCGACGCCCTCGAGAGCGCACTGGCTGGGGACCGATCACCTCGGACGCGATCTGCTCTCGCGCCTCGCGTGGGGCGCGCGCCCCGTCCTGGTCATCGCCCCACTCGCCGTCCTCGGCGCGACGGCGCTCGGCTGCCTGCTCGGCCTCGCCGCCGGATACCACCGGCGCTGGATCGATCTCGTGCTCACCCGGGCCTGCGACATCGTGCTCTCGTTTCCGGTGATCATCCTCTACATGATCATCCTGACCACCTTCGGCTCGTCGGCCTGGAACATCGTCGGCGTGCTCACGCTGACGAAGGCGCCGATCATCGCGCGCATCGTCCGCGGAATGACCCTGGAGCTGCGCGAGCGCGAGTACGTGGCGGCGGCCAAGATGCGGGGCGAGTCGGCGCTCTACATCATGCTGGTCGAGATCCTGCCGAATGCCCGCGGCCCGCTGATCGTCGACATGTGTCTGCGCACCGGCTACAACATCATCATCATCGGCGTCCTCGGCTTCCTCGGCATCGGGCTGCCGCCCCCCGATCCCGACTGGGGCGGCATGGTCAAGGACACCTACGGGATGATGAGCGTGTGGCCGCACATGGCGCTCGTCCCGTGCGCGGCGATCTCCTCGCTCGTCATCGGCTTCAACCTGCTCGCCGTCGGGCTCCGGGAGCTCGGACTCCGTGACTGACGCCCCGCTGCTGGAGTTCCGGGACGTCGGCATCGCCTACGCCACGCGCGCCGGCGAGGTGCCGGTCATTCCCGCGCTGAGCTTCCGCGTGAGCGCGGGCGAGGCCATGGGCCTCGTCGGCGAGTCCGGCTGCGGCAAGTCCACCGTCGCGCTCTCGATCGTGCGCTACCTGGGGCGGGCCGGCCGCCTCGTGCGCGGCCGCATCCTCTTCGAGGGGCGCGACCTCGCCACGCTCGACGACGAAGAGCTCCGCGCGGTACGCGGGCGGCGCATCGCGATGGTCTACCAGGATCCGATGGCCAGCCTCAATCCGGTGATGACGGTCGGGCGTCAGCTCATGGAAGTCCCGATGATCCACGAGGGCGTCGGCGCCGCCACGGCGCACGCCCGGGCGATCGAGATGCTGCGCGAGGTGAAGCTGTCCGACCCGGAGGCCGTGATGGCCCGCTATCCGCATCAGCTCTCCGGCGGCCAGCAGCAGCGCATCGTCATCGCGATGGCGCTCATCGCGGAGCCCGCGCTGCTCGTCATGGACGAGCCGACGACGGGCCTGGACGTCACCGTCGAGGCGGCGGTGCTGGACCTCGTCCGGGAGCTTCGGCGGCGGCGTCGCACGGCCATCCTCTTCATCAGTCACAACCTCGGGACGGTCGTTCGCGTCTGCGACCGGATCGGGGTGATGTACCGCGGCGAGCTCGTCGAGGAAGGATCGATCCGCCAGATCTTCACCGATCCACGCCATCCATATACCCGGGGCCTCCTCGACTGCCTGCCGGTCCTCGGGCGCGACAAGCGTTACGCCCCCCTGGTGCCGATCCCCGGCCAGCTCGAGCCCGCGCTCTCGCGGCCACCCGGCTGCGGCTTTGCCGCCCGCTGCATTCACGTCGACCGCGCGCGTTGCACTTCGGCACCGATCCCGCTGTTGCCGCGCGATGGCGCGCGCGGCCATCGCGTCGCGTGCGTCCGCGCCGCCGAGCTGGCGCCGTGGGCGCGGCGGCGCGCGGAGGGGACGGCGGCGGACGCCGCGGTCGTGTCGGACCCGGTGATCTCGACGCAGCGTCTCGGCAAGGTGTACCACGCTCGGTCGGGTCTCTTCGGCGCCGGCCGGGCGGCGGTACGCGCGCTGCGTGACGTCGACGTCGTCGCCGTGCGTGGTCAGACGCTCGCGATCGTCGGCGAGTCGGGCTGCGGCAAGTCCACGCTCGCGAAGGTGCTGACCGGCATCGAGGTCGCCACGGACGGCCACGTCACGCTCGACGGCGCCGAGATCGGTCGGCTCGGTGTTGACGGGCGCAGCCGCGAGCTGAGGCGGAAGCTGCAGATGGTGTTTCAGAACCCGGACAGCACGCTCAACCCGAGCCACACCGTCGGCTACGCCATCTCACGGGCGCTGCGCCGCCTGCGCGACCGCGCGCCGGCCGACCCGAGCGCCGGCGTCGCCCGCCTGCTCGAGGTCGTGAAGCTCGCGCCGCAGATGGCGGCGCGCAAGCCGCGCCAGCTGTCGGGAGGCGAGAAGCAACGGGTCGCGATCGCGCGTGCGCTCGCGGGCGATCCCGACGTCATCGTCGCGGACGAGCCCGTCTCGGCGCTCGACGTCTCGGTGCAGGCGACGATCGTCAATCTGCTGGCCGAATTGCAGGCCGCCCGGGGCACCACGCTGGTCTTCATCTCGCACGACCTCGCCGTGGTGCGCTATCTCGCCGATCACGTCGCCGTGATGTACCTCGGGGCCGTCGTCGAGTTCGGCCGCGTCGCGAGCGTCTTCGCGCCGCCCTACCATCCGTACACCGAGGCGCTGCTCTCGGCCGTCCCGGTACCGGACCCCGACCGGCAATACGCGCGGATCCTGCTGGAGGGGGCGGTGCCGCGCGCGAGCGAGAGGCTGCGCGGCTGTCCCTTCGCGACGCGCTGCCCGCGGAAGCTGGGCGCGGTCTGCGACGACACGCCGCCGCCCGTGCAGCGCCTGCCCGGCGGCCATCATATCGCCTGTCACATTCCGACCGCCGAGCTCGAGACGCTTCAGACGGCACTTGTCGAGCCGTCCCGAGAGGAACGATGATGGGCGCGTCATGAGCGGCCCGACATGAGCGATCGGCAGGGCGCGGCGGTGGTCATCATCGGTGGGGGCGTCACCGGACTCAGCGCCGGCTGGTGGCTCGCCCGCGCCGGCGTCGATGTCCTCGTCCTCGAGCGCGGCATCGTCGGCTGGGAGGCTTCAGGGCGCAACGGTGGCGGCGCGACCCACGTGTACAGTCCGTTCGGGCTCGAAGAGCAGCGATTGTGGCCGCAGATGGATGAGCTGCTCGGCTACCCGACCGAGTATCAGCCGTACCGGATCGGCGTGGCGCTCACCGAGCCGCAGCTGGCGCTGGCCCGCCGCTGGGCCGAAATCGGCGCGACGCGGGGCTTTCGCTGGGAGTCGCTCGACTCCCGACAGCTGAAAGAGCTGGTGCCGATCGTCGGCGACAACGCCATCGGGGGGACGTACCTGCACTTCGGCGGGCACGCCAATCCGCAGCGGACCGTGCAGGCGTATGCATGGGCGCTGCAAGATCACGGCGGACGGATCCTGCAGCACACGACGGTGACCGGGCTCACCCAGCGCGGCGGCCGTGTCACCGCGGTCGAGACCACGCGAGGGACCTTCGACGCCGACACCGTCGTCGTCGCGGCGGGCCCGCAGACCGGACTCTTCGCCGACATGCTCGGCGTGTGGCTGCCGCTGGCGCCGGCGCGTGTCGAGATGATCGCCACCGAGCCGATCCCTCTGATGAGCTGCGGCGGCGTGGCCGGCAACGGACTCTACGGCCGCCAGACGCTGCGCGGCAACCTCGTGTACGGCGGCGGGCCGCACGAGTGGATCAACGTGCCCGACATGGCGGCTCCGGATCATCCGAACACGCCGCTCGTCCGCAACCTCGCGCGCCGGCTGGCCGAGCTGTTCCCCGGCGCCGCCCACGTGCGGCTGATCCGCGCGTGGGGCGGGATCGTCGAGAACACGCCCGACGGGCTGCCCGTCATCGATCGCCTCGCCAGCCCCGGCAACGTGATCCTCGCCACGATGTCGAGCGTGGGGTTCGGCCTCTCACCGGCCGTCGGCCGTGGCGTGAGCGAGCTGGTGCTCCACGGCCGCTGTCAGTTCGCCGATCTGTCGGCGCTCTCGCTCGGCCGCTTCGCGGAGACGCCGGCGGACTGGCGCGACCGGGCCGGCTGGGTTTCGGCAGGCGCCCCGGTGGCCGGCGCGGCGGCGGGTGACGGCGCCGATGAGTGAGCCGGTGAGGCGAGAGAGCGATCCGCGCTCCATCGCGGGCAAGGCGCCCAGGCCCGAGCGCCACGTCGCCGTCGTCGTCGTCGGCGGCGGCGCTGCCGGCGTCGCGGCGGCCGTCGAGGCGGCGGAGGCCGGGGTGGAGGTCCTGCTCGTCGACGAGAATCCCGTCGACAACGACACGATGGCAATGGACGTGCCGCTCTATTTCGGGCAGCGCATGCAGCCGTCCGTGCGCAATCGCGCGCTGATGCTGGAGCGCGTGGTCGAGTCGAACCCGGCCCTGGCCAGCGCGTACGAGGCGGGCGTGGACGTGCAGCTCGGCACGTGCGTCTGGGGGGCGTTCGTCAACGGTCCGACGGTGCAGGAGCTGGACGCGCCGCTGCTCGGCCTCGCCGACGAGCGGCGCTCCTGGCTCGTCGGCTACGACCGTCTGATCGTGGCCGCCGGGGCGCGCGACGTCGTCCTGGGCTTTCCGGGCTGGGAGCGCGCCGGCGTCATGGCCGCCAACGCGGCGTTCTCGCTCCTGACTCGCTATCGCGCGCTCGCCGCGCGGCGCATGGTCGTCGTCGGCTCGGGCAGCCTCGGCCTGCGCACGGCGGCGCTCGCGCTCGAGCACGGCGTGGACGTGGCCGCGATCGTCGAGATCGCTCCGCGGGTGCGCGGCGACGCTGAGCTCGCGCGCTCGCTGGAGCGCCGCGGCGTGCCGATCCTGACGTCCCACACGATTCGCGAGGCGCGCGGCCGGGTCGGCGAGGTGGAATCGGTCGTCGTCGTGCGGATGGACGACGCCGGGATGCCGGCCGCCGGCAGCGACCGGGAGCTGGCGTGCGACACGGTGTGCCAGGCCGTCGGGCTGACGCCGAGCGTGGAGCTGCTCGCGCTGGCGGGCGCGCGTCTTCGGTTCGCCTCGGCGCTCGGTGGCTGGGTGCCGGAGCTCGACGAAGCGGTGCGGACGAGCGTGGCCACGGTGTTCGCGGCGGGGGACTGCGCGGGATTCCACGACGCCATGCTGGCGGACCCCGCGCTCGCGCGTCGCCAGGGACGTCTCGCCGGCCTCGCCGTCGCCGAGTCGCTCGGCGCGCTGGGGCGGCGCGACGCGGAGGGTCGGCGAGCGAAGCTCGATCCCGAGCCGCCGATGCAACCGCCGCGCGAGGTCCACGGTCACTGGCAGGCGTGGCTCCGCTCGCTGATCCACGCGGGCGGCTGGGAGGTGAACGTCTGCCAGTGCGAGGAGGTCACGCGGCGTGAGCTCGTCGAGACGCGGCCGCCGCGCTATCTGGCCTGGCAGTCGCCGCAGATGAGCGCGCGCGGCCTCGGCACGCTCCTGCGCGACGGGCCGATCAACCAGGATCAGATCAAGCGTCTCACGCGCGCCGGCATGGGGCCGTGCCAGAGCCGCCGCTGCCGCGAGCAGGTGGCTCTGCTGCTCGCCGAGGCGACGACAACGCCGGTCGAGCGGATCCCGCTGCCGACGTTCCGTCCGCCGCTCCGCCCGTTGCCCCTGAGCGTGCTGTGGCCGGGCGACGAGCCGCCGGCCATGCGCGGCGACTGGGTGAGCTGGTTCGGCATTCCGACCCAGTTCAGCCCGCACTGGGAGGCCGGCATGGCCATGGATGAACCGACCGCCCACGGCCGCTTGATCATGAGCGACGAGTGAGACCAGGGTCATGGTAGACGTCCCGAAGACGGCGGATATCGTCATCGTCGGCGGCGGCGTCCACGGCGCCAGCCTCGCCTATCACTTCGCCCGCAAGAAGGCGGGTCGGATCGTGCTGATCGAGAAGAAGTTCATCGCGTCCGGCCCGACCGGCCGCTCGACCGCGCTCGTGCGGCGGTTCTACGCCATGGACTTCTTCACGCGAACGGCGAGCGCCGCCGCCGAGATGTTCCGCCACTGGAAGGACGTGGTCGGCGGCGACGGCGATCCGGGATTTCAGCAGGTGGGCATGCTGGTCCTCGCCGGCCCCGACACCGCGCCGTATCTCCGGCACAACGCGCTCCGCGCCCGCGAGCTGGGGGCCGGCGTCGCGCTCCTCTCGCCCGCCGAGGTGAAGGCGCTGGTGCCGGCCGCGCGGGTGGACGACGTGGCGCTGGCCTCGTACGAGGCGGAGTCGGGCTACGCCGATCCGTCGTCGACGGCGAACGCCCTCGTGAATCGGGCGCGCGACCTGGGCGCGACGATCATCCAGTATCGGCGGGTGGACGCGATTCGCATCGCGGGCTCACGCGTGATCGGCGTGCGCACGGAATCGGAGGACATCGACGCGCCCGTCGTCGTCAACTGCGGCGGGCTCTGGGCCGACCGGCTGCTGCGCCCGCTCGGCATCGAGGTGTCGATCACGCCGACACGCCACCAGATGTGCTTCTTCCGCCGGCCGGGCGGGTTCGGCGCGCACCCGGCGGTGGCCGACATGGTCCAGGTGACCTACATGCGTCCCGAGCACGGCGATCTCACGATCCACGGCGTGCTCTCCTACGACGAAGTCGTGGACGCCGATCACTACAACGAGGGCGTCGACCCCGACGAGATCGTGCGCAACGCCGAGCTGATCGCGCGCCGCTTCCCGGTGATGGAGCACGGCCTGGCGATGGGAGGCTACTCCGGACTCTACGACGCGACGCCGGACCATCACCCGGTGCTCGGCCCGATTCCGGAGTACGCGGGGCTCTACGCCGACTTCGGCTGGAGCGGACACGGCTTCAAGCACTCGCCGTTCATCGGCGACATCCTCTCGGACGTGGTCCTGCACGGCAAAGCGAAGGACTACGACCTCACGCCCTTCCGCTGGAGCCGGTTCCGCGAGGGCGATCTGGTGCCGCCCGCCCGATGGACGGCGCCGCCGCACCCGAAGCACCGGCTCTGAGGCTCCGTCTTTAGGTCGCCTGTCGGAGTATCGAGGGGTGCCACGGCTTGGCCGGGGCGCCCCGAGCGTGGGGGGGTATGGGGGGCCATCTCGGGGCCCCCCATGTCCTAGGTCGCGATCGCGAGCTGGTGGCCGAAGATGTAGAGCGTGGGGTGCGCCTTGAAGCCCTGCACCCGCTTGTCGTGGAACGTGAAGATCGCGCGCCACACCGGCTGCACGATGGGCCCGTCGTCCTGGAGGATCCTCTCGAGCTGCGCCATGACTTCGCGCCGGGCGGCGACGTCGATCGTCCCCTCGGCCAGCGACAGCAGACGGTCGAACTCGGGATTGGAATACTTCGACTCGTTCCACGGCACGCCGGTGCGGTAGGCGAGCGCGAGGCTCATGACGCCCAGCGGGCGGTGCGCCCACGTCGTGAAGCCGAACGGCACCTTGGTCCACACCTCCCAGTACTGCGTGGACGGCATGACGTTGATCTTCACGCGAATGCCGGCTTCCTTCCATTGCTCGACCATCGCCTGGACGGCGAGCAGCTCCCAGCCCGGCTGCGGCCGGCAGACGATCTCGGTGTCGATGCCGTTGGGATGGCCCGCCTCGGCGAGCAGACGCCTGGCTTTCGCGACGTCGCGCTGGAAGGGCACGAGCTTCGCGTACTCGGGATGCACCGGGCTCACGTGGTGGTGCTCGCCGGCCTGACCGAGGCCCCGGTGGGCGATCTGGAGGATCACGTTCGAGTCGATCGCGTAGCGGAGCGCCTGCCGGACGCGCTTGTCGTCGAACGGCTTGACCGGCTGCACGCGCGCGGTGGCGGTGTAGGCCGTCGTCACCGAGTACATCTGCACGTGCGGCAGCTTCTGCAGCGCGTCGAGCTGCACGATGTCGGCGGCGTAGAGACCGTCCACCTGCTTGCTGGCCAGGGCGCTCACCGCCGCCGCCGGGTCGTCGCCGAGGTCGATGAACTCGATCTGATCCAGGTACGGCCCACCGCCCCAGTACGGTTCCTTGCGGGCCTTGAGGACCTGGCGTCTTCCCACCTCGCTCTCCACCAGCGTGAAGGCGCCGGTGCCGTTCGAGCCGACTTTGAACTCGCCGTTCTCGGCCGGATCGAGGATCAGGAGCGGATAGTGGAAGAGCTGCTCGGGGATGGCCAGTTGTGGCGTCTTGCCGTTGAGCCGGACGGTGAAGGCGTCGACCTTCTGGATGGCGTTGGCGTCCCACAGCCGCGTGGATTTCTTGGCGTTGCCCTTGTCGTCCTTCTCGCCCGTCTCGAACTCCTCGAGGAGGAAGCCCTTCATGAGCCCGACGACCGAGGAGCCCGTCTTGGGGTCGAGCACGCGCTTGAGGTTCCACACGACGTCGTCCGCGTTGAACTGCCGGCCGTTGTGCCACTTGACGTTGCGGCGCAGCTTCAGCGTCCAGGTCTTGAGGTCGGGGCTCGCCTCCCACTTCTCGACGAGGCCCGGGCGCGTGACGTTGTCGACGCCGGTGACGGTCAGGTAGTCGACCACCTGGCGCGCGGTGTTGGCCGATTCGATCCAGGAATACGTGTGCGGGCTCTTGAGATCCTGGCAGCGCATGCCGAGGCGCAGCGTGCCGCCGCGTGGGAGGTTCTGCGCGGCCGCCGGCGCCACCAGCGGCTGGCCGGCGATGCGGCCGGCGAACGCGTAGGCGGCGGGGGCCGACATTCCCAGGAAGGTCGCGTAGCGGAGGAACTCACGGCGGTCGATCTGCCGCTCGACGAGCTGACGCTTGAGCCTGGGGATCAGGACGTGCTCGTGATCGTGATCCATCGTCGGTTCCTCCCAGCGAGAGGTGGCGAGCGGCGCAAAGTGTGGGCCGCGCCTGCTCGCTTGTCAACCGGCCCCGACCGGCGGTAGTGTCTCGGTTGATTCCTCAATCGAGGCGGGCATGACCGGTCTCACGACACTCGGCGTGTTTCATACGGCGATCGGCGTGGTTGCCCTCGTCTGCGGTTTCAGTGCGCTGGTGCGGGACAAGGAGATCTCGGCCAAGAACCGACTCGGGCAGGTCTATCTGGTCACGACGTTGATCACGGCCGTGACGGCCCTGGGGATCTTTCACCATGGTGGCTGGGGCCCAGGCCACGTGCTCGCGGTGCTCACTCTGATCGCGCTCGGAATCGGCACGGTTGCGGCGACCTCCTCGTTCTTTGGGCGGCTGTCGAGGTACGTCCAGGCGGTCAGCTACTCGTCCACGGTCCTCTTCCACATGATCCCGGCTGTGACCGAGACGTCGACCCGCTTGCCGCCGGGAGCGCCTCTGGTGGCGTCCCAGGATGCTCCGGTCTTGCAGGCGGTCGACCTCGTCCTGCTGCTGGCGCTCCTGGTCGGCATCACGTTGCAGGTGCGTTGGCTGCGGAAGGTGACCACACTCCCGCCCCCGCGCACCTCACCCCGATGAGACTTCGGCGGCTCCCGCCCGCGACAGCCGAGCGGATCGACGCGCGATGCCCATCAGCGCGCGCGTGAGCTCGGGCACGCTCCGCGCCGCGGGCTCGTCGATTCGGAGCGCGAGAGCCGCGGCGCCGGCTCGGCCGATCGCGGAGAGCAGGAACAGCACGTGCATGTCGCTCCACGAGGAGCCGAGCACGTGGAGCGGACTCGACAGCGCAGCGGCGAGGAGGCCCGCGAGCGTCGAGGACACGGCGAAGCCCAGCCCACCGGCGGTCGCGAACGCGCCCAGGTAGAACGGACGGCCACGCCGCGGGGACACTCCGATCGATAGATCGAACGCGGCGATGCCGTGCCCGCCCCACAGGATGCCGGAGACGACCGCTTCGACGGCGATCGGCCACAGCCGGTCGGGCGTCACGAAGAGCCAGATCAGGGGGACGACCGAGATACCGAAGGAGCAGACGACGAGGACCGGACGCGCGCCGAACGTGTCGACGAGGCGGCCACACGCCGGAGCCGAGACGATGCGGAGCGCCGCCACGATGATCGCGTGCGCGGCCACGAGCGTGAACGCCATCTCGAGGTTGGCGAGCATGTGGAACGAGAAGAAGCCCGCCGAGATTCCGACCGCGGCGTTCCAGCCGAGGAGATACCCGAGCAGCGGACGCGTCTGAGGCTCGCGCACCGCGCGAGCCACGTCGCCCCAGTCGGGTGCGGTGTCGTCCCGGCGACGAGGACTCTGCTGCGCGAGCATGAGCCGGATGCTCACGATCCCCGCCACGCAGGCGACGGCCGCGAGCACGCCCAGCGTTTCGCCTTTCCAGCCGCGCGGCGCGAACGCGTCGAGCGCACATCCGGCGGCGAGCGACGCGACGGTGCCCGCGACGTTCAGATAGACCATGCGGCGGGCAAGGAAGCGTCCGCGGACGGGACCGGGAACCAGGTCGCCCATCCACGCCGTCCAGGCGTTGTTGCCGACGACGCCCAGGACGGCCGCCAGCGCCACGACACCGATGAAGACCATGAGCGCGGTGGCCGGGGCGAGGTGAAGGAACGGCACGGCGACCAGCGGCAGCCAGGCGAGGCGCGCCGCGCCGATCGAAACGATGGCGAGCGGCCTGGCGCCGATTCGCTGCGTGAGCCAGGCGGCGGGCACCTGGACCATCTGCGCGGCGAGCGGAAGAGCGCCGAGAAGTCCGATGACGACCGGGCTCGCTCCGAGAAAGAGCGCCCAACCGGTGAGGACCGCGCCGCCGGCGCAGGCACCGAACACCTCTGCGGCGGCGCCCTCAGCGACGGAGGCGTCGAGTGAAGCACGGAGCCGACTCGGCCTGACTGCCGGCAGGATCGACGGCATCGCCCGTCCCGGGTGCGTGCGGAGCGCGCCGCCTACCGGACGTCGGGCCCCGAGGCGGATCAGGGTACTTCGAGCTTATCTCGCCTCGGCGCCCGAAATAAACTGCGAAAACGGGGTCGCGATCAGGAAGCGTCCTCGGTCGATCGCGCCAGCTCGGCGTCGATGGTTCGCTTCACCATGGAGAGCCTCACGGCGATGAGGGCGGCTGAGGCATCCCGCCCCAGCGGCTCGATGAGTCGGAGCGTGTCGGAACCCCGAAACTCCTCCTTCGCCTGTTGGAGCAGCGTGTTGAAGCTCGAGACGCCTTCGTTG